>Dunbar_p2__coassemble_816_pt1 | contig 98109 bp, 86 predicted proteins | sample Dunbar_p2__metabat2_high_PE_041 | metagenome-assembled genome bin Dunbar_p2 | reverse complement strand
CCGCCGCCACCTGCCAAAACGGACGCCGCACGCTACTCGATGATGAGCGCGAGGCCGTAGAGCAGCAGCAGGAACAGCACGCTCACGGCGGTGTACATGGCCAGATAGCGGCTCTTCCTGTGCGGATAGGCGCGAGCGTAGTTCTTGTAGGTGATGAGCGACGCCATCGACGCGATGAGCGTGCCCATGCCGCCGATGTTCGTGCCGATGATGAGCGGCACCCATTCGTCGCAGAACCCGGACAACAGCAACGACGTCGGCACGTTGCTGATGACCTGGCTCGAGATGATCGACACTTCGAGCGGATGCTGCCCGACGAACGCCTGTGCGATCCCTGCGAATTCCGGCACGCGCTTCATATTGCCGATGAAGATGAAGAACATGATGAACGTGAGCGGCAACCCCCAGTCCGCGTGCACGAACGAGCGCCTGTCGCACACGAGCATCGCGACGAGGGTGACGACGCACATGACCCACAACGGCACGATGTCGCTCACCGCGAGCACGCACACGAGGAACACGACCGTGTACACGATCGCCCGCCATCCGCCGTATCCCGCACCGTAGCCGGTGACTTTGATCTCGTCCGGCTGCGCGCGCGACGAGTCGGGCGCGAGCACGCCGCGTTCGATGCCTTTGCTGTCCATCCCTTCGAATTCGGTGATTTTGCGCCCGCGGAACACGACGGCCGTGACGATGACGAGCAGCACCGCCGCGAGCGCCGAGTATGGCGCCATGATTTCGAGGAAGCGTCCCGTGCTCATCCCGGTGAGCGCTTTGAAGTAGAGGTTGTGCGCATTGCCGACCGGTGTGAGCATGCTGCCGGTGTTCGCGGCGACGGTCATGAGCGCGCATACGATGATCGCGCGGTCCTCCATGTGCGCCATTGTGAGCACGGCGAGTCCGAACGGCACGAACGTGAGCAATGCGACGTCGTTCGTGATGAACATCGATGAGAAGAACGTGAGCGAGAGCAACGTGAGCACGAGGCCGCGCGCGGTGTGCACACGCCGCAGCAGACTCGCGCCGATGATCCTGAACACGCCGATGCGTTGGAAGCCCGCGACGACGAGCATGAGGCATATGAGCTGTGAGATCGTGCTCACGTGCACGTAGCCGCCGTATTCGCCGTCGGGTGGCACGATGAAGCATGATATCAACGCGAGTATGGACGCGACGATCAATATGGTCTCGCTGCGCATGAACGTGAGCACCCGTTGCCGCATTCATCCTCCAGAACACATTTGCAAAACAGGTCCATCCTACACGAAATCGCCCCATTGCAACGATTCGGCGTGGTGTTTTCCGACCGTTTCCGTCGATTTTCACTCCGCATCTCTTGCAATCATTACGTTCGGACGCCGACGTTTTCACGATTGCGAACGTGTGCGCTCGGCCATGCACACGTACGCGCACGACGCACACCACACACCTCACACGACATACGCACACCACACACGGTCTACAGCGCGCCGCGCACCGTCATCCGCCGAAGATGCTCGTCTTGAGTTCCTTCCTCGCGGTCTCGAGATGCTGCAATATGCCGAGCAGTTCGATCTGCTGTTTCGAATCCTGCACGTGCGCGATGCGGTGCTTCGTCTGTTCGATCGTGCGCATATAGCCGGCGTCGAGGAGTTTCGCGAGCAGTTGGTTCGCGTACTGCCGTTCCGCTTGGCTCGCTTCGCGCAGCGGCTGCGCGGCGACGCCCGCACCGCCGTTCGTGTCCTGTTCGCGCTGCACGGCGCCTTCGTCGAACTTGAGCGGCAATGGCATGACGGCGAGTTCGTTGATGACCTGTCCGAGCATCGGGCCGCCCGCGTCGAGCAGATGCCCGAACCACTGCTGCTGTGTCGCCGAGTCCGGCGGCAGCCCGCCCGCGACGTCGACGGCCTGGTACATCGCTTGGAACACGGGCGTCTGGAAACAGTGCACGTTGAGTCCGCGGAACAGTTCCGCGTTGATTGCGCGCGGTATTTGGATGAGCGTCGCCATGAACTGCTGTTCGCAGATGAACACCGGATCGGGGATGCGGTAGAACGTCTGCCGTTCCGCGTTCGCCTGCTCGATGAGACGCACCTGCACGGCCGTCGGCTCCTGCTGTCCGCTTTCCGCGGCGCGCGCGTAGCGGTTGCGTTTGGACGCGTACGCGTCTTCGTCGCGGATGCGCATCGTTTTGCGCGCTTCGATGACTTCGTGCCGCATGACGTCGAGGTCGACGCCGATTGCACGCGCCTCCTTGCGTGCGTACATGTCCCACAACGAACGGTCGCGGATCTGTGCGATGAGTGGCGCGGTCGCCTTGACGGCGCCCATGCGTCCCGTCGTGTATGTCGTGTCGAAACGGTTGACGGCGGCGGACAGGACGAAGTCATACAGTGGTTTCGCATTCTCGATGAGCGCGCGCAATGCTTCGTCGCCGCGTTGGATGCGCAGGTCGCACGGGTCGAGATTGTCGTCGGCGACGGCGACGAAGGTCTGCGACAGAAACGCCGTGTCGAGGCCGAACGCGTGCAATGCCGCCTTCTGCCCGGCGGCGTCGCCGTCGAACGTGAAGACGATGCGCGAGCTGAGCGCCTGTCCTTCGACTTTGAGTGGTCCGACGAGCTGCACCGCGCCGAGTGAATCGTCGTGGATGAGCCTGCGCACGATTTTCGCGTGCTCTTCGCCGAATGCCGTGCCGCATGTCGCGACGGCCGTGTCGATGCCTGCGAGGTGCATCGCCATGACGTCGGTGTAGCCTTCGACGATGACGACCTGCCGTTTCTTGACGATGGAGTCCTTCGCGAGGTCGATGCCGTAGAGCACCTGGTTCTTGTGGTAGAGCTGCGTGTCCGGCGTGTTGATGTATTTCGCGCCGATCTGGTCGTCGTCGTAGAGCTTGCGCGCGCCGAAGCCGAGTGTGCGTCCCGTCGAATCACGGATCGGCCATGTCGCACGCCCACGGAAGTAGTCGTAGATGCCGCGCTGCCCTTGGCGCGCGAGTCCCGCGTCGAGCATCTCCTGCTGTGTGTAGCCTTTGTTCGCGAGGTGGCGCACGAGGTTGTCCCATCCCTGTGGCGCGTAGCCGCAACCGAACCTCGCACAGTCCTCTTGGCTGAAGTCGCGTCCGCCGAGCAGTTGGCGCGCGGGGAGCGCCTCCGGTGTCTTGAGCTGTTCGGTGAAGAAACGCTGCGCCTCCTCGTTCATCTCGAGCAGACGTGTGCGTTTCGAGCCTTTGCGCGCGTTGTCGTTGCCGCGTCCCGCCTCGCGCCGCAGCTCGATGTGGTATTTGTCGGCGAGCAGTTCGACGGCGTCCGGGAAATCGAGGTTCTCACGCTCCTGCACGTAGCCGAAGACGTCGCCGGAGCGTCCGCAGCCGAAGCAGTGCCACAGGCCCATCGATGGGCGCACATAGAAGCTCGGTGTCTTCTCGTCATGGAACGGGCACAGTCCGGAGAACGATCCGACGCCCGCCGGCTTGAGTTTCACGCTTGCGGACACGATGTCGTACAGATCGGCCGCGTTCCTTACCTTGTCGATGTCCTCTTGTCTGATCAAGCCCGCCATGAGCCAACATCATATCAGCCGTCGCGCTGCGTACCACGTCCCGTTCACGAACACAGCAGCGTATGCATCGTCATCGCCGACGCATCGGTGAGGCTCGCGACCTCGTCAATCGCGACACGCAGCCGTTCGCCGTCGGTCTCCGCACGCATCCAGTCCTCCCAGAACACACGTTCGAGCGCGAACGGCGGCGTCGACGTGTCGTTGACGATTGTTTCCACGAGGTCGGTCACGATTCGCTGTTCGTCCTCTTTCATCGGGGAATGGTCGCGTGGTTCCATCAGATAGTGCACGGCGATGCCTTTGAGTACGAGGATCTCATACCGTGTCTCGTACGGGACTTCGAGCGCGCACGCGTACCGTGTGAGCGCGCCGGGTCCGTGGGCCGCGCGCATCGCCGCTTCGACGCTCAGCGCGAACCTGCCGATGAGCATGCTCGTGACGTTCTTGAGTTGCGCGAGTGCGCGCCGCGAACCGTCGAAGGTTTCGGGGAACGCGCCGATTGATTCGAGCCTGCCGAATGCGCGCACGAGGCCATCCGGGTCCCATTGGCTGCCGTACCATGCGATGATTTCGTCGACGATCGCGTCGATGGTGCGGGGGCTGCGCAACGCCGTCAGGTCGGCTGCGCCGGTCGCGACCGCGTCCTCGACGTCGTGCACGCTGTACGCGATGTCGTCGGCGAGGTCCATGATCTGCCCTTCGAGCGGCACCGTCTCTTCCGGTGCGCCTTCCTTGAGCCACAGGAAGGCGTCGATGTCGTCCGGGTACACGCCGAATTTGCGGCTGCGTTCGCCTTTCGGGTGGGCGTCGGCGTGCGCGTGGTCCCATGGGTATTTGACGGCCGCGTCGAGGCATGCGCGTGTAAGGTTGACGCCCGCGGAACGCCCGTCCCTGAAGAACACTTTCGGTTCGAGGCGCGTGAGCAGACGGAAGGTCTGTGCGTTGCCTTCGAATCCGCCGATGTTGTTCGCGAGCGCCGCGAGCGCGCGTTCGCCGTTGTGCCCGAATGGTGGGTGTCCGAGGTCATGTGCGAGGCATGCGTAGTCGACGACGTCGGGGTCGCAGCCGAGCATTTTCGCGATCTGCCGTCCGATTTGTGCGACTTCGAGCGTGTGGGTGAGGCGTGTGCGTGCGAAGTCGTCGGTTCCGGCGACGAGGATCTGGCTTTTCGCGCCGAGCCTGCGCAGTGCCGATGAATGGATGAGGCGCGCGCGGTCGCGTTCGAACGCGGTACGGCCGCCTGATTTGGGTGCTTCGGGCGCCCATCGCGCGATGTCGTGTTCGGTGTATCCTTCGTGTGCGCTGTGCGCTGTCTGTTCGCTCATCGTCTCCCCCATCGTCCGCCGTGGTGTGTCCGGGGCGCCGGACGCGTTACAGGATGCTTGCGGGGTCGAGCCTGTCGAGGTCCTCGGTGGACAGGACGTCCGTCGCGTGCGCATAGAGGCGTGGTACGCGGTTGCGCAGGCATGTGAAGATCTCGTAACTGATCGTGTCTGCGGCGCGAGCCCAGTCGTCGGCGGTCGGTTCGGCGTATGCCTCGCCGCGGCCGGGGCCGAAGAGTTCGACGGTGTCGCCGATTGCGACGCCGAGGTCGTCGGCCATGCCGTGCAGGTCGATGATGAACTGGTCCATGCAGACGCGTCCGCTCACGCGCATGAGGCGTGGGCCGTCCTTCGTCATGACGCGTACTGGGCCGCCGGGCATCGTGCGGCCGAGCGCGCCGCGTTCGTCGGATCCGGATGCCGAACGGTGGATGCCGTCCGCGTAGCCGACCGGTACGATCGCGACGCTTGTGCGCGCTTCCGTCAGGTAGATGCGTCCGTATGACAGTCCGCTGTTCTCGTCGACGTCTTTGACGGAGCTCAGTTGCGCCTGCAGGGTCATCGCCGGTTTGAGCCCGTACTGTTCGGGTCTGCCCATCGACGGGTCCGCCTCGTAGCCGTAGAGCGCGACGCCCGGGCGCACGAGGTCGTAGTGGATTTCCGGGCGGCTCAATGTGGCCGCCGTGTTCGCCAGGTGCCGGATTCTTGGTTCGATGCCCGCGTCGTTGAGGCGCTGCGTGAACGCTTCGAACCGTGCGATCTGTGTTTCGGTCTGTTCGACGAAGTCGGCGTTGTCCGGCGCGTCGGCGACGGCGAGGTGGCTCCACTGTCCGACGATGTCGATGACGCCTTCGTCGTGCAACGCCGTGAGCATCTCGATCGCCTCGGGCAGGTTCTCGAATGTGAAGCCGTTGCGGCCGAAGCCGGTGTCGACCTTGATGTGGATGCGTGCGGGGCGTCCCGCTTCGCGCGCCGCGTCGGCGATGTGTTCGAGCGCTGTCAGTGTCGCGGCCGACAGGTCGATGTCAGCGTCGATGAGTTCGCGGTACGGCGCTTCGAGCGGGTTGTTGACCCAGGTGAGGATGTGCGCGCGGTCCGTGCCGATGCCGGCGTGGCGCAGCAGGAGCGCTTCGCGCGCCTGCGCCGTGCCGAGCCATGTCGCGCCGCCCGCGAGCGCGGCGAGCGCGGTCGGGATGAGGCCGTGGCCGTACGCGTCCGCTTTGACGACGCCCATGACCTGCGTCTCACCGCCTTCGCGGTTGACGATGTCGACGAGATGGCGCATGTTGTCGCGGATCACGGCGAGGTCGACGATCGCCTGCGCCGGGTATGCGCGACGCGCGGCATGGTAGTTGGCTTCGCCCTGCGGCGACGAGAATCGTGGATTGGCAAGTGCTTGTGCGCTCATAGTCGGTATTGTTCCTCCCCTGTGTGACGTCTCCGTGACGTTCGCCGTCACCATTCGTGCCGCTGGTAGGCGATGCGTGTCGTGTCCTCGTCCCGGTCGAGCAGTTGGATGAGGCCGCAACGCGCGAATCCGCACGTTTCGAGCACGTGTTGCATCGCCTTGTTGTTCGGATGGGTGTCGACGCGCACGTTGCCGTAGTGTTTGAGGCACCATTCGACGCAGTCGCGCGCCGCGTGGCGCACGAGGCCGCTCGACGCGATCCTGTGGATCGTCACATAGGAGTCGTTGTCGAGCCACGCCCCGTTGATCTTCACATAGGTCGGGTCGATGCCGGGGCATACGGCGAACTGCGCGAGGATGCGCTCATGGCCGCCGACCGTGTCGACGAGCAGCATCGTCCTGTGGTTCGCGATGTCGTCCTTGACGACTTCGGCTCTCGGGAACGTGCTCCCCCATTGCGTCGGGTTGCCGTTGCGCGCCATGAGGTCGCGCGCCCGCGCATAGTTGCGTTCGATCTGCGGATAGTCCTTCATCGTCGCATGTCGGAACCGTCGTGTCGATGCACTGGCCATGAGTCCTGCCAACGTCCTTTGCCTGTTGCTGTGGAAAACCTGCTGACTGCTGCGCCGCCTGCGCTCAGACGACCTTGCGTTCGAACGGGTCGGAGCTGATGCCTTGCGCGAGGATGTCCTTCGCCCATTCCTTCGCCGTGAACAGGCTGTGGTCGCGGTAGTTGCCGCAGCTTTCGATCGTCGTCGCGGGCACGTCGTCCCATGTCGCCTCGTTCGCGATGAACTCGAGCGACTCCTTGAGCGCCTTCGCGACGTCCTCGGTCGAATGTTCGCCCCACGTGAGCAGGTGGAACCCGGTGCGGCATCCGAACGGCGAGCAGTCGATGTATCCGGGGATGCGTTCGCGCAGCAGCACGGCGATCGTGTGTTCGATCGTATGTAGGCCGCCTGTCGGGATCGCGTTCTCATTCGGCTGCACGAGACGCAGGTCGTAGTTCGAGATGACGTCGCCGTTCGGGCCGGTTTCCGTGTCGATGTAGCGCACGTATGGCGCCTTCACTTTCGTATGGTCGAGCTGGAAGCTTTCGACGACGGGCTTGTCCTGCTGCTCGTGTGCCATGGTCTCCTCGTTTCGTTGTTCGTCGGGGCATCTTGTGCGCGGCGCGCGCATCAGGCGGCCGCCGCCACCCCACAGTGTATCGCCGCGCCGCGCCTTTGCCCACCTTTGTTCATTTGGAGACGGTGCGACGGTGCCACGTGCACCGTGTGGACAGACATCTGCGATAATCAAAATCGATAACGTACGAAAAATACAATCGATAACGAAATCATTCATACGTTGATTTATTAGACAGAGTCAACCGTGTGCAACCATTGCATTCCCCCACGGTGAACATTGTTGGGCGTCGTTCATACGATGACCAACACATACGGCGGCCCGCCACAAGCTCTTCCCGCCGTGCCCGCCCACGCACACCCGTTCCACCAGAACACCGGCGCCACGGCACCCACGACCGAACCCATATTCGACAACCATTGCAACACAGCATTGCAGGAAAGAAGAGCTTTTCCATGTCCACCTTCGTCCAAGACACCGATGTCCGCCCCGGCCCGAACCGTTATGTGAGCGATCCGGGGGTCGCCACGATCGTCCCGAAATACCTCGAGGACTATGCGCATCCGGTCATCATCACCGGCGAGAAGTCGGCGAAGGCGTTCCTCGACTACAACGGCACGGACGAGTTCTTCGCGCCCGCGTTGCGCTATGACGGGTCGTCAAGCGAACGCAACGCGCGCGAACTCGCCGTGCAGGCGAAGGACCTCGACGCGGACGCGATCGTCGCGATCGGCGCCGGCAAGCTTTCGGACACGGCGAAGAACGTCGCGGACATGCTCGGCGTGGACCTCATCATCGTGCCGACGCTCGCATGCGCATGCGCCGCGTACTCACCGTATTCGGTCGACTATGACGACGAGCACCGATTCCTCGGCGTGCCGGTGCATGCGAGGAACAGCATCGCGCTGCTCGTCGACGCGGCGATGATCGCCGAGGCACCGGCGGACAAGTTCGTCGGCGGCATAGGCGACACGCTTGCGAAGTTCTACGAATCCGACCCGGTCTTCGCACAGGCCGACGACCTGACCGTGTTCGACCGCCTCTCCTGGCACAGCGCGCGCCTCGTACGCGACACGTTGCTCGCGGAAAGCGAACCGGCGCTTGAGGCGCTGCGCGCGGGACGCACCGACAATCCGCATGTGCGCACGCTCATCGACACGATCATCGGTCTGGCCGGCACCGTCGCCGGTTTTGGTGGTGTGCGCGCCCGTGAATCCGGCGCCCACACCGTGCATGACGGCCTGACGCGCATCCCGGGTTCGGCGGCGACGATGCACGGCGAGAAGGTCGCGTACGGCGTCATGGTCCAGCTCGTCACGGAAGGCAAGGAGGACGAGGCGCGCAAGCTGCTGCCGTTCTATGACCGGATCGGCCTGCCGCATTCGTTCAGGCAGATGAACCTGCCATTCACCGACGAGAACCTCCATACGGTCGCCGAATTCGCCGCCGCCGATGGCTCGCCGTTCCGCGCGGCTGTGCCGGGCGTGACCGCCGGACAGATCATCGATGCGATGAGGACCGTCGAGGCCTTCTGACGCATACACCCACGCCTCCTGTTTCGCAGCATACGCTAGATGCCTGTTGCGCAGTGCGGTACGGTGGCAGGCCGTAGCGTACCGCACTGCGAAACAGGCGCACCGGGCCTCATGCTTGCCACATCGGGTTCACTTGCCGCACAGCGCCTTACGGATGAGCTCGCCGTAGGCCTGCTGACCGGCCTCGGTCAGATGTGTGCCGTCATCCAACAGGTATTCGCTATGGCCTTCGCTTGCGCCATGCCAATCGATGATGCCGACATTGCTGTTCTTCGCCGCATACTCCCTGAGGACCTCGTTGTTCATGTCCTGCATCGGGTAGGGGCAGCGGATCGTCACGAAATACACCGGCTTCCCGTTCGCCGAGTCGATGAGCGTCTGCACGGTCGAAGGGTCGCGGATCAGACTGTTCGTGCCGAGCGCATAGATGATGACGCTGCCGTCATGGCCGGCCGCGACGTCCTGCGCGTATATGTCCTGTCCGACATACAGCTGCCGGCTCACGGCACCGTCGATATACGAGTTCGGCAGCATCTGCTGCAGGACCGGCGCCGCACCCGCCGTGACCGAATCACCGATCATGATCATGTCCGCGTCGCATGTGCCGGCGGCCTCATCACAATGCCACCGCTGCCAGTCGAGATTGGCGGGCACCTTCTCCGCCTGCGGGCCCTGCGGCTGAGCCGATTCGGAAGGCTGTGCCGAGGGCTGCGCCTGCTCCCCCGCGTTCGCATCGGTCGTGCCGGAAGGCGAAGGCTTCGGCTTGGCGCTCGCCGTGACGGCCGTCTCGGGGCGCAGCTGCTGTGCGCGGGCCGTCGCGATCCGCTGCCATGGGACCGGCGCGAACGCCAAGAAGGCCACGCACACCGCCATCACCGCGCATGTCACACGGCTTGCGATGCCGAAGCGGATTGAGGGGCCTTCAATCAGACGGTAGAACACCTCGCCCACGATGAGGATCACGATCAGCTGCACAACCGGCTCCCACCATGCCAATGCACGTGTGCGCGTCGCCGGGTTCATGATGAGGATGATCGGATAATGCACGAGATAGATCGAGAACGAACGCCCGCCCAGATACGTGAGCGGCTTGCACGCGAGCACGCGCGAGACGATGCACGAAGGACGCTGGACAAGGGCGACGGTGACGGCCACGATGGCCGCGAACAGCCAGTAGCCGCCCCGGTACAGGAACGCGCTTTCCCCATTGCAGCACATCGACGCCACGACAATCACCACAAGACATGCCACAGCTGCAACATTCGCGGTGATGCCCTGCGAGATGTCTGGGGAGTCATTGCGTCGAGCGGCGTGCGCCGGTGCATTGGCTCCGCGGCCGCCACGGTCATTGCCGCCATTCGAACTTATGCGCCTCGGGCGCGCAGGCTTGCGGAACCATTCCAACACCATCGCCGCGAGCGCGCCGGTGAGCAGTTCGGCCGCACGCGTGTCGGTGCCGTAATACACGCGCGTCGTCCCCTCACCATTGCGGTACAGCACGGCCATGAGCACCGTCGACAACAATGCGAGCACGAATGTGACACCAATGAACACAGTGAGACGGGCAGACCGGGGCTTGCGCCGCACGAACGCCGAGATCATCGCGACAAGCACCGGCCATACGACATAGAATTGCATCGTGACACCGAGGAACCACAGTGGCGTGAGTGGCGAAGGCAATCCGGCCGCCTCGAAATACGAGACCTTGCGGAAGATGTTCGCCCAGTTCTCATAGAACAACGCGCCGGGAAGCGCATCGGCCTGCACTTTCGGCAACAGGCTCGGGCTCCACAGGTAGATCGCGACCGCGGTGACCGTGATGATCGACAATGTCGGGACGACGAGGCGTTTGAGCCGCTTGACAAGATACGACCCGTAGGAGAACACGCCGTTCGCCAAGGCCCGCAGGATGCTGCGCGTGATGAGGAACCCGGTGAGCACGAAGAAGACCGTGACACCAAGGAAACCGCCTTGCAGCATCGAAGGACGCATATGGTAGAGCACGATGCCGATGATCGCGAGCGCCCTCACCCCTTCCAATGCGGCGTTTTTGGGCCGCTTCGCCTTCGTGCCGTCCGGCTGGCCGACCGTCGGACCGTTCACATGCATACCGTTCACCTGTGTGCGGCGTTCCACCCGATGCCCTCCCCTATACTGAACCATAATGCCCCTGTAATGCTCTCGTATTGACTCTCTTCTGTACGGCCAATGTATCCGCTTCGCGCGACATGCGCGGGCATGCGCCCACAGCACCATTCACGACAAACCCCACTTGATGCAACGGTATCCCGATACGCTTGGGATATGCGTTTGTGATTATCTTCCTTGTGGCGCGCGCCGCCTTGAACTCCGCCAGAACAAGGAGTATGGAGACGACCCCGACTATCAGCGCTATGCGAAGCACACGCCGATCCTCATCCCGCTCATCCCATTGCACAGCCTGAGCGGCGCGAAGTGGCTCATCGGCTGAGCCATCCGGGAATGTACCATGCATACCATGACGACATCAATGATCCGTCGCGCACTGCCGACCGACGCGGACGCCATCATGCGTCTGCTGCATCAGGTCAACGATGTGCACGCGCACGGCCGCCCCGACCTGTTCATCGAAGGCAAGACGAAATACACGACCGACGAACTCGCGTGCATCATCGCCGACGATGCACGTCCGGTATTCGTCGCGACCGACGATGACGACACGATCATCGGTTACGCATTCTGCGTCGACGAGGACCATACGGACGCGAACAACCTGCAGCCGATCCACACACTGTACATCGACGACATCTGCGTCGACGAAGCCGCACGCGGCAAGCATATGGGCACCGCGCTGTACGAACATGTCCTCGACTACGCACGCGCACACGGCTACCACAATGTGACGCTCAACGCGTGGGCTGCGAACCCGGCCGCCGTCACATTCTACGAACATCTCGGCATGAGTGTCTACAAATACGGCATGGAACAAATCCTGTGACGCTTCCGCAGCGATTGTGTTCGTTCGCGTCGACCCTCATTTTCCTTCTTGTACAGTATCTTGTACAATATTGCGTATACCAAGTACTCGTCACGAGAATGATCCCGAACGACCGGAGGAGCATCGATGCGCGCGATAACCTACAGTGCGTTCCGCAACAACCTCAAAGAGAACATCCGTCAGATCCGTGAGGATGCGGAACCGCTCCTCGTCACGAACAAGGACGCGGAAGACAACATCATCGTCATGAACCAGTCCGATTACGACAGTCTCATGGAGACACTGCGCATCTACCGCAATCCGGTGATGTTTGAACGCATTCGCCGCGGCATGCGCGAAGCCGAGGCCGGCGAGACCACCGAACATGGCCTCCTCCCCGAGGACTGACGGCATGAGACTCGCATGGACCGCCGACGCGTGGGACGACTACCTCTACTGGCAACATCAGGACAAGAAGACCCTCAAACGCATCAATGCGCTCATCAAGGACATCATGCGCAGCCCGTTCGAAGGTATCGGCAAACCCGAACCGCTGCAATGGGATTTCGCCGGCGCTTGGTCGCGGCGCATCAGCGAGAAGCACCGCATCATCTATATGCCCAAAGCAGACATGGTCGTCGCGCTCTCATGCCGTGAGCATTACAAGGATTCCTAATCCTCCACCAACGCGGCACTACTCCACCCACACCGCGTGGTCGCGCACGAATGCGGCAAGGTCGTCCGCGCTGCCGCGTCCGGTGACGATGTCCTGCACCCACTGGTACAGCTCGTTGTCCGCCGCGTCCTCGGCGTCCTTGGCGCGCACGTCCCAACCGTGCATCTTCAGGATCGTGAGCGCCATCTTCACCGCGGTGCGTTTGTTGCCGTCCGGGAAGATGTGGTCTTTCGCGAACCGTGTCGCGAAATCGGAGATCTGCGCGAAGATGTCCGCGTACCGTTCGCGCGGGGCGACACCGAAGAACGTGAGGAACGTCGAACCGAGCACCGACTGCACACGTCCGAGGATCCCCTCGTCGACCGTCGCCGGAGCGGTCGCCGTGATGTCAAGTCCGGTGCCGCGTATCGTGTCGATGTACACTTCGAAAACCGATTCCGCGAGCGCATCCATACGCATCTGCTTGCCGTCGAGTTCGATCGGTTCCACACATCGTTCCATGTGTTGTTCCACGCCCTGTTTTCCGTTCCGTCGCTCCATGTTCCGTCGTGCCATGTTCCACCCCTTCGTCGTCATGAACGCTCCAACAGCCGCAGCGCGTTCGGGTATGCGCAAGTCACGTCGGCGACGCAGTGCGCGAGGGTGCGCGTCGGCACTGTGCGCCGCATATCCGCCGATGTGAGGATGTCGTCGATGCTGACATATGCGCTGCCGTGTGCACGTGCGCGCGACCATGCGCCGTCGTCCGCGCTCGACAACGTCAGCAGATCGACTGCGGTGAGCGGTGCGCACTCCCCCACGACATGCGCGACGATGCCCTCCGCATCATCGTTGAGCGGTTCCTCCTGCCATTCGTCGCGCTGTCGGATCATGCGCAGTCCGAAACACTCGTACGCTGCCCACACCTGCGGCACGACGGGCCCGCATTCGTCCACCGCGATCGTGTCCGCGAACAGCGGCGCACCCGTGCGTCGCAGTGCGGCGACCTGGCACCAGTAGACGAGCAGGTTGAGTTTGAGGTTCGTCAGGAAATACGTGTCTCCGTATGACGCGATGATGCGCCGCGCGATGCGCAGTGCGGGAATCGTGGCCGCCGTTGTGTCATGTGTCATTGATGTTCATGATGCGCCGATGTTGGTACAAGGATGTCGATTCGAGCCATCCGACGATGTTCGGCGGGATACAAAAGCGGCCGCTTGTGCTGCACACGGAGGTGCTGCACAAGCGGCCGTCGTATCCGGCATGCGCGACCGACCACCGTCGGCGGCGTGCATGCGGTTGCAGCAATGCCCGGCGGTTCAGCCGCGCATCAGGCGCGGCGGCGCGAGACGACACCCAAGCCGATGCCGGCGGCGAGCGTCGCCGCAGCGAGCCACACGATCGCGGCGGAATCGGCGCCGGTCGCGGAGAGCGGCACGCCGCCGGTGCTTGCCGTGTTCGCACCGGTCTTCGTAGCGGCGGCGCCAGTCGCGGCATTGCCGTGCTGCGACGTGGACGTTACCGTCGAAGTTGCCGTCGTCGTGTTCGGCTTGACGATGATGTCAATCACGGTGTTGTCCGCCTTGTCGGCGTCGGCGACGGCCTTCGCGTAGGCGTCCTTGGCGGCCTTGAGATCCTTGTTCGCATGTTCGAGCTTGGCTTGCGCATCGGCGAGTGCCTTGTCGGCCGCGGTCTTCGCATCGGCGGCCTTGTCATGCTCCGCAAGTGCGGCGTCGACCGCCTCGCTTGCGTCGGCCTGCTTCGCCTTGGCGTCGGCGAGCGCCTTGTCGGCGGCATCCTTCGCGGCTTGTGCCTCGGCGAGCTTGTCCTGCGCGTCCTTGAGGGCGGCCTTCGCGTCGGCGACGGCCTGTTCAAGGTCGGCGGGCGAAGCGTCTTTCTTGGCCTGGTCGAGTCGGGCCTCGGCGTCGGCAAGCGTCTTCTTGGCGGCATCCACGGCCTTGACGTCGCTTTCGTGCTGCGCCTTCGCGTTGGCCGCTTCCGTCCTGGCGGTGTCAAGCGCGGTGTTCGCCGCGTCGAGCGCCTTCTGGTCCTGCTCAGCCTTGGCCTTGGCGGCCGCGAGGCGGGCCTCATAATCGGCCTGGTCCTTGTCCGCCTGCGCCTTGAGCGCTTCGTAGGCCTCCTGCGCGTCCTTCGCCTTCTTGTCGGCTTCAAGATACGCGTCACGTGCCTTGACGGCTTCGTCATGCGCGGCGGTCGCCGCAGCGACTGCCTTGTCGTACGCATCGGATGCGGTCTTCGTGTTCGCCTTGGCCTCATTGAGCTTGGCAAGGGCCGCTTTGTAGGCCTCAGGTGCATTCTTGAGACCGTTATAGTAGGTGTCGAACGCAGCCTTGTAGTCTTCGACAGACTGGTCGGTCGGCGAAGCCCAGCTCTGGGTCTCCATTGCATCGACAATGCCGTAGATGCCATTTGGATCAGTGTTCGTCGCAACGCCCATGACGGTGCTGTCAGGATCGATGATGTTCAGATAGTGTCCGACCTGCATGAACAGCTCAGGATACTTCATGTACACCTGGGAGGGCGACAGCGTTGCCAGTTCAGGGTTCTTCTTGACCTCGGCATCCCAGATCTCCTTTTCCGAGTACCACTGATCGACCGGGTTGCCGCCGCCCCATGCAAGGTTCTCGGCGGTCGCGAACTGGTTCGAATGTGCGATATGGTCCTTCGACCAATCGGCGTTGGCCTGCGCCATGGCCATGAGGGTATCCGAGACCTGATAAGGCTTCAAGCCATGCTTAGCACGGTAGTCGTTGACTGTACTGACCCAGCTCAGGGCATAGGCCATGTTTTTCAGGCTTGTCGCATCGTTTTCGTCACCCAGCTTGATAGCGTCGATGTACTTGGTCGTCTCCGGGTTCGTCAGGACATCGATTGCATCCTTGGCCCCACGGGACTCGAAGAACCCAAGGGAGCCACGCTTGATCTGCCTTTGTGCATCGTCGGCAGCGGTCTTGGCCGCATCGGCATTGTTCTGCGCCGTGGCCTGCGCGGCCGTCGCAGCGTCACGGGCCTGTTCCGCGGTCGTCTTGGCGGCGTCGGCATTGTCCGCCGCAGCGGTCTTGCCGTCGGCTGTCTCCTGTGCCTTCTTCGCATCGGCCGCGGCCTGTTCGGCCGCCTTCCGCGCCGCTTCAAGATTCTTGACGCTGTCGGGCACATTGGCTTCGATATCGGTGACGGCCTTGTTCGACGCGTCGAGCTGCTTCTGGGCGGCATCGGCCTTCGTCTGCGCCTGCGCCTGCGCGTCGGCGGTATCGGCGGCCTTCTTCGCGGATGCGTCAGCGGTGTCCTGTGCGGTCTTGAGCGCATCCTTGGCGTCATCAAGTGCGGCGTTCGCTTCCTCGATCGCCTTGTCCGCCGCAGCCTGATCGAAGGAGTCGAGCTTCTGCTGTGCCTCGTTGACGTCGTTCGTCAGCGCATCCACGGTGTTCTGATTGGAGGTGACGTCCGCAGCGGCCTTGTCCGCATTGGCGGACGCGTTCGCGACATCGTTGTTCGCCGCAGCGAGCGTGTCGCTTGCCTGATCAAGCTTCGTCTGCGCGGCGTTCAGCGCGTCGGCGGCGGTCTGCTGCGCTGCTTTGGCCGCGTCGGTGTCGGTCTGCGCCTGGTTCACGACCTGCTGCGCCGCAGTGACGTTTTCCTTCGCCTGTTCGACCGCGGATTTGGCGGTATCGGTCTGCTGGGTGGCTTCGTTGGCGTTCGCATTCACCGTCTCGTTCGTGGCGATGGCATCCGGATTGGTGGCGGCCGCCTCGTCCGCCATGGCGGGGGCGATGCCGCCCACAAGTGTGGCCGCTGTGGCGATTGTGGCGATCGACGCCTTGAGCATCGTGTGGTGGTCGTTCATCGAAGTACGCTCCTTCGAGGTAATCGTGGTATCGGCATCAAGGGCGCGCATATAGCGTTCGCTATGCCGTGGTGCTGTGTGTGACATATCTGTTGCATCCTTTCCTATGCAATCCGCATTGTCGTGTGGTCGTATCGTTTCCTTTCGCGCATCCCCCGACGGATGCGCACGATAACGGGTGTCGTCGTTGCCGTATCACGCTCCTTGGAATCATGCCCTTCGGTTCACGCAATCGTTCGTCGTGGCACAACAGCACTTCGCCACGGCATCTTGGTAGCATCACCACCAAGAATCAGGGTAATACGTCTCATCTCCCGCGATGATTCGATCGCTAACAGCGAATTATAATAAGTAATTTCATTTTCACAAATTCAACACGCGACCATGTATGAGGAAATAATATCCACATTCCGTTTCCCCTGACCGCGACCGACATCGACAACCCCATCTACCCACACCGAAGAAACGGCCATTTTCAAACGGTTGTTCACACACAGATATCACAATGATATCGCATGTTCGATTGTCAATATCCATATCATTCGGTATTCGACACACCATCGCGCTTCCTCGCATCGGATATCATTTCACTTCGATTTTTTGCAGCGTTTTCTCATATGTTGACCACGAGAACACCCGATTGTGACCCCATCGTGAACATTCATTTGGTCACAACCGTGTTGCGCGCACCCGTTCCGCACTGCGGTACGCTACGGCACCTCTCACCGTACCGCCGCGTATGTTATGCATCAATCCGTGCGTATGCCGAGGCTCGTGGCGAACGCGGCGGCGAGGTCGGCGATCTGGCTGAGCGACATCGTGGTTCCGCGAAGGTATTCAACACCCTCAATACGGCGTAGTTGCGCGCCACGCAGATCGACATCGCCGACTGTGGCGTGCTGCAGATTGATCGATTCGATGCGCGTGCCCGGGAATGCCACGCGGTTCAGTTGCGCGCCGACGGCGTCGAATTCGTCGATCACACAGTCGACGAACCGCACGTCGCGCCATATGGCGTCACGCAGATTGAGATAGCCGATGTGGCAGTCGCGTATCTCGACCGCACGCATCGACGATTCCATCGCGGCGAACGATCCGAAACGGCAGCCCGCAAACATGCAGTCCGCGAACCCCGCACCGACCGCATGCAATTGCGCGACGCCACATGCCGCGAACATCGTGTGGCTGATGTGCGCACGATCGAGCGTCAGCGACGACGCTTGGGATTGTTCGAACACACAGTCCAGGAACGTCGCGAGCAGCGCGTCGAGATCATCCCCATTCTGGTCGAAGAAACGTGCGGAATCGTAGGAGCCCTCCCGTTCCAACAACGGCAGCCGTGCCTCATACAGATGGCCTGCAGGCTCAAAGCGCGCGATATTCGGCGCTTTCGTCCCATTCGTCGTTGTCGCGCGCGTCGCAGGTTTGCTCATGCCGTCAGCCTATAGCGTTCCATCGCCATGGCTCACACATCGTCTTGACCGGTCAGGTGCTGGTACAACTCCGCGCTCAGTGGTTTGACGAACCAACTGATTCGCGAATACCTGCAGCATCGCTCGCGCCGTTTCAGAAAACACCTTTCCGGCAAATCTTCATGCCATCTTCCGACAAAACAACATGTCCCCGCAGCCCGTATCACAATTATCAGGGATACAAGATACACATATTCGACAGACAGCTTAAGCAATTACACACGAACACCCTGTTCCTGTAAGGCACAATAAGCATCAACAGGTATGCAATCGCGCCACGCAAGCCTGTTAAACTCGCACATGCCTCTCTAATTTGTTAGCATATGCCTAGAAACAGTCAGCGATTCGCAAAGGAGCGATGGCCATGCAAAAGACACTTCAGCGAACAGTTCAGTTCTATTGGCTCAAGCTACGCAATCGTAATGTCGCAAATCGTATCAAACCTCTCAATTCTAATTCGGAATACTGGAATGATTTCCTCAAAAAACTCCACGAAGAAAGTATAGAAAATAGAACAATATCTGATATCTCTTACGATGGCATCACCAGTTACACATTCCCAGTACTGGTCGTCTACGAAATGATGCATTCAGAGTTTATACAAATCGTCAACAAATCTAATGGCAATGTCATAGACTATTCAGACAGTGCAGATAGTAGCGAGCTACTGGCAAAATCCTCAGCCTATGCTTTCTTTCCCCAATTTGATATTGTTGGTCGAGTTAGCGGCAATGGCAACAAAAGCATCCAGCCCCTTGAATTACTGTTAAATAAGCGCTCACGCATTGACGGCTACCAATGGGAAGTCACTCCCGTAGTAACCATAGATTCCATCGAACGTTTTAAGTCAGAATTAGCAGGCCTGAACTCGACATCCCTTTCATCGACACCACCCCATTTCTTGACCCATCCGCCAACATAACAGGTGACGCGGTCGATTTCTACACAAGAATCGCCAATGAACTTGGAGCAGATATACATGTTGACATTAATCTATCTATAGGAAGAAAAAATAGGACAAAGATAGTAACTCGACAATTCAAGGAATTATTATCCAAAACTATTATATCAAGCGCAAAACAAGAGAAAAAAGCACAGGTGTCGGGTGTCGACTTTGCAGGAAAACTGCTGGAACTCAATTTAGTACAACATCCAGTAGTCGAACAAAGTGAGATTACTTTAAATCCCAACGAACCAATGAAACTTAGCAATTTAATCTCACACTTGATTGATGTATGCGGTAAAAGAGAGAATGATTTATATGAGATCACATCGTCAGCCCTGCAGTGAGCACAGGAAGAGGATTCAACTTGTATACAAAATCGACCCTATTATCGCCATCATCATAGCAACTGCCACCTCTTATTCCATGCACCACTACACCCCCAAAACCTTAGACAAAATCGAATGGTCCACAGCGCTGAGCTCCCTCTCAGCACTATCTGGCTTGCTTATGACTGTCGCCACTTTCATATTCACCATCTTCTCTCAATCCAATTTACAACTCACAAGAATATCACGCAAAAGATTTTCTAATACAATCTCAAATATATGGTTTAACATAATCATATGGTCTCTCGTCGCTGCAATCGTCTCGATTGTAGCGATACCGCTTTGCAAAATTTCCACACTGATTGTTTCTTATATCTTTATTTTCTGCATTATTATAATTATAGAAAAATCGATAAGAACAATATATTGGACGCGGTATACATTAGGGTTGGAGAGTATGAGTGAATCTTTTGAGGAGCCTTTGATTCAATCAAGACATGAAGAGAACTAAATTATCGCTATCGTCCTGCTCCACCTGGACTTTTCTCAGTTTCTTCCCTATACTGAACTGTCATGCACACTTTCATCGAACTGTTCGCGGGATGCGGAGGTCTGAGCCTCGGCCTCCGCTCCGCCGGCTTTGAAGAGCTGCTTGCCAATGAGCTCTCCCCCATGCCTGCGGAGACGTTTGCTCTCAATCTCATGGGCGTGGACATGCGTTCCCCCGAGTTCGCTCAGACCAAGCCATCCGAACGACCTGTGCTGTGGCTCGATTCAGACACAAACGATGTCATCGCTCGCCTTTCGGACAATCCGTTCGAGAGGCCGCAAACAGATATGAGCGAAGTCGGTGACGCCGATGATTTGACCGGCCGCCTCATCGTCGGCGACATTCGTCGACTGAACCAATTCGTAGAAGACCGCAAAAATCCTCTGATCCACGGGGAGGTCGACCTCGTTTCTGGCGGCCCACCATGCCAGAGCTTCTCGCTCGCGGGACGACGCGAGCTCGGCAATCAGCGCAACCAATTGCCTTGGGAGTTCGCTAAGTTCGTCAACTATCAGCGTCCACGCATGGTGCTGCTGGAGAACGTCGAAGGCATCCTGCGCCCATTCAAGGATGAGTCGAAGACCTACTACGCGTGGTTCGAAGTTTGCAAGGCGTTCGCCTCCATCGGATATGTCACACGTCCGCTGCTCATCAACGCACGCTATGCCGGTGTGGCACAGAACCGCCCCCGATTCATCATGCTTGCCGTACGGGAAGATCTTGTGGACACACTGTCACCAGAGACAGCAGAATGGTTTGAGCAGGGCAAACGACTCATCGATGCTGTCAACAACGACAATGCCGAATATGACAAGAACCAATGGGCATATCGCGACCTCACAACGGATGAATGGAAAGCGGCCGCCGAGCACTCTGTCTTCGCCCCGCTCGTCGCATTCCCACGCGACTCCGAACAGCACACAATCGAAGATGCCATCGGTGATTTGCAGGATGAGCATCCAGATGCCAAGAGTCAGTATGTCCTCGACCTGAATACAGAACTCGGCACTCATCTTGCCGACCCTGCGCACCCCATGCTCAATCGGCAACACCCGAACAGCACACCACGTGTGCGGGCCCGGTTCCGCATCTACCAAATCATGGCAAATGCACCGAAACCAGTAGCGGATGAAATCAAGAATGTCATGCGCGGTACTTCGGATGAACTGTCCAAGGAAGCTGTGGACGCATTGAAAGACGGCCACTTGCTCAAATACGACCGTCCAGTACCGAAGTCGAAAAAGGGTCTCGTGGAGTATCTCGCAGGACTCAAGACGAAGAAATTCTCCCAACGCGCATTGCGTCGCGGCGTCCCCGCCCCCGCCGCGCTTTCCATTCCTGATGACGTATGTCATTACACCGAAGCGCGCACGCTTTCGGTTCGCGAGATGGCACGCATTCAGTCCTTCCCGGATGCGTTCGAATTCCGTGGAATCGCGACAACGGGAGGATTGCGCCGGCGTTATCAGGTCCCCCAATACACCCAGATCGGCAATGCCGTCCCACCTCTCCTCGGCAAGGCATTGGGAGAGGTGGTCAACAGCATCCTGACTGAAATCAAAGGATGAACTCTTCAGGATTGGCGAAGAGTAGAGGCAGATTCTTCTTCTCTATCTTGAAGAGCACCCCGTGATCCCTGTACTTCCCTGCTTCCGTGATGTGGGCGGCGAGATCAACGGTTATCACGCCGGAAGCCAACAATGGGGTCAGTAGAGCTGCATTCGGATTCTTGGTGTAGAGGATTTTCGTATATAGGAAATGCTCTACACCACTGATCATCTCCGATTCAGCAGTAATCCAGAACGTGCGCGGATGCTTTTGCAGCAATCGCTTACGCAGCCCCGACATGTCCCACCAACTCACGCGCGTCTGCTTCCCCGTCTCAGTATCCTGATGCAGTATATATAGACGATCACTCGCCTCATCCACATCGAGCAACAGTCCATAGCCATTGACGTGCGCAACCCGGAAAGTCTCATAAAGTTGGAAACGCGGCTTGTCCTTATTCCGAGGAATCTGCATTTTGCCATATGCGTCAAGAATTTCACGATACTTCAGCCCACCATCGGGCACCTGCGAAAACAGGGTGCTTCTTGTCTCCTTTTTGGTCTTGCCGTTGCGCTTGGCCCGTAGTGTCTTGAGCTCGATGCCTTTGTAGTCCGGATTCTTATCATTATTCCGACTGATGCCGAGCGCATGCTCCAGCGTATCGCCAACGCCGGGATCTCCTTCGGTGATTGAGGGAAGGAATCCTTCATCATGAACCGCCTGAATCTTCCTGAACAGTTCCCGCTCGATAATGCTTTCCGCAGCATCATCAGCACGCAGCAGGCTACGCACATAACCATCATGTATCAGTGATTGCGCGATATCCGGATCCGACAAATCAATTACGTAGATGACATCATCGATCACGACAAGCGCGAGAAGGTTATATGGGTCGCAGTACTGCTTGAGCCCCGAGAACCATATGCGAGGATCACCATGTTTCGTCTTGGGCCTGTATAAGGATGCCACCGTCTTTTCTAGATGGTCGGGATACACAAAGTAGGCATCGACTTTCTTCTTGTTCTCCGGGCCCTGCAGTTGCTCCTCATAGACATGCACCTTCGCATCCTCAAGGAGCTCACGAACCGGAGCCGTCGCATCCATAATCGCTTTTGTGTAACCCGTCTGTGTCGGGACCAGAAAAGCAACGGGTATGTTCAACTGCGCAAACTGAGCCAGAAACGGCTCCAATGGTACATCAGCGGCACTCAGCATGGCTGCCTCCTCACAAATCATGCGATGTTATACCAGCATTCTAGAGCATCACCGTTCTCACATATAATCGCGAGATAACTAAGGATCAACTTAGCTTATCCTTTGACAATCTTCTAAATCAATATTATTCTTGATATAATTATACACTTTTAATAAATATTTCTCGCGATCTCCAACCGCAGTCCACATGGCGACATTATATATTTCCTCAGGCCCCCTGCTTATCCTTATCAATCTTTCGGTATCACCATGCAAAAATGTTGAATACAACACTTCATCAACAAGTTCACCAAACCCCTTCATTTGTTGCCCATAGTATTCAAAAGATATATAAGGCAACTCTTTGTATTTATCGAATTCTCGCAACAACTCACGCGCACCATCAACGCAATCAGCGCCTTCCTTAAGTCTTACAAAGGCCCCTAACACCTTCTTTATCTCTACACCATCTGTTGGGGCATAAAACTTTCTCATCAATATCAACCTAATTGAAATATCAAATATCTCATCAACGTCTTTAATCGCATCTTTGAATAATAAATAATCTTCAACACAGCTGGAAAATACGCCAATTCTCTCCTTATCGGTGGGCTCATACATTCCCATAATGACACTCCCTTATAAAAATATAATTATATTGTTTATATTATTAACAAATCTAGGACTATACTCACACCAAGCACAACCGCGACACTAGCTAATTCACACCTCACCTCCATTAGCGTCTTCTTCCTTTTGCACCTAATTTGACATATTCCCCAGCAAATCTCTCAATCACACCACTAGCGCACTGCGTTGAGCACAGCAGGTGCGACGTACGTGACGGGTCGCGTGTTGCCGTCTCCCACGGGCACAAGCACATGTTTCTTGACGAGATTGCGGATGGCGTTCGATGCGGAGGAACGCGTCACATGGAGCCTACGTTCGACCGAAGGCACGCTCACATACGGCACACCAATGAGCTCTTCCGCCAGTCGCCGCGTCAACGTGCCATATGCGGACAGGAGTGCGCGATACTTGTCACGGATGGATGTGAGTTCCGCGATGCGGTCGTAGGCATCGTCAGCGGACTCCTCTATGCCTTGGCAGAAGAAGATGATCCAATCCTCCCAAGCACCACGCGAGGAGACACCCAGCAGCAGATCCTGATACTCCGCGCGACGGCGTTCGAACCACGGGGAGATGGACACCAATGGTCGCTTGAGCATCCCTCGGCGCATCAGCTGCAACAGGATGAGCAGGCGACCGATTCGGCCATTGCCATCGGTGAACGGATGCAGTGTTTCGAACTGATAATGGAACATTGCTGCGTCAAGCACCATAAGACCGGGATCGGTGCGCGATTCCCACCAGTCGAACAATGCATCAAGTTCGGCACCCAGTTGCTGACCTGGCGGCATCGGCACAAATCGGGCATCCTCGATGCGACGCGTATTCGCGCCGATGAACACCTGTGTCGTCCTGATGTCGCCTGCCTGAGGTCCATCCGATTTCGTCCCGGTCACGAGCAGTTGCTGCAATTCGCGCGTCAACGATCTACTGACCGGTCTTCCCTCCTGCACGGACAGGATGCCATGATTCGTCGCATCCAAGTAGTTGAGTACTTCCCGCATCGACTCGTTGAACCCATGCTTGCTTTCGCCAACCTCATATTCGGCTGCGAGCACCGTTTCAAGACGTTCGTATGTGCCTTCAAGCGCGCTCGTGCTCTGCGCCTCGCGTCGGATGGTCGGACGTTGCAACAGATCAGGATTCGGTATGCTCGCGCCGATGGCATCGATACGACTCAACGATGCCGCGGCACGACCCATGGCCCCCACCATCGACGGGGTGAGTACAGGATATGCGGCCAAGCGCTCCGGCTTGAACGCGAATGTATGGTACGGCACCACACCATAGCGGGTGCTCACCTCACCTTCAAGCGGCAGCAGCACACCTGTGGCTTTCTCTGTGAATAGCTCCTGATGCATATGCACAGATTAGCAGAACATCGCACCCATTGTGTATATACATACACCTCATCATGAACACTAAACTACTTAGTGCACAACATGAGGCTTTATTCTGAACATTGGAGAACACAATGTTCAGGTATGCAATGTTGGAACAATGTAGCCCCCGTTCCCCGATATCAATCAATCGGCCCTTCCACAGTGCCCCATACGCCTGTCCGCGTTGCCTATATGCGTTGAGGGGGAGCATCTTCGGCGATGGCGGCAGGTATCGGGCTTACAACGCATTGAAATCATGCGGTTCCCACCATCGATACTTCGCCACAACGCGGAAGTTGCTCCCCCTCAACGCAGATACGGCAGGGCGGCGCTCACGCGCGCTTCGCGTTCGCGCAGTTCGACGTGTTGCCGCTGTTCGTCGGATGGTTGCCCGAGCCGTTGCCGACGAAGATCCACTGGAACATCGAGAAGCCGTGGTTGTCAATGACCATCACCTTCGCGGTGTTGCCGCCGGCCTGCGACGGCTGGTTCGCCACGTTCATCACGGTCTTGCGGTTGCCGAGCATGAGCAGCAGCACCAGACCGAACACGCCGAGGCACACAAGCAGCACGGTGCGGTGGCGCTGGATCCACGGCTTGACCGGGCAGGCGCGACCGGCGTCGGTGCGGCGCCCGCAGTCACAGGTCGGAGCGTCGCATGCGGCGTCATCGCGCGCGGCATCCTCGCACGCGTCGTTGGCAGGCATGGCCGGCATCGTCATATCGGCATCGGCAGTATTCTGGGTCATCGGCGCTCCTCGTCATATCGGTCGGCATCGGTCAGCGGAACGGCAATGGTTCCATCCTCCACACCGTAGCAGCGGATGCCGTGGCGGCGGCGCGCTCATCTTGGTCCTCGGAAATCAATCGGCGGAATGCGCAACGAACGCAGCAGCGTCTTGTGCTCGGCGTCTACGCGGTAGGATTCGCAGGCCTTCTGGATCGTCTTGTTGTGGGTCCATGGATCCAGACGCCGCTGTTCGAGCAGCGGCAGCACGTCCGCCCACTGCTTGGCGAGCGCGGTCGCGAAGTACCATGCGCGCGCCATGTTCACGTAGTAGTCGTCGGAACGAATGACCTCGACGAGCCGCAGTTGCATGGGATCGAAACGGTCGTCGAGGAAATCGGCCATCAGCGCCACGACGGCGTAACGGACCGTGTAGGCATGGTCGTCACGCATCCATCGCGCGAGTTGGTTGAGCCATGTCCGCGCGTCGGCGTCAGAGTGGATCGGGACGCGGATCGTGTCGGTGACGGCCCAGTTGTCCGTATATGGCAGGAACCTCGACAGCGCGGCGATCGTCTGCTCGATCGACGGGTACACGTCGCCGATCAGGATCGCGTGCAGCATGTTCTCCTCGAAATAGCGGTGCGGAAGGTCGGCGAGGAACTCCTCGAGGATGCGTATGTCGCCGCGGCGCAGCCGCTTCGCGAGCGCGCGCAGCTGTGGCACGCGGATGCCGATCATCGTGGCGGGATCGATGGTCGGGACGAGCTTCGCGTTGAAGGCCTTGTAGTCGGGTTCGGCGAGGGATTCCAGACATGCGCGGATGGACACCACGCCGTCAGGAAACGCCTGGGAGATCGTCGGGGACACCGTGGGCTCCTTATCGGGAACGGATGGGCGATGTGCGGGAACGGACGACTATGCGCGGATCATCTTGAGCATCCCCGGGCCGTCCCAATCGTTGGGACGCGGCTCGAAGCCGTGGCGCTCGTAGAACGCGACGGCGTCCTGTGAGGAGATGAGCTCGAGGCTCACGCCCCAGCCGGGTTCGATCACGTCGCACACATGGCGCTCAAGCGCATCGAGCAGCGCGGCGCCGACGCCTTGGGACTGCATGGACGGGATGACAGCGAAATCCTTGATGTAGAAGGACATGCCGCCGTCACCGATCAGCCGGACCATGCCGACCGGCTCGGGGGCGACTTCGGTTTCGGCTTCCGGGTCGGCGTAGGCAGTGAAGGTGGCAGTCGAGTTGGCGAGCGCGACGCGCACCTGCTCGACGCCGGGCGCGTCCCAGCCGACGGATCGGTACAGCGTCAGGAACAGTTCGGGGGTCAGCGTGTCTTGCTGGATCGTCAGTCGCATTTCTCTCCGTTCGTCGACGGGCGCACATGAATGTGTGCTTTGTGCCATTGCCTCGGGGATTCGCCCCGAATCTCAAGATAACGGAATCAAGTGCGATGCACGGACGGATGCTCGACATGAGAGCGGATCACAGACGGAAAGACGGATAGGAATCGCGTCGAAGGTTCCTCGGAATAGGATTCTGGAAGGCGGAGTCCTGAAATCAATCATGGAGGACAACACGGAAAAGGGCGCCGGCTTCGTTGCCGGCGCCCTTTTGCGGAGTTGGGATCCGTCTGTGCAGTGTGCGGTGGTGTGGCGTACGCGGTATGCGATGCGTGGAGAGCATCACTTCGCCTGACGTTCCGCGATCTCGCTCATCACGGAGACGGTGGCCGCCGAGTTCATCGACGTCGTCGGGACGCCGGCGGTCGTGTGGTCGAAACCGAAGATCATGTTGAGGAAGCTCATCGTCTTGTCCTTTCGTCCGTGGCGCTTGGTGCGTCGTTCTTGTTGCTTGATGGTTACAAGATACGGCGTCGGCGCGGTCCGTCACATCGGACTGCGGGATGAATCCTGCAGGCGACGCGACGCTCCCTCAGCCTTGAGGATGATGCCGGAGGATGATGGGGTGATGACAGGCACAGATGGACGAACACCGGGCGTGGACGGCAGAGTTTCGGCGCGGATAACGAGGTCACAATGCGGCCTCGGACGGACCATGGCGGCCCCAGACGGGTGTCGGCAGCACACCTCGGCTCGTATCTCGGCTGGGAGGTAACGTTTTTCCGCATATCGCCAAGCATGGCTCCCGAGGAGAAGCCGTTTTGAGGCCCTCTACTTGGACTCCCCACGGAAAAAGCTACCGCCCAGCCGAGATGGGTGTCGCGGATGAGGGAAATGCCCCTCCGACGCTATGCTTGGGCGTCATGACGAAGCAGCAACTCACGACGCAACGGCTGATACTGCGACCTTGGCGCGATTCGGACGCGGCGGCGCTGTACGAATACGCGAAGAACCCGAACATCGGTCCGGCCGCCGGATGGCCGGCGCACCAGAGCGTCGAGGAAAGCCTTGATGTGATCCGCAACGTGTTCAACGGCCCCGAGGACTATGCGATCACGCTCGCCGAAGATCCGGACACGGCGATCGGCGCGATCTCGCTCAAGCTCGCCGGCGGCTCCGATCTCTTCCCGGCCAACGACACGACGCAGGCGGAAATGGGATTCTGGATCGGCGAGCCGTTCTGGGGCAACGGCTATGTCCCCGAAGCGGCCTGCGAACTGCTGCGGCACGGCTTCGAGGATCTGGATCTGGCCGCGACCTGGTGCGCATACTACGAAGGCAACGTGAAATCGGCACGAGCCCAACAGAAGATCGGTTTCGAGCCCGTGCACGTCATACCGGATACGCCGGTGCCGCTGCTGCACGAAACGCGCACGACCCATGCGAACCGGATGATGCGCGCCCGCTGGCAGGAACTTCAGGCATGTTGACGCACAGGCGGCAAAACCAAGCGCCAGTAAGGGTTTGCCGCCCCTAACATCCAAATTACATAAGGTCCACTTACCAGATTACATAACCCCTACCTATCGAATTACATAACCTCTGCCTGCCGGATCGCATAAGGCCATCGCATCGGCGCCCCGCTCCGGTCACGCCGGCATGTCACACGACCGCATTAATCCACGAGCCGATGCAGGTCGGGAAGGCCGATCACATTGCCGTGACGCGTCTCCATCGCCTCGACGCCGCCATAGACGAGGAACCGGCGTTCGACGGGGACCTCCATCAGATCAGCGATGTTCGCCAACGTTTCGAAATGCTTCGGGCGGTAGGTGGACGAGGACTTGATCTCGATGACATAATGCGGCCGGCCGCCGCGCTCGATGATGAGATCGGCCTCCTGCTGGTTGCTGTCGCGCCAGTAGTACAGACGCGGCTCCTTGCCCAGTGCCTGATACTGCTTGATAATCTCCGTCACGACGGTGTTCTCGAACAGCGCGCCTCGGCTTTGGCTTGCGGTCAGTTCGTCAGCGGATTCCAGACCGAGCAGGTTCGCGGCAAGCCCCGAATCGTAGAAATACAATTTCGGGGATTTAATCAGCCGCTTACCGTAGTTGCGATGGTAGGGCCGCAGCGGAAACGCGATGAAGCTGGCCTCCAGCACCGAAAGCCAGTCGCGCGCGGTGCTCGCCGCAACATGCGCCTCGTCGGCGAGATGGGAAAGCGTCAGCACCTCTCCCACACGCATCGCGCACAACGTGAGGAACGTATTGAACGCGCTGATGCGGCGAACCCCCAGTTCGGACCGGACGTCCCGGTCCAGATAGGTGGCGATGTAGTTGGGGAAGAAATCGGCGGGTGCGGCAAGGGAGGAATACAGCCGCGGATAGCCGCCCTCGAAGGTGAATGCGGACGGACCGGCCGCCATATCCGCCTGTGCGAGCTCGCGGTAGGACAACGGCAGCAGATGCAGCACGGCGACGCGGCCGGCCAGGGACTGCGAGATGTTGTTGAGCAGCAGGAAGTTCTGGGAGCCGGACAGGATGAACTGACCGGGCTCATTGCGCTCATCGACCACCCGCTGCATGTAGGAGAACAGCTGCGGCACGCGCTGCACCTCGTCGAATATGGCATGTGTCGGGAACCGATCGAGGAATGCGCGCGGATCGTCCGCGGCCAGCTCCCGCATATCGACGTCCTCGAGCGAGACGTACTCGTAGTCCGGGAACGTCGCACGCACGAGCGTGGACTTGCCGCTTTGCCTGGGGCCGGTCAGCGTCACCACGGGATAGGCGCGCGCCCGCTCCTCCAGCACCGATTGCAGATCACGTTCAATGATGCGCCGATCAGCCATGTTCCAACCTTCCCTCACGCTACCTATCAGATTACATACATGCTACCATCCAAATTGCATAAACTCTACCTATCGAATTACATAACCCCTACCTACCAAATTACATAAACGCCACCTTCCGGATCGCATACGAAGATCGCCTGCGCATACCGCCCAACCACCGCCCAGCCATCTCCCGATTGCACCACACGCGCGCATCTGGGCCAAACGGCACCCGCCGGTTACACTGGTGCGTTATGACGATTTCGCAGGAGGAACTCGACGCGCAGGCGCTCGCGACATTGCGCAGGTACTTCGGCTATGAGGAATTCCGCCCCGGGCAGGGCGCGCTCATCCACGCCATCCTCGAAGGACGCGACGTGCTCGGCGTCATGCCGACCGGCTCCGGCAAATCATTGTGCTACCAGATCCCGTCGCTGCTGCTGCACGGCCTGACGATCGTCATCTCCCCGCTGATCTCGCTGATGAAGGACCAGGTGGACGGCGCGAACGAAATCGGCATCCCGGCTGCCTTCATCAACGGCTCGCAGTCGATCGACGAACAGGAGGACGTCTTCGCCGCCGTGAACGCCGGCCGCGTCCGCCTGCTGTACGTGGCGCCCGAACGACTGGAAACACAGCGGTTCATGAACTTCGCGACGCACGCGGACATCGCGCTCGTCGCCGTCGACGAAGCGCACTGCGTCTCCCAATGGGGTCAGGACTTCCGCTCGTCGTACCTCGGCATCGGCGACTTCATCAACGCGCTGCCCGACCGCCCCACCGTCGCCGCATTCACCGCGACCGCCACTGAGCGCGTGCGCCGCGACATCATCGGCATGCTCGGCCTGCGCAATCCCGAAGTCGTCGTCACCGGCTTCGACCGCACGAACCTGTACTTCGACATCCTCAAACTCGGCACGCGCGACAAGGCGAACTGGATTGCGCGCTACGTGGCCGACCACGCTGACGAATCCGGCATCATCTACTGCGCGACAAGAAAACAGACAGAGGAACTCGCCGAGACGATCAACACGCTCGTCCCGCAGCTGCGCGCCGCATCCGACGCCGCGACGCCCTCGCCCTCCCCAATCGCCGTCGCCTACCATGCGGGACTGCCGCCGGCGCAGCGCGAGCGCGCGCAACGCGACTTCGTGACCGACGCTGTGCCGCTCGTCGTCGCGACGAACGCGTTCGGCATGGGCATCGATAAATCGAACGTGCGCTACGTCATCCACCACAACATGCCCGAAAGCATCGAAGCCTACTATCAGGAGGCGGGGCGCGCCGGACGCGACGGCGAGCCGAGCCGCTGCACGCTGCTGTGGAACGAATCGGACATCGTCACGCGCCGGCGACTGCTCGACAACGGCGGCGCCAACGAACGCCTCACCGAGGACGAGCAGGAGCAGGTGCGCCGCTGGAAACGGCACCTGCTCGATGCGATGGTCGGCTATTGCCGCACGACCGCATGCCTGCACCGCTACATGACGCGCTACTTCGGCGAGGACGGCGACACGGCGTCCGGCGCGCATTGTGTCGGCGGCTGCGTGAACTGCGACAGCACGTTCTCGACGACCGACGTCTCACGCGTCGCGCGCACGATCAGCCGATGCGTGCACGACCTCGCGCAGTCGTATGGCAGCGGCAAGATCGTCGCGGTGCTGCGCGGCTCGCAGGCGAAGGACGTGCTCGAACGCGGCCTCGACCACGTGCCGACCTTCGGCGCACTCGCCGACGTGCCGCAGTCAACGGTGCGCGACGTGCTCAACCAGATGGTCTCGGACGGGTTCCTGACGATCACCGAGGGACGGCTGCCGATCGTCATGTTCGGCGCACGCGCGGCCGAGACGATCGACCCAGCGTTCCACTACGAGATGAAAAGCATCAGCAGGCCGAAGCCGGCTGCCTCGCAGCGTCCGTCGAGCCCGACCACGGAACCGACGACCTTCGGCGGCGGCCACGGCGGCACCGACGAGGCGCTGTTCGAGCGTCTGCGCGAACTGCGCCGCGACATCGCACGCGAAATCGGCAAGCCGCCGTACATCGTGTTCTCGGATCGCTCGCTGCGCGACATGGCGACGCGCCGCCCGCACAACGACGACGAATTCATGGAAATCAGCGGCGTCGGCGCATCGAAGCTGAGCAAATACGGCGAGCGCTTCATGCAGGCGATCGCCGACTTCGAGGACTGAACGCGGCGTTGGGCGGCGCCCGTACCGCAGAGACCCCGCGGCCTTCGCCCGGGACTACTCCCCGAGCGCGGCGAAGGCGCCTTCGAGGTCGCCGATGAGATCGTCGACGTCCTCGATACCGACGGACAGGCGCACAAGATTCGCCGGCACTTCGAGCGCAGTGCCCGAAACCGACATGTGCGTCATCGCGGCCGGCACCTCGATGAGCGATTCGACGCCGCCGAGCGATTCGGCGAGCGTGAACAGCCGCGTCGAGGCGGCGAAGCGTTCCGCCGCCTCCTTGCCGCCGGCGATCTCGACCGAAATCATGCCGCCGAAACCGCCGTGCATCTGCCGTTCGGCGATCTCATGGCCCGGATGCGATTCAAGCCCGGGATACCAGACGCGTTCCACGCCGTCGTGCCCCTCGAGCCAGTGCGCGATCGTCATCGCGTTCTCGCTGTGCTTGCGCACCCGAAGGTCGAGCGTCTTGAGACCGCGGATGTCAAGCCACGAATCGAACGGCGACGGCACTGCGCCGGCCGCGTTTTGCAGGAACGCGACACGCTCCGCGATCTCATCGTCATTCGTGGCAACGGCGCCTCCGACGACATCCGAATGGCCACCGATGTACTTCGTCGTCGAATAGACGACGACGTCCGCGCCGTCGTCAAGCGGATGCTGCAACACAGGCGACGCGAACGTGTTGTCGACGACGACGCGCGTGCCATGCTCGTGCGCGAGCGCCGACGTGAGCGCGATGTCGGTGATGTTGAGGAGCGGGTTGGATGGCGTCTCGACCCAGATGTACCGGTACGATTTGCGCGCGAGCGCCGTGCTCACGGCGGACGGGTCGGTGATGTCGACGACGTCGAGGTCGACGCCCCACGGCACGAAGACCTTCGCGAGGAGGCGGTACGTGCCCCCGTACACGTCGTTGCCGATGAGGATCGCGTCGCCCGGTTTGAGCGTCGAGCGCAGCAGCACGTCGATCGCCGCGAGTCCTGACGAGAACGCGATTGCGTGCTTCGCGCCTTCGACGGCCGCGAGCTGCTCGGTGAACGAGTCGCGCGTCGGATTGACGGAGCGGCTGTAGTCGTAGCCGTGGCGCAGGCCGCCGACGCCGTCCTGCTTGAACGTGGATGTCATATAGATCGGCGTGGATACGGCTCCCGTGATCGGATCCGGTTCCTGCCCTGCATGGATGCCGCGCGTCGCGATGCCGTAGGTCGTCGTCTCGTTCGTGTCGAAGTTGCCCATCTGTCGTTCCTTGTCTGTCGTGCTGTGTGGAGTGGTGGTTGTGGATTGTGTGGTGTGGTGTACTGTGCCCGTGGGTTCCTGTGTGTATCGCTGCCTTCGTCACGCCGGGAGGAGCACTTCGTCGACGAGCGACGGGCGTGTCGTCGCGGCGATGACGTCCGCGTATCCGTGTTCGACCATCCATTCGTCGTTGAAGATCTTCTCGAGGTAGCCGCGTCCCGAATCCGGCAGCAGCACGACGACGGTCTCGTCCTCACCGAGGTCGTGCGCCTTCGCGTATTTCACGGCGGCCGCGACGGCCATGCCGCTCGATCCGCCGACAAGCAGGCCTTCTTCGGATGCGAGCCTGCGCGTCATCAGGAACGCCTCGGCGTCGCTGACCTGAACGATCGCGTCGGCGACGTGCGTGTCATATGCGCCCGGCATGAAGTCCTCGCCGACCCCTTCGATGTCATACCCGTGGATGTCGTTCGGGTTCGAGTAGATCGAGCCTTCCGGATCGGCTCCGATGACAGTCACGGCGCCGTCGGACGCGTCCTTGAGGAAGTTGCCGGTCCCCGAGATCGTGCCGCCTGTGCCGATGCCGGCGACGAAATGCGTGACCTTGTGGTCCGTCTGCTCCCAGATCTCCGGTCCGGTGGTCTCATAGTGGCTGCGCGGCCCCGCCGGATTGAAGTACTGGTTCGGTTTGAACGCGCCCGGGATGTCGCGTGCGAGGCGGTCGGAGACGCGGTAGTAGGAGCGTGGGTCGTCCGGTTCGACGTCGGTCGGCGTCACGACGACTTCGGCGCCGTACGCGCGCAGCACCGCGCGCTTCGTTTCGCTCACCTTGTCCGGCAGGACGAAGATCGTGCGGTAGCCGCGCTGTTGTGCGACGAGCGCGAGGCCGACGCCGGTGTTGCCTGATGTCGGTTCGACGATGACGCCGCCCGGCTTGAGTTTGCCTTCGCGTTCCGCGTCGTCGATGATGCGTTCGGCGATGCGGTCCTTCGACGATCCGCCGGGATTGAAGTATTCGACTTTGACGGCGATTGTCGCGCGTACGCCGTCGGTGACGTTGTGGAGTTTGACGATCGGGGTGTTGCCGATGCGCTCGGCGATCGTGTCCTGGATCATGATGGTTCCTTGTGACATTGGTTCGTGGGTTGTTTTTCCGTATGGACACAGACGGTATTTTCCTGCGTCTGGTTTTGCGTTTTCTTCGCGCCGCAAGCTTGCTTTGGAACCGATTTATTCACAATATTCCTGAAAGGACAGTCAATGTGGACATCCGCATCCCCCACACTCCACCCTACGCAGAAGCGTCCGAATACGCTTGTCCTGTAAGGGTTTTTGGATGATGCACCGGATAATGGCGACGGATTGCCGCCGATGAATGATCCTGTCGTCTCAAGTTATGCGTCGATACCCGCGCGCCGGAGGCGTCGGTCAGCGACAACAACAACATGAGCGATTAATCATGGTTGAAGCATATAACAGCGCGATGACAAACAAATAATTCCCTGTCCGTATAATGAACATCCCCGCCCGCGAGCTGGATGTCTACAGGTCGCGGTGGCAATGCCGGTGCGATGGATGCGAAACTGGCCGGCGGTACCGGGGACGACGACACTGATGGCCCCTGCCAATTCCGCATTGCGGTACGCTACGGGGCCTGTTACCACTGCGCCCACTCACAGCGTCGCGGCGGCGATGAGGTCGCGTGTGTACGACGCCTGCGGATGGCCGAGGACGTCGGCCGCGCTCCCCTGTTCGACGATGACGCCGTCGTGCAACACGACGATCGTGTCGGCGATCGTCTGCACGACACCGAGGTCGTGGGAGACGAGCACCATCCCCATCTTCGGATTGCGCGCGCGCACGGCGGCGAACGCGTCGAGGATCTGCAGACGCGCGGCGACGTCGATCGCGCTCATCGCCTCGTCGGCGAGCAGAATCTGCGGTTCGGTGACGATCGCGCGCGCGATCGCGACGCGCTGCGCCTGCCCTCCCGACATATCCATCGGATACCGGTAGAGGAAATCACGCGGTTCGAGCGCGACGAGCCGCAGCGCGTCGGCGACGCGGTCTTCAAGCGCCGTGTCGCCACGTCCACCGTGTGCTCCGCGCAGCCGCAGCGGTTCGCTCACCGAATCGAACGCCGTCCACCGCGGATCGAGCGACGCGAAGGGGTTCTGGTAGACGATGCCCGACGCACGCCGCAGCGCGCGCATCGCGGCGCGCCCGGCGTCGCCGCGCCTGCCGCCGTGTGCGCCTATCGACGCACCACGGAAGCGCACATCGCCGCCGTCGCACGTCTCAAGTCCGAGGAGGATGCGTGTGAGCGTCGATTTTCCCGACCCGGAACCGCCGATGACGGCGACGCATTCGCCTTCGTGCACGCGGACCGTGCATCCGTGGAGCACTTCGTGGCGTCGTGCGCCTGTGCCGAAGCTTTTGCGCACGTCGACACCTTCGAGCAGTGTCGTGCGCGCGTTCGTCGATTCGTTCATCGTCGCCCTCCTGTGGACGTCCCCTCTGTGGACGTCGTGTCGGCGTGCAAGGTGAGCGCGCGCGCCGCGGACACGAGCGTCGACGCCTGCGGCGTGCGCGGCGCGTCGAGGAGCGCCGACGTGCGCCCCTGTTCGACGATATGGCCCGCGTCAAGCACATAGCAGTACTGCGTCGCATGTGCGAGCACCGAGAAATCGTGGGTGATGAACAGCAATGCCGCGCCCGCTTCGTCAACGAGTGAGACGAGGAGGTCGACGATGTGCCGTTGCGTCATCGAATCGAGCGCCGTCGTCGGTTCGTCAGCGATGATGAGACGCGGCGACGTGATGAGTGCCGTCGCGATGCCGACGCGCTGTTGCTGGCCGCCGGACAGCTCATGCGGATGCCGCTTGTAGAGGTCATCCGCGAGCCCGACCTTGTGCATCATCGCGCGCACACGTTCCTCACGTTCCTCAGTGGACACGTCGTAGTGCAGTTCGAGCGGGAGCACGATCTGCCGGCCGACCGTCAGGAGCGGGTTGAGCGCGGTGCCCGGGTTCTGGAAGACCATGCCGACGGCCGCGCCGCGCAATGCGGCGAGTTCGGCGTCGGGAAGCCCGACGAGCTGCCGGCCGTTGAGTGCGATCGACCCCGTGCATGTCGCCGTGGGCGGCAGGAGTCCCATGATCGCGCGCGAAATCATCGATTTGCCCGATCCTGAGGGGCCGACAAGCCCGACGCGTTGCCCGTCGCGCACGTCAAGATGCACGCCGTCGAGAATCGGGGTCCCGGACACGGCGACGTTCAGGTCATGGATGACGACGCCCATCGGCACCTCGCAATCGTGGATTCGTCAGTGGGTCGGCCGCTTCGCGCAACGCGTCGCCGAAGAGGTTGAGCGCGACGACCGCGATCGTCACGATGAGGCCGGGCCATAGGACGGTGAGTGGATAGATGTTGATGAACCGCACCGATGTGCTCAGCGAATGCCCCCAGCTTGGCACACCGGATGGCACGCCGACGCCAAGATACGTCAGCCCCGCCTCGGCGAGGACGGCCGTGCCCGCGGACAATGAGCATTGCACGATGAGCACGGGCATGATGTTCGGCACGATATGCGTGAAGAAGACGCGCGGTGCGCTTGCGCCGTTCGCGCGCGCCGATTCGACGTACATGCTGCGTGCGGCGAGCATCGCGGACGGTCTCGCGACACGCGCGAGGTTAAGGCCGTAGCCGAATCCGCACGCGAGGACGATGACGGTGACCGACGCACCAAGCGGCACGGCGAGCATGAGTGCGATGAGCACGGTCGGGATCGAGATCAACGCGTCAATCGCTACGACGGAGCCGTGCGCGAGCGCCACGTGGCGTGAGACGAGCATCGCGACGAGCAGCAGGCCGAACGCGGCGGCGAAGAGCACGGTGAGCACGACGATGAGCAGGTTCGTGCGTGAGCCGGCCATGAGCCAGCTGAACACGTCCGCGCCGGTGCCATCGGTGCCGAGCCAATGGTCGGCCGAGGGGCGCGCCCATACGTGGTAGCCGTTCGTCTGCCAGATGGAATGCGGCGTCCATACGAGCGAGACGAGTGAGACGAAGATCCATGCGCCGAGGACGATGAGCGCGAAGCGTCCTGTGCCACGCGCCCACATCGTGCGTATGACGATGCCCGCGCGGCGCATGAAGCCGCGTGGCGCGCCATCGGCGGACGTTGTGCCGTTGTTCGGGTGCCTAGTCATCGTCCTCCCCCAATCTCGGGTCGAGCGCGCGGTGCGTCACGTCGACGAGCAGGCCGATGACGAGGAAGAAGACCGCGAGCATGAACAGTTCGCTCTGTACGGCGATGAGGTCGCGGTGCCCGAGGTCGCCGACGAGGCCGCTGCCGATGCCGGGGAGCGCGAACAGGTTCTCGATGACCATGACGCCGGTGATCATCTCCGCGAACGTCAGGCCGATCACGGAGACGAGCTGGGGCATCGCGAGCCGCAGGCCGACGCGGATGAGCGCCTGCCGGCGCGTCATGCCGCATGCCATCGCCATGTCGATCGTGCCGGTCGAGGCGACCGATTGCAACGCCGAACGCGTGTAGCGCATGATCGAGGCGCCGACGATGATGCCGACCGTGAGCGCGGGCAATACGAGCGATGCGAGGGCCTGCGCCGGTTCATGCCATCCGCCTTGTGGGAATCCGGACGCTGGCAGGATCGGCAACAGGCCCGAGCCGCGCGCGAACAGCAGGATGAGGATGAGGCCGCCCCACAGTGCGGGGACGGCGCCGCCGATGATCGTGACCGCCTGATAGACGCCGCGGGCGCGCGCCGACGTCGCGAGCACCGACGCGCAGCCGAGCGGGATGCCGATCGCGATCGCGATCGCAAGCCCGAGGATGATGAGCGGGAACGTGACCTGCGCGCGTGCGCCGACGGTGGATGCGACCGGCTGCCCGGTGAGCATCGTCGTGCCGAAGTCACCGCGCAGCAGGCCGCCGATCCAATCGCCGTACTGCATGATGAGCGGGCGGTCGAGCCCGAGCTGTCCGCGCAATGCGGCGACGCGTTCCGGCGGCGAGTTGAGCCCCGCCATGATCGTCGCGATGTCCCCCGGCAGCACACGCAGCGCGAGGAACACGACGGCCGATATGACGGCGAGCGCAAGCACGAACAGCGCGAGCCTGCGCAGCAGATACCCCATCATCGTCCGGACCGTTCCTGTGTCACTTCGCCGGTGTGTAGGACACGTCCCACAGCGGCAGGTACGTCTGGTTCATGTTGAGCGGGAACCCTTCGACGCCCTTGTCCATCGCCGTCGTGACACGGTAGTTGAACAGCCAGTCGGCGGCCGCGTCCTCGCTCACGATGCGCGCCGCCTTCGCGAGCTTCTCGTCACGCTCCTCGTCGCTCGTCGCCGAGAGCGCCTCGCCGGTGAGCTGCTGGACGTCCTTGTTGTCGTAGCCGTAGTAGTAGTCGGGGTTCGACCACTGCGTGAAGTCGTGGCTCTCGTTGTGGTCGACGAGCGAAAGGTCGTAGTCCTTGTCGGTGTACACGTCCTGCAGCCACGTCGAGAACTCGACGACGTTGACGTTGAGGTCGATGCCGACCTCCTTGAGCTGCGAGCGCAGCTGGTCGCCGATCTCACTGCCGTACGTGTTCGCGTAGGTGAGCGTGAGCTTGAGCGGATGCTCCTTCGTATAGCCGACTTCCTTGAGCAGCGCCTTCGCCTTGTCCGCGTCGTGCGGGTAGAGCTTCGTGAGGTCCTCGTATCCGGGGTCGAGCGACGGGATCGGGCCGCCGAGCGTCTTGTCGGCGCCCCCACGTGCGGCGACGAGCTCGTCATGGTCGATCGCGTACCGGATCGCCTGACGTACCTTCTTGTCGGCCGTCGGATGGCCTTTCGCGTTGTTCATGCCGAGCACGTATTTGTCGGTGCCTTCGCCTGCTTCGACGACGTATTTCGCCGAGTCCTTCTCGAACGGTTCGGCGAGTTGCGCGGTGATTGGCGCGAGGACCTGCACTGCTCCCGATTTGAGTGCGTTGACCGCCGCGTTGTCGTCCGCGTAGTACTTGATGACGATCGTCGGCGTCTTCGGTTTCGCGCCCCAGTACTTCGTGTTCTCCTTGAGCACGATCGAGTCGTTCGGCGTGAACGACTCGACCGTGTACGGGCCGCTGCCGACCGCCTGTGTCTTCGCGACGTATGTCGCATCCTTGTCGAACACGAGTCCCGCACGACCCGTGAGCGCCCACAGCAGTTCCGAATACGGTTTCGACAACGTGAGGACGACGGTGTCGTCGCCGCTCGCGCCGACCGTCTCGACGTTCTTGAGCATGTCCGCATCGTGGTACTGTTTGCGGATCAGTTCGTCGAGTGACCATACGACGTCTTCCGCCGTGAGCGCGTCGCCGTTCGAGAACGTCATGTCCTTGTTGAGATGGAACGTGTACGTCAGGCCGTCGTCGCTCACGTCCCAGCTTTTCGCGATCGCGGGCACGACTTCGTTCTTGCTGTTGCGCGCGACGAGTCCTTCGTAGACGTTGCCGATGAGGATCTGGTCGAGGCTCGACCCCGCCGTGTTGCGGATGTCGAGGTTCGTCGGCGCGAGTTTGAGGCCGATCGTGACCGTTTTCGCCGTCGCCGACGCGTTCGCTTCGTCCTTCGCGTCCATGTGCGCGTTGCTGACGCGTACGCCGATGATGATCGCGGCGATGATCGCGATGACGATGACGAGGCCGATCCACGGTCCGTGTTTCTTCCATCCGCCGTTCTTCTTCGTCTTCGCGGCGAGCGACGCGTCGGTGCTCATCGCGTCGCCGCCGGTTCCCGTCGGATTGGTTCCGGTGTTCGCCGCGTTCGGCTGCTGCGCGTCATGCGCGTTCGTATTGTTGTCGGTTACGCCGTCCGTGCCGTGCGCACCTTGCTGTGATGCCATGGGATTCCCATTCGCTTGTGGATTGTTGCATTGTTCCCCTGCCGGCGGCGTCGCCGTCCGGCGGGCGGTTGGCCGCCCCACGGGGTCGGCCACCGGTTCGGTATTGTAGAGGACGGACCATATCTTTCCCCAGGCCGCGGCCCGGGTGATTCGCCTACGGCAAAGGAGTGCCATGCTCATCGCAGTCGACATCGGGAACACGAACATCGTCATGGGGTTCATCGACGATGACGAGCGGATCTTCGGCACGTACCGCATCACGACGAAAGCGAACCACACGTCGGACGAATACGGCCTCATGCTGCTGCAGTTCCTCGCGTTGAACGACCTCAAACCAACCGACGTCGACGATGTCATCATCGCGTCCGTCGTACCCAAGGTCATGCATTCGTTCACGTCGAGCATCATCAAGTTCATCGGTCTCGAACCGATCGTCGTCGGCCCTGGCATCAAAACCGGCATGAACATCCGCATCGACGACCCGCGTTCGCTCGGCGCCGACTGCCTCGCCGACTGCGCGGGCGCCTACGCGGCGTACGGCGGACGCAGCCTCGTCATCGACATGGGCACGGCGACGACGTACAACTATGTCGACGCGCGCGGCACAATCACGTGCGGCCTCATCACGACGGGCATCCGCACGGCCGCGGAAGCGCTCTCGTCCGCGACGGCGCAGCTTCCGGAAGTGCAGATCACACGTCCGCACACGATCCTCGCGAACAATACGAAATCGGCGATCCAAGCGGGACTGTACTACGATTTCCTCGGCGGCATCGAACGCATCATCACCCAATTCCACCGCGAAATCGCGGAACCGTTCCAAGTGATCGCGACAGGCGGCCTGTCGCGCGTGTTCGAGACACCGATGATCGATGTCGTCGACCCCGACCTCATCTTCAAGGGCATGCTCGCGATCTACAAGCGCAACCAATAAGCGTATAGCGGCCCGTTCGCGCTGCGGTACGCTGCGGCGCGAACAAGGATTGCGCACACGTGCGGCTCAGCGCATAATGAAGCCCTGGTTCGTGCCATACTCCTTGAGGTCTGACTGCCACAGCTCGATGCCGTCGCGCAACGTGACCTGCGGACCCGGCTGCTCGGGCATATCCTTCGCCTTGAGACGCCCCTCCTGCACGCGGCGCACCGCGTCATCATAGCGCGTCTCCTTGTTGGCCCATGCGTACGCGGTGCCGACGGTCGAACGGAAATCGGCGCGCGCATACACTTCGAACGGCAGATACCTGAAGCCCGTGCTCACATGGCGCGCGGCCTGGGAGAGGACACGGTTGAACTTCTGGCCACCGAAATACGGGACGCTGATGCCACGTGCGTCCGTGACGGTCGTCTTGTCAAGGAACGCGTCACTGTTGAGCGTCGCGTTGTCCGCGGGGAACGAACCACCATCGACGCGTGTGCGGATGCCGTCCCTGCTGTGGCACACATAGTCGATGAAACGGAACGCGGCATCGGGTTTGCGGCTCGAATTGAGCACACCAAGCGCCGAACCACCATTCTCGGCGTTCATGAGCGCACCATTGCGCGTCGGCATCTGCGTGACACGCCACAATCCAGCCGTGCCGGGCACATCGGCGAGCAGCAGCGACGGCATCCACGCCCCCGCGAAGATCGACGCGACCCGCCCCGAGCCAAGCGCCCGCTTCCAGGCGTCCGACCATGTCACGAGACGCGTGTCGACGAGTTCCTCGTCGATCATCCTCTGCCAGAAATCGGTGAACGCCTGCGTGCCCTCATCGGTGTCGAGCGTGATCGACACCTCTTTGCCGTCCTCGCTCGTCGCGTACGGGATGCCGCCCGCAAGCCAGATCATCGCGTTGTAGAAGCTCGCGTCACCGGCGTCGGCCGCGATGTACACTCCGATGTTCTTGAGCTTTTTCGCGGCCTCGTAATAGTCGTTCCATGTGCGGATCCTCGTCGCGTCGACGCCCGCCTGGCGGAACACATCCTCGTTGTAGAAGAACGCCATCGGCCCCGAATCCATCGGCACACCATAGACGCGTTTCGCAAGCTGCACGGACGCCCACGAACCGGGCGTATAGAAATCACCGTACCCCTGCGTACGGTCGGTCAGGTCACGCAACTGCCCGCTGACGGCGTACTGCGGCAGCGCGAAATACTCAAGCTGCACGACGTCGGGCGTGCCATAGCCGTCCTGGATCGCCGCGTTGAGCTTCGCATAATCGGCGGTGCCGATCTGCGTGACATGGATGTCCGGATTGTCCTGCTCGAACCCCGCGATGAGCGCAGCCATGCTCGGCTCCCACGACCACACGCTAATCTGTGTGCGCGTGTCCGACGTGCCGCATCCTGCGGCGGACACAGCGGCGGCGAGCGCGAGCGCCGCCGCGAGCGCGCGCATGATCCGCCGCCTGAGCGCGCATGCGCGTGACTTCATGATTCGTGAAACCTGCACCGTTTCAATATAACGCATCCGCCCGGCCGTACCGGAAGCGAACGGACGGACCGGTCCATGGACCGGTCAGATATCGATCGCGACGCCTTCGCCCGGACGCACCGCGATGCGCACGATGTCGCCTTCCTTGACGCCGTTCGCCTTGAGGTCCTTCTGCGCGACGCTCACGGTGTCGACACCGGTCTCGGTCTTGCGGATCGTCTTGCTCGGATGCGCGTTGTACCACAGGACGCGCACGTCGGCGCTGCCGTCCGATTTCGGTTCGATGTGGTGCACAAACCCCTTCTGATGCCATGTGCGCCGCGAATCGTCATCGAACATGATCGGCGTGCGGTACAACTCGTCCTGCGTGTCCGCATCGATGCCGGTGAAGTACTTCTCCTCGCGTTCGCCGTTGTCACGGCCAAGCACATAGGCGATCGCGGCGAACGCCGCGATCACGACAACGCACATCGTGATTACGTATCCCATGTCTGCTCCTTCGGTTGTCACTACCGTTGTAGCAAATCGGCGCATGTGCGGAAGCGTTTTGCGCTACGTGCACAAGTGCGGTAGGTGGTGTATGCGGCGGCGCCGCAATGTGCAGCCATCTACAGCCGACAGATAGACGTCGATGGCGGCGGTGCCGCAACGTACTGCCATTTGCAGCGCACACATAGCTGTCTACTGCGGCGGTGCCGCCGCAGTCGGCTGTTTCTGCAACGCTGGACGTCGCACGTCAGCGCTGCAGAAGCGGCACCGACGATACGAAGACGCGGTGTGCACCGGTGATGGGGTCGTCGAACGCGAGGCGGCGCGCGACGAGTTCAAGTGGACGACTGAAGTCGTCGTATGCGCGCTCCTCGATCGTCGGATACAGGTCGTCACCGACGATCGGCAGTCCGAGTGCGTGCATATGCACGCGCAGCTGATGTGTTTTGCCGGTGTGCGGCGTGAGCACATACCGCGCGATCGGCACCGCACGCGCATCGTGCACACGGTGTACATCGCGCACGCCACACCCATCCCCCACCCCGTGCGCGTATCCGAGCAGCTGCGCGCGGTCGATGACGGTGTGCGCGTTCGGCTCGCCGCGCACTTCGCGCGCCTGCAGCACACCGCGCGTCTTGACGATGCGCGAACGACGCTCAAGTGGGAACGGACGCGGCGGTTCAAGCGCGCGCACAACGCCCGTCGACGGATGACGTACCGGTTTGAGTGGCGCGGCGCATTCGTATGTCTTCACGGCGCGACGGTCCTGGAACAACGTCTGGTATGCGCCGCGCAACGCGGGGTCGCGGACGAAGACGAGGACGCCCGCGGTCGCACGGTCGAGCCTATGCGCAGGTGTGATCTGCGGTTCACCGTACCGTTCGCGCAACCGCATGAGCGCGGTCTGCCGATACCACATGCCTCGCGGCATCGTCGCGAGGAAATGTGGTTTGTCGACGACGATGATCGCCGCATCCTCGTATATGACGGGCATCGCGAATGGGATGTCCGGTTCGTCGGTGACGAAACGGTGCCGACGGGGCGTGGACGCGCACGTCACTCGACGGTGACCGATTTCGCGAGGTTGCGTGGCTTGTCGACGTCGTATCCCTTCTGCTTGGCGATGTCCATCGCGAGCAGCTGGAGCGGGACGACGTCGACGAGGGGGCTCATGAGCGTCGGGCATTGCGGGCGCCAGAAGATGATGTCCGCGTATTGTTCGACGTCCTTGTCGCCTTCCTCGGCGACGGCGATGATGAACGCGCCGCGCGCCTTGACCTCCTCGATGCCGGAGATGACCTTCGCGTGCAGGATGTTGCGTCCGCGCTCGGGCGGGACGATGAACACGACCGGCTCGCCCTCGTCGACGAGCGCGATCGGGCCGTGCTTGAGCTCGCCGGCGGCGAAGCCCTCGGTGAACGTGTACGCGATCTCCTTGAGCTTGAGCGCGCCCTCGAGCGCGACCGGGTAGCCGACATGGCGTCCGAGGAACAGGAACGAGTTCGCGTCGGCGAGCTGCCCGGCCGCCCGCGCCACGCGCGGCGGCTGCGTGTCGAGCACCCACTGGATCTTCTGCGGCATCGCCTTGAGCGAATCGAGCGTCTGGTGGATCTCGTCACGGAACACGGCGCCTTTGAGCTGCGCGAGGTACAGGCCGAGGATGTACGCGGCCGTGATCTGCGCGACGAACGCCTTCGTCGACGCGACGGCGACCTCCGGGCCCGCGTGCGTGTACAGGACCGCGTCCGACTCCCTGGGGATGCTCGCGCCCTGCGTGTTGCAGATCGCGAGGACCTTCGACCCCTGCTCGCGCGCGTGGCGCAACGCCATCAACGTGTCCATCGTCTCGCCCGACTGCGAGATCGCGACGACGAGCGTGCGCGGCGTCAGGATCGGGTCGCGGTAACGGAACTCGTGCGCGAGCTCGACCTCGACCGGGATGCGCACCCAATGCTCGATCGCGTACTTCGCGACCATGCCCGCATAGCTCGCCGTGCCGCAGCCGATCACGATGATCTTGTCGACCGCCTTGAAATCATGCTCGTCGATATGCACCTCGTCGAGGTTGATGTTCCCGTCCTCGTCAAGACGACCGAACAACGTGCGCTGCACGGCGGCCGGCTCCTCATGGATCTCCTTGTCCATGAACGAGTCCCAACCGCCCTTCTCCGCGGCCGACGCGTCCCAATCCACCTCATAGACGGCCGGATCCCCGACAAGGTTGCCGTCGAAATCGGTCACCGTGACGCCATCCGCCGTGATCATGACCGCCTGGTCCTGGTCGATCTCCATCGCCGTCTTCGTATACGCGACGAACGCGGCCACATCCGAGCCCAGGAAGTTCTCCCCCTCGCCCAGACCGACGACGAGCGGCGAATCATGGCGCGCGCCGACGACGACGCCCGGCTGGCGGCAATCGACCGCCAGGATCGTGAACGCGCCCTCAAGCATGCGCCCAAGCCTGCGCATCGCCTCAAGCAGGTCCGGCGCGCCCGTCTCGGCGATCACATTGTCGACGATCTTGCCAAGCAGCTTCGCGGCAACCTCGGTGTCCGTGCTCGACGCGAACCGGTACCCCTCCGCCTGCAGATCAAGCCGCAGCTGCGACGCGTTCTCGATGATGCCGTTGTGGATGATCGCGACCTTGCCGTCACGGCTCGCATGCGGATGCGCGTTGACATCGTTCGGCACACCATTCGTCGCCCAACGCGTATGCCCGATCGCGACCGTCGCCTCAGGCATCGGATCGGCCTCGATGTCATCGATGAGATTCGACAGACGCCCCGCCTTCTTGCGCACCGCGACACGCCCCATACCCGGCGCCGTCAACGCGACACCCGCCGAATCATACCCACGGTACTCAAGACGCTGAAGCCCCTGGATGCACACTTCAAGCGGCCGCATCGACGGGATGTTGACATTACCTGCATATCCTACGATTCCACACATAGGCAACAGCATAACGGACGGATGCCGCAAATGCACACGTTCCCAGCGAAACTGCCGTTTCCTCACCGATTGTGCACATATCGTACCGCCGATGCGCACGTCCACGACGCGCACATCGGCGATAGGTCACAGCACGTGCTGCAGGAAGTCCTTGAACCGCGGTTCCTTTGGGTTGTCAATGATCTCGGGTCCGCCCTGTTCGACGACGACACCGCCGTCCATGAACACGATCTGGTCGGCGACCTCCTTCGCGAAGCCGATCTCATGGGTGACGACGATCATCGTCATGCCTTCGTCGGCAAGCTGGCGCATGACGGCGAGCACTTCGCCGACGAGTTCCGGGTCAAGCGCGGACGTCGGTTCGTCGAAGAGCATGATCTCGGGTTTCATCGCGAGCGCACGCGCGATTGCGACGCGCTGCTGCTGGCCGCCCGAAAGCTGTCCGGGATAGTAATCGAGGCGGTCGCCGAGACCGACGCGTTCGAGTTCCTTGACGGCGAGCTCACGTGCCTGCGCCTTCGGCATTTTCTTGACGTGCACGGGCGCTTCCATGACGTTTTCGAGCGCCGTCATATGCGGGAAGAGGTTGAATTTCTGGAAGACCATGCCGAGTTTCGAGCGTTGCGCGGCCACTTCCTTGTCGTTGAGCGTCTGCAGTGTGCCGTCGGCGAGGCGTTTGTAGCCGATCATCTCGCCGTTGACGTCGATTTCGCCGCCCGTGAGCGTCTCGAGTTGGTTGATGAGGCGCAGGAACGTCGATTTTCCCGATCCCGAAGGACCGAGGATGACCGTCACCGTGCCCGGCATGACCTGCATGTCGATGCCTTTGAGGACATGCAGGTCGCCGAACGCCTTGTGCACCTGCTTCGCTTCGACGGCCGGTTTGCCCGGCCGCTCACCGCGCCGTTCGGCGGCCGTGTCCTGTGCCGCGAGCGTTGTGTTGTCGTCACTCATCTCATGTCTCCGTTCAGGTCTCGTCTCGTCACGTCTTCGTGTGCGCTGTGTGTGCGGCGCTAGGCGTTGTATCCGAGGAACGCCGCCTCGTTCGTCTTCTCGACGTCGTCCTTCGGTTCGCCTTCGGTCTTGCCCGGAAGCGGCGGCTGCTTGCCTTTCGTGCCGACGGGGCGCGCTTCGAAGCCTTTGCCGAAGTGCTTTTCGAGCATCGACTGGATGACCATGAGGATCGACGTGATGAGCAGGTACCAGATGCTCGCCACGAGGAGCAGCGGGATCGGCTTATAGATGCGGTTCGCGATCGCGTTCGTCGCGTATTGCAGTTCGAGCGTGAACGGCACGGCGAGCACAAGCGATGTCGTCTTGAGCATGCCGATCGTCTCGTTGCCGGTCGGCGGGATGATGATGCGCATCGCCTGCGGCAGGATGACGCGGCGCATGATCATCGACCGCTTCATGCCGAGCGCCTGCGCGGCCTCCGCCTGCCCGGGATCGACGGCTTCGAGGCCCGCGCGCACGATTTCGGCGAGATAGGCGGCCTCGTTGAGCGCGAGGCCGATCCATGCGGCGTTGAACGCGGTGATGACGGTCTGCGAATCGACGCTCCAGAACTCGATCGACGTGAGCGGGATGCCGATTGAAAGCCGTGGGATGAGCACGGCGAACAGGCCCCAGAACACGAGCTGTGTGTAGACCGGGGTGCCGCGGAAGAACCAGATGTAGAACCAGCTGACACCACGCAGGACCGGGTTGACCGATTTGCGCATGACCGCGAGGATCACGGCGAGGATGATCGCGACGACCATCGAGATCACGGTGAGCAGCAGCGTATAGCCGACGCCTTCGAGCACGCGTTCGTTGAACAGGTATTTCCATACGATGTCCCATTCGAAGCGTGGGTTCGTGATGAGGCCTTTGACGAGCATCGCCGCGAGGATCGCGACGATGACGGCCGCGACGATCGCGCCGGTGCGCCTGACCGGTTTCGCGTTGATCCGGTTCGGGATCGGCAGTCCCTCACCGTCCGGTTCCACATGATGCGGCATCGTCTCTCCTTATGTCAGTGGTATGTCGGGTATGTCGATATGTCGGCATGCGTCAGCCGAGGTCGGTCGGGTTGATCTCGGCCTTGTCGATCGCGCCGTTCTCGACGCCCCACGCCTTGAGGATCTTCATGTAGTCGCCGTCGTCCATGAGGTGCTGCATGCCCGCCTGCACGGCCTTCGCGAGTTCGGTGTCGCCCTTCTTGACCGCGACGCCCTGCTTGACGACGCCTTCGGCGCTGCCGAGCTCCTCGAGTTCGTCACCGGTCTGCGAGATCGCGTAGCCGGCGACGGGCGAATCGGCGTAGAACACGTCCGCCTTGCCGGAGACGACGGACGTCGCGGCGTCCGTCTGCAGCTTGCTCGGCAGGACCTCGACGTCCTTCTTGCCGTCGGCCTTGCACTGTTCCTTGATCTCGTTGGCCTCTTCCTCCTGCGTCGTGCCGACCTGGACGGCGATCTTCATGCCGCACAGATCATCGGTGTTGACGTGTTCGGGATTGCCTTTCTTGACCGCCCAGCTCGAACCGGCCTTGTAGTAGCTGACGAAATCGACGGCATCCATGCGTTCCTGCGTGATTGTCATCGCCGTGATCCCAAGGTCGTATTTGCTGCCGACGGACGGCACGATCGAATCGAACGTCGACGAGACGATCTCGGTGTCGAGGCCGAAGACCTTGCCGAGCGCCTTCGCGAGGTCGACGTCATACCCCTGCGGCGTCTTGCCATCGTTCGCGAGGAACTCGGCGGGAGCGTAGGACAGCTCCATGCCGACGGTGAGTTTGCCGCTGTCGGCGATCGACTTCGGCACCATCGCCGCGATCTTGTCGTCCTTCTTGACGCTCGCGACATCGAACGCGGCCTTCTTCTCCGCGTTCGCGTCTGACTCGTCGCTCGTGCCGCATGCGGCGGCTCCGAACAGCAGCGCGGCGCCCGCGAGCGCCGCCACGAACTTCTTCATACGATGCAGGGACATCGAACCTACTCCTCTTGTCATCTCATCTTCAGCGCGCGTCGCGGGCACATCTGACGTGTCCGCGACGCGCGTGACACATCCCGCCCAGTGTAGTGACGGCGTGCTACGAAACGGTTACGTTGGACGACGACTTCGCCAGTCGTCGTACTGAATAAATACGTAGTCTTCTGCATAAACATGCAGGGCGTGGTTCTGCGCTGTGCGCGAACCACGCCCTGACGACGCCGCAATCATGCGGCATATGCGCGCGCTGCGGTCGGCTGCGCGCTCACTTCGTATCGGTCGGATTGATTTCGGCGACTTCGATCGCGCCGTCCTTCGCACCCCATTCCTCGAGGATCGCCTCGTAGGTGCCGTCGTCCATGAGCTTCTGCATCGCCTTCTGCACGGCTTCGTCCATCTGCTTGTCGCCCTTCTTGATGACGACGCCCTGCTTCGTGACGCCGACGTCCTCGCCGAGCTTCTCAAGCTGGCCGTCCGTCTGCGCGATCGCATAGCCGGCGACCGGCGTGTCCGCGTAGAACGCCGACGCCTTGCCGGTCGTGACGTTCGTCGTCACATCGGTCTGCAGTTTGCTCGACAGGACGTTGATCTCCTGCTTGCCATCGGCCTTGCACTGTTTGTTCATCTCGGTGAGCTCCTCTTCCTGCGTCGTGCCGATCTGCACGGCGACCGTCTGCCCACACAGGTCCTTCGGGTCGATCTTGTCGGGATTGCCCTTCTTCGTGACCCACGTCGAACCGGCCTTGTAGAAGCTCACGAAATCGACGGCGTCCATACGTTCGGGCGTGATCGTGAACGACGAGATGCCGACGTCGTACTTCGAACCGACCGACGGGATGATCATGTCGAAGCTCGCGACCTTGTTCTCAGCCTCAAGCCCCATGACCTTCGCGAGCGCCTTCGACATGTCCACGTCGTAGCCGACGGGCGTCTTGCCATCCTCGGCGAGGAACTCGGCGGGCGCGTAGGACGTGTCCATGCCGACGGTGAGCTTGCCGTCCTTCTTGACGTCGTCCGGCACGAGTGCGGCGATCTCATCGACCGTCTCGACGTTCGAGACATCGTATCCCTGCGTCGTCTTGCCGTCGGCGTTCTTCGTACCGTTCCCCGAATCGTCCGATGTACCGCACGCGGCGCCCGCGAGGCACAGCGACGCGCCCAATGCGAGCGAGACAATCGACTTCAACGTGTTCTTGCGCATAGCGTTCCCTACCTTCGTTCTTCCATCTGCTGTGTGCGCATTCGGCCGTATTGTCCGAATCCGCACACAGACTAAGCCAAGTCATGCTACGAACGCGTTTCCGCTGTGCAACATGTGGACACGCACACCATCGTGCATACGCCATCGTGCATAACACCGCACAACGGTACGCTGACGGACGTCTCAGCGTACCGTTGTGCGGATGCACACGCTGTCAGCCGCGCGCGCGCATGTTCTTGTAGCGCAGCACACGTTGCGCCTCGCGCTTGTCCTGTTCCTCACGCAGCGCCTGCCGCTTGTCGTATTCCTTCTTGCCGCGCGCGAGTGCGATCTCTATTTTCGCGCGGCCGTCGTCGTTGAAATAGATGCTCAGCGGCACGATCGTGTATCCTTTCGCCTGGATCTGGCGTCCGAGTTTCTCGATCTGTTCGGCGTGCAGCAGCAGTTTGCGTTTGCGCTTCGGCGCATGGTTGTTCCATGTGCCGTTGAGGTATTCGGGGATGTTCGCGCCTTCGAGCCAGATCTCCCCGCGTTTGTCGATGCTGATGAACGCCTCCGCGAGCGACGCGCGCCCTTCGCGCAACGATTTCACTTCGGTGCCCGTGAGCGCGATGCCCGCCTCGTATCGGTCTTCGATTTCGTAGTCGTGCCGCGCGCGCTTGTTGCGGGCGACAATCTGATCGCCCACGGTCTTCTTGTGCTTCGCCATGACCGCTCCTCCCGTTGTCCCTATCGATTCGTGTGATCTTGTGCCGGTGTCCGTCGTATCCTCGACCTTCCACATTAGCGCACGATATGCGAATCCGCCGCCCGCGCATGGCGGATACGGCGGATTCGTGACGTGTGCCTGTGTGCGGCGACGGCCGCAACGGTCAGTGCACGTAGAGGAACCGTCCCGGATTGTACAGCGTGCGGTACGTGATCGTATAGAGTCCGGCGACGTTCGATTCGGAGATCGTGACCGAGTTCGCACCGACGCTTTCGACGACGGCGACGTGCCCCCACGGGATCGACGCCCCTTCCTGGCCCGGGGGGAACGAGAGCGCCGCGCCGACCTGCGGCACATTGTCGACACGCAGGCCGTATCTTGGTGCGGTCGACGCCCAGTCGCCGCCATTGCCGAGATAGGACGGTGTGCCGATGCCCATCTGCTTGCGGCGTTCGTAGGCCCACCATGTGCACTGCCCTGCAGCGTACGCGTTTCCATAGTCGCCGTTCGACGTGCCCTGTCCGCCCGAGGAGCCACCCGATGGTTGGCTTGGTTGGCTCGGTTGGGCCGGCGTCGACGGCTGGCTCGGCTGTGCGGGCTGGCTCGGTCGGGACGGCTGGACGGCGGTGCCGGTGTTCGTGCCCTGCGGGGGGCGCGTCGTTCCCTGCGCCTGCATCTGCTGGACGCGGGCGGCTTCGGCGGCCTGCTCCTGACGGTACTTCCTGTTGTTCGCGTCGATCTGCGACTGGAGCATGACCGTTTCCGCCGCCTGCTGCGCCGCGGCCGTGCTCAGCTCGTCCTTGCGGCCTTCGAGGTCGGAGCGCATCTGTTCGCCTTTGACGCGCTGCGCGTCGAGCGCGTCGCTCTTCGCCTGCGCATCGGCGGCCGCAGACTGCGCCGCCGCTGACTTCTTATCAGCGTCGGACTTGTATGTCGTGATGCGCGCTTCGATCGCCTTGAGGCGTTCGCCGCGGTTCATCGAGATGCTCAGGCCGTCGGCCGCTTCGGACGCCGCGTTTGCCTCGTTGCGCGACAGCGCGTCACGCGACTGCATCTGCTGGATGAATTCCTTCGTGTCGGTCGATCCGGTCATGACGCTCATGACGTCCGACGTGTCCGATCCGTGCATCGATTCGCGCGCGACCTGTGCGACCGCCGCGTGCGCGTCGTCGTAATCCTCGCCGGTTTTCTTGATTTCGGCTTCGAGGTTTTCCTTGTCCTTCTGCGCGGCGGCGAGGCGCTGCGCCGCGGAGTCGGCCTCGGACTTCGCCGCGGCGGCCGCCGCGTTCGCCGTTTCGACTTCCTTCGCGGCCGCGGGGATCTGGTTGTTCGTCAGGTCGTCGAGTTCGACGATTTTGTCCGCGAGATCGCTTTTGACGCCCGCGAGCTGTTCGCGCAGTTCGGCTTCGCGCTGGACGCTTTCCTGATGCGAGTTCTGCGCGTTGATCAGATCAGTATACGTGTCCGCATGCGCGAGCGGCACCGGGGCGAACACGGGCGCCGCGAAGGCCGCCGCACACAGCGACGTCGCGAGTACACCCGCGATGAGGGGTCGACGTGACCATCCACGGTTGTGTGTGGTTCGACGAATCATTGCACACCTTTCGACATCTGTTCCGGCACATACCTTAGCATTCCCATCCTGAGCATCGCCGGCGTGCTGCGGACGGCGCCTGTATTTGTTCACAGGTTCTTCACAAATCGGTTCCGACTTCGCCGGTCACGCCTTGAGGTAGCGGTTGAGCGCGACCGAGGACGCGATGACGGACAGCAAGACGGCGCCGACGATGAGCAGCGGCGAGATCCACAGGACCGTCATCTGGTTGACGTACGGGATCCACGTGACCGATTTCGCGAGCCAATCGGTGATGAAGACCTTGACGAGCGCGCTGAGCGCAAGGCATGAGAGGACCGATCCGAGCAACGCCGCCACGGTGCCTTCGAGGATGAACGGCAACCGTATCGTCCAGTTCGACGCGCCGACGAGGCGCATGATCTCGGTCTCCTCGCTGCGTGAGGCCGCCGACATGCGGATTGTCGTGCTCGTGAGCATGACCGCGACGACGACCATGACCGCCGCGAGCGCCGCCGTCGCCGCCGTCGCGCGGTTGAGGACGGCGAAGACCGGTTCGAAGATCTGCCGTTGGTCGACGACGTCCTCGACGCCGTCACGTCCGGAAAGGACTTCGGAGACGACCTTGTATTTCTCCGGGTTCTTGAGCTTGAGCCACAGCGAACCCTGCATGTCGGCGGCCGTGAGGGTGCGCCCTTGGAATTCGCCGTTCGGGTACTGTTTGAGGAACGAATCGTTGTAGAAGTCCTCGGGGCTCTCGTAGGTGACCGACGAGACGTCGTCGCCGAGTTCCTTCTGGATGACGCTTTGCAGTTCGTTGATCTGCTGTGTCGTCGCCGCTTTGCCCGCCGCGCAGTTCGCCGACTGGCTCGTGCCGTCCGGGCATAGCCATACGACGACTTCGACTTTGTCGTACCAGTCGCCTTTCGCTTTCGTGATCTGCGCCTGCGTGAGGAGCGACGCGCCGATGAACAGGAACGAGATGAACGTCACGAGCATGACGGACAGCAGCATCGGCACGTTGCGCCGGAGGCTCGTCCATGTTTCGCTGAGGATGAAGCGGAATCTCATCGGTTGTCCTCCTGCCCATGCTGCTCCTGCCGCCCACTCGGGGCGCCGTCACGTGCGGCCGCGTGGCGCCGGCGCGCGCGTTGCGGCGGGCGTGGCGGTTGCGGAGGTGCGCCGGCGTCCTGTCCGCCCTGTTCCGCGGAGGCATCGGAAATCGATGCATCGGATGCGTCTGCCGTAGTGGATACGTCCGACGCAGCTGACGTGTCCGCTGCTTCCGACGCGTTCGCGTGGCGCGAGTGGCGTTCCATGGGCGGGTGTGGGGGCATGCCGCTGTCGGTGACGGCCTCCATTGCCTCGGTCTCGGCGAGTTCCGCACCGCCGGACTCCCCGCTGTCCCTTCCGTTCGCCTCACGTGCTTCGAGTTCCTCAAGGGTCAGGCCGCTGCCCCACGTGAGTGTCTCCTCGACGGGTGCGAATGCCTCGCCGTATCGTCCGGTCTTGCCGGCGTGCACGCTTTTCGCGAGGCGCGCGATGCCTTCGCTCGTGTCGTGTTCGATGACATCGTTGACGGCGTCGGCGGCCGCTTGCGCACGTTCGATGCGTTCCTTGCGGTTCTTCGGGCTTCCCGCGCGTTCAAGGTCGGTCACGGTGATCGACGCCATCGACGCGTCGTTGCTGATTGCGTCGTGCGCGTTCGCTTCGACTTGTGCGTCGGGGAAATAGAGTGCCGAATCGTAGACACCCGCCGCTTGGTCGCGCACGATGTGCCCGTTGTGCAGTTCGACGACACGTTTGCGCATCGAATTGACGATTTCCTCGTTATGTGTCGCCATGACGATCGTCGTACCGGTGCGGTTGATCGCGTCGAGCACTTCCATGATGCCGAGCGATGTCGTCGGATCGAGGTTGCCTGTCGGTTCGTCGGCGAGCAGCAGCTGCGGATGGTTGACGTACGCGCGCGCGATCGTGACACGCTGCTGCTCGCCACCGGACAGCTCAAGCGGCCTGTTGCGCTCCTTGCCGGTCAAGCCGACCGTCTTGAGGACCTTCGGGACGAGCGAACGAATCGCCGAACGCGGTGTGCCGATCACTTCGAGTGCGAACGCGACATTCTCCCAGACGGTCTTGTTCGTCAGCAGTTTGTAATCCTGGAAGATCATGCCAATCGAACGGCGGTACTGCGGCACCTGACGGTTCGGCAGACGGCGCAGGTCGTAGCCGCCGACGCGGATCTCACCGCCCGTCACCTCCTCCTCGCGCAGCAGCAGGCGCAGCAGCGACGTCTTGCCTGAGCCCGATGCGCCGACGAGGAAGACGAAATCACCACGGTCGATCTGCAGGTCGATGTCCTCAAGCGCAGGACGCGTGGAATTCGGGTAGATCTTGTTCACATGGTCGAGCGAAATGAGTGCCATGTCATCTCCTATCCATCGTGCGCGCCGGCGAAGCCTGCGGCCGTGGACGCCGCACCGGGCTCCACGGCGTCTTCACGGACGTGCCGCGTAGTGCAGCAGTTTACTCGTCGGCCTGTTCAGCGGCTTCGCGGCGCTGTTCGTGACGCCAGCGGATGCCGGCCTGGATGAACGCGTCGATGTCGCCGTCGAACACGGCCTGCGTCTGCGACGTCTCATAGCCGGTGCGCAGGTCCTTGACCATCTGGTACGGGTGCAGGACATACGAGCGCATCTGGTCGCCCCAGCTCGCCTTGATGTCACCTGCGAGTTCCTTCTTCTTCTTCGCTTCCTCCTCGTGGCGCAGCACCAGCAGGCGCGACTGCAGGACGGCCATCGCCGCGGCGCGGTTCTGGATCTGCGAACGCTCATCCTGCATCGTCACGACGATGCCGGTCGGAAGATGGGTGATGCGCACGGCGGAATACGTCGTGTTGACACCCTGCCCGCCGGGGCCCGACGCGCAATAGGTGTCGACGCGGATCTCACTGTCCGGCACATCGATGTGGTCGGTCGCCTCGACGAGCGGCACAACCTCAACGGCCGCGAAACTCGTCTGCCGACGTCCCTGGTTGTCGAACGGCGAGATGCGCACGAGGCGGTGCGTGCCGCCCTCGACCGAAAGACGTCCGTACGCGTATGGCGCGTCCACCTGGAACGTCGCCGACTTGATGCCGGCCTCCTCGGCGTAGGACGTGTCCATGACCTTCGCCTTGTATCCGTTGCGCTCAGCCCAACGCAGATACATGCGCAGCAGCATCTGCGCGAAATCGGCCGCGTCGACGCCGCCTGCGCCGGAACGGATCGTCACGACGGCGGAACGTTCGTCGTATTCGCCATCCATGAGGGTCTGGATCTCCATATCCTCGAGATCGCACGTGATGTTGCCGATCTCCGTCTGCGCTTCGGTGAGCGTGTCCTCGTCGTTCTCCTCACGTCCGAGTTCGACGAGCGTCTCGACGTCGTCGATGCGCGTCGCCGCCGAATTGAGTCGTTTGATCTGCGACTGCACGGCGGACAGCTTCGACGTCACCTTCTGCGCGTTCTCCGGATCGTCCCACAGGCCGGGCGCCGACGCCTCGACCTCGAGGTCCTGCTCCTGCTGCTTGAGTCGGTCGATGTCGAGCGCGAGCGCGATCTCCTCGTATTTCGCGCGCGCGTCGGCGATCGCTTGGGAAAAATCAAATTCTGCCATGGTTCTGTGCTCGTTTCTGTTATCGTCTGGATGCGGAACGATGGCTCCGCGGTATGTGCTGCCTCATATGGGGTCCTCCGGGAATCCCTGTTGGGTGAATCACCCCGTCAACCCACGCCGCCGGGGAGGCATTCCCGCGCGCATGCGGCATCAGGGTCAGGGTGGTCAAAGACCCGCAAGGACAAAGGGCACGCACACGCCGACGACCATAGCGACGATGACGACGAGCGCGATGATGCGGCGCCCGTCATGGTTGCGTTCGTCGCGACGTTCCGGTTCGTTGTGTTTCTTGGCGCTCACAGATACCACAGTGTACCGCACACCCAACCCGATGTTCCCCGCGCAGCAAACTCCGCCCGATATTCCGCAGAACGGTACGCTCACAGGCACCTCAGCATACCGCGCTGCGACGTATTCCGCACGACGGTACGACTACCGGGGGGCTCAGCGTACCGAGGTGCGCAATGGGCCGCGCCGCGGTACGCACAGCCCACGTTGTATCGTGAAAGGCGTACGGCGCGCGACGCGCCACGATTCGTGCAATCCCGTCGGGCACGCCACGTCCGGTGGAATACACCGCCAAACCAAGAACATATGTTTTGTAAGGAGCGAACACATGACCGATGAACGCTGGGCATGGGGTTGGGGACTCGCCAACGTCGACGCCGCCGGCAACACCCTTGACGTCTGGTATCCGAACCTTGAGATGGGCGACGCGAAGCCGGCCGCACCCACGAGCGCGCACGGCTTCGGCGCGCTCGTGCACGACGGTCCCGACGCGCGCGGCGTCAAGCGTGTGCCGGTGTTCACGGCCGCGAACATCGACACGCCGATCGAGGACGCCGCCGACGCCTATCTGCGTCTGCACCTGCTGAGCATGCGCCTCGTCAAACCGAACTCGATGAACCTCGACGGCATCTTCGGCGCGCTCAACAACGTCGTGTGGACGAACTACGGCCCGTTCGCCGTCAACGACTTCGCACTGCGCCGCCTCGACGTCATGAACGAGAACGCCGGCGCCGGCATGCCGGGCATGCACGCCGATGTCAACGTCCTCGCGATCGACAAGTTCCCGCGCATGCTCGACTACGTCGTGCCGAGCGGCGTGCGCATCGGCGACGGCGACCGCGTGCGCCTCGGCGCCTACCTGAGCGAAGGCACGACGGTCATGCACGCCGGCTTCGTCAACTTCAATGCCGGCACGCTCGGCACATGCATGATCGAAGGCCGCGTCTCACAGGGCGTCGTCGTCGGCGATGGCTCCGACGTCGGCGGCGGCGCGTCGATCATGGGCACGCTCTCGGGCGGCGGCAAGCTGCGCAACTCGATCGGCGAGCATTCGCTCCTCGGCGCGAACGCCGGCATCGGCATCTCGCTCGGCGACAATTGCGTCGTCGAAGCGGGCCTGTATGTGACGGCCGGCACGAAGATCGAAGTGTGGGACAAGGAGAAGGCCGCCGCGGGCGTCGCGCTCGACGTCGTCAAAGGCGCCGACCTGAGCGGCAAGGACAACATCATGTTCATCCGCAATTCGCTCACGGGCGCCGTGCAGGCGCGTGCGCGCAAGGTCGGCATCGCGCTCAACGACGCACTCCACAAGAACTGACGGATCCATATCCACACGATGTGCGCCCGGTGGGATGCATGTCCGGAAAATCGTCCGGACATGCATCCCACCGGGCGCACATCATAGGAGGACAAGGAACGACGATGAACATCGATATTGTCTGTGTCGGCAAAATCAAGGAACGCTATCTGCGCGACGCCATCGACGAATACACGAAACGACTGTCTCGGTTCGCGAAAGTCGGCATCATCGAAGTCACCGACGAGAAGACACCGGAACACGCGTCGGACGCCGTCAACGAGCAGATCAAAGCGAAGGAAGGCGAACGCATCCTCAAGCATCTGCGCGCGAACGCCTACGTCGTCGCGCTCGCGATCGAAGGACGGCAGTTGACGAGCGAACAGCTCGCGGCGCGCGTCGCGGATTGGGGGTTGCACGGTGCAAGCCATCTGCAGTTCGTCATCGGCGGTTCGCTCGGGCTTGACGCGCGTGTCCTCGCACGTGCGGACATGCTGCTGAGTTTTTCGAAGATGACGTTCCCACACCAGCTCATGCGCGTCATCCTGTTGGAACAGGTCTACCGCGCGTACAAAATCAACGCGCACGAACCGTACCACAAATGAAGTGGGCGCGCCCGGCATGCACGGGCGCGCCCACTTCGGCAGACGATCCGCAATCAGCCGCGTTCGTCGATCGGCACATAGTCGCGCAGCACCTCGCCCGTGTACACCTGACGCGGACGGCCGATCTTCGTCATCGGGTCGGCGAGCATCTCGCGGTACTGGGCGATCCATCCGGGGATACGGCCAAGCGCGAACAATGGTGTGAACATCGACGGGCCGAATCCGATCGCGCGGTAGATGAGGCCCGTGTAGAAGTCGACGTTCGGATACAGATGGCGGGAGACGAAATAGTCGTCGTGCAGCGCGATGTCCTCAAGTTGCAATGCGACGTCGAAGAGCTCCTCGTCGCCCGGCAGCAGCTTGAGCGTCGCCGTCTGCTCCATGATCCGCTCAAGGTAGTGCTTCGCGATCGCCGCGCGCGGGTCGTAGGACTTGTAGACGCGGTGGCCGAGCCCGGAGATGCGGTCACCGTTGAGCTTCGCGCGGTCGACAAACTCACGCACGCTCATGCCGGAATCGCGGATCGCCATGAGCTGGCGGAGGACCGCCTCGTTCGCGCCCCCGTGGAGCGGACCGGACAACGCGTTGATGCCGGCCGCGACGGCCGAATACAGGTTCGCGTGCGCGCTTCCCGCGATGCGCACAACGGACGTCGAACAGTTCTGCTCATGGTCGGCGTGGATGATGAGCAGACGTCCAAGCGCGTGCACATAGAGCGGATCGGATTCGAACTGCTCATACGGCACGGCGAAACACATGCGCAGGAAATCATCGACATAGCCGCGCGCGTAATCCGGATAGAGCATCGGCTCGTCACGGCGGCGGCGCAGGATGTAGCTGACGACCGTGCGCGCCTTCGCCATGATGATCGTCGCCGCCTCGTCAAGCTGGTCGGGGTCGCATATGTCGGTCGTGTCCGGGTTGAACGTCGCGAGCGCGTTGATCGCCGACGCCATGACGCTCATCGGCTGCGCCTCGCGCGGGAACGACCCCATGAAGGTGCGGAAGTCCTCGCCGACCATCGTATGGTGGTTGATGTCGTCGACGAACCGTTCATATTGTGCGCGCGTCGGCAGCTCACCGTTGCGCAGCAGCCATGAGACCTCAAGGAAGTCGGATTGCTCGCACAGCTGTTCGATCGGGTAGCCGCGGTAGCGCAGGATCGAATGTTCGCCGTCGATGTAGGTGATCTTCGACTCGCATTGCGCGGTCGTCAGGAATCCGGGGTCGAGCGAGACCCAATTGTCGTTGCGCAGTGAGGACATGACGATGCCGTCGGGTCCCGCGCTCGCCTTCACGACAGGCAATTCGAACTGATTGGATTCCACATGCAACTGCGCTACGCCCATGCCGCCTCCTGTATGTGTGACGATTCCTTCCGCCCGACGGGGCCGGGCACTGCCGACCACTATAAGGTATCCGTATTTCGTTGACGCGTCGGTGTCTCAAAACGCGTGTCGCGTGCGACGTGCGCATAAGCGACGCGCAAGATGTGCACGGCGTTCGGCTGGGCATGCTGAGGGACCCCGTGCATCGTGCACGGGGTCCCTTCAGATATGTCGTCCGTGTCCCCATCATCGATCATTCATACGTCATGACGATTGTCGACGATGAGGACGATGGAGTTCGCTCAGCCTTTGAATTCCGCCGAAATCGGGTCTCCCTCGCGCTGCGTGAGCACGATCGGTCCACTTTCGGTGATCGCGATCGTATGCTCGCTGTGCGCGCCGCGCGAACCGTCCTCGCTGCGCAATGTCCAGCCGTCCTTCGGATCCTGGTAGATCTCGTCGGTCGTCTTGAGGAACCACGGTTCGATCGCGATGACGAGACCCGGGCGCAGCTTGTAGCCGTGGTGCGCCTTGCCGTCGTTCGGCACATGCGGGTCGCCGTGCATGATGTGGCCGACGCCGTGGCCGCCGAAGTCGAGGTTGATCGGATAGCCGTACGCGCGTGCGACGTCGCCGACGGCATGCGAGATGTCGCCAAGGCGGTTGCCCGGCTGCGCGGCGGCGATGCCGGCCGCGAGCGCCTCCTGCGTGCATCGGATGAGGCGCACGTCGTCGGGGTCTTTGTCTTTGCCGACGATGAAGCTCACGGCGGAGTCGGCGACCCAGCCGTCGACGCTTATCGCGAGGTCGAGACTCACGAGGTCGCCGTCCTTGAGGTTGTAGTCGTACGGCACGCCGTGCAGTACGGCGTCGTTGACGGATACGCAGATATAATGCGCGAACGGGCCCGTGCCGAAGTCCGGCGCATAGTCGACGTAGCAGGATTCGGCCCCTTTGCGGTCGACGATGCGCTTGTGCACGAATTCGTCGATTTCGAGCAGGTTTGTGCCGACCGTCGTCTTTTCCTGCAGGTCATGCAGGATGCCGCCGACGAAGCGGCCTGCCGGCTTCATCTCTTCGATTTCCGAAGGGGTCTTGAGTTCGATCATGGAGTGTCCACCACCTTTTATCACGCTTGCCAATCGTTGCAGCGACTTGAGTACCACACTATCCCCCACTTCTTACATTTGCTCGACGCGTGGGGCGCCGGTTCCCCCACGCCGTCATGCCGACCGGTGCCCGCGGACATCCACAAGGCCGGCCATGCATGGAGCATGGCCGGCCTTGTGGATGCCGCGCGGCGGGCTGCCCTGCGCGGACTGCATTGGTAAGTTCAGCGCTTCGAGACGTGTCCGAACGTGAACGCGCGCACGATCGCGACGATGCCCATGACGATCATCGCGCAGCCGCCGAAGATGATGAGCGCGACGGTCGAAGCGGTCGGCATGCACAGGATCGCGAAACCGGCGATGATCGAGATGATCGCGTACGCGATTGCCCAGCCGGAGCTGCGCATCGACCAGGATTCGGCGAGCGCCATGATGCCTTCCATGATCCAGCCGATGCCGACGACGAGCGTGAACATGATCGCGAGCGTCACGGTCGAGAACGCCGTGTAGCGCAGCACGACGAAGCCGCCGATGATCAGGATGATGCCGATGAGGATGCCAAGGATGCGCCATCCTGCCGGCAGGCCGACTTCGACGATCGAGCTGACGATGCGCACGATGCCGGAGATGAGGAAGTAGATGCCGAGCATGATGCAGGCGACGACAAGCGTCTTGCCGGGCCAGACGAGCAGGCAGATGCCGAGCGCGAGCGCGGCGAGGCCGATGACGGCGTACGCGATGCGCACGGCGTTCTTCGCACCAGTCGGCAGCGACTGCTCGACGAGCTTGAACGGGCCCCAATCGTCATTCGGCGAATCATTGATGTCAGACATGATGTCTCCTTTCTTCCCGCCGCGTCATGCTGTGGGACGCCCATAAGCGCCGCCGTGCAATCCGCGGCCACGTTTCCGCGCAGTCAGTGTTCCTGTCGCGGCCATGATTCCAGTGTTGTACATTTTTTCTCCGCAGTGGCGCGTTTCCGCGATTGTTTCCCTCCCCGCATAACCGGATGCGCACCTATCACGCCCGGTATGCGATGCGGCACACCATACGCGCGCGAACGGCCGCCGGGAGGCCCCGTCACGCCTTTGCGGCGCCGCACATGTTGTCAGAAAACCTCTATAGTGTGGAACCATGAGCAACACCTATGTATCCGGCATCGATCCGGCAGCCTTCTCCTCCGTGATCTCCCCCGCCGACGACCTGTTCCGCTACGTCAACGGTCCGTGGATCGACACCTACGCACTCCCCGATGACCGTTCGCGCTTCGGCTCGTTCGACCGGCTCGCGGAGAACGCGGAATCCCAGATCCGTGACATCCTCGAATCCGACGCCGACGAAGCCGTCAAATCGAAGGCGCTCTACCGTTCCTTCCTCGACACCGACGCGATCGAACACGCGGGCGTCACACCGGTCCGCGCCGACCTCGACCGCATCGACGCCGTGCAGTCGAAAGGCGAGCTGGCCGCGCTCCTCGGGGAACTGAGCCCCTACGGCGGCCCCGACCTGTTCGGGTTCGACATCTTCGGCGATTTCAACGACCCCGACAACAACATCATGCATATGAGCCAAGGCGGCCTCGGTCTGCCTGACGAGGCCTACTACCGCGAGGACCATTATGCGCCGATCCGTGACGCATACGTGCTCATGGTCACCCGCCAGCTCGAACATGCCGGCTACGCCGACGACGCGCGCAGCCAGGCCGAGCGCCTCCTCGACATCGAGACAACGATCGCATCGCACCATTGGACGAACGTCGAGACACGCGATTCGCAGAAGACGAACAACCCCACCGACTTCGCCGGACTGCGCGCGATGCTCGCCGCGTTCGACATCGAAACATGGGCGAACGCGATGCAGACGTCGTATGACCGTTCGAAGACCTCCGATGTCTACAACGTCGACGTGCTCGGCGCGCTCGCGCACGTCAATGTCATGGAACCGTCATTCTTCACGGGCCTCGGCACGTTCTGGGCGGACGCCGACGTCGAGGACCTCAAGCTGTGGGCGCGCGCACACATCATCATCGGACGTGCGAGCATGCTGTCCAGTGATTTCGACAAGACGAACTTCGAGTTCTACGGCAAAACGCTTTCGGGCGCGAAGGAGCAGCGCGCGCGTTGGAAGCGCGGCGTCGCGCTCGTCAACGGCATATGCGGCGAGGACGTCGGCCGCATCTATGTGCGCGAGCATTTCCCGGAAAGTTCGAAGACGCGCATGGAGCAGCTCGTGCACAACCTCATCGAGGCCTACCATGTCTCGATCCTCAACAGCGATTGGCTCGGCGACGAGACGAAACGCAAGGCGCTCGACAAACTCGACCATTTCGAGGCGAAGATCGGCTACACGAACCACTGGCGCGACTATACGGCGCTCGACGTGCACGGCGACGCCGGGCTCGTCGATAACATGCGCGCGGCTGCCGCGTACGAATTCGGCTACCAGATGGCCAAATGCGGCAAGCCGGTCGACAAGGACGAATGGCTCATGAACCCGCAGACCGTCAACGCGTACTATGAGCCAACGCTCAACATCATCGTGTTCCCGGCCGCGATCCTGCAGCCGCCGTTCTTCAACCCCGAGGCCGAGGACGCCGTCAACTACGGCGGCATCGGCTCGGTCATCGGCCATGAGATCGGCCACGGCTTCGACGATCAGGGCGCGCAGTTCAACGGCGAAGGCAAGCTCGAGGACTGGTGGACGGCCGAGGACAAGGCGCGCTTCCAGCAGCTGACGAAGGCGCTCATCGACCAGTACGATCAGTTCGTGCCGACGCAGCTGCAGGAGAAGTACGCGGATGATCCGTCGATGGCGCCGCATGTCAACGGCGCGTTGACGATCGGCGAGAACATCGGCGACTTGTCGGGCGTCAACATCGCGCTCAAGGCCTATGCGTTCTCGCTTGACGAGGCGCAGGGCAAGCCGATCGACGGCGATCCGACGGCGATCGAGGCGGCGCTTGACACCGCCCCGGTCCTCGACGGCTTCACCGGCCTGCAGCGCTTCTTCCTCGGCTATGCGCTCATCTGGCGCACGAAGAACCGCGATGAGCTCGCCGAACAGTATCTGCAGATCGACCCGCATTCGCCCGCCGAATGCCGCACGAATGGCATCGCGCGCAACGTCGACCTGTTCTACAAGGCCTTCGGTGTCACGCCGGATGACCGCATGTGGCTCAAGCCCGAGGAACGCGTCCACATCTGGTGACACGTCCTTGTGCCGCAATCCGATGACGGCGCCGGGCCCGCTGGATCATAGGGTCCCGGTCATAGGGAGCCGGCGCCGTCATCGAACTCATCGCGTGCGCCGACGGGTTGAGGGTCCATCGCGCGCTGGGCGACGGCCGCGGCTTCGGCGACGACCGCCGCCATGTCCTCTTCGGACGCGACCTCACCCGTCTGCGGGTCGACAGGTGGCGCGCCGAACGTGACCGGTGCGTTCGTATGCCGTTCGCCGTTGCCGTATCCGGGGTCACGGTCGCCGCCGCCTTGTTGAGGCGTCCTCCCTGCACCCTGCTGCGTTGGTGAAGCCGTCTGTTCGTTCGACTTCGCGATCTTGCGCATCGCGGAGACGCCATAGTTGAGGTCATGGCCGATGTTGCTCGCCTCGATGATCATGCTTGAGCGCGTATCACCATTCTCCGCCCTCCACGTCTCGGTCGTCAGGATGCCGGTGACGATGACGGCGTCGCCTTTGCGGACCGAATTGACGACATTGAGCGCGAGTGTGCGGAACGCCTTGACGGTGACCCACGTCGTCGCCTGCTCCCTCCATACGCCGTTCCTGTCCATATAGCCGCGCGTGCTCGCAAGGCGGAAGCGGCATGCGGACCTCGATTCGTCCTGACCGCCGCGCAGTGTCGGATCGTTGCCGGCGAAGCCGGTGATTGTGATCTGTCCTTGTTGTATCGCCATCATGTCTCCTTGTGTCGTGTGGTGCCGTGTCCGGCTTGTGTCACCACTATCGACGACGGGGCATCCGCCGCGCAAGGACAACAGGGGTATGTGTACGGACGGGTGTGTCGCGCCCGGAATGTGGAAAACCGACTCCATTGTCCACAGGTTTCCACATCCGCGCTGTGCATATCGTCGACGAACGATGCACATCGCATATGCAACGCTTTGTCGCGATGCGGTACGCTACGGCGCCTCCCACCGTACCGTGGTGCGGATTTTTTCGCACCACGGTACGGTGGGAGGCGCCGTAGCGTACCGCATCGCGGGACTGGCGTGCCGGCAACGTGGTTCAGAGCAGCTTTGCAAGACGGTCGGCGATGACCTGCGCAGCCGCTTCCGCCGGCACGGCCTCCTTGTTGCCACCGTCACGGTCTCGAATCTCGATTGTGCCGTTGCTCACGGTGTCACGACCCGCGACGGCGATGATCGGCACGCCGATGAGCTCGGCATCCTTGAACTTGACGCCCGGCGAGACCTTCTTGCGGTCGTCGTAGATGACTTCGACGCCATCGGCCTCAAGCTGTTCGACGAGCCGCTCGGCCGCCTCGAACGCCGTTTCGTCCTTGCCGGTCGCGACGACGTGCACTTGCGCGGGCGCGATGTTCGCCGGCCATGCGAGACCGCGTTCATCATGGTGCGTCTCGGCGATGCATGCGAGCACACGGCTCACACCGATGCCATAGCAGCCCATCCACACCGGCACCGTCTTGCCGTTCTGGTCGAGGACCTTGAGCCCGAGCGCCTCGGAGTATTTGAGGCCAAGCTGGAAGACCTGCCCGATCTCGACGCCGCGTTCGAAGCTCAACGGGCCCGAGCCGTCGGGGCTCATGTCGCCGTTTCGCACCTCGACCGCCTCGACGACACCGTCGGCCTTGAAATCACGGCCATAGACGAGGTCGTAGTAGTCGACGTCCTGTTCGTCGGCACCGGTGAACCATGCCGAACCTTCGGCCACATGCGCGTCGATGAAATAGCGCAGCGCATCGTCGGCACCGTTCTGTGGACCGAATCCCATCGGCCCGATGAAGCCCTGGACGAGTTCCGGATGCGCCTTGAGGTCCTCTTCGGTCGCCTCCTCGAGTTCCGCCGGTGCGAACTGCGCTTCGAGGCGCTTCATATCGATTGTGCGGTCGCCGGGGATGCCGACGATGATGAGTTCGCGCCACGGTTCGTCATGGTCGTCATCCTCGGCATGCCTGACCGCGACGACGACGTTCTTGAGGATGTCCGATGCCTGCCATGCGCGGCCGTCTTCACGCGGATACGTCTCGTTCGCGAACGTGACCATCTCGTCGATCGTCTTCGCGTTCGGCGTCGCGCGCTTTTCCGCCGCCGGTGTCGCCGAGCAGTCGACCGCCTCGACTTCGGGCGTGTGCAGTGCCTCGACGTTCCACGCCTTGCCGCTTGGCGCAAGCGCAAACGTGTCCTCGCCGATCGGCATCGGCGCGAGGAACTCCTCGGAAGCTGAGCCACCCATCGGGCCGCTCATCGCGAACACCGGCACATACTCCAGATCGAGGCGCTGGAAGATGCGTTCGTATGCGCCGCGTTCGTCCATATACGCCTTGCGCATGCCTTCCTCGTCGACGGTGAACGAATACGCGTCCTTCATGATGAACTCACGGCCACGGATGAGGCCCGCGCGCGGACGGAACTCGTCACGGTATTTCGTCTGGATCTGGTAGAGCGTGACCGGCAGGTCCTTGTAGGACGAATACATGTCCTTGACGAGGAGCGTGAACATCTCCTCATGCGTCGGCGCGAGCAGATAGTCGGCCTCATGGCGGTCCTTGAGGCGGAAGATGTTGTCGCCGTATTCCTCCCAGCGGTGCGTCGCCTCGTACGGTTCGCGCGGCAGGAGCGCCGGGAAATGCACTTCCTGGGCGCCGATGCCGTTGATCTCCTCACGGATGACATCCTCGATCTTGTTGAGGACGGCGAGGCCGAGCGGCAGCCACGTCCAGATGCCGGGTGCGGCCTTGCGGATGTAGCCGGCGCGCTGGAGCAGTTTCGCGGAATCGACGTCTGCGTCGGCGGGGTCTTCACGCAACGTACGCAGGAACATGGTGGACATTCGAAGAGCTTTCGTCATACCCTTCAAATTATGCGCATTGGCAGACATCCGCGGGGTGCGGTGACGTTGGTTCGCACCCGTGTGCGGCGCCGTTCACTTCGACTTCGGCCGCGCGACGCCCGTATCCGCCGCGTCGTCCGCGCGGTTCTCGATGTCGTGCTCGAGCATCTCGTCGTTCACGGTGCGCCACGGGTAGACGAAGATCATGAGCATGCATGCGCAGCCGAGGAAATACAGCACGTCACATAGCGCAACCGCTCCGAAACTGACGAAATCGTTCGGGATGAGCAGTCCGACGACCATGGCGAACATGCCGACGACGGGCAGCACCTGCCACACCCACGGATTCGGCGCATGCTCACGCGCCTTCGTACGCACCGAGAGCTGGTAGAACGGCACGATGAACATGAGTCCGCCGATGATCGTGAGGATGTCCGAGAGTTTGATCCAGTCCCACAGCGGCACCGGCTGCGCGTTGTACATGACGAACGCGACGAATAGCACGACCGCGCCGATTGCCGAGACGATATACACGTTCCTATGCTTCATGATGCCTTCCTCCTGCCTTGCGGCCGCGCGTGACGCCTGCCGCGCGCTTCATATGCCATCCACATTGTAGCGGCGCGCGCATGGGTGCGTGTTCACGAAGGGCGTGCACAGGGCACACATGTTCAGAAGAGCTCGTCCTGTGCGAACTCGTCCTCTTCACCATCCTCCGCGGACGTCTGCGCATGCCGCTGCGCCGCGACGACCGACGCGGCGCCGTCGTCGTGCAACATGCGCGCCGCGAGCGCCGAACGCTCGCGCAACGTGCCGTCGAGGCGCACGGCGTCGGCGCTCACGTCGAACATATGGTTGTTGACACCGCCAAGATACAGCCCGTCGAGGTTCCCGACCCTTGACAACGCGACATAGCCCATGCCGGGCGCGAACGTGCGCCTGAGGTCCATGACGGCCGCGTCGAGCGTCATGCCCTGCGACTTGTGGATCGTGATCGCCCACGCGCAGCGCAACGGCACCTGGGAGACGGCCGCGAGCGTCTTCTCGTTGTCGGTGAGCTCCCAATCGCTTGGCTTCATCGTCACGATGTTGCCGTTCTCGAACGCGACGATCGGCCATCCGCCCTTGTTCTCCGGCGCGAACCCGCTCACGGTGCCGAGCGAGCCGTTGACGTACTGATGGTCGGCGTCGTTGCGCACGGCCATGACCTCCGCGCCCGCCTTGAGCGTGAGCACGTCCGGTGCGAGCATGTTCTTCTTGAGGCGTTCGACAAGGTTCGCAGGACCCGCGCATTGCGCGTGGAACACATGCGCGGGCGCGTCGATCTCGGCGAGCCTGCGGTCATTGAGCGCGTCCGCCTGACGGTTGACCGGGAACAGGTTGACGGCCGTCCTACCCTCTTCGGGCATGACGCCGAGACGCGTGACGAGCAGGTCGCGGTCCTGCTGTGTGACACGCCCCTCGCGGATGTCGGTGAGCACGCCGAGCAATGCGCCGTCGTCCTGGCGGTGCTGCTCGCTCAGATAGCAGATGACGGGGTCGAGCTCGGCCCATGCGAACGATTCGGTGATGAACCCGTCCGGATCGAGCCCCGCACGCGCATAGCGCTCGCGTGACGAGACGAATTCCGGGCTCGGCGCGATCACGTCATGGTTGCGCGCGCCGACGCTCACCGGCGGCAACTGGAACAGGTCACCCGAAAGCACGACCTGCACACCGCCGAACGGGCGCGCGTCATGGCGCACGACGCGCATCGCCTGATCGACCATATCGAACAGCCACGCATGCATCATCGAGACTTCGTCGATGACGAGGACGTCGGCCGCGCACAACGCCTTGCGCCGCCGTGTGCGCACGTTCTTGAGGACCGCCTCGGTGAGCGCGTTCGCGACACCGAGACCGCTCCACGAGTGGATCGTCTGTCCGTTGATATGCGTCGCCGCGATGCCCGTCGACGCGGTGACGGCGACGCTCGCGCCACGCTTGCGCGCGTCGGCGATGAACGCGTTGAGCGCATATGTCTTGCCCGCGCCCGGCGCACCGGTCAGGAAGACGCTTGCGCCGGCGTTCATGATCGCGAGCGCCTCCGTCTGCAGCATCAGTGCACCAGCCGATCGACGACGCGGATGACGCCCTCCTCCGTGTTCGCGGGCGCGAGGTAATGCGCGACCTTCTTGACGTCAGGGTGCGCGTTCGCCATTGCGAACGAATAGTCGGCCTCGCGCAGCATGCCGATGTCGTTCGGATAGTCACCGAAGACCATCGTCTGCGCGCGTGTGACGCCGAGTGCACGTTGGAGCGCCTTGACACCTTCGCCTTTGTCGACGTGCTTGTCCATGATGTCGACCCAATGGGGGCTCGACGCGAGCGCGATGTATGGGTCGGTCACGAAACCGAGTTCGCGGCGCGCCATCTCCTGCGCGTCACCGAAGTCGAATATCGCGAGTTTGAGGATCTTCTCGTCCTTGTACCGCAATACGTCGCGCAGATGTGGCACGACGGTCAGTTTCGTGTAATACTTGCTCGCTTCGGCGATGAACGCGTCGTCCTCGCGGCTCACATATGCGCCGCCGAGCGCGCATACGACGAGACCGAGGTCGTCGTGTGTGCGTTCCGTCATCGCGATCGTCTCATCGACGATGTCGTCGCTCACACCGTGCGTCTCAATGATCCGTCCGTCGAGCGCGACGACGTTGCCGTTCTCCGCGATGATCGGCAACGGCTGCGGCGCATCGGCGAACATCTTCCCGAGCGTCTGGTACTGCCGTCCGCTCGCGGGCACGAAGCGTATGCCAAGCTGCGTGATACGGTCGAGCATCGGCGCGAAGCCGAGCGGAATGCGGCTGTCCGCGTCGAGCAACGTGCCGTCCATGTCCGCGACGATGAGCTTGATGTCGTCGAGTGTGTCGAGTGTCTTCCAATCCTTGGGTTCCGTCGTCGTCATCAGGTTCCCTCCGCTCATTCGGCGATGCTCGTGCGTTCGATGTCCTCGGCGATGCGCTCCGCGTCGGCCGCGTCAGGCCCCGGAACGGGCGCCATGACCGCCGCGCGGTAGTAGCGCAGTTCGTCGAGCGATTCGATGATGTCGGCGAGCGCACGGTGCCCGCCCTTCTTCGCCGGACGGTGCTCGTAGACGTCCGGATACCAGCGGCGTGCGAGTTCCTTGATCGTGCTCACATCGATGACGCGGTAGTGCAGCCGTTCCATCAATTCGGGCATGTAACGGTCGAGGAACTTCTTGTCCGAACCGACCGAGTTCCCGGCGAGAAGCGGCTTGACACCCTCAGGGATGAACTTCGACACGTACTCGACGACCTTCTGCTGCGCGTCCTCGACGCTCAACCCCTGTTCCCATTCGGTGATGAGACCGGAACGGGTGTGCATCGCGCGCACGAAATCGTTCATATGCGCGACCGCGTCGTCGGACGGACGGATGACGATGTCGATGCCGTCGTCGAGCACATTGAGGTCGAAATCGGTCGGTACGACGGACACCTCACACAATTCGTCGTGGAAGATGTCAAGTCCCGTCATCTCACAATCGATCCAGATGAGCCGTGAGTTCTGCGCCGAATACACTTCGTCGTCGTGTGCGTCCACCATATCGTCCTCTTTCCTTGTTCATTCCGTGTTGTCCGATCGTCCGCGCGGTTGCGCGTGAACATTCGAGCGTACCTCACGGCGGCGCCGTGTGCCATGTTCGATGTGTCACGTTCCATCCTGAGCGTACAACACGACGACGGGGCCGTGCGCGGAACATCGAAGTTCCATGCACGGCCCCGTCGTCTGTGGCGTCACGCGCTCAGCACGGCGCTGAACGCGGTGTCAGGAGCGTACACTCAGCCGGCGTGGCGGCCCGTCGAACGCGGATCGACAGGGTTGCCGACGCCTTCCGTCCACTGGGTGAACGTCGTCGGGTCGGCGGTCGCGGTCAGTTCGGCGGCCTGTGCACGGCCGACGCCGAACATGGCGGTCGCGACGAGCATCACGGCCGTGACGACGGCCGCAGCGATGCGAACGATTGCACCACGCATGCCCGAGGTTTGCGTAGGTTGGGTATCCATACCAGTGAATCCTTACTGCCTATTTACTTGAAAACCGCCCAACCACACGGTTTCTGCTCCTATAGGCGCATTCGTCAGGTCACCGACAATTCTCTGTCAGTGAACGAATACGATATCATTCATCACAATACAGCAAGGTTTGTCCACGATCAATATCGGTGTCCATAATCCCCACGTCCGCACTCCGGTACACAACAGGGCGGGGTCGCATATGCAGTCAAGCATATGCGACCCCGCCCTGTTCTTGGTTCCTCTCTATGCGCGGACGATGATCGTCCACGACATTCTCAGATACTCAGATACTCATCGACCCGAGTAGTTCGGCGCTTCGGCGGTCATGACGATGTCGTGCGGATGCGATTCGCGCAGACCTGCGTCGGTGATGCGGATGAAGCGGCCCTTTTCGCTCATCTCGGGGATGTTGTGTGCGCCGATGTAGAACATCGACTGGTGCAGACCACCGATCATCTGGTACAGCACGGCGTTGAGCGGTCCACGGTACGGCACTTCGCCCTCGACGCCTTCCGGCACGACCTTGTCCGAGCTCGTGACGTCCGCCTGGAAATAACGATCCTTCGAATACGACTTCTTGCCGCGCGGAGCCATCGCACCAAGCGAACCCATGCCGCGGTAAAGCTTGTACTGCTTGCCGTGCAGCAGGACCTTCTCACCCGGGGCCTCCTCGCAGCCCGCGAGCACGCCGCCGAGCATGACCGAGCTCGCGCCGGCGACGAGCGCCTTCGCGATGTCACCCGAATAGTGGATGCCGCCGTCGGCGATGCACGGGACGCCTGCCGCACGACACGCGCGCGATGCTTCGTACACGGCCGTGAGCTGCGGCACACCGACGCCTGCGACGACGCGCGTCGTGCAGATCGAGCCAGGGCCGACGCCGATCTTGACCGCATCGACGCCCGCGTCGATCATCGCCTGCGCACCCTGGCGCGTCGCGATGTTGCCGCCGATGACATCGACGCCTGCGAACGCCGGATCGCTCTTGATGCGGCGGATCATGTCGAGCGCGAGCTTCGCCTCGCCGTTCGCGGTGTCGACGACGAGCACGTCGACGCCCGCGTCGAGGAGTGCGGTCGCGCGCTGCCATGCGTCACCGAGGAAGCCGATGCCGGCGGCGACGCGCAGACGTCCCTGTTCGTCCTTCGTCGCGTCCGGGTACTGCTCGGTCTTGACGAAGTCCTTGACGGTGATGAGGCCCGTGAGGTGTCCTTCGGCGTCGACGAGCGGAAGTTTCTCGATCTTGTTCGCCGCGAGCAGGTCGTGCGCGTCCTGCTTCGAGATGTTCGACGGACCGGTGATGAGGTTGTCCTTCGTCATGACGTCCTTGACACGCAGGTGGTCGTAGTCGTCCGACGCGATGAAGCGCATGTCGCGGTTCGTGATGATGCCGACAAGCTTGTTCTCGCGGTCCACGACCGGCAGACCGGAGATGTGGAACTTGCCGCACAGTTTGTCGAGGTCGGCGAGTGTGACATCAGGGTTCACGGTGAGCGGATCGGTGATCATACCCGATTCGGAGCGCTTGACGTAATCGACCTGCGCGGCCTGGTCGTCGATCGACAGGTTGCGGTGGAGGACGCCGATGCCGCCGTTACGGGCCATCGCGATCGCCATCTCGGATTCCGTCACGGTGTCCATCGCGGCCGAGATCGCCGGGACCTTCATCGTGATGTTGCGCGTCAGATGGGTCGTCGTATCGACTTCGGAGGGGATGACGTCCGTTTCGTTCGGCAGGAGCAGCACATCGTCATAGGCGAGGCCGAGCTGAGCGAAAATGGGAGGAAGTGGAGCGTACGGGGATTCTGCATTCATATCAGGATTTGTAGCCATAGACACACTATATGGATGCGCGACGACGAACACCAAACGCCGTTCCACAATGCAGCACACGCCGTTTCCGACGGTGCGCGCGACGCGCGGACGACGTCGTGCAACACCTTGATTTTCCGCAGCGCGGTACGCCCAGACGTCCGTCAGCGTACCATCGTGCGAATTCAGGGCTACGACAGACGGAGAGGGATATAGGTCACAGCTGTGCCTGGACATCGTCTGATGTCGACGATGACGAATTCGGCGATGTCGACGACGACGTCGTCTTCGACGCGCGGATGTGGCGCGCGCGGCGTTTGCCGTCCCTCCCCTGCGCACGTTCCTGCGTATGCGCATGTCTGCTTTCCTGTGCGCGCGATTTCGCATGTTCGGGATGGTCGGCGTCGTGTTCGCCGGGCAGCGCCTCGACTTCGCCGTTCATGCGTCTGTGGATGTACGGATACATCGTCGCGACGGTGAGCAGTGCGGCCGCGATGAGGAAGACGATGAGGACGTGGACCGGTTGGAAGAACAGCAGCATGAGCGATCCGAACGCGATGAGCGCCGCCCACCCCCACAGGATGAGCACGGCGCCGCGCACCGAATGCCCGATGCGCAGCATGCGGTGGTGCAGATGCATGCGGTCGGGATGCATCGGCGACTGCCCCTTGCTCAAACGCCTGCAAATCGCCATCATCATGTCGAGCACCGGCAGGAACAACACAAGGACCGGCAACAGGATCGGCATGAACGCGGGCAGATAGATCGACGCATCGACGGTCGCCGGATCGATGCGCCCCGTCATGATGATCGACGCGCATGTGATCAGGTAGCCGAGCAGCATCGAACCGGAATCTCCCATGAACAGTTTCGCGGGATGCCAGTTGTGCAACAGGAAACCGAGGCATATGCCGACCATCGCGACGTCGACGAGCGTCGCCATCGACGCGTACGAAGGCGCCGAACGCGCGAGGATATACGAATAGATGCCGAACGAGACGCCGCCGATCGCGACGATGCCGGCCGCGAGACCGTCGAGACCATCGACGAAATTGACCGCGTTGATCGACACGACGATGAGCAGCGCCGTGATCGCGATCGAGATCGTCGGCGACGCGGTCACGAGCGAACCGATCGGCAATGTGATGATCTGCAATCCGCCCCACGCGACGAACACGGCGATGAGCAGCTGCCCGGCGAGCTTGAGCATCCAATCGAGGTCCCAGATGTCGTCGCACACACCAAGCAGGCAGATGAGCGCGGCACCAGCCATGACGATGTACGCCTGATGGTTCTCACGGAAGACGCCCTGCAGGAAGTTGAGGCGTGACGCGAAGAACATCGCCGTCAGGAAGCCGAGCAGCATGCCGACGCCACCCATGCGCGGCGTCGGCACCGTGTGCACGTCGCGCGCGCGCACTTCACCGACCGCTCCGACATGGATCGCGACGTGGCGCACGATCGGCGTATACAGGAACGTCGCACACGCCGCGAGCAGGCAGATGAACAGATAGACCTTCATGCGCCGAGACCGCCGCCGTTCATATGGACCGCGCGGCGGATGACGGATGCAGGAATGACGCCCTCGCGCAGGATCTCGATGCCGTCCCGCGCAAGCGGATCCGCCGCGACGACCGTGCTCGCGACATGCCCTGCCGTCGCGCCGCCGTCGATGTACAGGTCGACGTCATCGCCGAACGCGGCGACCGCCTCGTCGACGCACTGTGCGCTCTCCTCACCCGATTTGTTCGCGCTCGACGCGGCGACCGGTCCCGTGACACGCAGCATCGCGAGCGTGACCGCACTGTTCGGCACACGGATGCCCTGTGTGCGCGCGCCATTCGCCGCGACGCGCACGGTCGCGAGCGGACTGTCCCCACGCGCGAGCGCGATCGGAGAGAACGCGCCCGGCAGGAACTGCGCGGCGAGTCGGTTGAGCGGGGACGGAAGGTCGAGGCCAAGCGCGGCCGCATCGTCGACGGACGCCATGAGCACTTGGAGCGCCTTGTACCGCGGGCGTTCCTTCACGCCGTAGATGCGCGCGATCGCGTCGGTGTTGCACGGGTCGCATGCGATGCCGTACACGGTGTCGGTCGGTATGACGACGATGCCACCGCGCGCGATGGTGTCCTTCGCGAGCCCGAACGATTCCTCATCCGCTTTGCGTACGTCGCTCAATGTGCCTCCTACCTTGCGTCGCGCGATGCGCGGCCGTATGCATTACCAACCTAGTACGTCAATCGGTCAGACGATATTCCGGTTCCGCACTATTTCGTCGCGACGAGGTACCGCGGACGTCCCGTCAGGTCGTATTCGGTGCGCGCGTCGGCGAAGCCGCTCGCGCGCGCGAACGCGACGGTGCGGTCCGCTTGGGTGACGTCGTGTTCCATGATGAGCACGCCGCCGTCGCGCACGAGCGCCGCTGCGCGCACGATGATGCGTTCCGGCACGAGCATACCATCCGCGGAACCTCCGTAGAGCGCCATCTGCGGGTCGTATGCGCGCACTTCGAACTGTTCGGGCACGTCGGTGAGCGGAATGTATGGAGGATTGCTCACGACGACATCGACGGTGCCGTCGAGCTGCCCGAGTGTCGTCGGACATGTCGCGTCGGCGATCTCGAGATGGTAGTTCGCGGTGATGTCAGGGAACACGGCACCCGTTTCGCCCATATTGCGGCGCGTCCACTGCGCGGCGAGGACGTCTTTTTCGACGCCCCACACCTGCGCTCCGGGTACTTCGGTCGCGATCGACAACCCGATCGCGCCGCTGCCCGCGCACAGATCGACGACACGGGGACAGTACAGGCCGTTGCGCGTGATCCATCCGATCGCCTCGTCGACGAGCAGTTCCGTCTCCTGACGCGGAATGAACACTCCGGGACCGACTTTGATGTCGAGGTAGCGGAACGGCGTATGTCCGACGATGTACTGGAGAGGTTCGCGCTGTTCGCGCCGCGCGAGCATCGCCGCGTACGCGGCGAGCGCGGCGCGCGCGCCGATCGACGTGCCCGCGACGAGCTTCGCGACATCGTCGCCGAGGAGCGCGGCTTTGTCGACGTCGCTCAACGTCGCGCGTGTCGCTTCGGCGAGGAGCAGTTTCGCGTCGTGCTGCGGCGTATCGACACCCACCCGTGCGAGACGCGCGCCGCCTTGTGCGATGAGGTCGGCGACGTCGGCCGCGTCGTCGGCATCGGTCGTCATGTCGAAGTCGGCGCGGACGTCGTCGCCCATGTCGTTGGTGTGGGAACGGTTGCCGTTCGCTTCCGATGTCATGCTCGCCTCCTGCATAGGTATGCATAGATGATCGGTGTGCGTCTCTCGCACGTGTCTGTCGATGTGTGTGCGTACGTGTGCACACGTACGCGGTGCCGTCTACCGCAGTCATCATATGAAACCGTCATATGCGGCTGTCATATGGCGAAAAAAGGGAACGTCCGCTCCGTTCACTCGTTGCGGTCGGCGAGACGCTGCGCTTCGTCCGCCTGGATATCGCTGTCGATGACGGCCTGCAGATCGCCATCGAGGACGGCGTCGAGATTGTACGCCTTGTAATTCGTACGGTGGTCGACGATGCGGTTCTCGGGGAAATTGTAGGTGCGGATACGCTCGGAACGGTCGAGTGAACGCACTTGCGAATGCCGCATGTTGGCGGCCTCGGCGGCCTCCTGCTCATGTTTCATCGCGAGCAGACGGCTCTTGAGGACACGCAACGCCGACGCGCGGTTCTGGATCTGCGATTTCTCATCCTGCATGCTCACGACGATGCCGGTCGGGATATGCGTCATGCGCACCGCCGAATACGTCGTGTTGACGGACTGTCCACCAGGTCCAGAGCTCATGAAGATGTCGATTTTGAGGTCCTTCGGATCGATCTCGATCTCATCGTCATCCTCATCGGCTTCCGGGAACACGATGACGCCCGCGGCCGACGTCTGGATGCGGCCCTGCGATTCGGTCACCGGGATACGCTGCACGCGGTGCACGCCGCCTTCGTACTTGAGCGACGCCCACACACCCTCCTCAGGCGACGGCGTGCCCTTCGCGCGAATCGCGAGCTGCACATCCTTGACACCCCCGAGTTCGGTCGTGTTCTCACTCTGGATCGTCGTGCCCCAGCCGCGCTTCTCGGCGTACCGTGTGTACATGCGCAGCAGGTCGCCGGCGAACAGTGCCGCCTCCTCGCCGCCTGTACCGGCCTTGATCTCCATGATGACGTCGCGCGCATCGTCCGGATCCCTCGGGATGAGCGCCATGCGCAGCTTCTCCTCGGCCGCCGGCAGCGCTTCCTCAAGGCGTTTCGCCTCGGCTTCGAAATCGGGATCCTCATCGGCCATCTCCCGCGCGGCCTCAAGATCGTCGCGGATGTGCAGATAATCACTGTATGCGCCGACGATTGTGCCGAGTTCGGCGTGGCGCCTTCCGAGCTTGCGCATCTTGTCCGGATCCGACGCGACGTCCGGCTGCGCCATCTGCTGCTCGATCCTGTCGTATTCCTCACGTGCGGTACGCGCCGCCGGGAACTGTTCCTCCGCCATCTCCACCTTTTCGATGCCTGTCCGATGCTGTTCGTTTTTCGATGTTTTCGATGTTTTTCGACGCGGCGGCCGCACACGTATGCCATTCGGCGGCGCATGCGACCTTCGTTCAAACCGTTCCATCCTACCAACAACCCGACAACCGTTGCCACGGCGGCCGCCTGCGGCGGCAACGCCGCACTACACAGCCATCTGCAGACGACAAACAGCTGCAGTCTGCGGCACCACCGCAATTGACGTCCATATGTGCACCGCACACAGCTGTCCACTGCGGCACCACCGCAACCGACAGCCACCTACAACCGATGTACAGACGTCTGCGGCGGCACCACCGCACTGGGCAGCCATCTGCAGACGACAAACAGCTGCAGTCTGCGGCACCACCGCCACTGACGACCATACGTACGTCGTAGACGGCCGCACATCGCGGCACCACCGCACTGTGCAGCCATCTACAGACGACAAACAGCTGCAGTCTGCGGCACCACCGCGGTCAGCAGCCACCTACAGCCGTCAAACAGACATCCACCGCGGCACCGCCGCAACCGACAGCCACCCCACTCACCCATCCGATGTGAAACGCCGATCGCACATCTATGGAATAAACCTCCACCCCACTGAGTTGTCTGTCTTGGCAGCGCTCTCGGTTCGCCGCGGGACGCGCCGTACAGCCGCGTCAATGCGCAGCCGTACAATGCATGTATCCGGTTCACGCCTGCCATCGGGGCATGGCGACCCGGGTCCCCCGTATCTTTAGGAGACAAATTATGCAGCCAGGAATTCATCCTGATTATCATGCGGTGCAGGTTACCTGCTCGTGCGGCAACACGTTCGTCACGAAGTCGACCGCGAAGGGCGACCACATGACGGTGGACGTCTGCTCGAAGTGCCACCCGTTCTACACCGGTAAGCAGAAGATTCTGGATACCGGCGGCCGCGTGGCCCGCTTCGAGAGGCGCTACGGCAAGAAGAGCAACTGATTGCATCGCTGGTACGAACAACGCCGGCCTTCGGGTCGGCGTTGTTCGTATGGTCACGCTGTTTGCTACACTTTAGCGAGTCGCACACACGGAACCGTTCCGACTGTTCCGCCAATGACACGGGGCCTTAGCTCAGTCGGTTAGAGCATCGGACTCATAATCCGCCGGTCCAGGGTTCAAGCCCCTGAGGCCCCACCATTGACGCAATGAGGGAGACCATCGATCCAGACGGTCTCCCTCATTGTCGTTTCCGCAGTGTTCACAACATCCGCGACGTCCGCCGCTCTCAGTGACGGTCGTTCTCCTTGTTCACGTTGTTGTCGGACTGTTTCTTCGCGTCCTCCGCTTTCTTCTTCTCCTCCTGCGCCTTCTTGAGCGCCTCTTCGCGCGCCTTCTGTTCGTCAGCGGCGATTTTCTTGTCACGTGACGCGTTCACCGACTCAATCGCCGATGTGATGTCCGATTCGATCGAGGTGATCGACGACAGATCACCGCTCTCCTCCGCGCGCTGCGCCTGTTCGTGCAATTCGTAGAGGTGGCTCCACGTCGATTCGTCCGCGACCTGTCCACGTGTGAGGTCGAGTGTCGTCTGCGCCTCGCGCAACGTTTCGTCGAGCGTCGATTTCGCTTCTTCGATTTCCTTGAGTTCCTTCGAATCGTTGACGTTGTCGACGGCTTCCTGGAGCGACTTCATATGCGCGTCGTACCATTCCTCATTGTCGCGGATCTGCTGGATGCGCGCGTCGTACTGGTCGACCGACGGGACCTCGCAGCTCGTCGCCGCTGGCGCTTGCGCTTTGAGCTGTTCGTCGAGCAGTTTGATTGTGGACGTGTCGGCGACCTGGATGTCGGATACCGTACCGGCCGCCGCACCATCGCCCGCTTTGAGCGCATCGTACTGTTTCGCCTTCTCGTTGAGCGAAGCCATCGCGCTTTCGCAACGCGCGCGTTCCTGCGCGAGCTGCTGCTGACGGTGGTTGTGCATCTGCACGCCCGCGAAAATGATGGCGGCAAACAACGCGAGCACGGCAATCGATGCGAAAATCACCCACAGGTATTTCCTGTTGTCATTGTTCGGTGTCTTTCCATTCGGCCGCTTCGAGAGCGCCGCGATTTCATTGGGATTGATCAGTTCCGTCTGCGTACCGGCTTCATTCCCCGCGTACACGATCGTGCTGTCGTCCACCATGAGCGATCCTTACTTCTCCGTCTCTCAGTCTCTATGACGTCGCCTTCGTGCGCGCGATGCACGCCATGCAACCGATGCATCGTCGACAACAGTCTACGTGGACGTCCGCCTACAGCGTACGCGGGCATCTTACGTAGTGGAACGACATATTCCCACAATCGAAGGACGAAGTACCGATGCCGCAGACGGCTGCACGGTGTGGCAGTGCCGCCGACGACGTCCATACGTGCGTTGTATCTGGCTGGACACTGCGGCACCGCTGCCAACAGCAGCTCTTTGTACGTTGTAGATGGCCGCACTTTGCGGCACCGCCGCCCCCCGACGTCTCTATGTGCGTCGCAGACGGCCGCACCGTACGACAGCGCCGCCGACGACGTCTCTATATGCGTCGCAGACGGCCGCGCACTGCGGCACCACCGCCGACAGACGCCATACACACGCCGCAGACGGCCGCCCACTGCGACCATGCCGCCGCCAACGTCCATGCGCACGTTGCAGACGGCCGCACGGTGTGGCAGCGCCGCCAACAGCAGCCATATGCGCGTCGTAGATGATCGTCCGCTGCAATGCCCGCTCCCGATATCCACACGGTTATCCCCACTATGCACAAGTCGAGGTGCCGTTATCCACATTTCGAGGACGACACACCCGTCCGTACACAATGCCCGGTTGCGCTTGCACACATATGTTTGCGCCCCATACCGTCGTGCACATGAGAACGAACACCGAAATCACACGATTGCTCGACGAGGCACAACAGCACAACCTATGCGCGACGTCGACCGACAACAACCAACGCCGCAAATTCGCGCGCCGCGTCGCGTGCGGCGAACTCATCACGCCACATCCGAGGATGTACGTTCGCCCTGAGTTCTGGGAAAACCTCAATCCAACGCAGCGCAAACGCGCAGTTGTGCAAACGCTCGCAATCCTCCATCCGAACGTCGTGTTCGCTGCGGAGAGCGCGATGTGCATGTTCGACGTCGAGCAACCATATGACATCCACCCAGAAAACGAGATAACGGTTGCATCCACCTCGCATAGCGGCACACACGTCATCGCGAAAAGCGGCACGATACGACACACCGTGTGCATGCGCAATCTACCGACCGTGACGATCGAAGGCGTCGTCGTCACATCGTTCGCACGGACGTTGTTCGATTGCGCACGTTTGCTGCCGTTCGAACTTGCGCTGCCGATGGCGGACGCCGCCGCGAGGAAGAACTTCGACGTATCTGTGATCACGCAATTTCCTGTTTCTTCCGTCGACGAAGCGAACAAAGTCGCACGTGTCGTCTCCGGCACTGACGCGCGCAGCGAAAACGGCGGCGAATCGCGCGCACGTGCGGTCATGGAGAATGGCGGCTTCATGCGGCCGCATCTGCAATACACATTTCCCAATCCGAACAATCCCGATTTTCCGTTGCGGGTGGATTTCATCTGGATTCTCAGTGACGGGACGATCATCGTCGCCGAATACGACGGCATGGCGAAATACGGCGCCACATGGACCGAGGTGAACACCCATGTGAGCAAGCAGTATGAGCGCGATGAATACTTGAAGCGGTGCGGTGTCACGACGATTGTGCATTTCAATTTCGACGATGTCATCCATCCGGAACGTCTGTACCAAAAGCTCGAAGCAGCCGGCGTCCCCCGAATACGCTGACCACGACCGATGACGGCCACCGTAGACAGCTGTACACTGCGGCACCGCCGCCGACGGTGTCCATACGCGCGTCGCAGACAGCTGCACATTGCGGCACCGCCGCCGACGGTGTCTCTATGCACGTTGCAGACGGCTGCACACTGCGGCACCGCCACCGCCAACATCCATACGTACGTCGCAGATGGCTGCACTTCGCGGGGGCGCCGCCGGCGGCGTCCATACGGGCGTCGCAGACGGCTGCACTTCGCGGCAGTACCGCTGACAACGTCCATGCGCACGTTGCAGATGGCTGCACATTGCGGCGGCGCCGCCGACGGTGTCTCTATGCGCGTCGCAGACGGCTGCACTTCGCGGCAGTACCGCCGACAACGTCCATACGCGCGTCGCAGACGGCTGCACACTGCGGCGGCGCCGCCGGCGGCGTCCATACGTACGTCGCAGATGGCTGCACTTCGCGGCGGTACCGCCGACAACGTCCATACGGGCGTCGCAGATGGCTGCACATTGCGGCAGCGCCGCCAGAGGCGACCACGGACGGCCGCCTTTCAACGCCGCCGCCAACGCAGCAGCCGCACTACCGCTACCGCTGCCCTTCGGCACGAACGGCGGCGCGTACAGCGCGTCCGGACGCGAAATGGTCGAGGACGCCGGTCTTCGCGATCGCACGGTAGAGGTACCACGAACCGACGCCTGCGATGAGTGCACCGCCGACGACTTCGCTCACCATGTGCACGATGCCGCGCGGGCTGAAGAACGCGACGCCCTGATACCGGAACAGCATCAGATACACGCCGTATTCGAGCGCCGTGCACACGCCGGAGACGACGGAGATCGGCAGATTGAAGACACGGTACCGTGTGAGCGCGAACGGCAGTTCCGCGAACAGTCCCTGAAGCGCCGCGGACAGGAAGATGAACCCGAAGGAGAACGAATTGCCGAGCAGCATCTCGGCCGCGCAGCCGACGAGGTTGACGAATACGGCCGCGCCCGGCTTGCGCAGGATCAGCACGGCGAGTGTTCCGGAGAAATACCACACCGCGTGCAGGATGCTTGCGAATCCCGGCAGCAGGCCGCCAAGGATCGGGGAAATGGATGCGTACGCGAAATTGAAGCCCCAGAATATGATGCCTGCGGCGATGCCGAGTGCCGCAGCGACGGCGATGTCAGCGGTCGTCCAACGGAACCGCTTTGTGGAACGGATGGTGATGTTGTCTTGATGTTGGGTGTGTTCGACCATGGAAGCCCCTCTTCCCGACGGTACTGCGCACAGCGTTGCATATACAGCGTCCCTTGACCTGCGCAGTCCGGGCGGGAACGCCTCCGTCAGCATAGCAAGCGCAGGACGATGGCGCGAAGCATGCGGACACTTTGTATCACAATGTGGTCACGCCGCGCGCCGTCCCCGCGCGCCCGGCGCGCGCGTCCGACGGCCGGACAGGGCCTCGTTCACTCATGGATGAATGCGAGCGGCGCGTCGACGAACTTCCTCAATCCGCAGATGGCGGCGCCGATGAGCGCGGGACGTGTGTCGGTTCGCGCGCACATGATGCGCACGTGCACGACGTCGCGCGCGAGGATCCGCTCCTGCACACGGCGTTCCATGAGGCGGATGTGCACACCGTCGAGCCGTGCCCACGCGCCGCCGAGGATGACGGTGCCGATGTCGGCCGCGTTGATGACGGAGACGATCATCGATTCGAGCGCGCGCATCGCGCGGTCCATGACTTCGAGCGTGCGCGCGTCGCCTTCTTCGGCGCGGCGGAAGAATTCGTCGAGCGAACGTTGGCTTGCGGCGTCGGCGCCGTGCGCGATGTCGGCGTCCTCAACGATCGCGCGGCGTCCCGCGTACATCTCGACGCATCCGCGGCGCCCGCAGCGGCACAACGGCCCGTCCATCTGCACCGAGACATGCCCGACTTCCCCTGCGAACCCGTGGTCGCCGCGTACGACGGTGCCGCCGCGCACGAGGGCGCCGCCGATGCCGATGTCGGTCGAGATGTAGATGAACGATCCGTTCGGTCCGACGATGCCTTCGTCGACGCGTTGTGTCGCGTATCCGGGCAGTTGTGCGACGGCGGCCATGTTCGATTCGTTGCCCGCGATGACGTCGAGTCTGCGGATGAGGTCGTATTGGTTGAGGTCGACGTCCTCCCATCCGAGGTTCCTCGCGACGATGAGATGGCCCTCCTCGGTCACCAGGCCCGGCAATGCGAGACCGGTGCCGGCGATCGCGTAGCCGTGCTCGCGCAACGTCTCCTCCTGGGCGCGCAGCAGCCTGTCGAGGTCGTTGAAGATCGCGTCGGCGTCCGCGTCATGCAGGTCCTCGTCGACCCAGCGTTCCGCGATGACGAATCCGTCGAGGTCGAGGACGATGTATCCGTAGCCGTCGGTGTTGATCTGGATGCCGATGCCGCATACCGCACCCCCTGCGATCAACAGCGGCGTGCTTGGCCTGCCGAAGACCGACTGCACGATCGGGACGCCCTCCCGGACGATGTGGTTGTCGATGAGGAGCGAGACGAGGAGCGACATCGTCGCCTTCGTCAATCCGGTCTCCTTCGCGAGGTCGGCGCGGCTGAACGGGGTCGTCGTCCGGAGCATCGTCTCAAGGACGACGGAGAGGTTGTGGTTCCTCAGATCGTTCTGATTGATCCGCTTCAGCTTCGCCATTCCACGCCACCTTCGTTCTTTCGGCGCATCCCTCCGTTGGCGCGTCGACCTACCGACATGCTACACTACCCAGTATAGTTTATTCATCTAACTATCTAAGTCGCGCAGTGGCGCTGCGACTGTGCGCGGAAAGGAGACGATGATGTCTCGTGTACTCGTGGCCGGCGTGGACACCTCCACGCAATCATGCAAGGTCCGCGTGACGGACGCGCTCACTGGCGCGCTCGTCCGCTTCGGCCAGGCGAAGCATCCATCGGGGACGACGGTCGACCCCGAGGCGTGGTGGAGGGCGTTCCTAGAGGCCGCGCAGCAGGCCGGGGGCCTCGCCGATGTGTCGGCGATCGCCGTTGGGGGCCAACAGCACGGCATGGTCCTGCTCGATGAACAGGGCGCCGTCATCCGCGATGCGATGCTGTGGAACGACACGAGTTCGGCGCCGCAGGCCGAGGAACTCATCGATATGCTCGGCGTGCAAGGTGACGATGCCGGCAATGGCGATGACGCAGCTGACGCCGCAGCCGTGCACGCGCGCGGCGTCGCGCGCTGGGTCGAAGAGGTGGGCTCGTCGCCCGTCGCATCGTATACGCTCACGAAGATCAAATGGGTCGCCGAACACGAGCCGGACAACGCGGCGCGCATCGCCGCCGTATGCCTGCCCCATGATTGGCTCAGCTGGCGCATCGCCGGATACGGCCCCGTCGACGAAGGCGCAGACGCGCATCTCGACGCGTTGTGCACCGACCGATCCGATGCATCAGGCACTTTGTATTTCGACGCCGCTCGCAATGCATACCGCCGCGACCTGCTCGCGCTGGGACTGACGGCGTCATCGACCGCCTCCCCCGAACCGGCGTCGCTCGCACACGCCGAACGGATTGTGCTGCCACAGGTACTCGGACCCCACGAGGCCGCTCCGACGCGTGCCGCATCCGATATCGCGGGCGCCGACGTGCCCGGCGGATGCGTCATCGCCCCCGGCGGCGGTGACAACGCGATGGCGGCTCTCGGTCTCGGCATGGCCGTCGGCGATGTCTCGGTCTCGCTCGGCACATCGGGCGTCGCGGCCGCCGTGAGCGAGCAGCCCGTGCGTGACCTGAGCGGTTCCGTGTCCGGCTTCGCCGACTGCACCGGCCATTTCCTGCCACTTGCGTGCACGATCAATGCGTCACGCATCCTCGACGCCGCCCGCGCCGCGTTGCGCGTCGACTACGACGAACTCACCGACCTCGCGCTTGCCGCGCACGCGGGCGCCGACGGCATGACGCTTGTCCCGTATTTCGACGGCGAGCGCACACCGAACCGCCCCGATGCGACGGCGACGCTCACCGGCATGACGATGCGCAACACGGACGCCGCGAACATCGCGCGCGCATTCGTCGAGGGGCTGCTGTGCTCACAGCGCGACTGCATCGAGCTCATCAGGTCGCTCGGCGCGCCGATCGACCGTGTGCTGCTCATCGGCGGCGGCGCGAGGTCGGTCGCGATCCGCACGCTCGCGCCATGCATCCTCGGCATGGACGTGTCATGCCCGGCCACCGACGAATACGTGGCGATTGGCGCCGCCCGCCAGGCCGCTTGGACGCTGGACGGCGGCGCGAGCGCCCCTGAATGGCCGGTGTCGATCGACGCGGTCTCGACAGGCGTCCCGACGCCACAGGTCTACGAGGCCTACGTCCGGGCGCGCGGCTGACCACCGGACTCCGGGAGACGCCTCTTCACCGCGCTGCGGTATGACATGGCGCCTCCCACCGTATCGCGAATGCATCACTGCGGTACGGTGGGAGGCGCCATGTCATCGCAGGACTGGTGTGCAGCCAACACGTCGAGTCCCACACGCAGCAACAAGGGAGGCGTCCCGCATCATGCGGGACGCCTCCCTTGTCTTTGTGGGCTTTGCGGACGGTCAGTCCGTCAGCTCGCGGTAGTCGAAATCGACGAATTGCGCCTCGGCGTCGTACCCGGACAGGTCAACGGCCGCAAGCCCGACGAACGCCCCCGTGAAGAAACCGCCATAGCGCTGGTTCACGTAGTCGTCCGACAGGACCTTCGCATCGAGTTCGACGCCGAGGCCATGCCAATGCTCGCCGTCGAACGAATAGTCGTAGGTGTATGTCTGCGTGCGTACGCGCGTGCGCAGCCACACAATGTCCACGTCATCGGGGACCGGCACGGCGTCATCGCGCAGGAACGACGTGTAGTCGTTGAAATCGTTCTGCGCGACTTCGATGACGCGGCAGCCACGCCGTTCGTCCCAGGTGACGAACGCCCACGACCAGCACAGGTCGTTGTAGTAGTTCGTCAACCCGGCCATCTGCCGGTAGTTCACCGGATCGAAACGCACACCGACGGACGCGTCGAATCCAAAGGCCTGCCAACGGCGCGCGACGAGCGACAGGTCGAACAGGTTGCACAGCGAACCCTGGCCACGCAACGTGAGCGCACCATCGCCGACATGCCCCATGCGCCCATCGAACGGCACGCGCAATGTGCACCAGCCGTCACCGAGCTCGGGCACCGCGAAATCGTCATGCACATCGCGCGACACCTGCGCATCCGCATCCTCGATGGCGTCGGCGGGCGCGTCGACGACGCGCTCGCCACCATGGCCGCCGACGATGTACGGCCAGCCGTCCTCGGTCCAATCGACTTTCTGGATCGATGTCTCACGTCCCAATGTGCACCAGCCGCGCGGATCGGTCACCGACTCGTTCGCATGGTGCCACGGCCGCGCGCACAGCGACGCGTAGTACCATTCGCCGCCGGGTGTGCTCACGAGCGCCCCATGCCCCTGCTTCTGCAGATAGCTGCGCGGTGTGTCGAAGTTCGTCAGGAACGGGTTGAGCGGACTGCCCTCGAACGAATGCGCGTCGAGCGTCGCCGAACGTGCGACGACCTCCTGGTGCGTCCATACGGTGCCGCCCTCGGCGCAGAACAGGTAGTACAGGTCGTTGATCCGGTACAGATGCGGACCTTCGACGAGCTTGACGTCGGTGCCCTCCCAGATCGTGCGTTCCGTTTCCGGCTTGAGGCGCATCGTGTCGACATCGAATTCAGTGAGCGTGATGCCGTTGAACGGATGGTGGTATTCGCGGAAATCCCAGGTCTGCTGGACGAGGTACTTGCGTCCGTCGGCGTCATGGAACAGGCTTGCGTCGAATCCGACGCCATTGAGCCGGACCGGTTCGCTCCACGGGCCGCGGATGTCGTCGGCCGTCACGAGGTAGTTCACACAGTCCTTGAACGCGCCGTTGACGACCTTGACGTCTGCATAGACCAGCCAGAACCGGCCATCGGCGTATGACAGGTCGGGGGCCCATACACCGCCCGACGACGCGTTGCCGCGCATGTCGAGCTGCGAGCGCCGGCTGAGCGGGCTTGGCAGCGGGCTCCAATGCGCCAGGTCCTTCGATTCGTGCAAGCGCACACCTGGGAACCACTCGAATGTGGAATTGGCGAGGTAATACGTGTCGCCGACCCGGATCATCGAGGGATCGGCATGGAATCCGGTGAGCACCGGGTTTTCGATCTTCATCATCGTCTCCTTGCGTATGCGCATGGCCCGGGGATACCGGGCCATGCGCGCGTCGTCATGTCGTATGCCGCGGGGCTCAGCCCTTGACGGCGCCAGCGAGGCCGCCGACGATCTTCTTCTGGAAGATCGTGAAGCAGATGAGCGCCGGGATCATCGACAGGGATGTGAATGCGAGCACCTGCGCGGTGTCGACGGAATGCTGCGAGCTGAACATCTGCACGCCGAGCGGCAGCGTGTACTTCGTCGAATCGTTGAGTAGGAACAGCGGCAGCATGTAGGCGTTCCAGCTCGCGACGAACGACAGGATCGCGATCGTCGCGACGCCGGGGCCGCTCAACGGCAGCACCATGCGCGCGAAGAAGCCAAGCCTTGAGCAACCGTCGAGCTGCGCCGCCTCTTCGAGCTCCATCGGGATCGACTGCAGGAACGGCACGAGGATGATGATCGCCTGCGGAAGGCCGAACGCGATCTGCGGCAGGATGATGCCGAGCTGGCTGTTGATCAGATGCAGGTTGCGCAGCAGCAGGTACAGCGGCGTGATCGCGACGGTGATCGGGAACATCATGCCCGCCGAGAAGAGCGTGTATAGCATGCGGCTGAAGCGGAAGCGGTAGCGCGCGATGACGAAGCTCACCATGAGCGCGAGGACGACGACGCCGACCATCGTGCCGATCGAGACGATCAGCGAATTGACGAGTTCGACCCAGAACGTGCCCGACGAGACGACGCTCGCGTAGTTCGAGAAGTTCCAGGGGCTCGGGAATCCGGCCGGGTCGCGCGTGATCTGCGAATTCGTGCGGAAACCGCCGAGGATGATATAGAGGACCGGCACGACGCATATGAGCACGAGGATGACCGACAGCACGTAGACGATCGGATGGCCCCACGGCGTCTTCGCCGATTTGCGGTATGCGTATGGGTCGTTGCGCTTGCGCTTGCCGAACAGCAATGTGCGTTCGATGCGTTCACCTGTGTACGTCATGATGTTGCCACCTCCATGGAAGCGTTGTTCGGGGCGATCGCCTCTTCGATCTCGTCGCGCTCCATGCGTTCGCGTTCGCGCTTGGCGATGCGGCGTTCGAGCTGCTTGCGTTCGCGCTTCTCGACGGCGCCGGCGAGGTCGCGGTTGAGGACGAAGCGCTGGTATGCGAGCGCGATGACGAGCGAGATGATGAAGATGACGACGGCGACCGCGGAGCCGTAGCCGTAGTTGTTGGCAAGACGTCCTTCCCTGACCATGTACGTGGCCATCGTCGAGGTGCCTGCCGTCGACGAGACGTATTGCCCCCAGATGATGTAGACGAGGTCGAACAGCTGGAGCGAACCGATGATCGACATGAACGCCCACATGCGGATCGTCGGGGCGAGCAGCGGGAGCGTGATGCTCCACTGCTGGCGCCAGAAGCCCGCGCCGTCGACGCGCGCCGCCTCGTAGAGTTCCTCGGGGATCGCCTGCATGCCGGCGATCATCAGGATGACGGCGAAGCCGATGTACTTCCACGAGATGATGAACATGAGCGTCCAGATCGCGATCTTCGGATTGGCGATCCAGTCGACGCTCTGCAGGCCGAGGTTCTTCATGACCGCGTTGACGGCGCCGTTCGGCTGGAGCATCAGGCTCCAACCGGTGCCGATGATGACCTCGGAGACGACGTACGGCACGAAGATGAGTGTGCGGATGAGTCCGCGCCCCTTGAATTTCTGGTTGAGCAGCAGTGCGAACAGGATCGCGAGCGGCCCCTGGATGACGAGCGACATGACCGCGATGAACAATGTGTGGCCGAGCGCCTGCTGGAAGTTCGGGTCGGTGAGGATGATGCGGTAGTTCTCGAGACCGATGAACTGGCCGTTGACGTTGGGCTTGCCGAAGCCCTTCCATCTGTAGAATCCGTAATACGCCGCCATGAACACCGGCAGGATCACGAATCCGACGAACATGATGAGCGCGGGGACGGACAGGACGCTCATTTCGAAACGCTGACGGAACCGTTCGCTGCGAGGACGGCCGCGGCGCTTGGCGCGCATGCTTGTTGCGACTGACATGACTTACTCCTCTGATGATGTCTGTCTGGATGAACGTGGCGGGGGCCAGGGCCGGCGGTCGTCGGCCCCGGTCCCCGGGGGATCGTCAGCCCTTGTTTGCTGCCGCTTCGATGCCCTTGACGATGTCCTCGGCATTGCCCTTGCCGGCCATCATGTTGACGACGCCCTCGTTGAGCGCGTTGCCGACGTTCTGCCCGAAGACCGTGTCGAGCCACAGCGAGACCGACGAGGCCTCGTCATAGACCTTGAGCACCTGCTTGAGCGCGTCGTTCGTGACGACGGACTGCGCGTTCTTCGCCGCGGGGATCGTGACGAACGCCTCGGCGTACTTCTCCTGCCATTCCTTCTCGGAGATGAAGTTGAGGAAGTCGACGGCCTCCTGTGGCGCCCATGCGCCGACCGACATGCCATCGGCGCCGGCGAGCATCGCCGTCGGGTCGCCCTCGCCGCCCTCCATCTCGGGGAACGTGAAGTATCCGAGATCGGCCATGTCCTTCTTGTCCGGGGTCAGGTCACGCACGACACCGGGCTCCCAGCCGCCCATGAGCTCCATCGCGGCCATGTGGTTGGCGAGCAGGCCCGCCGACGAGCTTGCGCCCTGCTGGGCGGAGGTCGTCAGGAAGCCGTCGTTGAAGCCGTCGAGATCAAGGAGGTCCTTGACGTCGTCGCCGGCCTTGACCCAGCAGTCGTTCGTGAACTTCATGTCGCTCGCGGCCTCGTCGAACGCCGACTGCGAGCATTCACGCAACGCGAACCAGTAGTACCAATGAGCCGCCGGCCAGGCGTCCTTGCCACCGAGCGCGATCGGCGTGATGCCGGCGTCCTTGAGCTTGCCAACGGTGGTCTTGAATTCGTCCCAGGTCTTCGGCGTCTCGGTGATGCCGGCCTTCTTGAACAGGTCCTTCGAATACCAGATGCCTCCGGGGAGCACCGCCTGCGGCACGCCGTAGACCTTGCCGTCGATCGTCGTCGTGTCAAGCGCCGTCTTCATCTGCGTCTTGACCTGGTCCGAGATCTTGTCGGTCAGGTCCATGACCTGGCCGGCCTCGACGACGTCACGCAGCTTCTGGCCGCCACGCGCCAGGAACACGTCCGGCGCGGACGACGGGTCCTGCAGCGCCGTCTGGAGCTTGCCGTCCATATCCTCGTTCTGGATCGCCTCGACCTTGATGTCGACGTTCGCGTGTTCCTTCTCGAACGCGGCCGCCGCGTCCTCCCAGAACTTCTTGCCGTCGCCCGTCGTGGAGTTCATCCACACGACGACTTCGGTCTTGCCGTCCGCGTTTGTGCCATCGCCGCCTCCGCATGCGGACACGCCAACGATGGTCATCGCCGCGACGGTCGCGGCGAGTACTGACTTGGCCTTCATGATGTACCTCCTGAATCGTCCGCGCCGTCATTGGAGCGGTTTCCGGATGCCTATGGATCAGTATCGAAAACTTACGTTGTTTTCGTTAGGAATCATCGTAAGACTACTTAGTTAAATAGTCAAATTAAGTCCTACCTCGGCGTTTCGTCCAATATATCACGCTTATACATACACTTTCTCTACATCTTGTCCATATCCGCGCGAACATACGTTGGTAGTTTTCGAAACTTTCGATATAGTGGACGGCAACAAGTCGCATCGGTGGCACCACGATGGCAAAGGAGCCTGGCATGACGGGGAACAAAGTCACATTGGCGGACATCGCGCGCGCAACCGGGTATTCGCTCGCGACGGTGTCGAAGGCGCTCAACGGGCGCTCCGACATCTCGTCCGAGGCGCGCACGGCGATCGACCGCGCGTTGCGCGAGTCGGAATACCAGCGCCGTGGACAGCGCACAACACCGCAACGCTACATCGAGGTGGTCTTCCAGGACCTCGACACGATCTGGGCGCTCGAGGTCCTGCGCGGTGTGCTGCGCGAGGCGCGGCAATACGCGGACATCAGCGTCATCACGACGGAAAGCGGCACACGCCAGCACCCCGACGACGATTGGATCGACGGTGTGCTGCGCCGCAGGCCATTCGGCGTCATCTTCATCTTCGCGAACCTGACCGACGACGAGAAGACGAAACTGCAGGCCAACAGCATCCCCTACGTCATATTCGACCCCTCGGGCGAGCCGTCGAACGACGACTTCTCTGTCCAGGCAGACAACTGGGCGGGCGGCGTGCTCGCGACACGCCATCTGCTCGCGCTCGGACATACACGTATCGGCATCATCACCGGCCCCGAGGAGATGATGTGTTCACGTGCGCGCTTCGACGGCTATACGTCGGCGCTCGCCGAACGGGGCATCGCCGTCGACCCCGCGTTTGTGACGGAAGGGGATTTCACGACGGAAGGCGGCTATGCACAGGCGACGGCGCTCCTCGAACACCCGCAACGCCCGACGGCGATCTTCGCCGGTAGCGACCTGCAGGCGATGGGCGTCTATGAGGCGGCACGCCAGAACGGGCTGCGGATCCCCGAGGAGCTTTCCGTCGTCGGATTCGACGACGTGCAGACGTCCGCGTTCCTCGGCCCCGCGCTCACGACGGTGCGTCAACCGTTGCACGACATGGCCGCGGCCGCCGCGCGCATGCTCATCGATACGGCCGAACGACGCCCGACGCAGCACCATGTGATCCTGCCGACGACGCTCGTCGTGCGCGGCAGCACACAAGCATTGCACGGCAGCGAAACAAACACGCAATGAGCCACATTGTCGGTCAGCAGTCGTCAGCGGTCATGGTTGCACTGATGCCGACGAGGCAACCGACGAACCCACCGGACCATTCGGTGCTCAGCGGTGCCACGTCGATGGCGGCGAGCGCCGGCGCATCCCAGGCGAGCGGTGCACTGCGCGCCACGACGATGCGCACGACGCCGGCCTCGAAGACGAGCATGACCGATCCGTACGCGCCGTCGGCGTCGATGTCGCCTTCATCGGCGCCCTCGCCGCGGCGCAGGCTCCAATGCACTGCATCGCCGTCGATATCGACGCGCAACGTATGGCCGTTGTCCTGACGGATATGCACCGATCCGTGGTCGGGGCAGCGCACGACGCACCGGTCCTCGGGGAGCCTGCGGTAGACGACCGACGGTTCGTCGCGCACACATGCCGTGTCACACGCCATATCGAAGGGCGCACGCGCGTCGATGACGGCGCGCCCCTCGCAGCGCCCGACGCGCACACCGCGCAATGCGCCGTCCATGCCGTCGACCTGGACCGTTTCAGGCAGGCGTCCGTTGCCTCCGGCGATCACCGGCCACCCCGGATCGTCGTCGTCCCTGAGGTCGGGGGCGGCGTCGAGCGTCCATTGGGCCAGATCGCATTGCCAATCGACCGGCGTGATGAAGGTCTCCCTGCCGAGGAAGCTCAACGTGCCGTGCCCTCCTGTGCGCGTCTGGCGTGAGCCGAGGCAGGCAAGCCACCATCCAAAGATGGGATGGCGCATCAGGTCGGCATGGCCGACGCATTGCACGCGCTCATCGACGCCGAGGTGGCGGTGCGTGAGGAACGGGTTCTTCTTGTCCGGATGGAACAGCCTCGTGTAGCGGCCGACGACGGAGCGCTCGTCGGGGCGCGGCGGACGCGGCTCGTCGCCGCGGGCGCGCGCATCACGCACGAACCCGTCGATCGCCTGCCGCAATCCTTGCGGCGCCGCCGCACGCATGATCATCTCGCTGTGGTCGAAGCTCGTGCCGCCTTCGGCCGTCATCAGATAGACGTAATCGCCGATGCGGTACAGATGCGGCCCTTCCGCCCAGACCGCCTCGACGCCGTATCCATTCCAGATGACCGTTCCGCCGCGGATGCCGTCATCGTCACGCGATGTCATCAGGCGCCAGCCATCCGGATCGATGCGTTGCGTCCACACCTCGGTCTGCCCCTCCCAGCGCGGATGGACGGCCGGCCTCGTCTGCGTCCAATAGACGGAGCCGTCGATGTCCTCGAAGAGGTCGGGGTCGATGCCTTCAGCGCCTTCGACCCAATAGGGGCCGCGCCACGGGCCTTCGAGCGCATCGGCCTCGATGATGAAATTGCCTTGGCTCGCGCGCGCCCCGTCGATCATCGCGGTGTCGGCACCCGCGGCGGCTGCCGCGTCGGTGTCGATGCGCGCGACCGTGCAGCAGATCACATAGCGTCCGGCGATATGGCGCAGTGTCGGCGCATACAGGCCCCCGGAATCGAGGACGAAGGGGATGAGCAGCCGGCGGGCCATCGCCTCGTCGACGGCGTGCCCGACGAGGCGCCAATGCGCAAGGTCGCACGAGTCGTGAATCGGCAGTCCGGGCACAAGTTCGAAGGACGAGTTCACGAGCGCGGCCCGCCCGCCGTCCTCATCCCATATCCAGCTGGGATCGGGGTACATGCCACGCAGCACCGGATTGGATACGGTGATTGTGGGCGCGTCGTTCGCCATCGTGCCATCGTTCGTCAATACGGCGTCGTTCGTCATCGGAGCGCCTCAGCTTTCAGTGTCGTCATATATGGGAAAGGGCGGACACACCGTCGTGCCCGCCCGGATGGAGGGGCCTGCATGCCGGGGAGGGCGGCGCGATGCGCGGCGCGCGGATGAGGAGGTCACGCGCGGCGCATCGAGGGGCCGCGCCTCCAACCGGCCGTAGGCGGATGCATCCCGCGCCCGCCGAGGAAGGAAAGGAAAGGAACGGTCGCCGATGCATTGGGAGAGGAAAGAGGAGGAAAGGAATACGAGGAATACAGGAAATGCTGGTGATGATGGAGGGGTGTCCCCACCGCCGATGCGGACGGCGGCGGGGACACGCGGGGTCACGAGTTCGCGAGCGCGTCGATGATGTAGTTGTTGACGGTCGCCTTGACGTCCTCGAGGTGGTCGGGGTGCGTCGATGCGATGATCTCGGACTGCGGCTTGTCGATCGCGTAGTCGTTGAGCGACTCGAGCGTCGCGGTGCCGTCGTCGATCGTCTTGCCGATGCCGGAATCATAGGAGCCGTACCGGTTCGCGACGAGGTCCTCGATGTACTTGTCCTGATGCATCTTGTCGGCGACGAGCAGGCCCGCCGCGAAGGTGTCCATGCCGGCGATGTGCGCACGGAAGAGGTCCTCCGCCGTGAACGACGTGCGGCGCGGCTTCGCGTCGAAGTTGAGGCCGCCGTGGGGGCCGATCTGGCCTTCGTCGAGCACTTCCCACATGACGGAGGTCGTCTCGTACAGGTTCGTCGGGAATTCGTCGAGGTCCCAGCCGAGCAGCATGTCGCCCTGGTTCGCGTCGAGCGAGCCGAGCACGCCGTTGTCGCGCGCGACGCGGATCTCGTGCTGGTACGTGTGTCCGGCGAGGTTCGCGTGGTTGCCTTCGAGGTTGAGCTTGAAGACGTCGATGAGGTCGTAGGCGCGCAGGAAGTTGCACGCGGTCGCCGCATCGAAGTCGTACTGGTGCGTCATCGGCTCCTTCGCCTTCGGTTCGATGAGGAACTGCGCGGTCATGCCGATCTGCTTCGCGTAGTCGGCGCACATGTGGAAGAAGCGCGCCATGTGCTCCTGCTCACGCTTCATGTCGGTGACCCACAGGTTCTCGTAGCCTTCGCGGCCGCCCCAGAACACATAGTTCTCGGCGCCGAGGCGCTTGCCGATCTCGAGCGAGTGCTTGAGCTGGCCGGCGGCGTATGCGTAGACGTCGGCGAACGGCGACGTGGACGCGCCTGCGACGAAGCGCGGGTTCGTGAAGAGCGAGGACGTGTTCCACAGCAGCTTGACGCCCGTGGACTTCATGTTCTCCTCGATCTTGTCAACGACGCGGTCGAGGTTCGCGTTCGTCTCGCGCAGCGTGTCGCCTTCCGGGGCGATGTCGCGGTCATGGAAGCAGAAGTATTCGGCGCCGAGCTTCGTGAAGAACTCGAACGCATAGTCGACCTTCGCGAGCGCGTTGTCCATCGGATCGGCGTATTTGCCGTCCCACGGGCGCTGCGCGGTGCCGTTGCCGAAGGGGTCGGTGAGCGGCGCGTCGAAGGTGTGCCACCAGGCGACGCCGAAGCGCAGCCAGTCCTTCATCTTCTTGCCGGCGACCACTTTGTCGGCGTCGTAATACTGGAATCCGAGTCCCTCGACGGGGCCGTTGCCGCGTCCGACGTACTCAATCGTATCGATGTCCCACAGTCCCATGGCCACTCCTTTGTCCGGCTGTGCTGTTGTGCTTCATCGCTCAGGCGTTCCACAGACGACATACCGCCATCCGCGTGGATCGCCCGACCACGTCACCGTGGTCGTTTCAGCTGTTGTGTTCTTATTGTTCTGTTTCGACGAACACTATGTTCATTCGTCTTACTAAGTAAGATAGAACGACGTTCCATCTTTGTCAAATCATCTAACTTTTATCGGCGTGTTCCACGCAACGACTGCGATGACAACGACATCCGACGGCAGCGGACGATAAAAAGGCGCGCAGGTCGGCCCCCTCACGACGCCGTCCCCGCCGCGCGTCGCGACCCGCTCACCCGCCCTTCCGTCCACCCCACCCATATGAGCTGCGCATGCAGCTCACTTCCATTGTGCGGCAACGGTTTTCCGCCACAGCCGGCGTTCGCGGAAACCTCACGAGACATTCACGAATACCGCAATACAATACAACATCAATCGTTGCGCATATCGCAATCAATGGTCATCGTATGATGTCGACGTCCATGTTCATAGGTGGACGTTTCGATGTGCGGACGGCGGACGCAGCGCTCACGCGCGCAGCCGCGCGACGAAATCGTCCGCGACTTGCGCGAGCGCATCGTCATCGATCGTCTTCGACGAGCCGTGCACGATGAACGGATCCTCATATCCGAGACCAAGGTAGCGCGCGGTGATGCGGTACGGCAGCAGCAGCGCGTCCATCGTCGCGCCATGCTTGCCGTCAGCCGTGTACATATCGCGTGCACCGCCCGTCGTCACGGCGAGCAGCATCGTCTTGCCCAAGAGCGCGTCGCCGCCGCCATACGCCCACCCCGGCGTGAACACGGCGTCCTCCCACTGTTTCATCAGTGCGGGCGCGCTGTACCAATAGAACGGGAAGAGGAACGCAATCCGGTCGCAGCGTTCGCATATGCGGTGCTCCTCGTTGACGTCGATGGCGAAATCCGGATACAACGCGTACATGTCGCGCACAATGACGGCATCGTCCGCCTCGCGCGCCACACGCTCCATGAGTGTGCGGTTGACCTTCGACTGTGCGAGACGGTCGTGGAACACCATAAGCGACGTCGTCATCGGACACCTCCTGATTCGCGCGCCCCACTACGCAACGGACGTCCGCACACAGTGTGAAACATCCGTTGCGCCGCGTGGCGCAGCCATGATGTAATACGTGATGTCCAAATCTACCCCGGCATCCGGTACAGCACAACGAGACCCAGGCATCCGGCGAGGGGCGCCGCGCAGCGCGGCACACACCAACGCGGCGCACAGCGCCGATAGCGAACAGAAGGAGCAAGCATGGCAGCAGCACCGCTCGGCAACGAACACGAGGACACAATCTGCGTACAGGGCGGCTACCAGCCCGGCAACGGCGAATCGCGCACACCGCCGATCATCCAGGCGACGACGTTCAAATACACGTCGAGCGAACAGATGAGCCGCCTGTTCGACCTGTCCGAATCCGGCTACTTCTACACGCGTCTGCAGAACCCGACGAACGACACCGTCGCCGCGAAGATCTGCGCGATGGAAGGCGGCGCGGCGGCGATGCTCACGTCGAGCGGACAGGCGGCGAACTTCTTCGCATTGTTCAACATCTGCAACGAAGGCGACCACATCGTCGCATCGAGCGCGATCTACGGCGGCACGTTCAACCTCATCAACGTGACGATGCGCAAGATGGGCATCACGTGCACGTTCGTCTCGCCCGACTGTTCCGACGAGGAGCTCGAAGCCGCGTTCCAACCGAACACGAAGGCCGTCTTCGGCGAATCGATCGCGAACCCCGCGCTCATCGTCCTCGATTTCGAGAAGTTCGCGCACGCCGCGCACGCGCACGGGGTGCCGCTCATCGTCGACAACACGTTCCCGACGCCGATCAACTGCCAACCGTTCCGCTACGGCGTCGACATCGTGACGCACGCGACGACGAAGTACATGGACGGCCACGGTTCGTGCGTCGGCGGCGCGATCGTCGACTCCGGCAACTTCGATTGGCTCGCGCACGCCGAGAAGTTCCCGGGGATGTGCACGCCCGACGATTCCTACCATGGCGTCGTCTACGCGAAGGACTTCGGCAAGGCCGCATTCATCACGAAGGCGACCGCGCAGCTCATGCGCGACTTCGGCTCGACGCCGGCCCCGATCAACTCGTGGATCATGGGCATGCACCTCGAATCGCTCGGTGTGCGCATCGAGCGCCACTGCGCGAACGCACGCAAGGTCGCGGCGTTCCTCGAGGACGACCCGCGCATCTCGTGGGTGAGCTGCCCCGAACTGCCCGGCGACAAATACCATGCGCTCGCCGAGAAGTATATGCCGGACGGCACATGCGGCGTCATCTCGTTCGGCGTGCCCGGCGGCCGCGACAAGGTGTCCGCGTTCCTCGACCATCTCCAGATGATCTCGATCGCGACGCATGTCGCCGACGCGCGCAGCTGCGTGCTCTACCCGGCCGGCACGACGCACCGTCAGCTCACCGAGGAGCAGCTCGACGAGGCGGGCGTCGGCATCGACCTCGTGCGCCTGAGCTGCGGCATCGAGAACGCCGACGACATCATCGCCGACATCCGCCAGGCGCTCGACGCGGCGCTGTGACGAGGGACACCCCCGCATCCTGCTGATGACTGTGGCCGTATTCCCGGGCATTTCCGGGAATACGGCCACATCGTATGCGGTAGTACGGTGCTGTAGACCGCTTTTGGAATAATGGTCATGCATTTTGTGACCGCTTCGATTTTCCCAACGAAGCAAGACGGACAACGGAACGGATTCAACCTTGGCTGAGTTTATCTATCAGATGATTAACGCCCGTAAGGCGTATGGAGACCGCGTGATCCTCGACAACGTCACGCTGAGCTTCCTTCCGGGCGCGAAGATCGGCGTCGTCGGCCCGAACGGCATGGGCAAGTCGACACTGCTCAAGATCATGGCGGGGCTCGATACGGTGAGCAACGGCGAAGCGTCGCTCACGCCCGGCTACAGCGTCGGCATCCTCCAGCAGGAGCCGCCGCTCGACGACGACAAGACCGTCGGCGAGAACATCAAGATGGCGTTCGGCGACATCGCACAGAAGGTCGCCCGGTTCAACGAGATCGGCGAGGAGATGGCGAACCCGGACGCCGACTTCGACGCACTGATGG
>Dunbar_p2__coassemble_812_pt1 | contig 100945 bp, 80 predicted proteins | sample Dunbar_p2__metabat2_high_PE_041 | metagenome-assembled genome bin Dunbar_p2 | reverse complement strand
GCCCTGACCCCGACACCCCGGTCTCCGTGTGCTCGGGTGGCGAACGCCGCCGTGTGGCGCTGTGCAAGCTGCTGCTTGAGGCCCCCGACCTGCTGCTGCTCGACGAGCCCACCAACCATTTGGACGCCGAATCGATCCTGTGGCTCGAAAAGTTCCTGCACCAGTACCCCGGCGCCGTGATCGCCGTGACCCACGACCGCTACTTCATGGACAATGTGGCGGAGTGGATCTGCGAGGTCGACCGCGGCCAGCTCTACCCGTACAAGGGCAACTACTCGACGTATCTCGAGACGAAGGCGAAGCGCATGGAGATCCAGGGCGCGAAGGACGCGAAGCTCGCGAAGCGCCTCAAGAACGAACTCGAATGGGTCCGCTCGTCGCCGAAGGCACGTCAGGCGAAGAACAAGGCGCGTCTCGAACGCTACGACCAGATGGAGCAGGAGGCGCGCAATTCGAAGAAGCTCGACTTCTCCGAGATCCAGATCCCGCCGGGACCGCGTCTGGGTTCGACGGTCCTCGAAGCCGAGCACATCCACAAGGCGTTCGGCGACCGTGTGCTCATCGACGACCTGAGTTTCACATTGCCACGCAACGGCATCGTCGGCGTCATCGGCCCGAACGGCGTCGGCAAGTCGACGCTCTTCAAGACGATCGTCGGCCTCGAACCGCTTTCGGGCGGCGACCTCAAGATCGGCGAGACCGTCAAGATCAGCTACGTCGACCAGAACCGCGCGGGCCTCGACCCGAACAAGAACCTGTGGGAGGCGGTCTCCGACGGCAACGACTTCATCGAGGTCGGCGGCGTCGAAGTGCCGACGCGCGCCTATGTCGCGAGCTTCGGTTTCAAGGGATCCGACCAGCAGAAGCTCACCGGTGTGTTGTCCGGCGGCGAGCGCAACCGCCTCAACCTCGCGCTCACGCTCAAGCAGGGCGGCAACCTGCTGCTGCTCGACGAGCCGACGAACGATCTGGACGTCGAGACGCTCGAAAGCCTCGAGAACGCGCTCATCGAGTTCCCGGGCTGCGCCGTCGTGATCTCGCACGACCGTTGGTTCCTCGACCGCATCGCGACGCACATCCTCGCGTGGGAGGGCGATGACGAGAACCCGGCGCGCTGGTACTGGTTCGAAGGCAACTTCCAGTCGTACCAGGAGAACAAGATCGCAAGGCTCGGCGAGGAGGCGGCGCGCCCGCACCGCCTGCACCGCAAGCTCACGCGCTGACATCCGCCCAGCAACGGACAGGCTGCAACGGCCCCCGTGCGTCCGACTTGGTCGCAATCCGCGACCATTCCGGACGCGCGGGGGCCGTTTTCCGTCCGTGTTCCCCACCGTCCGCACGCATTCCGGACACGGAGCGTCAAATACGCCGAGCGTAACAATTCGAGGCACGTTCTTAACACGCCGTTGCTAGATTGCAAGAAGTCAACGCAATCGCCCGCGCATCGGGCGCCACCCATGACGCGGACAAGCGCCGCGCATCGCAGAAAGGACGACGCATGCCGTCGGACACCACCCCACTCCAGCATCTGATCAATGTGCTGAGCCTTGGCGAGCCATCCGCATACCGTGACCACACCTATATCAGCGGCGAAAGCATGTACTTCCCGACCGGCCGCGTCTACGGCGGCCAGGTCATCGCCCAGTCGCTCGTCGCCGCGTCGAAGACGGTCCCCGAAGGGCGCGAGCCGCATTCGATCCACGGGTATTTCATCGCGCCGGGCGATATCCACGAGGACCTGTTGTTCGACGTCGAGAACCTGCGTGACGGCCATTCGTTCTCCGCGCGCCGCGTCAACGTGACGCAGTCGCAGGGTCCGATTCTCACGGCGATCGCGAGTTTCCAGCAGCCGGGGCAGCCGGGCGTCGCCTACGCCGATTCGATGCCGTCCGATATCCCCGAACCTGAGACGCTCACGAGCTCGAAGGAGCTCATGGCGCCGTACGCCGACAAGTCGAGCTTCGCGAAATACTATGCGCAGAAGTCCCCGTTCGACATCCGCTACGTCTCCCAGCCGATCCTGCTCGGTCCGGACAAGGACAGCGCGGCGCAGGACAGCGGCAAGCAGCTCGTCTGGATGCGCGCGGACGGCACGTGCGACGTCTCTCAGACGATGCACCGTGCGATCCTTGCGCTCGGCTGTGATCAGATCATGCTTGAACCGATCCTGCGCCGCGCGGGTCTCACCGTCATGACGCCGGGCATCTCGTTCGCGTCGATCGACCATTCGATGTGGTGGTACCGCGACATCGACGTGACCGATTGGCATCTGTATGTGCAGGACACGCCCATGGCCGGTCATGGGCGCGGCCTGTCGACGGCGAAGGTCTACCGCCGCGACGGCACGCTCGTCGCCGCGATCGTGCAGGAGGCGATGGTGCGCATCCCGCAGGAGCAGGCGCAGGCGCAGCAGTAAGCCGCGGGCGCGGGTGTCCGGCAGCGCTCGTCAGCGCCTGTCGGACGTGGCATTGTCGTCGGCGTCCCATGCGACGCCACGGTCGCAGTCACCACGGTCCATCTTCATCCGCTTCATCTTCTTCATCTTCGGGTTCTCCGGGCCTTCCGACGGCGGCAGCTGGCAGAAGCCCTCGGCGACAATGCCGCACACCATGTCGATGAGGCTCGCGCCGCATGCGACCGCGCATTCGATGACGATCGCGCGGTAGTACGGCGCCTGGATGCGGCCTACGACCATGAGCAGCTCCCCCGCATACAATCCGAGGAGCACGGCGCCCGCCAACGCGAGCGCTTTCGCGAGGATGAGCGTGTCGACGGCGCGTTCGGGCGTGATGGTCCTGAGTTCGACGCGTTTACGCGGCTCGGTCGTCGTGTACCGGCGCACCTGCCATGCGGCGACGAGCACGCCGACGCCGAACACGATGAGGACCGCGGAGACGAACCATGGCAGTCCGAGGAGCGACACATGGTGGCGTTCCTCGATTGATGCCGTCACCGTTCCCCCGACGACGCCGATGATGATTGCGAGGGCGTACACCCACCACCGTATGCGATGCGCCCTCATTGTTCCCCTCCGATGATCCAATGGTCCGATTCGAGCCCCGCGAACGGCGCGTCGGGCGCGCTCGCGAGCAGGAACGCGAGTGGGTCGCCGTGGAGCGTCGCATCAGGGTCCATATCCATCCACGGTGCGAGGATCGCGGCTCGGTTGCCTGCCCCGCCGTCGTCGATGCGCGCGCGCTCGCGTTCGTCGATGCCGTCGATGTCGATGATGTGCAACGCGACGTCGCCGTCGTGGGCGCGCGACGCCGCGTTGAGGAACGCGGTCAACGCCGCGACGTCCATCGTCGTGTCGAGTGCGACGACGGCGGTGCGCGTGTCGTTTCCGTCCGCCGTCATCGCATGGTAAAGCGGTGAGATGCCGTCGATTTGGGTGTTTGGGGCGGCGTCGAGCGTGACGATGACGTCGCGGAAGAGGCGTGCCGCATGTGGTGATGCGCTTTCCATCGACACGACGGCGGCATGCGGCTGCGGCGCAGCCCCGCCGGCTGTGTCGTGTGTGACTTGTGCTGCCGTTGTGCTCATGTGGGTGTCCGCCGCACGCGGATCAGGTGACGCCTCCCCCGCGTGCGCGTGCCAGCTCACGCTTGCGCATGGTGCGTCCTCTTGTGTCGCATCGAGTGTGAGCGTCACGGACACCGTGTCCGCTTCCGTGCGCCGACGTGCGGTCTCGGCGACTGCTTCGGCGATCATCGCACCGGTCTCGCCGTCATGTGCGGTGGCCGTCTCGATGACGCATCCGACGAGTGACGACGCTGATGCGCGCGAGACGAGACCGCCATGTACCTCGACGTCGATGACGGCGCGTGCGGTGCCATCGAAGGGGTCGTCGACGATGTCGACCGCGCCGGGGCACACCCCGTGGCATGTGAGCGTGCGAAGGCCCATGTTCGTTCCTTCCTTCCGATACCTGTTGCAGACCACCCGGAACAGGACAGGCCCGGGCTTGTCGCGCCGGGCCTGTGGCGGGGGCCGATTCGTCCGGTCCCTCAGAACTGCTGCTGCGGGATGCCCGCCGATTTCTTGAGCGATTCGGGAATCGGGACCGGCGGCACATCCGAATCGGGACGGTTCGGGTTGCTGAGCCAGACGGGGCGTTCCGGGGCCATCTTGAGCCCGGAGAAAATCTCCTTGAGCTCCTTCTCGTTGAGCGTCTGCTTGACGAGCAGACGGCGCACAAGTTCGTCGAGGATCTCACGGTTGTCGGTGAGGATCTGCCACGCCTCCTGATGCGCGGTCTCGATGAGGTCGAGCACCTGCTCGTCGATCATCTCGGCCGTTGCGTTCGAATAGTTGCGTGGACGCAGCCCGTCGAGGCCCTGGTCGTCGTCGGAGTCGATCCATTTGACGGCGCCGAGCTGCGAGGACAGGCCATATTCGCCGACCATGTGGCGCGCGATGTTCGTCGCCTTCTCGATGTCGTTCGACGCGCCCGTCGTCGGATCATGGAAGACGATCTCCTCGGCCGTGCGTCCGCCCATCGCGTACGCCATCTGGTCGAGCAGTTCGTTGCGCGACTGCGAATAACGGTCCTCGGTCGGCATGACGGCCGTATAGCCGAGCGCGCGGCCTCGCGGCAGGATCGTGACTTTCGTGACCGGGTCGGTGTTGTGCAACGCGGCGGCGACGAGCGCATGGCCACCCTCATGGTAGGCGGTGTTGCGCAGTTCGTCGAGCGCCATGCCGCGCGTACGGCGGCGAGGGCCGCTCATGACGCGGTCGATCGCCTCGTCGATCGCGCGGTTGTCGATGAGCTGGGCGCCGACGCGTGCGCACAGGAGCGCCGCCTCGTTGAGCACGTTCGCGAGGTCGGCGCCGGTGAAGCCCGGCGTGCGCACGGCGATCGCGTGCAGGTCGATGTCCGGGACGAACGGCTTGCCCTTCGCATGCACCTTGAGGATCTCCTCACGGCCTTCGAGGTCCGGGGCCTCGACGGCGACCTGGCGGTCGAAGCGCCCCGGGCGCAGCAGCGCCGGGTCGAGCACGTCGGGGCGGTTCGTCGCGGCGATGATGATGAGGTTCGTGTCGTTGTCGAAACCGTCCATCTCGACGAGCAGCTGGTTGAGCGTCTGCTCGCGCTCGTCATGGCCGCCGCCCATGCCGGAGCCGCGCTTGCGGCCGACGGCGTCGATCTCGTCGATGAAGATGATCGCCGGGGCGTTCTTCTTCGCCTCGTCGAACAGGTCACGCACACGCGACGCGCCAAGGCCGACGAACATCTCGACGAAGTCGGAACCCGCCATCGAATAGAACGGCACACCCGCCTCGCCGGCGATCGCGCGCGCGAGGAGCGTCTTGCCGGTGCCCGGAGGGCCATAGAGCAGCACGCCGCGCGGGATGCGCGCACCGAGCGCCTTGTATTTCGCCGGGTCCTTGAGGAAGTCCTTGATCTCCTCGACCTCCTGCACGGCGGCCTCCTCGCCGGCCACATCCGAGAACTTCGTCTTCGGAATCTGGCCGTCGGCGAGCTTGCCGGCGTTCTTCTTGCCACCCATGCCGAGCATGCCGCTCGTGCTGCTCATGCGGCTCATCAGGAACCAGCCGAATCCGAGGATGAGCAGGATCGGCAGCAGCGATGTGAGCATGTAGGTGAGCGCGCCCTGCGTCTTGATCGTCGCCGTCCAGCCGTTCGCCGGCTTCGCGTTCTCTACGGCCTTGACGATGTCCGCGTCCTGCGACGTCGCGAAGTAGAACTGCACATCGGTACCGTAGTTGCGGTCGCTGCCGGAGTTCGGGTCCTTGCCCGAATACGCGTCCTTGAGCTTGAGCTCGACGAGGTTCTGGTTGTCGACGATCGTCGCGTTCGTGATGTTCGACGCGTTGTTCTTGAGGATCGCGAGGCCCTGTTCGGTCGTGATCGTCTTCGCGCCGCCGGACATCGAGAAGAACACGATGACGAGCGCGACAAGCGCGATGATCGTGCCCCAGAACCACGGCGAGCGCCACGCGCTCTTCGGACCGTTCGGATTGTTGCCGTCACCCGCATTGTTCGGGTCGGACGGGTTGAACGGGTTCGGGCGGTTGCCCGGCGACCCGTTGCGGTTGCCGCGTGGCTGTTGCGGCCCCTGCGGGATGCTCATGCCTGCTCTCCTTCGTATACTTCCGGTTTCAACACCGCGATCGAATCAAGGTTCCTGTACCGTTCGTCATAATCAAGTCCGAAACCGACGACGAACTCGTCCGGGATCACGAATCCCTTGTATTTCACATCCAATTGCACCTGGTGACGCGCCGGTTTCTCCAGCAGCGCGAAGATCTCGACCGAAGCCGCGCCGCGTCGTTTGAGTTCGTCGACGAGCCATTTGAGCGTGAGTCCCGAATCGATGATGTCCTCGACGATGAGCACGTCGCGGCCGCATACATCGGTCGACAGGTCCTGGCGCACGGTGACGGTGCCGCTGCTCACGGTGCCCGCCCCATAGCTCGACAGACTCATGTAGTCCATTTCAAGTGGAATCGACATCGCCTGAGAGAACGCCACCATCGTATTGGCCGCGCCTTTGAGCACGCATACGAGCAGCGGCGTGCGGCCGCGGTAGTCTTCGCTCGCGCGCGCTGCGGTCTCGGTGATCTTCCCCATGATCTGCTCATGGCTCAGGAGCTCATGATCGATCTCGTTCTCTATATCGACGATTTGCATGCGTTACATCTTCGCACACCTCAATGACGTGTTTCTTACGATTCGCTGTACGTTTTCTGGGAAGTCGCACCGCCTGCTGCCCGCGCCAATGCGAGACGAGCGCCTCGACGGCGTCGACGTGGCGTTTGCCGCTTCCGGGTGCGCATATTGAGAGCGTGCGCGCGACGACGCGGAACCGCAGCGCCTCGTCCTCGGCCGCGAGCGCGCACGCGTCGATGTACGCGTGGGGCGCGCCGTCATCATCGTATGCGATCGTGACGGTGCGCGCGAACACGTCGTCGGCGCGAGCGTCGAGATAGTCGACGTCACGGCGTGCGATGGCGGCGCCGTCGGCGAGCATCGCGACCATGTCGCGTCCGGCGAACGCGTTGAGATACGGCAGCAACGTATGCCGTATGCGTGAACGCAGCGGGAAATGCGCGGGAAGCGCTTCACCGCCGGCGAAGGCGTCGCCGTTCGTCGGATCGTCCCACCAATCGAGGTCGAGGCCCTCGCATATCGATGTCGTCGCCGCGCGCGTCACGTCGAGGAAGGGGCGCACGAACCGCACACCGTCGACACATTGCTCGGGCGGCATCCCGGCGAGCGCGTCGACGCCACCCGAACGGATGAGGTCGATGAGGACGCTTTCCGCTTGGTCGTCCTTCGTATGCGCAAGCAGCACGGCTGCTGCACCGAGGCGGCGTGCCTCGTCGACGAGCGCCGCATACCGCGCGTCGCGGGCGGCGGCTTCGGCGCCCTGTCCGCGTTCCTCGACCTGTACGGCGCGCACAACACACGGATCGGCGCCAAGCGCCGCGCATTGTGCGGCGGCGCGTGCCGCGGTCTCGGCCGAGCCGGGTTGCATGCCGTGGTCGACGACGACGGCGCCACAGCGCACACCCCACGCCGCGCACGCCGTATCGGCGACGGCCATGAGCGCGAGGGAATCACGTCCTCCCGAGCATGCGACGAGCACGAGCGGCGCGTCGGGCGCCGGCTCGTGCTCGCCATGCCGTGCGAAACGCGCGTCCTGGACGCCGATGCCCAAGGCTGTCAGACTGCGGCGCACGGCGCCGATCGCGTGTTTCATCGCCGCTGAATACGCCATCGCCTACAGCTCCGCCAATGTGCAGACGAATGCGTCGATCGCGTCGCGCGCCGCGGTCATGTCGTCCGGGTTGTTGATGATGACCGCGAACACGGCGACACCGCCGTTCGTGCGCGAGATGTTGCCGGCCATCGATGTCACGGTGCCGAGGCTGCCGGTCTTGACGCGCATGAGGCCGGCCGCCGACGGCTTCGCGAGACGCGCGGCGGCCGTGCCGACGAGGCCCGGGACCGAAAGCCCTTCGGCTGCGGCCGGGGCGACGCCGACCTCGATGTTGCGCAATTGCACATCGGCGAGCGTCGTTACGCTCACGCGCGACCCCGGGGAAAGCCCTGAGCAATCGGCCATGACAAGGCTGTCGGTGGGCACGCCGAGTTCCTTGAGACGTCCTTCGACGGCCTTGACGGCGCCCGCAGACGAATTGCCGGTATTCGCATGCAACGCGAGGAGACGTCCGAACTCCTCGGCGAGCGTGTTGTCGGAATGCTGCAGCATGAAGCGCATGACGGCGCTGAGCGTCGCCGACGTGACCGACGCGAGCGGCGTACGGTGTTCCGGCACCTGGGCCTGCCGCGGCTTGTCCGCGTTGTCGACACCGATGCCGGCTTCGGTGAGACGCGCCGCGAATACGGTCGCCGCGTCACGCGCCGGCGTCTGTGAGAGCGTCGGATAGTCAGTGAACATATCCGGGTCGGCGGCCGCCGCGCCGCCACGCATCCTGCCGCCGTCGACGGCGATCGACGAGACGGCCGTGTAATAGAGGTTGTCCGGGTTGTTCTCGGCGATATGCACCGGATGGCGTTCCTCGCCGAACAGCGTGTCATCGTAGGCGACGTGGACGTTCGTGATGCCGCGCTTGGCGAGCGCCTTCGCCGTGTCCGCGGCAAGCGTGCCAAGCCCCGCACGGCCGTTGACATGGTGGGGGTCGCTCGCGCCCGCGCCGAGCAGCATGTCGCCGTCGCCTTTGAGGATGAGCGTGTCCGCCCCATCCTGTTCGTGCACGAGATACGTGGATGTCGTGAACGTCGACCCCATGTCAAGCGTCGACGCCGCGGCGAGCGCCGTCAGCGTCTTCATCGTCGAAGCCGGTTCGCGCGCGGTACCCGCGGCGCTCGCCGCGGCCGTCGTGCCGTCCGGCTGCAGCACGATGACGGAGATGCCGTCGCCGACGCCTTTCGTGCGTGCGAGCGTGTCGATCGCCGCGGACGCCTTGCCGGCGTCGATCATGCGCGTGAGGTCGGCGTCGGCGGCAAGTGTCGCACTGCGGTACGACGTCCGAGGCGCCTCGGCCCGTGGCTCGTCGACCGGCGCGAACGTGAGCGCGCCATCGACGAGTCCGAACCCGTCGGCGAACACATAGCCGACGGCGAGCGCAATCGAGGCGAGCGCGGAGACGGTGACGAGGACGATGCGGCGTATGCGCTTGAACCGGTGGCGTCTGCGTTGCGTCTCGGTCAGTTCGTCATCCACGCGCATGTCCCCTTTCCGGCCAAATGGTCAAAGCCTCACTGTTGGAGCGCCGCGAAATCGTCGAGTGTCCTGAGGACTTTGAGTTCGCGGCGCTCCAACAGCTTAGCGCCTAGCCATGTACCAAGCCAGAGCGCCGCTACGCCGTTGGCGAGCGCGACGGGGATGAGCACCGGGTACCACGTGTGCAGCACGCCGCCGATGCCGAGGCCGACGATGACGGCGACCGTCGGGAGCATGACGACGACGAAGAGCAGCATCTGCAGCAGCGGGATGAACATCTGCGCGGCGCCGCGTCCCTGTGGTGTGCTGAACGGCTTGTCGAGCGACGGCGTCGGATACATGAGGACCGGGTTGACCGTCTCGGCGACGCCGATTGTCGCGAGGACCCATGAGAAGCCGCATATGCCGAACGTGACACCGAGCAGCCAATCCGACGGTGTGCGCCAGCAACCCGAACACACCATCGCAAGCACGAACAGGACGAACGCGCCGATGCCTCCGACGAGCACATACGCGCGGGCGCGGCCACGGCGGTCGTCGATCGCACGCGTGCCGCATATGATCTCCATCGCGAAGCCGCAGCCATCGTATGCCAATCCGTTCGCCTCGGACATCGCGAACATCATGCAGCCGAGCATCATGCCTGTCCACACATACCACGATCCAATCTGACGTCCCATGACGGCGAAGATAATGACGATGAGGACCGGCATGACGAACAGGACCGATTGGCGCGGGTCACGGCGCAACATACACAGCAGGCGCGCGCTCACGGCGCCGGAAGGCGAATCGGGCATCCTCTCGAACATGCCGATGCCCTTCTCGGCCTTGCCGCCGCTCACCGCGTCGGCGTGCGTGCGCGCATAGCGCAGGCACCACATCGTGAGCCAGTAGCACGCCGCGCATGTCGCGGCGATGATGAGCATATGGAGCGCGAAACGTCCCCAAGCGCCGGCCGCGGCGTCAAACGGCAGCATGAACGGCGCGCCGAACGGCGTCCAGCCGAATGCCGAGGCGATCGCCGTCAGGTTCGCGACGCTGAACGCGGTGGCGAATGCATCCGGGGAATCGAACGAGGCGACCGTCATGCTCGGTATTTCAGCGATGACGATGATAAGCACCATCATGATGATGTAGAACAGGTTCTTGCCGGTCTGTGAACGCACAAGGACGCTGAAGAGCGAAAGCGTCGCTTTCGACAACAATGTCGCCGTGATGATGACGGCGAACGCGGAGAGCACGGCCGCGGCGACGGCCGCAGCACCAAGCCTCAGATAGGCGGGGGCGAACAACAGCAGGCTCGCGAGGACCGTCAGGCCGGCGGGCCCCGCGATGCCGGCGGCGATGAGCCCCGTCGTCAGACGCCGGTCGTCAATGCCGTAGATCGCGAAGTTGTCGGGCGTCATCGTCGAATTCTCGCCGACGATCATGAGCTGAATGAGGATCGCGAACACGATTGCGAACGAACCGCCGAGCGGCATCGCGATGCGCAGGACGACGCCGACGAGCGGATCGGCCTGCATGCCGAGCACAATGCCGCCGACGAGCGCGGAGATGACGCATCCGGCGGCGATGATCACCGTGACGATGAACCCGACGAGCTGCCAGACGGAGCGGCGCATCGTGCCGGTCGTGATCGCCCAACGCAGACGCACGAACGTGCCGATCGCGACGGGCGCCATCGGATTTTGCGCGACCGGAGCCGACGTTGCGGACCTATCGCCGCTTGCGGTTGAAGGTGTCGCCACGCTCATTGTGTGCCGCCTTGTGCATCCTGGGACTGTTCGCCGTTCGCGCCACCGTCGAGCCATGCGATGCGCGCGGCGCCATGTCGGCCACCGACGAGCTGCAGGAAGCGTTCCTCGAGGTCCTCGCCCGCGGCGACCTCGTCGACGGGACCGGCAGCGACGACCTGGCCGCGGTTGATGACGGCGACATGCGTGCACATGCGTTCGACGAGCGCCATGACATGCGACGAGATGATGACAGTGCCGCCCGTCGCGACGTATTCGACGAGGATGTCCTTGATGTTCGCGCTCGAAATCGGATCGACGGCTTCGAACGGCTCATCGAGCACAAGGATGCGCGGGCTGTGGATCATCGCCGTCGCAAGACAGATTTTCTTCGTCATGCCAGCCGAATAGTCACGCACCATGACGTTCGCCGATTCGGTCAGGTCGAACGCCGCGAGCAGGTCGTTGCCGCGCGCGGACGCCTCGGCGCGGCCCATGCCGCGCAGCATGCCCGCGTAAACAAGCAGCTGCATGCCGGTGAGCGTCGTGAAGATCTCGTCGGCCTGCGGCATGAGCCCGATGAGGCGCTTCGCACGTGCCGTATCCATCCACACATCGTGGCCGAGGATCGTCGCGACGCCGGCGTCGGGCACGAGCATGCCGGTGAACATGGTGATCGTCGTCGTCTTGCCGGCGCCGTTGGGGCCGACGAGCCCATAGAACGAGCCGACGGGGATGTCGAGCGACAGGCCGTTGACGGCGACTTTCTCATCGAAGCGTTTGAACAGGCCACGCATCGAGACGGCCATATGCGGATCGGGCGCGAACAGGCGCGCGTCCGGCGCGGGCTGCATCGCCTGCGCAGGCGCAGGCGCAGGTGCAGGCGTCGGGGATGTTGGGGGTATTGTCATGGTTATCACGCTATTGCACACGCCCAGGGCCACGACAGCCCATCTCAGCTCGTGGACGCGGGACGCATGACATGGACGTCATGGCACGCGTTCGGCGTGCACAGCCGCGTCGGCCGCACGTTCCTCGTCGAGTTCCTCGTTCTCCGGTGTGCCGCCCTTGTGTTCAATCGGCTTCCATTGTGCCTTCGAGAAGACCGCCTGAAACGATATCGGCACATAGCTGAGCATGTAGATCGGGAAGCTGAGCACATAGGCGAACAGCTCCTTGTTCGTCGCGCCGATGCGTTTGCGTTCGACGACGATCGTCAACGCGGCGAGCGCCATCATGAACAGGACCGACCACAGGATGCCGTTCATCCAATTGAAGAGCGAGCCGAGCTGGCTCGGCCATGAGACGAATCCGAACGCCGCATAGATCGCGCCGAGCACGATGCGGATGAGTGCGAGCAGCATGAACGGGCACAGCAACAACGTGAAGTCGATGCAGGAGAAGTCGCGCTCGTGCACGGCGCGGCGGATGAGCGCCGGCCCATAGTAGCGGAAGACCTGCAGGAAGCCCTTGCTCCAGCGCAGGCGCTGGCGCCAGCTCTGCGCGAATGTGACCGGCTGCTCGTCGTACAGGATCGCCGATCCCACGTAACCGATGCGGTCACCATGGAGGACCGAATCCATCGTGAATTCAAGGTCCTCGGTGAGCAGATGGAACTTCCATCCCTTGTTGCGGCGCATGACGGCCTGCGAGAACATGAACCCAGTGCCGCCGACGTGGCAGCTGTTGCCGAGCCACATGCGCGACGCGCTCACGAACCTCGATTCGCGGATGAACCACAGCGCGGAACCCGACGACACCCAGTTGTCGGACAGGTTGACCGAATTGCGGTAGCTTGTCAGGATGCGGAATCCGGCGTGGAACCCCTTGTTCATCTCCTCGATGTAATGCTCATCGAGGCGGTTGTCGGCGTCGAACACGAAGAACGCGTCATAGCGGTCGGCGGTGCCGTCGGCGATCATCGTGTCGAGCAGATACGTGAGCGCATACCCTTTGCCGACGTTCGTCTTGTCGAAACGTTCGATGACATGGCAGCCCATATCGCGCGCGATCGCAGCCGTATCATCGGTGCAGTTGTCGGCGACGAGCCAGATGTCGATGAGCGACGAAGGATACGTCTGCGTCTGGAGGTCGCGGATGAGGTTGCCGATGACGGCACGCTCGTTGCGCGCGGAGACGAGGACCGCATAATGCTTGTCCATCGGGGCATCGGGGAACGAGATCGGCTTCGCGAACAACGAAATCAGGATGCAGATGCCCTGATAGACCATGCCGACGCCGCCGACGATGACGAGGAGGATGTCGAGAACACTCAGCAGCACCATCAGCGCCAGTGACTCCTTGGATTGTTCGGGTTCTTGTCGTCCGATTTCCTGTTATCCGAGGTCCGCCCATGCTTGACACGCGCGCCGTCACCCTCATCCGGCGACATGTCCGCGTCCTCCGGGGACGCGGACCCTTCCGCCGCCGCGGCATCGTCGGTGCCCTTGAGTCCGTCGAGGCCCTTGTGGTGGTCGGCGTCGAGGATGCGCTTGGGGATCGCGACTGTCGGCGCATCGGGGGTGGTGTTCGCCGCTGCGTCACCGTAGGCGGCCTCGCGCAACTGCGCGATCGCCTCGTCGTCGAACGAGATGTGCGCCGACGAGCCCTTCGCCTGGCGTGCACCGGGGATATGCTCGCCGACGGGCTTGATGACATGTTCGTTGATCGCGTCCGCCGCCTCGACCATCTTCGATTTCTTCTTCGTCGTCGGATCGTTCATCAGCGGCACGTCGACGAGCGGGTACTGCTTGAGCGAGACCTTGAGCAGCACCTGGATGCTCGCCGTGATCGGCAATGCGAGGAACGCGCCGAGCGCGCCGAATATCGATCCGAAGAACAGCACCGAGAGGAACGCGATGCACGGGTTGAGGTCCATCGTGCGTTCGGAGATCTTCGGCGACAGCAGCAGGTTCTCGATTTGCTGGTAGATCGTGATGAACACGACGACGCCGATCGCGTAGCCGATGCCGCGTTCTCCCCATGCGAACAGGACCGGCAACGCGCCGCCAAGGTATGTGCCGATCGTCGGGATGAACTGCGAGACGAGTCCACAGAACAACGCGAGCGGAAGCCAGTACGGCACCTTGATGATCATCAGGAACACCGACATGCACGCGGCGTTGATCGCGGCGAGGATCGAACGGGAGAACAGGAACCCGGAGATCTGTTCCTGGACGACGGTCCACGTCATCAGGAAACGGCGCTGCGAACCCGGTGCGATCCACTTGCACAGGCTGCGACGCAGGCGTGGACCGGCGATCGAGATGTAGAACGCGACCATGAGCGCCGTGATGAAGTTGAGCAGGCTCGAGAAGACACCGACGGTCGTGTTGAACGCCTGTCCGGCGAAGTTCGTCACCCACGCGCCTTGGATGTGTTTCATGATCTCGCCGCCGAGGTCGTTCATCTCGGGGATCTTGAAGTTCGTCTTGTCGTTGATGAACGCGGCGAGCTGGTTGTACAGCTCGGGGAATCCCTTGACCATCGAGATCATCTGCTGCACGAACATGTTGCCGAACAGCGCGAGCAACGTGATGACGATGATGATGAGCCCCACGAGGCACGTCACGGCCGCGATGCCGCGCTTCCAACCGTGTTTGATGAGGCGGATGATGAGCGGTTCGACGGCGAGCGCGAGGAAGAGCGCGATGACGATGTCGAACACGATGTATGTGATCTTGAACCACGATGAGAACGCGAACCACGCGAGGAACACGGCGATCGCCGTATACAGCAGCGCGCGGCCGTACCATTCGGGGGGACGCCGCGGATCGCCTTTCGCGGGGAACAGCGAGGCGACGTCGAGTTTGCGTTTCGTGTCGACGCCGTTCTCGTCCTGTGCCGAGGTATCTGCTGCCTGTGACTCGCTCATGTGCATCATTAAAGCACATGAACCGCGCATCGCGCGGTGTGTGAACATGGTTGCGGTGTACGGCCGCGCACATATTCTAGGAACCATGCTGAAAGTATCGATCATCATCCCGGCGTGGAACGAGCAGGACCGCATCATCGATTGTCTTGACAACGCGCTGCGCCAGACGGTGACGCCGCATGAGGTCATCGTCGTGGACAACAGGTCGACGGACAACACCGTGGCCATCGTCGAACAGTACATGCGCGAGCATCCGCAGGCCCCCGTCAAACTGCTGCATCAGGACGAGGAGCAGGGGCTCATCCCGACGCGCAACTTCGGGCTCAACGCCGCGACGGGCGATGTGCTCGGGCGCGTCGACGCCGACTGCATGCTCAAACCGGATTGGGTCGAGGTCGTCGCCGGCATATTCACCGAGGACAAGGACGCGATGGGCGCGACGGGGCCCGTCACCTATTATGATATGCCGGCGCGCAGGATCGCGCTGCGCGGCGATGACAGCGTGCGGCGCCGCACGTTCCGCGCGGACGGCGGCAAAGTGCTGCTGTTCGGTTCGAACATGGCGTTGCGCGCGACGGCGTGGCACGCGATCGCGAACGAAGTGTGCCGCGACCGCGAGGACGTCATGCACGAGGACATCGACATCTCGTTGCATCTGCTCGGCCGCGGTTTCAAGACCGTGTATTCGGAACGCATGATCTGCGGCATCTCCGCGCGACGCATGGACACGTCCTTCAAATCGTTCCGCAATTACATGAAACGGTTCAAGAACACGTTCGCCGCCCATCCGCAGCACTGGCGTGAGCGCAAGTCCGAGCACACGCTCTATCTGATGTACCCGTGGCTGCATGCGCTCTTCCCGGTGTACCAGCAGTACCTCGATTCGAGGGACATCAACCCGGCGTTGCGCATCTGGTTCCGTGAGCAGGCGAAGCTCGCGCGCGCGGAAGGCGATTCCCTCGACGACCTGCCGGGCATCGACGAATTCGTCAAGGAGACACCGAGCGGTGTCCCCGGCATCAATATGGTCAACGACGGCATCATCTTCGATGACGAGGGGGATGTCGAGGATGCGGCGACCGCCGATGGGTTGACGGCGGAGACGCCCGCGGCGGCCGCGGAAGACGCCAAGGACGGCGCGGCGCAGGCGGAACACGACGCGGTTGCCGCCGCCGAGGACGACGAAGCCGCGAACGGCCCCGCGATCCCGTTCGCGACGGACGACACCGGTTCGGACGCATCGGCGGACACGGCCGACGGCACAAGGAACTGACAGGACGGGGCCGGTTCTTGGGAGGCGATGCAGGCATGATCTGCGATGCCACCCGGAACCGGCCCCTCTGTGTCCCGATGCGCTGACGAGACCCATATGCCCTGACAGGACATCCTCATATCTGCACGACGAAAAAATCCCTCCATGTCATGCGACATGGAGGGATTGTGTTGGTGGCTCCGAGCGGCGTCGATCCGCTGACCTAACGATTTTCAGTCGTTCGCTCTACCAACTGAGCTACAGAGCCATGAATCCCAATGAACCGAAGTTCACCGGACTCCGCGACCACGACCGGACTTGAACCGGCGACCTCCGCCGTGACAGGGCGGCGCTCTAACCAACTGAGCTACGCGGCCTTAATCATGAAGAGCGCAAGCTCTCCGTGACCAAGCGACCCCGGCCGGACTTGAACCGGTGACCTCCGCCGTGACAGGGCGGCGCTCTAACCAACTGAGCTACGGGGCCGTGCGCCTTGCGATGAAAACTCATCGCGGCAACAGATGTATATATTACCGAAATCGCTCTTGAGCGCAAATCTCGGCGTGTCGCATCAGATCATGCCTTCACATCGTGAGTTCGTAGACGACGCGTGCATCCTCTTCGGACGGCAGCTGTGCGGCGGCATCATCGAGGAACGCGATATCGTCGGCGCCATCGTCGCCGAATGGCCGGTCGGTGTCGTCATCATATGCGTCGTCGACGGTCGTGCACTCGTCCTGGAAGCACACGGTGATGTTGCCCGCACCATCATCGTTGATGTCAAGGTTGCTGAACATCCAGATCGTGAATGCGATGCCGATGATCCACAGCACCGTGAACACGGCGCCGATGATCGTGCCCGCGATCGCCATGCCGCGGCTCTTCTCACCGGTCTTCCTGATGCGCGCGAGCGCGATGATCGAGATGATGAGGCCCGCGGGGGCGATGAGGAAGGACATGATGAAGCCGATGATGCACAGCGCGCTCCACCGGTCGGCCGGGTTGGGCGCGGCGGTGTAGTACTGGCCGCCGTACGGCGTCTGCGGCGGCATGCCCTGCGGCAGCGGCGCCGCCGCGGCCGGATATGCGGGCGCCGCCGGCTGCCCATAGGTCGGTTGCTGCGGTTGCGGGGATGGCGGCTGCGCGAACTGTCGGGGCTCCTCGTATTGGGGCGCGGCGGCATACGGGCTCTGCATGTCCCCGTATGGGTTCATCGGCGCCGGCGGCTCGCCGCCCTGGCCGTACTGCCTCTGGCCTTGCTGGGTGTAGTCGATGGGCTGCTGCGCACCATCGTTCGGGGCATCATGCTGATAGTTGTCTTCGCTCATGTCCCCCACTCTAGCGAACCACTTCGCCAGATGCGAAGCGGCATCCGGTACGCGGGCGCGGGAACACCTCCCATGCACAATGCAGCCGTGAGAGTACTCACGCACATGTGCGCGCAAAACCCCGTACCGTGGAGCCAGTGGACATCGCACCGCGGTACCGTCCGTACCGTCCGCACCGACCACAGAAAAAGAGGCAACCATGGCGAACAAGACAACGAACATCGACCCGGCGGATGAGCCCGACGAGCTGACCGCAGCCGAACTCGACGAACTCGACAATCCGGACGACAACCCCGATGAAGCGGACGTCGACGCGTCGCAGCACAACGTGAACATCGCCGCGATCATATGCGGCATCGTATTCGGCGTGCTGCTCATCGGCGCGGTCTGCTGGCTCGTCGTGCGCGTGCGCGAGGAGCGTGAGGACCACGAGATCCGCCGCGATTTCGAGGCACTCAAGAACAACGTCAAGCGCGTCCCTGAACTCGTCTCCGAGAACGAGGACGTGCGCAAGGCCGTGAAGACGATCTCGACGCACGTGCGCGACATGCGCGACGACGCCGAGGACGCCATCAGCCGCGCCCAGAACGCGCTGCGCAAGTAACGCACACGGCTCTTCGATCTTCAATAAAGGCGCATATAGCACAACGCGTCGGTGTGTCTGCACATCGCAGACACACCGACGCGTTTTTGCATGCATCGTGCGCACACCACAACCACCACACATCTACACTGCGGCGCCCTCGGCGCTCCGGGTATGCGCCATGGCGCGCGCAGCACCCGACGCGCGCGACGTGAAGCGGATGCGCGTGGGGTTGTACAGGTCCATCGACCGTTCGCATGGACGCCCCGCGCCGTCATAGGTGATGCGCCGCACCCGTACCACCTGGGCGTGGTCGCCGATGCCGAGCGCCTCGCACACCTCATGCGGCGCGGACGCGCAGTCAAGTGCCTCGTCGACCGATTGCGCACGCACACAGTACCGTCGTTCGAACTGGGTGTAGAACGGCGCCTCGAGGTCGCAATCAAGGAATCCAGGGAACATGTATGCAGGCAACCGGCTCGTCTCGACGGAAAGCGGTTCGCCATCGAGCAGACGAAGGCGGCGCACCGCATAGACCGTCGTACGGCCCGTAGGCAACTGCAGGATGCGCATGTCCGCTTCGTTCGCCGACGTCACGGCCGCGCGCATGAGCGCGCACGTGAGCTCGCAGCCTTGGCGTTTCGCCATATGCGCAAGCGATTCCAACGTGTTGAGGTTGCGCTCGAAGCGTCCGTCGGAAACGATGACACCGCCGTTGCGCCCGATCCTGCGCACGATCTCATGCGTCGATTCGAGTTGTTCGAGCGCGGCGCGCAGTTCGAAACGCGAGACGCCGAACGCCTGCGCGAGCGCGCGTTCGGTGCCGATCCGCTCCCCCGGCAGCAGCTGACGGCGCGTGACGAGCAACCTGATCCTGTGTACGACTTCCTCCCTCGACAACCGTGTGCTTGGCGGCATCCGTGAACCTCCCTCCGTGACCGGACGTACGACATCGTCCCACGGACGCCGCATCCATAGGACGGTGTCCAGATTGTCGCGCGTGCATACTGCGGGGAAGGTCGCGCGCGGTAACGATTCGGTTACATCGTCCGTACGGATGAACAGCCGGTCACATCGGTGTCACCGGCCGTCCCGTTCATCATCCACGCGTTCGACCGTCGCCTCGATGACGTCGGTCCCCGCATCGTCGCCTGCGTCGGCAGCTGTGTCGCGCACGGCCGCGAACTTCTCCTTCATCGTCGGATTGCCCCACGTGAGTTTGCGGATCGTGAGCTCCTGCGCCTTGTTGTTCGCGCGTTCGAGCTGCAGTTCCGAGCCGACGAGCGCATCGCGCGTCTTCTGCAGCTCCTTGATCGAATTGTCGATGCGCTTGATCGCCTCCTGGTAGTGACGGTGCGCGAGGTCGAAGTTCCTGCCGAACTTGTCACGGAATTCGTTGAGTTTGTCCTCGAAATTGGACACGTCGATGTTCTGCCGCCTCATCTGTTCGACTTCGCGCCGCAGTTCCACACTGCGGCGCGCCGCGTTGCGCAACAGTGTGATCAGTGGGATGAAGAACTGCGGACGGATGACGTACATCTTCTCGTATTCGTAGGAGACGTCGACGATACCGGTGTTGTAATAGTCGCTGTCCGCTTCGAGCATACTAACGAGCACCGCGTACTCGCAGCCCTTCTCGTTGCGGTCCTTGTCGAGTTCCTTGAAGAAGTCCGCGTTTTTGTGTTTCGACGACGTCGTGTCCATCTCGTTCTTCATTTCGAACATGATCGAGATGTATTCGTCACCGTCCTCATCGACATCACGGAAGATGAAGTCGCCTTTGCTGCCGGTGCGCGCGTCGTTGTCCTTGCCGAACCGCGCGGTCGGGAATGCGCCCATGCGCAGCTGGTTGAACTCGTTCATGCAGTGCTGTTCGAGCGATTCGCCGACCATTTTCGTCGACAGACGCGTCTTGAAATCCTTGAGCCGTTCGATTTCCTCGTCGCGCATCCGCAGTTCCTTGCGGTGCTGTTCGTCGTCCATGCGCAATTGGCGCTCGTATCGGTCGGTGATCGTCTGTTTGTCGATCTGGTTTTTGTACTGTTCCTGCTCAAGCGTATGCCGCAGCTCATCGCGTTCCTTCTCGGCTGCGGCGACGGCGTCGCGCACTTCGAGCTTCGTCTGCGCATCGGCATTGTCGAGCCGCGCCTTGAGTTTCGCGATTTGCGCCTCATGTTCCGATTGCGCTTTGAGCAGTTCCGCGTCCTTGCGCGACGCGGTGACCTGCGCTTCGCTTTCGAGCGTCGTGCGCAATTGCGCGAGCGCGGCGTCCTTGTCCGCCTTCGCCTGTTCGCTTTGCGCGTCGAGCTTCGTTTTGAGTGCTTCGATTGCGGCGTCGTGCTTCGTCTGCAGCTGTTCGATGTCGGCGGCTGCCTTCTGTTCGATGAGTCTGCTGCGTTTCTCGACTTCGTCGTCCACGGCGGCGCCGCGCACCTGCTGCAGGATATCCGCGTAATCGTCCTCGTCGATCGCGAACTGTGTGTGGCAGTGCGGACAGATGATCGTATGGTCCATCATTCCCTCCCCATTGTTGCTCCGTCGTCGCCGCCTATGCAGAGCGGTACGCTTACGAGTACTTCAGCGTACCGTAGTGCGAATCACACACGCGACGCGGTACGCTTGCGCACACCTCAGCGTACCACCGCACACCCGAAACACGCACTACGGTACGCTTAGCGCGCCTCAGCGCACCGGAGTGCGGCATACACTGCGCGACACAGGCCGAGCCGCGACTACTTGAGCGCCGCTTCGGTCCTCGGCACGGCGAACGTGACCGCTTCGTCGAATGTGCCGTTCGAACGGTAGAGGCCATGCGCGTCGTCGTGGCCGCCGAGTTGGCACGCGAAATCGTCGGCGTTGCAGTAGCTGACGATCCTCCCCTGCAACGCGCGCAAGTCATCGCCATCGCGCGCGCCGAGGATGCCGTCGACCGACCGGTCGTAGCTTCCCGCGCCGTAGTCGGCCGACGCGTCGAAGCGCGGGTCGCCAAACAGTTCGACGACCGCGATGTTCGCGAGCGCCTGTGCGCTCAACGACTGTCCGTTGTCGTCGTTGAAGCGCGCTTCGGGGACGCTCAACGCGTCGCCGACGACCATCGCGCCCTGGGAGTATCCAAGCACGACCGTTTTCGTCGACGGGCACGCGCGCGCCTGCGCGTTGAGCGTCGCGATGAGCATGTTGACGCCGCGTGCCTCGCTTCCCGATTTCCATGACGCCGGGTAATCGAGGACGTCGATCGACGCACGTCCGCCGATCCGTTCGTCGATCGACTGCGCGAGCGTTTCCAATGAGCTGCCTTCGGCCGGTTCGAGCGTGCCGCGTACGATGACGATCCGCACATCCTTGCCTGCCGCGCATCCGTTTGGCACCTCGCCATCCCAATGGTCGGGCCCGTTGAACAGCATGTTCGCGCCTGCGCGCTCGTTCGCGGACGGACTTGCATCGTCCGACGCCGACGCGTTTGGCGACGGCGCAGTGGATGCGTCCGTGCCCTTCGCCGTATCCGCTGACGGTCCGCATCCGGCGAGCGCAAGCACGGCCGCGCACACGAGCGCCACCGTGCATGCGAACGCCGCGAGCGCGCCGACGATTCCCGTTCCGCGTGTGCCTGTTCCGCGCATTCCCGCACTCCTTTCGCCGTATCATGACGGACGTTGCGCACGTCATGATACGACCTCACGCTCACAGCAGGCCCACAGCAACGAACACATCAGTCCTGCAGATAGTAGACGGTGCCGTCAAGGACCTGCGTGTGGTTGCGGTCGCGCATGAGCTGGATGTAGGCGCGGTCCTTCGACGGCGGCGTATTCGACACGCCTTCGGGCGTGTTCATGCCCGTCGGATCGAATTGCGGCAGCTTGTCCGGATCGGTGCCTTTCGGGAAGTAGATCATGCTCACCGGGATGAAGGTCTCGGCGTTCGAATAGGTGCGGCACGCTTCGGATCCGGATTCGTTCCCGCAATGGATATCGGAATCCGGCCCGCCCATTTCGATGCCGACCGAGGGGTCAAGGGTGCTGCTCCACCGTTGGTTCGCCGTATCGGGTACTTCCAGCATCGACGGGCCGTCGTCATAGGTGAACGGACGTTCGACGCCGCTGTTGTGCGTCGCCTTGCCGTCGTCGCCGATCGTGATGCAGCCGCCGTCATGGTTGCAGTATTCGCCGGCGATCGGCTGGAAGTCGCCGTGGACGAGCGACGAGCGGATCTCTGCGACGGACATGCCGTCCGCGTTCTTGGCATCCGACTGTTTGCTGTCCGATTTCTTACCGCCTGATTCGTTGCTGTCCGGTTCCTTGGTATCCGCGGTGTCCTTCGTCGTGCAGCCGCCATCGGGGCACACCTGGTTCGCGTCGAGCTTCGGCCAATCAAGGGTGTCCTCGACTTTGTAGTACGCGACGTCGGCGGATGGCGACGGCGCGAACTTCACCGTCTCACCCGTCTGGACCTTCGTCAATTTCGGCAGGAACGGATTATGGATGTTGTTCCCGTCCGCAGAAACGGAGGTCTTGTCATAGAGCGACGGGTCGCGCTTGAGGATGTATGGGCGGGTCGCATCGGGCGCCTTTTCGCCCGGCTTGTCTTTGAAATAGCCGCTGTCCTCGACCTGTCCGATGTCGGCGCCGACGGGCACGACAAGCAGGAACTCGTTCATACGGTACTCGGTGCCGGTGTTTTCTTCAGTGGACGACCAATCACCCGTCCGCAACACACCTCCATCGCAATATCCTCCTACGCCGATTGCAGTCGTGCCGCAATATGGCAGCGCGGTATTTTCGAACAGTTCGAACGCACCGCTATCGCCGGACAGCAACAGCTGCTCGAATGCGAATCGTGGCTTCTTCGGGTTGCATTCCCCATAGGTCTGGGCATAGGGACACACTGTCAGACCAATGGAACTGGCGTAATCGGTTCTGCCGTCCATCGACAAGCCATGGACGACCCCATTCTTGTCCACTGCGTCACCGTACCTCGAGAATGGTTCGAGGTCGATGCAGTCACCGCCATCCGTACACCACTGGCCAACGAGCGACCGCAATTGGTCATAGGTGTAATAATCCCCCGCCTCATCCGTTTTGGTATGGGTGAGCATCGCGTCCTTGAGCGTGTTCGCGTCGGCACCGACATACAATGTCACGTCGTCGCCGCTCGTCACCGAACCGATCGCCGGATCTGCCGAGACGACGTTGCCGACCATGTCCTTGCTCGCCGCGACCGACATGACGGTCACGTCGAATCCGTCCGATTCGAGCCGCTGCTTCGCTTGGTCCTTGTCGAGTCCGGCGATTTCGACCGGAATGCCGTCCTTCTTGACGCCGACGGCGAGCCTGATGCCGCCGGAGCGGTCCTTGTCCGCGAGCGCTTTGCCTTGCGCCGGTTTCGTATCAATCACTTCGCCGGGATGGTCGGAGACGACTTCGGTCACGCTCACCGGCACACCCATGCCGCCGACGCGTTCGACGGCCTTGTCCTGTGTGAGGCCGACCGTGCCGTCGGGGACGCCCGGTCCGAGCGATTCGACGACGGTCAGCTGTTGCGAGCGCGCGACGCGTTCGCCTTCCTTCCCGCCTTCGATGCGCAGGTATGCGCCTTTGTCCGACGCCGAGAACTCACGCTTGCGCGTCGTGTGGAACCCTTGTCCTTCGAGCTGCGCGGCGACATCGTCGGCGCTGCCGGCCTTCTCGGCCGCGCCGATCGTCGGCACGGTGCGCGAGCCCCACAGATCCATGCGGTAGGTGACGATGCCCGTCACCGCGAGCACGATGACGGCGACGACGGCCGCGATCGCCGCGATGAGGAGCTTGCGCTTCCCATCGGCCGCCGCCGCCGTCGCAGTAGCGCCGGAGGCCGCCGCAGCCGGGGCCGGGTATGCATGCGCGGGCGCAGGTGGCATCGCCGGAGCCGGCGGCACGGAGGGCGCAGGTCCCGTTCCCGGCTGTGGTGCCGCCCCCGCCGGCGCGTTCTGCCGCGCGCCGCACGCCGTGCAGAACTTCGCCCCGTCGCGCAATGGTGTGCCGCAATGGTTGCAATTCGCCATCATTCCCTCCGATATGACTTCCCTCAATCGTTCCCTTATATGGTGTATGTATCTGTAGTTCCCATATATATGCGCACATGCACACATGTGCAATATATTGCCGCCCACCGCGGTGGACGGCCTTCGCTACCACATCACTACATCCGCCATCCTATCCCAACCGCGCCGCCGCCCCGACCGCCGTCTCATGCCCGCGGCCGCTCCTTCTGCGCGATGCCGCGCGCGGTCACAGTCCGATATGCCCTTCGCGTTCGGTGACGCTCGGTTCGACGTCGAGTGTGACCGTCGGGAACGCCATCGGGTTCGCGACGAATTCGCGGATGAGTCGCCATTGCCGTTTCGAGATGCCGATCCGGTCGTCGGGGCGTACGGCGAACACCGGGAACAACGGTCCGGCGGCTTCGATGAGCTGCTTCGCATGCACCGTGCATTCCTCATCGTCGACCCATACGATCGGCAGCGGCGTCGCCTCGTCGTCCTCATACGCGATCCTGCGCAGGACCGTGCGCAGTTTGCCGCCGCGCATCCCGGTGAGCGTGACCGGATCGTACCATTGCGCGGTGCGCACGCGCGAGCCATCCCATCCGAGCGTCGCGTTGAGCGCGGGCGTATACGGCTGCCACGTCGACAACCAGACAAGTTCGGCCGCACCCGAGTCCGCGAGCGCGCGCATGCCATCCGCGAGCTGCGTCGACCAATGCACCGGGTATGCGATGCCGTCGGCAGGCACGTAGGTCATGCCGTCGAGCGCGAACGTGCGCCCGTCGCCGGCGGTCGCCGCCCTGTCTTTGGGGAACGCGTTGATGACACCGTCGAAATCGGTGTAGATGACCGCGCGCGGCCGTGGTGTATGCACCGTATCCGTATTCGTCATACGCGATTCCTTCCTCTCATCGTCGTGTCCGTTCATCGTCGATGATACGCCGTCCATACGCGGGCGCCGCGGCACATCGGATGTGCCGCGGCGCCCGCGTTTGTATGTTCTTTGCATGAAAGGGACGGATATGTCCACCTTCCGTTCCCAGTATCATCCCCTACGCGTTTCACAGCGCGAAACGTCGTATTACATGCGCGTTTCCACTTGCCGCGCGCGCTCGCGGCACTGTTGGAATCCCAATGGTGCCGCACACGTACGCGGCATTCGGTGTTTCACTGTAGGGGGAACGTTCACGGCCCCGCGTCCGCGAACGCCGATAATGGCAGAGAAGAGAGGGGCCGTTGTGGCGAAAGGACGATTCGTGAATCTGCTCGAAGCGATGCATAGACGCCACGCGGTGCGCGCATACACAGACGAACCGATCGACGCACACGTATGCGACGACCTGCGCGCGCTCATCACGGCACTCAACAAAGAGGGCGACGTACGGATGCGTCTCGTGACCGACGAACCCGACGCGTTCGGCAACGCGCTGCTGCACTACGGCGTATTCAAAAACGTACGCAATTACGTCGCGATCGGCACCGACGAGACCAGCGGTTGGGAAGAACGGTGCGGCTACTACGGCGCGCATGTGCTGCTGCGCGCGACACAACTCGACCTCGACACCTGCTGGGTCGGATTGTCGTTCAGCAAACACAAAGCGCAGCAGCACGCGAAGCTCGACGAGGACAGCAAAGTGCGCTTCGCGATCGCGCTCGGCCACGGCGTCACCCGCGGCAAACCATCACGCTCGAAGACCTACGGACAGGTCGCCTCAGTCGAAGGCGGCATCCCCGTGCCCACATGGTTCGAACGCGGCGTCGAAGCGGCGCTTCTCGCACCAAGCGCGCTCAACCAGCAACGGTTCACATTCCGGCTCGGAGCCGACGGACGCAGCGTCGCCGCCGACTCGGGCATCGGACCATACACGACAACCGACCTCGGCATCGCGAAATACTTCTTCGAGATCGGCGCCGGCGACCACGCGCCGTTCATCTGGCGGTAGCCGCACAACAAGACACACGGGCGCGCCGTGGACCGTCCATTCGCGTGTCTTGAGGAAAGGAAACAGATCATGCCATCACCGACGACGATCCACGGAACACATGCGAGGATAAGACGCGCGCTCGCGCTGTGCATCGCGGTATTGGCGGCGCTCGCGATCGCGCTCCCCGCAGCGCTGCTGCCATCAGCGGCGCGCGGCGGACGACGAGACGACGCAGCCGATCGAGATCACGTCCACGTCGTTCTCGAAGAAGACGATCGAAGCAACCGAAGGCGTGCAGCTCACGCTCGGTTTCGCATTGCCGAACAATGTGTTCCACGATGGTTTCACGTCGAAATTGCAGCTGCCGGATGGATTCGTGTTCTATACGGATGCGTCGTTCGACATCCGTTCGACGTCGGGTGACGTCATCGCGCACGCGACGATGCAGCGTGGGGCGAACACGATGGCGTTCGTCTACACCGACTATGTCGACCACCATTCGAATATCACCGGTACGATGACGTTCTCGTTCATGATGAATCCGTACAACGAACCCGCGAACGGCCCGACGCCGTTCGACGTCCTCATCGACGGGAACCATGTGCCGTGCGGCACGATCGACGTCATCACGATGTAGGGCGACGGACGCGAAGAAGCCCGAGCCGGCGCCGACGCCAACGGAACCGACATCAACGCCAACGCAGCCGAGTGTGACGCCGACGCCGCAGCCGCAGCCGACAGCGGCGCCCACACAACCGGTACCGAGCGCGCCCACGCGGCGACCGGCGTCCTCAGCCACCCCTACGGCGTCGCCGGTCGCCGCGACGGGCTCGAACATCGCGTGGATCTGCGGGATCACAGCCATCGCGGCGGTCATCGCAGCCATCCTGCTCATCGTCGCGATGCACCGCCGCGGCTGACAGGCAGACGGGAGGAAGACGTCCGTCACATGAGGCTGCGGTAGATCTCGAGGATGTCTTCCTTCGTCGCCTTGCGCGGGTTGCCCGGCGTGCAGACGTCGGCGAACGCGTCATCGGCGAGCGGTTCGAGGTCCTCCTCGGTCGCGCCGACCTCGCTGATCGTCGTCGGGTTGCCGAGGTCGCGCGTCAATTGCGCGACGGCCTCGACAGCCTCGTCGCGCACATGCTCGAGGTTGCCCGTATAGGCGTCCTCGATGCCGAACGCGTCGGCGATGTCGCGGTACTTCTCACCCGAATGATCCTTGTTGTACGCCATGACGGGCGCGAGCAGGATACCGTTCGCAACACCATGGGCGACGCCGAGGCGGCCGCCGAGCGGATGCGCCATGCCGTGCACAAGGCCGAGGCCGACATTCGAATAGGACATGCCGGTGATGTAGGACGCGTAGGCCATCTGCTCGCCCGCGTCCTTGTCCCCCGTGACGCTTTTCGCGAGGTTCTGCGCGATCATGCGGATCGTCTGCATCGACAGCGCGTCCGACAGGCTCCATGCGCCGGGCGTAATGACGCTTTCGATCGCATGCGTGAGCGCGTCGAGGCCCGTCGCGACCTTGAGTCCGCGTGGCATGCCGTCCGTGAGGTCCGGGTCGACGAACGCGACGATGGGGATGTCATGCGGGTCGACCGCGACGAACTTGCGCTTGTGCGCCGTATCGGTGATGACATAGTTGATCGTCGTCTCCGAGGCCGTACCGGCTGTCGTCGGCACGCCGAAGATCGGCACGCTCGGATGTTTCGTCGCCGCGACGCCCTCAAGCGAGAGCACATCGGCGAACTCCGGGTTCGCGACGACGATGCCGATGCCCTTGCACGTGTCCTGTGGACTGCCACCACCGAGGCCGATGAGGAAATCGGCACCCGACTTCTTGAACGCCTCGACGCCATGTTGGATGTTCTCGACGGGTGGGTTCGGCTGCACATCATCGAAGATCTCGTATGGGATCTGCGCCGTATCGAGCACATCGGCGACCTTCTTCGCGGTGCCGTTCTCGACGAGCACAGGGTCGGTGACGACGAACGCCTTCTTGAATCCGCGGGCTTTCGCCTCGTTCGGAATCTCGTTGATCGCGCCCCTGCCGAAATAGGCCGTCTGGTTGAAAATCATGCGATAGACCATATCGATGCTCCTTTGGAACCGTGTCGTCACTTCAATGGGACGACTCATGCCCAGTCTAGATGGCGCGGCGCGCGCAAGGCAAGCCCGGCCGGCGTCCCATTCCACGCTGACAATCCGATCATGGACACATCAGGCTCCGGCTGTTCCGCGCTGCGGTACGCTTAGGCCCCTCCCACCGTACCGCAGCGCGGTAAAAAGGATATGCACGACCCATCCCCTCGAAGCCAGCGCATTGCATGAACGCATGACGACGGACGACCCATCACCCAATCGATATGGCCGTTCGCGGATCATCCGCGCCATCAAGGGACAGGTGTCAGTTCTCGCCGCCGCCCAACGATAATTGCGGCGCGTGTTCGGCGACGTACATGAGGAACTCGGGCGTCTTCGACCAGTACTTCACTCCCCAGTGCTCGAAATCCCACGTGTCCTTGTATGGTTTGCACTCGAAATCGATGTAGTGTACGACATCGTTCTCGACGACGAAATTCGTCGGGAAATAGTTGATGTTGAGCCGTTTCGCGGCGAGGCGCTTCGCGAGGGCGCAGATCTGGTCGAGATAGTCGTCCCGCATCTGGTCGGCGAGGACGAGTTCGTAGACCGTGGGGCCATCGATGTATTCCTTAAGGATGCGGTCGCGTTCAAGGTCGACGTCGAACAACGAGGGAAGCTTGACGCCGAGTTCCCGCAGCTTGCGGTAGTTCTGGATCTCGGACTGCATCTTGTTCGCGTATTGGTAGTAGTCGTAGGGGCCGTAGTAGATTTGTTTGAGCACATAGCGCGTCGGCGGATGCGTCTGCGATTGCACAAGGAACGAATAGCCGCCATTGCCCCTGCCAAGCAGACGAATCACGTCGTACGGCGTGCCGTTGACGGTCATCGTTTTGCTTTTCTCCATAGTTGAAAGCGTAGCATGAGGACAGACATGAGGCCCGGATACTTTCTGCCTTTTCCGCGTTTTCTGGGGAAAAGTTACGGCATGGACGATGTGCGCCCCATCACATGGCCTTCCCGCCCGCATGCCGTCCTTTTCCGCGCCTAACTGGTTGCGTGACCACAGCGCAAGGATGGGCCTCCTGACACACGTGGAGCCGACGTCCACACCCAGCCCGCATCCGCATCCACACAGTGGATATTGCTGTCGCGGTGACACACCCACAGCACGCCGCGTGGTCGCAGGGTTGTTACCAGGTTAGTACCGAGAAGGAAAGAAGCCTTGGAATCGTTGCAATTCCAAGGCTTCTTACTCGTACCCCCTGAGAGAGTCGAACTCTCGTTGTCAGATTGAAAGTCTGGTGTCCTAACCGTTAGACGAAGGGGGCTTTCGACAACTCAATTGATATTACACGAATTGAGCCATCGCGCAACTCTCGGCGTGTCGCGTTGTATGCGAAGAGGCAAAACCGCTCGTGCGCGCGCCGCTCACACCTTGCGGTACGTGAAATCGTGGATGACGCGCCCCGCGTCGAGGCCTTTGCGTTCGAAGTTCGTCAATACGCGGCCGCCGAACCGTTCGGATTCCCGGAAGTCGGCATGAGGGAGCGCGGCCGCATCGGCGGCGTTGCCTTTGCCGACGTGTTCGGTCGGCAGGCTGACGACGAGGTCGCCATCGTTCGCGAAATCGTCGCGCCCATCCATGACCTCGTGCACATGGAGCGCATAGTCCTCGATATCGGTCGCGATGCGCCACACACCGCCGTCACGCAGCGCCGCATGCACGTCGGCGGCGAGCCCAGGTTGCACGATCCTTCGTTTGTGGTGCCTCATCTTCGGCCACGGGTCGGGGAAGAACGTCCACACTTCGTCGACGGCACCCGGTTCGGCGACGGCGAACAACTCGGGGGCGTTGATCTGCGCGATCCGCAGGTTGCGCACCCCCTGCTTCGCCGCAAGGAGCACCGTGTGCGCGACACCGGGGTCGTAGACCTCGAGCGCAAGGAAATTGCGCTCGGGATGCGCGGCGGCAGCGGCGACGATGTTCTCACCCTGCCCCGAGCCGACCTCGACGGTGATCGGCGCATCGTCATCCCAATGCGCGCGCATATACGCGCGCGTGAAGCGGAAATCCTCCGCGGGGTCGAGCGAGCCTTCGCGCGCGGCGATGTCGCCGAGCACATAGTCGTCCGCGTGGTTGTCGAGCGCGCGCTGGAGGCGCGCGTCCAGACGCGCCGACCTGCGCACGAACGAAAGCACTTTCCTGCCATGGAGCGGATTCGCGGGCTCCTGCGCCGCTCCCGCCACACCGTCGTTGCCGTCCTCATACTGTTGTTCCATACCCCACAGTCTATGCGGCGACATGTATCGCGCCTCCGACCTTGGCGCACCCTTCCATATGCGCGCAGTGCGAACGCGTCAGGCCACGTCCTAGACTTGGGGCTGGGAAGGTCGTCGCATCCGCGCAACCATCCCGCGACACACACCGGACACGACGGCGAACATGCAAAGTTGTGTTCGATGGTGTGCGAGTGCTATAGTGTAATCGAACAAAAACGAACATTGCGACAAAAAACTTCACAAACATGTGATGTTCGACCTGTTGAAGGAAAGGCTCAACATGACTGTTCTTGTCACTGGCGGCTGCGGCTACATCGGCGCGCATGTCGTCTACGCGCTGCACGAAGCAGGAGAGGACGTCGTCGTCGTCGACGACCTCAGCTATGGCAAGCCCGACCGCATCGGCGATGCGCGCCTCTATGGCATGGACATCGCCGCGCCCGGCGCGGGCGAGCGTCTCGCCGAGATCATGAAGGCGGAGGACGTCGACGCCGTCATCCACTTCGCCGCGCGCAAGCAGGTCGGCGAATCCGTCGAGAAGCCGCTGTGGTACTACCAGCAGAACATCAACGGCATGCTCAATGTGCTCGAAGGCATGAAGGAGGCGGGTGTCAAGAAGCTCGTCTTCTCGTCGTCCGCCGCGACCTACGGTGTGCCGCCGGTCGACGTCGTGCCCGAGGACGTCGAGCCGATGGTCCCGATCAACCCGTACGGCCAGACGAAGCTCTTCGGCGAATGGATGGCGCGTGCGTGCGAGGAACCATACGGCATCCGCTTCTGCGGCCTGCGCTACTTCAACGTCGCCGGCTGTGGCCCCGTCCAGCTTGAGGACCCGGCGATCCTCAACCTCATCCCGATGCTCTTCGACCGCCTCAAGCAGGGCAAGGCGCCGGCGATCTTCGGCGACGACTACCCGACGCCGGACGGCACATGCGTGCGCGACTACATCCACGTCTCCGACCTCGCGGACGCGCATCTCGCGGCGCTCAAGTACCTCGACCGCGACGAGCGCAAGTACGACGTCTTCAACGTCGGCACCGGCGAAGGCACGTCCGTGCGCCAGATCGTCGACGAAGTGAAGAGGGTCACCGGGCTGCCGTTCACCGAGACCGTCATGGCGCGCCGCGCGGGCGATCCGCCGCACCTCATCGGCTCGCCGAAGCGCATCAACGAGGAAATGGGATGGCACGCGCGCTACGACGTCGATGACATCGTCGAATCCGCATGGGACGCGTGGCAGGCGAATCCGGCGCATCATATCGACGTCGAAACATGGAAGCAGCAGGACGCCTGATCCGCACACCGTCGACGACACGACACCAATGAGATGGCGGGGGCGTCGCACGAATCGATTCGTGCGACGCCCCCGCCATCTCATATCCGCGCGGCCACACCGTGTGTGCACACATCGTATGCATCAGCCATATCGACGCATAGGCGCGCGTTCACGTGGCCGCATTCACTCGGCGGTGAGCTGCCGTTCGACATAATCGGCGATGTACGGCGCGACTCCCTCAATCTGGTCGATCGCCGTCTCGAACTCGCGCATGCCGCCGTACCACGGGTCGACGAGGTCGATCTCGCTTTCGTGACCCGCTTCCGGATCCGGAAGCGACGGGTCGAAACTGCGGTACATGTGCACTTCCGTGCGTTTGCTGAGCGGCAGCATATGCATGAGCGCGTTCATATGCGACGCCGTCATCGGCAGGAACAGATCGGTGTCCTCAATCTCCTGATGTGTGATGCGGTGCGCGAAATGCTGCGGCGGAATCTCATACCCGTGTTCCTTGAGCACTTTGACGGCACGGCGGTCGATCGGATTGCCATACTCCTCGTCGCTCACACCGCTCGACAAGACGCGGACGCGGTCTCCTAGGCCACGTTTGTCGAATTCGTGGCGGAGGATGATCTCCCCCATCGGTGAACGGCAGATGTTGCCGGTGCACACGGTCATGACGGTATACGGCTTCGTCTCTTTCCTCTTCACGGCTAGGTCCCTACTCCTCATAACGGCGGATGCGGTCCGCCTCGTCTCCTGTGTCTCGTGTCCTGTATCGTGTCGGCTTATGCGTCCTCGGGTTGGCGGTTGTTCGCAAGCGTCAGATAACGGTACCGGCGGATGCCGCCATCAGCATGCTCGGGCGTCATCCACGCACCCTGCTCGACGATGCTCCAATCCCCGTCGCGCAACGCCTTGTCGACGTCCGGAGCGTACGTGTCCGCGTCGACGTCGGCATCGATCTGCGTGAGATAGATCTTCGACGCGAGCGTCATCATCTGTTTGAACAGTTCCGCGCCGCCGATGACCCAGATCTCGCTGCGGTCGAGTCCATCATCGGGGATGGCCTCCTGACGCGCGAGGTCGAGCGCCTCCTCGATGTCGCATACGACGGTCGCGCCCGGCGCACGGAACCCACGGTCATGCGTGAGCACGATGTTGTCGCGGTTCGGCAACGGACGGAATTTCGGATTGAGCGCGTCCCATGTCTTGCGTCCCATGATGACGGGATGCGAGACGGTGAGCGCCTTGAAGCGTCGAAGGTCCTCGGGCAGATGCCACGGCATGGTCCCCTCGAATCCGATGGCACCCGAACGACCGTCCTTGTCGTTCGCCTGTGCCCAAATCAGATTGATCGAAAACGTCTTGGCGTAGTCATCGCCCCAATCGTCCTCAAGCTCAATCTCCGTCGGCCCGGCAAATCCGGGCGCGGGTTCGTGATAGCCACTGCGGCTACTGTCATGCTCCATTTCAGCTCTCCTTGAACGTGGGTAACCGGATTCCCAGTCTATGCAATCCCGCAGACGCTCGCCGGCGTCCGCGGACGCAATCGCGACAGGCGCCACGGTGCGCGTTCAGACGGCGATCGGCGCCTTGATCGTCGGATGGTACCGGTAATCGACAATCGTGAAATCGTCGTAATCGTAATCGAACAACGAATCGGCCTTGCGCAGCTCAAGGCGCGGATACGGGTATGGTTCGCGTGACAGCTGCTCAAGCACCTGGTCGATGTGGTTGTCGTAGATATGGCAGTCACCGCCCGTCCAGACGAATTCGCCCGGTTCGAGCCCCGTCTGCTGTGCGACCATCATCGTCAGCAGCGCATAGCTCGCGATGTTGAACGGCACACCGAGGAACATGTCGCACGAGCGCTGGTACAGCTGGCAGCTGAGCTTGCCGTCGGCCACATAGAACTGGAAGAGCGCATGGCACGGCGGGAGCGCCATCTGCTCGACCTCGGCCGGATTCCACGCGCTCACGACGATGCGGCGCGAATCGGGGTTGTTGCGGATGAGATCGAGCGCATTAGAGATCTGATCGATCGTGCGGTTCGGATCATCCGGCGTCGGCGCGGGCCAGCTGCGCCACTGCACGCCGTAGACAGGACCAAGGTCGCCGTTCTCGTCGGCCCACTCGTCCCAGATGTGCACATTGTGCTCCTGGAGCCAACGCACATTGCTCGAACCTTTCAGGAACCACAACAGTTCATAGGCGACCCCTTTGAAGAACACGCGCTTCGTCGTCAACAGCGGGAAACCCTTCGCGAGGTCGAACCGCATCTGCTGCCCGAACAGTGAGATCGTGCCCGTTCCGGTGCGGTCGTTCTTGAGGTTGCCTTCCATCAGGATCTTGCGCAACAGGTCCTCGTACGGCATCGGGATGTCGGTGTGCGGACGCGCAGGGATGTCATGGTCACGGATGGACTTGAGGTCGTCTTGAGTCAAAGGCATGTTTCGCCATCATAATCAGACAATCGAACAACGGCAATACACGGCTGCTGTGACGACAACCACGGTGACGGATGCGCGGTGTGCGCCGCGACACGCGGGCATGGGCGTGCATAGAATGTGGTTGAACAACGCAGCGGCCATGCGAGGCCGCGGAAATGAGGAACATATGAGCAAGCGACTGTGGGTCGAGAAAAACAAGGACGGTTCGTGGGATGCGTTCAGCGACGACGGCGCCCATATCAAGTTCGGCAAAGGCAGGGGCCAGTTCACCCCGGGCGATCTGATGAAGATCGCACTCGCCGGCTGCGCGGCGCTTTCGAGCGAGTTCGCGGTCGAACATGCGCTCGGCGAAGGCAAAGGCGCGCGTATCGTCGTCGATGGCACGTACGACGCCGACAATGACTCGTACATCAACTTCAATGAACAGGTCATGATCGACGCGACCGACGCCTCGCTCAGCGAAGACGACGTCGAAACACTCAAGAAGCGCGTCAAGGCGCACATCGAGAAAGGCTGCACCGTCATGCATACGTACGAGCGGGAAACGCCCGTCCGTATGGACATCGAAGTCCGCCACTGACGGCGTCACCCACAGACAGACCGATACAGACGTAGACGCGGACGGGGCGTGACACACAATCGATTGTGTGTCACGCCCCGTCCGCGTCTACGGTGTTCGTAGTCTACGTCTGTATCTGTGCGGACGTGTACGGATCAGCCACGTTTCGCGTCGTCGTGGTAGTCGGCGGCCTGTGGATCGATTTTGATCTCGATCTGCCGTTCGACGTCCTCATCCGCACGGTCGACGGGCACTTCGGTGACGAGTTCGTCGAGCGTGACCGTCGCCGTCCGCTCTGCGCGCTGCTCTTCGGCTTCGACGAACTTGCGCGGCACGACGAGCACAGGCGACACCGAATGCTGCAGCAGCCCCTGGCTCGTCGAATTGAAGAGCAGACCGGTGAACCCACCACGTCCACACGAGCCGACGACGACGATGTCATGGTCGTGGCTCGCCTTCGTGAGCGTCTCGACGGCATTGCCGGCGACGATGTTCTTATGGACGTTGAGTTCCGGATACTCCGCGAGGATCGGCTTGAGTCGCGCGTCAAGCTCGTCCTCGAACTTGCCGCGCACCTCGTCGCTCGCAAGGTTCGTGTTCGACGGGACGACGGTGATGGCGTCGAGCTGCGCGCCCCACGAGTGCGCGAATTTCGCCGCGAGCTGGAGCGCGCGGATGCCCCACTTCGTATCGTCGGAGCCGACGGCGACCTTCGTGATGACGTTGTTGAGGTGCATGAGGTTGCCTTTGTCGTCGGTGTACGGGACGACGACGATCGGGCAGTACGCGTACGCGGGCAGACTCGAACTCGTTGTGCCGAGCAGACGTTCCGCGAGGCCGCCCTTGCCGCGGTTGCCGATGACGATGAGGTTGTAGTTGCGCGACAGTTCGACGAAGACCGACGACGGATCGCCGGTCACGATGAGCGTCTGCGCATCGACACCCTGTTCGTCGGCGATCGCCTTCGCCTTCGAAAGGATCTCCTGGGCGTCGTTGTGCGCGGCGTTGTCGTCCCCCATCGCCGTGTACGTCGCGTCGAACGAGACCGCGGCGTAGCTCGGCAGCGAATACGCGCACACGATCTGCAGGCTCAATCCGACGTGTTTCGCGTAATTTGCAGCCCACCACGTCGCCTTATAGCTCGCGTGCGAACCGTCGACACCCACCAGAATCGTGTTGTCGTTCACCATGAAAGACCTCCTTGCCCAGCACAACCTTCTCTTCGGTTGGTTTCCACGTTCCACAATACCGTGGTTTTCCTTCACCACACACACTAGCAGCCGAAAAACCGCGAAAAGTTACGTCGGAACGTGTTTCGGTACCGCGGGCTCGTCCTACGCGTCCCAATCCGCAGACGCCGCCGACCATCCCACCCGCAAACAGCGTGTTTTCCGTCCCATTCCGCAGACACCACCTACGCATCCACCCCCGCACCCGTAGAACGGTACGCTGCATACAAAAAAGCGGGGGTGTGCGGTTCCGAAGAACCGCACACCCCCGAGAACAGTGAAATGTGGATTGGGATTACAGCACGCGTCGGATGGAATAACCGCCCGAGAAGACGGCGAGGCTGCTCGTACCGGTTCCCAGTGCCGGGGTCATCGCGTTCATGACCATGCCGTTGCCGATGTAGATCGCGGCATGCATGCCATTGGCGATGATGTCGCCCGGCTGCGCCTGGTCGATGCTCGGAACGGCGACACCAACGGCCGCCTGCGCGCCCGAGGTGCGCGGCAGCGAGATGCCGAACTGCGAGAACACCCACTGCACGAATCCGGAGCAATCCCATCCGCTCGGCGTATTGCCGCCGAACACGTAGGGATAGCCCTGGAACTGCAATGCGAACTGTGCGATCGCCGCGCCGTTCTTGCTTGCCGGCACATTCCAGCTCGCAGCTGGAGCCTGTGCGGCCTGCTGAGGTTCAGTGGCGACCGGCTCGCGCTCCTGGCTGCGGCTCGCGGCCGCCTCCTGTGCTGCGCGCGCGGTCGCTTCGGCCTGCTGGTGTGCGGCCTCCTCCTCGGCCCGCTTGCGTGCTTCTTCCTGTTCCTTGGCCTGTTGTTCGGCTTCCTTCTCCGCGGTCGACTTGGTCTGAGGAACATCCATGCTCTCCAGGCCACCCCAGTTGGAGTCTTCGTCGACGTTCGTGGAGGTGGCTTCGGCGAAGAAGTCAGTCTTCGCCGTATTCACTTTGGGGAATGAGCGTGTCGAGACGACGTAATTCGAACTCGACGCTGCATCATCTGCGACAGCCGCAGGCGCACCCGCGAACAGGGATGCGGCGAGTGCTGCAGCGGTAGTAATCGAAATAGAACGTTTCATCTTTTTCATCGCCTTCTACGCTAGCACACACGCGTCGCGTCGTGTAGGGGTCCATCGATGGGAACACATTGTCACCACTTACGACACGCCGAGTGTAATCGTACTCACAATCTCAGGTAGTATAGAGAGTCTTTTTTACTCTGCATACCGCACGATGCAACGGCGCAACCGTTGTCGTACGCCGCATGCAACGATCAGTAATGGATAAAGGTGAAGGCCTTCGCCTGTTCCGCCGTGAATTCGCGTTGAGAGATCACGCCGAGTCCTTTCGCGTTCGACTCGGAGATGCGGATCGACCCGTCGGGATTGACGGCTTCGACGATTGCGACGTGTCCGTAGTAGCCGTCCGCGCCTTCCTGTCCGGGGGCGAACACGAGCACGTCGCCGACGGCGCGCGCCTGGTTGTCGACCCAGTAGCCGAGCGATTGCGCCGAAGCGCCCCAGCTGCGCGCGTCGCCGAAGTAGGAGCCGGTGCTCAGGCCGAGCTGATGGCGGCGTTCGTACGACCACCACGTGCACTGCCCCCACGGATACGCGTTGCCGGTGTCGCCTGTCGCATGGTTCGGATTGAAGCCCGCGGGCAGCTGCGCCTCGTCCTTGTCGACGAGTTTGGCGACCTTCTCGTTGTATGCCTTCGCGGTCGTGAGCTTCGACGTGTCTTTGACCGCGTTTGTCTCGCCAAGGTCCCAGCTGCCGGTCACATTCGTCGATTCCTGCGTGGCGTACGGCGTCTGCACGCCAGCAGCGGCCGCGTTGTTCGCCGCGTCCACAAGATCCTGCGAGTCCACGTCGTCGGCCGTGAGCGCCTCGCGCACGTCCGAACGGGACGCGCTGGTGCCGGCGACGCGCGAGATGTCCAGTGTCTGTGTCGTTTCCGCGCCGTCAGCGACCGGGAACATCGTCGTATCGTCGTCCGCTTTCATGAACGCCATCGATGTCGCGGCCGTGCCGACGAGCGCCGCGAGCGACGCGGACGCGAGCACGGTGTTCTTACGCTGCGCTGCACGTGCGGATTCGCGGATCGCGCGACGCGTCAGCGGTGCGACCTCGTTGAGGCGGCGCGCAAGGTCGGGATTGATGCCGAGCACGTCCGCGTTGCCGTCAGCGGCTTTGCTCGCGTAGACCGATTCCGCGGAATGTGCACCGTGCTTCGTGGTAAACAGGGACTTCGTCAGGGCTACAGCGCCTGCACCCTTGCGGGTCGCGTGGGCAGCATGCCTCATACGCAAATCACTCCTTATGAACGTCGCTCAACAGCGTGCACGGTGTCCGTGCCTTCGACTCACGAAAATCTAGGGTACATCAACAAACCGTCAAAATGCGCGCGCCGCGCGTTTCCCAGACACGGACGGCGCGCGCGAACATAGCACAAAACCCGCGCAAACAGCAGGAACGAACAACGTTTTCCCCTGAGAAAGAAATCGCCAAATCTTCACATTTCGAGGGGCATCATCACATGTCCACTACAATCGGCGGTATCCATGTATGCCCATGCCGCGCACGGCGTTTTCCTTTGTTGTGGCTACGCTGAGAGTCATGGATACAATCACGATTCCGCAGTCAATGCTCCCCGAGGACGCGCGCTTCGGCTCCGGACCGAGCAAGATCCGCCCCGAGCAGATCGAAGCGCTCGACCACGCCGCGCTCACCGTGCTCGGCACATCCCACCGTCAGGCGCCCGTCAAGGACATCGTCGGCTCGATTCGCGAGGGTCTCGCGTCGTTCTTCTCGATTCCCGACGGATACGAGGTCGTCCTCGGCAATGGCGGCGCGAGCGCGTTCTGGGACGTCATCTGCGCGTCGCTCATCACACGTCAGGCCGCGTGCGGCGTGTACGGGTCGTTCAGCGGCAAGATGGCGGCATCGGTGGAATCCGCCCCGTTCCTTGAGCAGCCGATCCTCTTCGAGGGCGAACCGGGCACGTACCGCATCCCCGAACGCACCGAATACGTCGACACGTATTGCTGGGCGCAGAACGAGACGTCGACGGGTGTGCAGGCGCCTGTGTACCGCATCGACGGTTCCCGTGAGCAGGGTGCGCTCATCTGCATCGACGCGACGAGCGGCGCGGGCGCAATCCCCGTCGACATCGCACAGACGGATGCCTATTACTTCTCGCCGCAGAAGGCCTTCGGCTCCGAAGGCGGCCTGTGGATCGCGATCCTTTCGCCGACCGCGATCGAGCGCGCCGAGGGCGTCAAGCGCAGTGCGGGGCTTGAAGGTGCGCGCCGCTGGATTCCCCCGTTCCTGTCGCTCACGTCCGCGATCGGCAATGCGCGTAAGAACCAGACGCTCAACACACCGTCGCTCACGACGCTCGTGCTGCTCAACGAACAGGTCTCGTGGCTCAACGAGAACGGTGGCCTGCCGTGGGCGTCCGCACGCTGCCGCCGTTCGTCGGACATCGTCTACCATTGGGCCGAGCACAGCGACTACGCGACGCCGTTCGTGACCGATCCGGACGCGCGTTCGCAGTCGGTCGTCACGGTCGACCTTGACGCGGCCGTGCCTGCTGCGACCGTCATCGCGGCGCTGCGTGACAACGGCATCGTCGATGTTTCCGGATACCGCAAACTTGGCCGCAACCAGCTGCGCATCGGCGTGTTTCCTTCCGTCGAACCGTCCGATGTCGAAGCGCTCGTGCACTGCATCGATTACGTCGTCGAACGTCTGTAGTCGTTCGCACATCCGTATCGACGAAGACGGCGATACGGAATATATGGGAGTACCGATACCTATATATTTTGTGGACGCCCGCGCACTGCATCGTGCGCGGGCGTCCGCGTATATATATATAGAGGCAGCACATACATCGATGCATGCGATACGTGCACGTGTGCGCACGCCACGTGGTCAGAACGGCGTCGACGCCATCAGATACGAACCGGACGTGCCACTGATGCGCGCCCCGCCATCGGCCGCGGGGATGAACACGGCCTCACCTTGCCGCAACGTGCGTGTATCCGTCTGTGTCGTGCAGACGACTTCGCCTTGCGTGCACAGCAGCACACGCGGCCCCGCATGCGGCACGGCGGCGCGACCGCGCATCTGCTGCACGAGCGCGTCGTAGCGTACGGCGAGCCGTTCGACAATCGGCCATGCGCGCGTGTCGTCGACATGTCCGTAGGCGAGCACATATTCGCTCACGCCTGGTTTATAGAACACGACGTCGCGCATGAGGAGCGCGCCAAGGCGCGCATCGGATGGATTGACGGGACTCGTCGGGCGGCAGTCGACACATTGCAGCAGGTTCACGATGTCCTTGTGCTTGACCGTCATCCCCGCGCGCAGCACATTGTCCGAATTCGTCATGATCTCGGCGCCCGTCCCATATATATAGGCATGCGGCACGCCCGTCGGCAGGAACACCGATTCGCCTTCCTCAAGGCGCACCGGGTTCATCATGAGCAACGCGAGCACGCTCGTGTCTCCGGGGAACGCGCGTGCGGCGCGCAACGCGAAATCGAAGGCCATGATGTTGCGGCTGTGTGTCGCGTGCGCGGCCGCTGTGTTGATGTCGTCGATGAGCGCGTCCGGGTCGCTCGCGGGCGCGGTGACGGCCGTATGGAACGCGCGGAAGATGCGTTTGCGCGACTCGGGCCATACGGTCGCGGCGACGGGCATCATCATGTCGGCGTCCGCGAACGAATCATCCCCGTGTCTGCCGCCCGACGCGAACGCGTCGACCATGCGTTGCGCGATGGGCGAACGCAACAGCTGCAGATTGCGCAGCGCGAACGAGTGCGACGCGAAGCCGACCGATGCGAGGAACGGTTCGAGTGCGACGACCATTTCGCTTTTCGCGTTCATGTCCTTGAACGAACGTTCGGGTGCGTCGAGTGCGATGCCTTGGCGGTTCTCGATGTTGAATCCGGCACGCGCCTGGAATCCGACGGGGTGCACTTGCAGCGAAAGCGGCTCGTCTGCGGCGATTGTTTTGAACAGGAACGGCAAGACCGGACCGAATTCGTTCGCGCCGCGCGCGCCGACCATCCCGTCCGGGTCCTGCGCGATCGCGTCGGTGAGCGCGATCATGCGTGTCGTGCCGTCCGCGCTGGGCATATCGAGCATCGACGGTGACTGCGCGTGCCCGCTGAACCACATCTCGGCGAGCGGGCCCTGCGCGTCCGCGCCGTCAAGATGGAACATCCGCTGCAGGCTGCTGCGCGATCCCCACGCATAGCGTTTGGGCACCGGATGGATCGTGTACACGCGCGTTCCTTTCTGCCGACGTTCCGGACCCACCCATTGTACGCGATGCGCATATGGGCGCCCATGCGCGCCACGCGCGGAAATCAGCCCAGAGGATGACCGCGCCGTGTCCGCACATGTATTAAGGTTGTGGGGTATGAAGTTCGCCCCGATCATCGATCCACACGCCCGGCGCTCGATGCCAAAGCCGGTGCAAGTGGACCTTCGCAAGGCGTTCATCCTCGGCACGGCCCTGTGGGCGGTCGCGCTCGTCATATGCGGCTGCTGCTGGTTCTTCGCACACATCGCATGGTTCAAACTCGCGACGTTCATATGCGCATGCGGTGTCGCAATCGGCTTCGCGATGCTCATCTGGGAGCATTTCGACCGTTCCGATTACCGCCGTCTCGGCCAGTGACGCGCCTTTCGTGGGCCGTCTGCGCCATTCATGGCACGATTCACCGCGCCGCGTCGTGTGCGATCGGCAATACGAGGCTGAACGTGCTCCCCTGCCCCGGCCGGCTCCACACCTGTACACTGCCGTGGTGCGTGAGCGCGACATGTTTGACGATCGCGAGTCCAAGGCCCGCGCCGTCACGCGAATGCTCATTCTGGTTATGCCCCCGGTAGAACCGTTCGAAGATCCGCTGCTGTTCGTCCTCGGCGATGCCGCTGCCCCGGTCGATGACGCGGATGACCGCGTCGTCGCCGTCGCGGCTCGCGCGCACGTCGACGCTCACCGTCGCGCCGTCGGGCGAATACGCGAGCGCGTTCTCGAGCAGTTTGCCGAGTGCGGCGCGTATCTGCGCGCTTTCGCCGTGCACGGTGAGCGTGTCGTCGCCGCGCACATCGATGCGCTGCCCGCGTTCGTCGGCGATCGGCCGCGCGATGTCGGCGGCCGCCTGCGCTTCGGCGAGCACATGCAATGCGTTGTCCGCCGTCGGCGTCACCTGCTCCTGGGCTTTGATGAGCAGCAGCAGGTCGCCGACCATATGGTCGATGTACGCGATCGTGCGCCGCACTTGGCGCGCGTCCTTCGCGATCTGTGCCTCGTCGAGGCCGCCCTGTTCGAGCGTCGCCGCGAGGTGCTTGAGTTTGTCACTCGGTTGGACGAGGCGTTGTGAGACGTTCGTGATGAAGTCGTCGCGCACTTGTGCGAAACGCACCGCTTCGCTCACGTCGTCGAGCAGGATGACGACGAGTCCGTCCGAGATCCTGCCGACGGTGACGTTGAGCCAATTCGGACGGCTCACCGTCCGCGCGTCCGTGGACGCGTGCGCGTCGTCGTCGATTTCGGCGAAGCGGCGCGGCGTACGCGTCATCAGTTCGAGGGTGCGTTTGCCGCCGTGCGCGCGCACGTCGCGCACGGCTTCGGCGATTGGTACGCTCACGATCGCGTCGTCGTCGACGACACCAAGTCGGTACGCGTCCGGATTCGCACGGACGACTTCGCCGGTGTCGTCGACGACGACGGCCGCGGCCGGAATCATCGTCAGCAACGCCGCCGTCGAATCCTGGAGATCGTCGTCCGCGTCGTCATCGTCATCGTCGTCATCATGTCGTCTGCGCAGCCGTGAGACGAATTCGTCGAAACGTTCCGACAACGGCACACCGTCGGTCCCCGGTGTGAACAGCGGCGCGAGCGCGTCGACGAGGAGGATGCCGATCCCTATGAGCGCCGCGAGCGCGAACAATGCGAACGCGGCGGCGATGATGGCGGACGTGTCGATATGCATACCGCCATTGTGGCACATCGCCGCGCCGCACGTTCCGCATCGTCGCGCATACGCGGTGGGCGTCGCGGTTGGTTTCTCGACACGTCTCCTCTACACTTGAGCTGGAAGACGCCGGCGCATGCGGACGGCCGGCGGTGACGACATGGAAGAAAGGCGGGAAGATGCGCGTTATCTTCAATGAAGGGCTCAAGGCGATCGCCGACGACCTCGACCATATGGTGCGCAACGTGCGTGACGCGATCCACGGTGCCGGTGCGGCGCTGCTCAGCCAGGACCTCGACGCCGCGCAGAAGGTCATCGACGACGACGCGCAGACGGACGCGTTGTCGACGTCGATCGTCGACCAGTGCGTCGAGCTGCTCGCGCGGCAGAACCCGGTCGCGACCGATCTGCGTGTCGTCGTCTCGACGATGCGGCTCGCGATCACGTTCGAACGGATGGGCGACCTCGCGCGGCATATCGCCGAGGCGGCGCGTCGCACCTATCCGGATTCGCCGCTGCCGGAGCATGCGGTCGGCCTGTTCCAGCAGATGCAGGATTTCCTCGATGTGACGGCGGATCGTCTCGTGACGATGCTCGCGGACCGCGACACGCATACGGCCGAGGAGATCATCCGGGACGACGACAAGCTCGACGCGCTGCATCTCGAAACGCTCAAGCTTGCGCAATCCGAGGATTTCCCGGGCACGAACCAGCAGCTCATCAATGTCGTGCTCATCGGCAGGTTCATGGAGCGTCTCGGTGACCATTCGGTGTCCGCGGCGCGCCGTGTCGTGTTCATCGTCTCCGGCTTCGACCCGTCGAAGGCGCCTGCGCGCGACGAAGGCACCGACATCGACTGACATATGGCGCCCCGCGCGCTGTCCCGCATGGTGGATGGCCGATACGAGTTGTCCCCAGTATCCGTTGTGGATACTGGGGACAACTCGTATCTGACGTCTGTGATCGGCGTCAGGTCATGCGTCGACGTCGACGACGAGTTTGCCGGTGACGCGGTGGTCGGCGAGCGAACGCAATCCGTCGACGAGGTCGGAGAACGGCAGCACGCCGGTGATGAGCGGGTCGAGTTGGCCTTGCGAGACCATCGACAGGATGTCCGAAGCCATCGTGCCGAGGTCGCGTTGCTCGACCGGATTGCCCGATGCATGCGCGCCGCCGAGGTTGACGACATCGATGCTCAACGCGCCGCCGAACATCTGGCCGCCCGAGACCGGCGGCACATCGACGATCGTGACGAGCTGCCCGTTGTAGGCGAGGCGCCCGAGGTCGCGCGCCGCCTCCCGACCGCTCACCGTGTCGACGATGAGGTCGGCGCCGAGGCCATCCGTCAGTTCGCGCACGCGCTCGTCGACGTCCTGGGTGCGGTAGTCGATGACCGCGTCCGGGCTCACATGGTCGCGCACATAGTCGACGTTGCGCGTCGAACATGTCGTGAACACGGTGATGCCGTGCATCTTCGCAAGCTGCACGGCGATGCCGCCGACCGCGCCGGAACCACCGTGCACGAGCGCCGTGCGCACGAGGTTGAGGTTCGGTTTCCTGTTGATCGTCTGGTATGCGGTGAGCGCGCTGCACAACACGCCGGCGGCCGTCGTATAGGCGACGTCGTCGGGGATGAGCGACAGCTCATATGCCGGCGCGTCCACATATTCAGCGAAGCAGCCGTTGTAACGCAGGTCGCCATGGCCGGCGACGCGCATGCCGACCTTCCATGTGTCCTCGACGCCTTCGCCGATCGCGGCAATCTCGCCGGCGACATCCAAGCCAAGGACATGCGGGTACGTCCACGACTCATTGCCGCCCTCGGCGAGCTTGTAGTCGACCGGGTTGAGGCCGACGGCATGCACACGGACGAGTACATGGCCGGGAGTCGGCGTCGGTACGGGCACGTCCGCGAGCTCGATCGCATCAAGCCCGTGGGCCTGCCCGTCGGGGATCACATACGCCTTCATTTGGCGGCCTCCGGCTTGTCAAGGCGTTCCTCGGCTTCGGGCTTGTCGGAGCCTGCGGGCTGCGCGTCCACGCTTTCCTCGGCCGGTGTGATGGCTTCGGCCGCGGCATCGGCCCGCTGGTTCGGGAACGCGGCGGCTTCGGCGTTCTTCGCCTCCTGCATGAGGCGCGCCTCATCGGCCTCGCTGAACGAGGCGTCGAAACGCATGCCCGGCTTCATGTCGACAGGATGCTGCGGATCGGCGATCGCGCCGAAGACCTTGAGCATCTCGTAGATGTAGGTGCCCTTCGTGCGGTTGAGCGCGATCTCGATCGCCTTGTGCTCGAGCCCGTTGCGGCCGAACGTCGTGAGCGGTTCGCCATCGCGCAGCTTGACGGCGGCGTTGAGCATGTCGCGCACATCGTATTCGCTGTTCCACACCTCGGGCACGCCACGGTCGACGTCGAAGAGCGTGTAGACGGCTTCCATGCCGGTGCGCATCGAATACTCGGTCGTGAAGATCGTGTCGCGCGGTTCCTCGGCGAACTGGCCGATGAACGCGAAGTTGACGGCGCCGTCAGGCACGACGTCCGGGCGGTCGCCGAGCTCACGCGGCATGAAGAACGCATCGACGTACGGCATCATGACCGGGATCGTGTTGCAGTGCTCCGAGGCGAGCTCATGGATCCTGTCGGTCGGCACACCCATATGGTAGAGCCATTCCTCGCAGATCTCCTCGCCGGTGCAGTCCTGCATCTTCTTGCGGATGTAGTTGCCCGGGTTGTCCGGCAGCAGCGCGTCGATCCACACGCTGATCTGGTCGGCCGGCTGGTCGCGGAACTGCTGCTGGCGGTTGATCGTCCAGCTCATGAGCCAGTTCGAATCCTCGACGCTCACAATGCCGCCCGTCACGGTGTGGCCGCCGAACGGCGAACGCCCGGTGATCTTCTCGATGTACGGGATGATCTCGTCATCGAGCGTCGTCGCGGTCGCGCTCATCCACTTCGTCAGGTTCGGATCATAGATGAACTTCTGCGGGTGGCCGAAGCTCGGGTCGACGGCGGCGATGCGGTTCCACGTGTCCCATCCGTTGCCGGCCTTGAGCGACGGATCGAAACCAGCGGGCGTGTTCTGGTTGCCTTCCGTCGTCGACTCGACGAGGCCGCCGTTCGTGATGAACACGAAATCGTCCTCGCCCAGCTCGATCGTCTTCGTCGTGTTCGTCTTGAGGTCGGTCACGACAAGCGTCTTCGCGGTCTTCTTGTTCGGCGTCGAATACGGATTGCGCGGGAACGCGCCGTTCTTCGCCTGCGCGCGCATGATCTCATCCATCGCGACATGCGTGAACTCACGCTTCGGTCCCATCTCGTGCTCGCTCACCTCGAACGTCACATCGTCGACCGACGTCTGCATATGGAACTGCACATCGTGCGCCTTGAGATAGTTCATGAGCGGCAGAATCATCGACTCGTACTGGTTGTACCGGGTGAAGCGCAGCGCCGAGAAGTCCGGAAGACCACCGATGTGATGGATGAAACGGTGGATGTAACGGTGCATCTCAAGCGCCGACTGCCAGTTCTCGAACGCGAACATCGTGCGCCAATACAGCCAGAAGTTCGAATTGAGCACCTCATCGTCGAAGTAATCGGTGATCTTCTTGTTCGCGAGCTCGTCTTCGGTCGCGAGATACAGTTTGAGGATCTCCATGACGGCCTTGTCGGACAGGTTGAATCTCCTGTCCGTATGCGCGTCCTGTCCACGTCCCTTCGTCGCACGGCACTTCGAGAAGTTCGGATCCTCTTTGTTGAGCCAGTAATAATAGTCGAGCATCGACACATTCTTGTCCTCGATGCTCGGCACGTCGCGGTAGACATCCCACATGACCTCGAAATGGTTGTCCATTTCACGGCCGCCGCGCATGACGTAGCCTTCGCCCTTGATGAACGCGCCATCGAGTGCGCCTCCGGGGAGCACGTCCTTGTCGAACACATGGATGTTCTTTCCCGGCATCTGCGCGTCGCGCACCAGATAGAACGCGGCCGTGAGCGCCGCCAGACCGGTGCCGATGATGTACGCGCTCTTGTGCTCGATGCCCTCCGGCTTGCGCGGGTGGGCGAAGGCCTCGAAATTGCCTGCCGAATAGTACATGGTGCCTCCTCTTGCGCGGGACCGTTCCCGCGAAGACGTGTCCGCGCCGACTTTCGGCGCCCTAGAGCCCATTGTCGGTCCGTTCGCGCGCGGGGCACACGGGACTTCACTAAGAGCTTGCCGCGCAGCCATCCCCCAGTCCCGTGCGCTATGCGCACATGTACGTTCTTTCCGCACCACGGTACGCTGACGCGACGCTCAGCGTACCGTGGTGCGGACAATATCGTACGGACAATACGGCATGCACATGCCCCCGGTATCTCATTTACAATATGTACATACGTATGTTCGATCCATCCAATCCGACCAATCCATCCAACCGACGACCAGAGGGAATCCATGGGAGCAAACCGAGGACAGACGAATGCGAAGAACGCGGTCATCGAGATCTTCGAACTGCTGTGGGAGGAGACGGACGAATGCCATGGGCTCACCGAGAGCGAGATCCAGGAACGGCTTGAGGAGCGGCACATCGACAGGGACATCGACGCACCCGCGCCGTCGACGCGCACGATCTACAGCCAGATCCATTGGTTGTCGATCCAACACCATCCGATCCTCGGACGTCGCGTGAGCAAAGTCGACATCGAAGCCGCGCGCGAGCGCACACCTGACGCAAAACCGGGATGGTATATGGAACCGTTCCTTTCGGACGCCGAATCACGGCTGCTCGCCGATTCGCTCATGCTGTCGCGCATCGACCGCGAGGCGCTGTCCGACCTGATCGGCAAGCTCGACGAGATCACCGGCCGCGGGCAAAACGGCGATTCCGTCGCATACGAGGCGAACATCAGTAGCAACAAATACGTGGACATCGAGTTCCTCGGCACCGTCGGCGCCATCGACCGCGCGACACGGGACGGGCACTGCGTCGAATTCAACTACCAAGTCTACGGGGCGGACAGGAAACCGGTCCTGCGCACCGACGGGCACGGACGCGCGAAGCTGTACCGCATCGACCCCTACGGCATGGTGACGAAGCGCGGCGAATACTATCTCATCGGCTGGTTCCACGACCGGGAGCTGCCGACGGAGGACGAACCGGACGACAACCATACGAACCTCTACTGTTTCGTCATCGACCGCATCGTGAACATCCGCGAGACCGACGAGGCGATCGCCGTGCCCGCGGACACATGGGACGTCGAAGGCGTGCCGATGGCGTTCTCGGAGCAGCGCATTCCCTTCACGCCCGCCGGATTCGCGAGGTCGCGTCCGCACATGACGATGGGACCGATGATCGACGCGACGCTCATCATCAATGAGGGCATGCTCACCGTGCTGTATGAATGGTTCGAAAGCGCACAAGTGCGGCGACTGCCGAACGACAAATGGATCAACGGCAGCCCCAGCTACCTCGTGGACGTCAGGGCCCCGGAGATGGGCCTGCTGTTCTGGGTCCTGCAGTACCAGTCCTGGTTCCCGACGACCATCGTCAAACCCGCGCATGTGCGCAAGCGGCTCGCACAGCTGGGTTGGCAGCTCATGGAGAATCACGGCGGCGCGAAGAAGGAGGACGACCGCGGCGCGGAGGCGCATTGACAGCGCGGATAGCGGTGGGGCGCGCGGGGGCACGCTGAACGGAACGTGAGCGTGCCCCCGCGCGTATCAACCATCGTTCACGCATTCGCGCGCACGATTTTGTGTGCGAGGAAACCATCAGTGTCGGAATAGCACGTCATCCACGCGAGCATGACGAGCAGACCGACCATGAAATCCCAGCCGGAGGCGCCTGCGACAAGCAACGCGACAACAGCGAGGATGACGACATTCGTGATGAACACATAGAGGATGCGCTGGAGCGCGGAGACGCCGAACGCGACGAACCGCTTCCGCGAGTTCTCAAGGAACACCGGTATCAGCGCGATCGCGACGACGATGACGAACGCGAGCGCATAGCACAGCACGCGCCACACGATGAACAATCCATTCACCCATCCGAAGAGCATATCGAGCAGATAGCCTGAGAAGAACGCCACGAGCGGCACGATGATTGTGATGAGCAGCAGTTTGACGAGGCGTCGGACGATCTTGTCCTTCGTTCGGGACGCGTTCCAATCACCGCTGACCGAGTATTCGTTCGCGCGTGTGCGCAACAGGATCGGCCCCATGAGATTGTTGATCGCGAGCAGGATCGGTGAGAGGACGACGGCTTCGACGAGCAGGATGAGCAGTTGCATGACGAAGGGGCGTCGCTGCTGGATATCGAACACCGTCGCGTCAAGCGGCAGGAACGAGCGCAGCCAATGCAGAATCGTGTCGCTGAACGGCAGCACCGACATCGCGTCGGCGAAGCTTTTGCCGGTTTCCGCATCGATCGAACTGCGGATCATGATGAATCCGAATCCGAGGCCGAAGATGAGGCAGACGAAGACGATGATCCGTTTGTAGAACTGTTGCATGATCGTGGTTCACTCCATTGTTCTGTTCGTGGGTGTGTGGTGGGACGCTCAGTAGAAGCACGCGCCGACGGCGACGATGACAAGCAATCCCTCAAGTGTCCACAACGCGATACGACCGATATTGTTTCCACGGTTTTCCGCGAGTTTCGCGGCGAATGCGGCCGCGAGGAGGGCGACGCCACTGACAGCCGAATCGATGAGGTACAAGTCGTAGTTGTGGTATAAGGAAAGACGCAGGAAGAGCTCATGGTTGAGCGTGACCGCGACGTACACCGTATACCCAGCCATCGTGATACCCAACGCGGCGCATATGATACGGAAATCGAAATCCGGTATGTAGATGACGCCGAGATAGCACATCGCAAACACCAGTTGGAACACGAGCAGGACGATGAGCGATCCGCCGAACAACAGGAAATGCTGACCACTGAGCAGCTGGTACATCCGTCCGAAATTGTCCATCGTCATCGGCAACCTGTGCCCCATGCACGCGAACACGGGAAACAGCAGATAGTAACTCAGCGATGCACATAAGGCTACGGCAAGCGACACGAAACTGATGCGCCGCGTATACGAGGCTGCGGCTTTCGCAGCGGCCGTGCGCGCCTTCCATTTCGCACCGATGCGCGTTCCCCGGGTCTTTTTCGGTTTCGCAGTGGTCGCCGCCGGTGCAGGCGTCGACGCGGCACTTGGTGCTGGAGCGGAAGCGGACGCGGCCCCCGGCGCGGGAACGGGAGCTGGAGCTGCGCCGAATGGAGAACCTCCGGTGCCGACCGGCGAGCCCGCACTGCCGAACGGCGAACCACTTGGCGCTGGAGCGGGAGCCGGCGCGGGTGCCGGGGCCGGAGCGGGCGCTGTCCCTGCGCCGAATGGAGACCCTCCGGTGCCGAATGGCGAACCGGCGCTGCCGAACGGCGAACCACCTGGCGCGGGCGCGGGCGCGGGCGCCGGGGTGGGAGCCGGAACAGGTGCCGGAGCACTGCCGAATGGCGACCCCCCACTACCGAATGGCGAACCGGCGCTGCCGAATGGCGAACCACCTGTACTGCTGGACATCATGAATCCTTTCTCACTGTGATCCCGTGCGTGATCCCATGTGACCCGTCCGGGTGTGGGACCTGTTCATAGGTCGTGCGCTTGCATCGCCATGTCACGTTGGCGGTATGCACGCACGCTATTTGTCGGCACGTTTCCTCGTGAAGAAGCCGAACACACCACCCGCTTGTCGCGGCCCCAACTTGGGCGCAATCCTCCCCCATGCGGCAGCGAAGGCACGCTCCGGGAACCGCTTGCCGAGTGACTTTTCATAGTGCGCGACGAACTTGGCTTTCCTCTTCGGATCGTCGACGAGTTTGACGAGGTTGTTCGTATGTACATTGGCGTTGTTCGTCATATCATCGCCGACGATGTCAGCGAAACGCTCCACCTGTGCCTGTCCCGTCTCCGGTTTCGCATTGAGCATCGCCGCATCCAAGGCGAGCAACGTGAGCGTATTCGCGGCGTCGTTGTGCACGATGACATATGCGAACACGTGACGCATATACGGCTGTATGAACATCGCGGGTACTGCATTGAGCTGCACGGCGGCGATATCTACGGAATCGGTCACGCATGTGGCGAGTGGTTGCGCGATCGCCGCGAGATATTTCCGCTGATTGTCCGTATCAAGATCGGAGATCGGCAACCGCGCACCTTGTGCGCTCACGGTTCGCAATGCCTGCCGCACCGCCATCGCATCCGGCTTGCGTTGCTGCATGAGCGCCGACAACTGCGCGATCGCCGCCTGTTGTTGCGCAAGCACCACGACATTCGGGATTGGAAGGCCCAACCGTCCGCACAGTTCGCATACATCGTTGGCGGCACGCGCCGACGCGGTGCCATCGCATATGTCGATCCGTGACGCGAGGCCGTTAGCAAAACGGTTCACGATGTCCCCGCGCCGATCCACCATGAGCGCCTTGCAGCAATACACACGCCCTTCCGTCGCGGAAGTGGCGAATACCCGCTCAAGCGCGCCGATTGCGGCTTGTTCCACGTCCATAGCCGCCCGGCGTTCGATCACAAGCAATGAGAGCATGACAATGAGTTCAAGACGTACGTTCCATCGGCCGATGAGCATCTCGACCATCGCGACGCCGGTCGCGAAGTCCGGCTGCGCCGTCGCCGTGTCGATGAGACGGAGGATGGCTGCGGGGACATCGCCTTGGAATGCGGCCACCATCTGGCAACCGGGGACACCCAACGGCAATCGCAGTCCTTTGTCCAACTGATTGAACATGACCGAGGTGACCATCGACGCATACACGTCAAACGTCCATGGCACACCTTGGCTCTGCGTACCGGATACACCTGTGGCCGACGCCGCCCCGATGAGGTCCTCGCCGTCAATCGCATGGAACAGTTCCATATCCAAATCGCCGCCGGCAATCGAGAACAATCGTTCGCCCACTGAGTGCGTCTGACGGTAGAGCCGCTGCGAACCCACACCGTTCGCGATGATGTCCGCGCAAGCCTGCACAGCCGCGTTGCACAATGCGGCGCGCAACGGCTCGTTGTCCTGTGTCAACGAGACGACGGCGCCAGTCGCCGCGGCGCACCATGCTTCGGGACGTTCATCCGACGTCAATGCATCCATAAGGCATTCGGCGAATGCGGCGCGCTGGGACGGTGCGCCGTATCGCAGCACGAATTCGCCGCACGCGGCGACCTGCCCCGCATCGAGTTCGGTCACTGGATGCGACCCCATCATGATGCGGTAGAGGTCATAGGCCGTCACGAGTTGCGCATCGAGTGCGGCATACGATGTCGTATCAAGGAATGTGTGGAACGAATCCAGACCATCCTGTGAATACCGCAGCATCGTGATGACGAAGTCGGCGAACCCATCAAGCCCTTCCTGATACTCACAGTCGGGGAACCTCCCGGCATCCACATCGAAGAGGTCACAGTACGAAAGTGCGGGACTGTCGATCGAACCGTTCATACCATCGACGGCGCGGATCAGATGGAACGGCGAACGCAACGGATCGTATTCGTAACTCGAGAACCCATAGGTGAGCGCCTGGCGTATCGGCAACGCGTACTGCATCGCGGCGATCCATAGCGCGAAATCATGTTCGGACGCGTTGATGAGGATCTTGCGGCTGAAGTCATCATCACCATCGGCGATGAGCGCCTCCAACAGCAGCTTCGCTGCTTCCCCATGATCATCCTCGTCAAGGAACTCCCGCACATCGTCGATCGTGACCCCATCGGCAGGCGTGATGCCGAGGGGCTCCAACAATGCGGGACGCTCGTCCTTCCTTGCCGTTTCGGCATCCATCCATGTGAGGAACGATGGGGATGACAGGAAACCGCAGGGATAGGCATCGACTTGTGCGGCCGGCAATGCCGTCGTATGGCTGATGAAGTTGCCTCCGCGCACCGAGCCTTCCGGATAATCGCGACCGATGTACGAACACACGGCCATGCCGTACAATCCGTCAGGACCGGTCAATGGTCCGAAACACCACCGCCTTGGATACAGGGATTGCGCCTCGTCCTTCGTCGGCAACGCCGGATAGTCGTCACGGCGTGGCGGCGTATACGACTGCATGACGCCGATGCCATTGCCGGCGGCGATCCAGTCGTGCATATGCGGCGAATACGAGTAGTTCTGGAATCCGGAGGCATTGCCGTCAATACCTTGGCGGCATGACGTGTAGATCACTTGCTCTGCTTGCATCATCGCCCCCTACAGGATTCCTTTTTCGTTGAGGATCCACAGCATCGCGTCTTCGATGCGTTTCGGCGCGGGCGGCGCGATTGTGCCATCGTGCTGCGGCGCGCGGCCCATCGCCGAGAACGCGAAGCAGGAGGCTTTCATGTACTGCTGCTTGAGGCGGTCGACGAAATCACCTTGGTCCCATGTGTCGAGCAACGCGCGCATCTCGCTATCGACGGCTTTGCGGTCGTTGTCGTCGAACGCACCGGCGGCCACATGTGGTGACGGTCGGGACAATGCGGATCCCGGCGGCAGCACGTTGTTGTCCTCGAGCACATCGAGTTTCGAGAACGCCGCGGCGACCGGGATGTCGATCTTCTCGGTCTCCTTGATGTGGTTGGCGTTGCGGATGAGCGACGCGACCATGTCCAGCACGGCTGAAGGGCTTGATACCTCGTCCTCCTCGACGACACCCGACGTCCGAATCGCCTCGTCATTGTCGATCTTCGAACGCACCTGGCGGTTCGCGAGCGGATCGAGCAGGAAGATGATGCCCGACGAATGGGCCACATAGTTCGCGACGACGTTGATTGTGTCGGGGTCCTCCCAATCCTCGCCGGCCGAATCGAAGAACACGAGCGTCATCGCCTGCATCTTCTTGAACAGGCCACCGGATTCCTTGCGCAGCATGCCGAGGATCGGACGGTTCTCGGTGACGTTCGAGCCGACGAGATGCGACTGTGTCTGCGCGATCGGCTTGTTGCGGATATAGAGGTCCTCCTCGAAGCGTTCACGGTACTGTTTCTGGTCCTCGGGGCCATACAGCTGGAACGTGCCGCCGAACGGGCGGAAGATCCGTTTCATCATCTCGTGGATGAGCACGCCGATATACGTGCTCTTGCCCGAACCTCGTGTGCCGATCAACGCGACGATGATCTGTTCGTCGGAGTCGATTGTGGACGGCAATTCGTTGTGGCAGCTCGGGCAGATGCGCTTGTGGCTTTCGCGTTTGCACCAATCACATGTGGCCGAGGACGGCATCGAGAACCGTGATTTCTTCCCGCGGAACACATGTGGACCGTTCCACGAGGGCACTCCTTTGTATTTCGCGAGCTTCGGGTCCTCTTCACCGACGCCGGGCTGTGTGATGTTGCCGTTCGCATCGACAGGGCCACATATTTTCCTCGCTTCGCATGCGAATTCGACATCGCCGATATCGTGCGATTCGAAACAGAACGGGCATACATATTTGAGTTTCATGATTCATCCGATCTCCGGCGAGATGCCGGCTTGCAATATGAGATCCACATGGTTGTAGTCGTCGTCATCCTTGAAGAACAGCTTGTAGCATTGCCCTTTGCGTAGCACCGATGGCGGTAGCGGGAACTCATGGCGTCCCGCGCCGCTCTGTTGCGGCACTTCGAGCACACATGCGCCCTGTGTCGCGAATGCCGGGACCATATCCTTGCTCACGCGCAATTCGCTTGGAGGCACGTCCCCCGTGCTTTCGACGACGAGTTTGGCGGAACGGATACGCCCCAGGAACGTGCTCGTCTCGACGCGATAGGTCACGGTGTCGCTCTTGCCGAATGAGAAGCTCCTATTGCTCGGCGCCGAATAGGATATGGCATCCCCTTCGCCGAGTTGCGCGAACAATGAGAAGTAGTAGGTCGTCTTATTGGCGAGGCCTTCCACTTTGATCGCCTTGAGCAGGTCGTAGGTCTTTTTGTTGACCATTTTGCGGCTTGATCCGCGTTCGTTCGGCCCGGACGCATAATGGTCGGTGCGCCATACGAGCAGTACACGGACACAATCCGCTTGTGGCCAATCGAACATGATGACCGCGTCGCCACTCGAATCGGTTATCTTGTCGATTGACACGACTTTGCGTTTCGTCACCGTCGATACCGCGCCGATGAACGCCGTGTCTTCCTTGACCGTCGCCGGAATGAGATGGTAGACGGCATCATCAGGCAATGTGAAGGTACCGGAATCCGGACCGGTCGACACGACGTGCAGCTCATCATATGACGACGCAAGCTCGCGCAGCGGCACCGAATCGCCAAGACTGTATCCGACGTCCTCGCGGGCGAGGAAGAAACGACTTTCGCCGTCGTTCGGCGCATCCCACTGCAACGCGAACGTATCGTCCGGCATGAGCTGCGGGATCACGAACTCGATCGGCTCCGGCGGGGAAAGCGGTATACCGCCGACGCATACGCCCTGGGAATACCGCCGTTGGCCATCTGCATCCATGTACACGGCGAACAACGTGTATTGGTATGCGGTGCCGTTGCGCAGCCCGGTGTCCTGCAATCCGCCGCCGATGATGTTCGACACACGGTCACCTTCGCCGGGCCGCCGCGCAGGGGCGTCCGTGCCCGTGGCACGCCATACTTCGACATCGGCGTTTTTCGGGACACCGCTCCATGCGATGCGGATCGCACCATCCTCGGCAACGAGCTGCGGATCTTTCACATCGAAATAGTTGACGACCGGTTCGGCGAGTGACATCGCGGCCGAGAGCGGTCCCAACGTGGCGATGACCGCATAGTAATACACGGTGTTGGGTTCGATCGTCGTGTCGGTGGCCGATGTGCCCGCAGTGCGTTCGACTTCATCGCCGTCATGCTCGTCAAGGGGACGCGATCCCGCTTTGCGAATGACCTTGTAGACGGCATCAGCAGTGGCGGAAGCATCCCATGACACCACATTGGCGCGGCGGACGCCGTCGGCCCGCACATGGACCGCCCCTGCCGGTTTCGGTGGGTTGGCCGCGAGGATCGCGCTCAGACCAGGGTAATCGGCACACGCCTCGTAGACGCGCAGTGCCACATCAACACCCGGAGTCGGCCCCGCCTGTTTCATGATCGTCTCGGCCGCCGCGATGCCGGCGTTGATCCGTTCAAGCAGCTGCGCATCGGTGAAGTCGGGCGCCCGCCTGCCGATATCCTCATACAGCTGTTTGGCCGTATGGAACGCATGGTGTTCGATGGCGTCATGCAACTGATCGGACAATGGCCCGATCTGCGTACGCCGTGCTTCGAGCACTGTGCGCCGCTGCGCGATTTCGGGCATCGATTTCCAGAGCGTCTCCGCCGTGTCGAGCAATTGTTCGGCTTCATCGAAACGCAATGCCTCGATCGAACCTGTGGCCTCATCGACGACCTGCTGTGCACGACGCAGATTACCGTAGTCGAATCCACATTTCGCGCAGTATTTCACATCCGCACGGTTCTCACTACCGCAGTTCGGGCATGTGATGAAGATCCTGCCACCGCATTCAGTGCAGGATTTCACCCCCGGATCCATGAACGCGCCGCACCACGGGCACACTTCATACTGTACGGCCGCGGCTGTGTTCGTCCCCCCGGAAACCGACGATGCATAGGTGATGCCCTTCTGCGAACACATGTACTGCAGATAGGCGTCGGCGTCCTCGGCGGATAACGTTCTGCCGAGACAGGATGCGCTCTCCTGCATCTTCCTGACGAATCCAGCGACTGTGGCACTGTCAAGCTTCTTCGACACTGAAGCCACCATTGCGGCCTCATCAATGATCTTCCTGAGCGCGCGGTAGGCAAGGTATTCGTCATATGCCCGCTTGCTGTCCTCATCGGCGAATACATCACAGCATTTCTGGAACAGTTTGTTGTGGTCGCCGACAATCGTCGTGCTCTTGGTGGGCAGCTTGTGTTTGTCGGCTTCAGCCCATGCCTTGAGTGTCGCCGCCGGCTGATGCGTGATTTTGCCACCCAGGCCACGTCCCATGCCCTCCGGCTGCTGTGGGGCATCCAGCAGGGCGTACAGGTCCTCATAATGGTAGGTTTCGAGCAAAGATTCGGTGTTGCTGTATTTCGAAGCATCCTTCGGCACCGGCAATTCCTTGCCTTGTGCTCCTTCATGCTCACGCACCTCAATGCCAGAAGGTACGAGCGATTGCACGGCGCCAACCGGCACATTCACACCCGTCGCCTTGGATGCGATTTCAGCGATCTTGCCCAGTTCCTCGGTGAGCAGATAGCCACGCATCGAGAACAGCCCGATCTGCTTGTTGATGACAGCGTCAATCGACCGCTTCGCGGCGTCCCATGCGTCCCGGCGCGCCTGCATCGTATCCAGCTCACTGCGCCGCTTCTGCGCCTGTTCGAGATAATTGCTGGCTTTGCTCGCTTTCCTCGCGTTCTTCGTCTTGTCCTTTGACCATTGCGCTTCCTTTGTGGTCCATGCGTTGTCGATGATGCCACGCACACGCGGATCGTCGTCAGCCGTACCCACAAGGTCGTCATCGAAGTCGAAGATGTCCAGCATCACATACAGATTGTCCTGTGCCATATGCTTCCCTTCGCCTTCAGATCGACAATCCGGTGCCTGAGCTGATCTCACGTCCGATGTTCGAGAACGTCTCACTCAAATGGTTGAGATCGGTCAAACCGGCGAGGTCGCTGATGGATGAAATCTTCTTGAGGAAGTCCTCTCGTGCATCGCCAAAACCGATGGCCAACGTTTGAATTCCTTGTTCCCAGTCAAAATGTGCATCGCGAATTGGCACTTTTTCCCAATTTCCAACCCAACCCCATTCTCCGTCAGTAAGAATGATGGCGATTTTTGTCGCTGCATCATCAGAAAATAAAGGTGGAAGCGCGGCTAGAACAGAACTAGTACGCTGGTTACAAATAGGAGAATTACCAATCCTGTTAATACGTCTTAGTATTTCCTCTTCTTTTTCGGATGCCATCAAGGTTTCTCCGACTATAGAATCTCCACCATCGAAATCTGCGATACCGATATGCAAGTTCTGCACATCAATCATGTTAACAAAGCTACGACATGCCTCAATTGCTTTTTCAATTGGTTCTCCATTCATACTAAGAGAAATGTCTATAATTAAATATATTTCACCTGTGATACAGCTTTGTTTTGCCAACTCCATCCGCTCCCGCTCGATGTCGAGTGGGCTACGCAATACCCAACTCATGTCCTCCGGCAACGGCTCACGTACACCGATGAACTGCTGCCCGGTCTCAGCCTGCTGGCCATAGACCTCGATGACGCCGGACCCGTTGTAGCGGAAGGCGATGTTGATGTTCGACTTGCCGCCGTCAACATACGGTATGCCTTCGAACACATATTTGCCAGCGACCTCATTCTCGAGCGGCGCACGCTCATCGCCCTGCAGCACATAGATCTCCATACGGCCATTGCCCGAACGTGGCACAGCTATGCCAAGCGTCTTCATATAGCTCGCCGGAAGCGGCGTGTTCTTTGGAATGACGACTGTATTGACATACTGCGTGCGATGCTCCGATTCGGCGATCATGCCCATTGCGTGCGTGCACACATCGACGATCTTCTTGCCCCCGAGTACCATACGGGGAGCGTCAGTGGACGCCCCGCCTCCAATCGTGGCCGTCGGCGTCACGGTTCCCCCTCCGATCGTGAACAGCGGACGGCCCTCGGTATCCTGATTCGCGCGAATCGCGGCGCCCAACGCGACCGCCTCATCGACATTGACGCCGCCAAGGGGCTTTTTGCCCGACATGCGCTCGATGTACTCGTGCACTTGCGGCATGCGCGTGGAGCCACCCACGAGGATCGCACCATCAACACGTGACCAATTCATCGGAGGGTCCACACTCGCGAACAGACGATCGACGATATCGGCCGTCTCACCAAGCATGAACGAGGTGATGTCGTCGAACTCGTCACGACTCAGTCGATATTTCGCTGTATGACCTGCGCAGTCCACGGTGATGTCGGCATATGCCGAACGTGTGAGCCGTTTCTTCGCGTTTTCGGCCATAATGGCCAGACGCGCGAGCTGCCCATCGTCTTCGGTGATGTCCACATCGAATTCGTCCTCAAACTTGTCGGCGACCCACCGCACAACGGCATCATCCCAGTCCTTGCCGCCAAGCTGGTGGTTGCCATCGGAACCGAGCACGCGGATCTCATCGCCATCGACATGAGCGAGTGTCACGTCGAACGTGCCACCACCCAAATCATATACGAGGATGGTTTGCGGTTTGGACGATCCGTTGAGGCCATAGGCGAAGGTCGCAGCCGTCGGCTCATTGAGCACGCCATACACATCCAGGCCGGCGAGGCGTGCAGCTTCCAACGTCGCTTCACGTTCGGCGTTGCGGAAATAGGCGGGCACCGTCACAATGGCATGGTCGATTGTGCTCCCAGACACCTCTTGCGCTTGTTCGACAAGTCCGCGGAGCATCATTGCGGAGAGGTCGGTCGCGCTGTAGGTACGGCCGCACAACGGCAATGCGAAGGACTCATCCCCCATCGCGCGTTTGAAGAACGCGGCCGTTTCGGTGTATCCGGTCTCCTGTTGCTCCTTCGCTTCATCTCCGATGAGCACCTGTCCATCGGGCATCACGGCGACGACCGACGGCGTGACCGAACCGCCGTCGCGGTTCGGGATCACACGTGCCCGTCCCGTCTGCTGATCGATCATCGCCACTGCCGAATACGTCGTGCCCAAATCAATGCCTACCGTGATGCCCATGACAGGTTCCTTTCCTCATGTGTTTTGCTCTTGTCCAAATGCCGCCAAGCGGCTCCGCTCAGACCGACAATCCGGTCGCTTCGACGCGGGCCTTCGCCTCGTCGAACTGCTTTTCATCAAGCACGTTCTCCGGCTTCCAATGGGCGTCGATCTCCTTGCCGGAGCGCTCGTCCTTCGCGTGCATCTTCACTGTGCCTTCCGATGTGAGTTCAAGTGTGACGGAAATCGGTGAATTAGCCGGCGTATTCGGCTCGAGTATGAGCTCGGCGGTGCCAAGGAAGCGGTCTTCGTCGACCGGATAGCTGTCTTTCTTGTCAGGAGTCTGATAAATGCCAATCTCCACCAACGGCTGGTTGTCTTCTTGCGTGCCGTATTGCTGTGTGACCGAGACGGGGATCTCGTCATCCTTCTTGATCATGTTGAAGATCTTCTCTTGCATATCCTCGGCATCGGTCGCCCTGACACCAAAGCTCTTCGTCGACACGGAGACGACGCGTAGCTTCGGTGCACCACCACCGAGCGTTGGCATCGCCGAACCGCCGCCGGAAAGTGTGGGAAGCACACGTTTCTCACCGGTCTCGGTGTTCACGGCGACTTCCTGTCCGGATTCGTCAATCTGTTTCTCTTCGTTGGCGGCGAGCTTCGACTGTTCGTCAGCCTGCAGCATCGCGAAGATCGCGGCGCCCTTCGCGACGGCTTCGTCAGGGTCGAACATCTTCGGTTCAATGCCGAAGTGCTCCTTGACACCTTCCTTGATCTGCGGCATCTTCGTCGAACCGCCGACGAGCAGAATCTCGTCGATCTTGTCGATACCGCCAGCGGTCGCGACCGCCTTGTCAGCCAAGGACAGCGCACTGTCGGCAAGGAACTTCGTCGCGTCTTCAAATTCCTGCCGGCTCACCTCCACTTTGGCCGGTCCCGCGCCGTTGTAGCTGAGCATCTGCTTGACGGTATCGCGGTTCGAAAGAGTCTGCTTCGCCTTCTCGGATTTGACGGCGAGGTCCTGCAGGAATTCCTCGTTGTCGTCTTCATCGAACGGATCGCCATCGTAACCGGTCGCATCCACGAATTTGTCGACGAGCAGCTGACTCATCTGCTCATCCCACTTCTTGCCGCCGAGCTCATGGTCGCCTTCCGTCGTGACGACACGCACTTCGCCATCGGAGATCTTGAGCACGGTGATGTCGAACGTGCCGCCGCCAAGGTCGTAGACCATCACGGTTTTCGCGGCATCGGCGCGCGTGACGCCATAGCATATCGCGGCTGCCGTCGGTTCTTCGATGACGGCGAGCACATTGAGCCCCGCGAGCTGGCCGGCCTGCTTCGTCGCAGTGCGTTCCGATTCGCCGAAATACGCCGGGCACGTGATGATGACGTCGCGGACATCATCATCGAGCTGCTCCTTGGCCTGACGTGCAAGCTCTTTGAGGATGAGCGAGGAGATCTCGATCGGCGAGTAGTTCTTGCCGTCCACGACAATGGCGATGTCGCTTTTGCCCATAAGCTGCTTGACGAACATCGCGGTACGGTCCGGCGCAAGCACCGATGTATCCTTCGCCTCCTCACCGACGATGACGTTGCCGTCCTCGTCGAACTGCACGACTGATGGTGTCGTATCGGAATTCGTATCGAGGTTCTTCACGACAGTCGGACGTCCATCCTCATCCTGATAGGCGATGCACGAATATGTCGTGCCCAGATCGATGCCGTATACATATTTGGACATGGTGTTCTCTTTCTTGTGTTGGTTGTGTTTGGTTACTGCAAAAACGTGGCGTGTCCCATAAGCGTCACAGATTCGACGGAGGTGTCATCCCCTGCGGCTCTCCGAAAGACTGCACATCGGCTGGCGTCGCGGCAGCATCGGTTGTGGTCTCGGTTTCGAGCTGTGCATCGGCCGGTTCCGATGGCACGAACTTGTATACGTGGACCTTCTCTTTGAACAGCGGCTCCTCACCCCACATATAGCCAGGCGCGACCGAAGCGGCGACCGTCTTGGCTTTCGCGGCATCGGGTGTGGGCACCGTCTTGAGCATGCGTTGCTTCGACGTGAAGGGATCGCCTTCAGCGCTCATCACCTGCTCGACATCGTTCTTCTCAAGCAGATAGACGAGCATGCCTTCGATATCGTCAATCACATCGACAGCCGCATCAACGCCTTGCGTGGCGTAGGATTCCTTCGCCTTGCGCATGTCATCGAGTGTTTGCGCAAGGTCATAGAGCACCGGCCGCATGAGGTCACGTTTCAGACCCTCGCGCAATTCGGCGAGTTCCGCATGCTGGCGGTCAATCACTTTCTCCTTGACGTCGTCGTACTGCAGACGTTGCGCAATCAGCTGATCAATGCCATCAAGGCGTGCGATGATCTGTTCATACCACTCGGTTCCGCAGGATTCTGCGACGCGCTCGACGGTGTCGGTGGCGTCTTCGGTTCGCGCGGCCGAGTGTTCCCGCTGCTCGTCCTGTTGTACGGCGGCTTCCTCCGGCATCACGTCCGGTTCGTTGGTGGCCCCATCTTCCGCGGCGGCGTCCTGAACCACTTCGTTCAGGTTTTCCTGTTGTTCGTCCATGACGATCCTTTCTTGTTGTTGGCGTTGTCTGGATAAAAATCAGATTGCGGCGTTCGTCTCCGAGGCGACCGATGTCCGGGCGAACATCGTGTCGTACAGTCCGACCGCGGGTTCCACAATCGGCAGTTTCGCATTCGAGAACCGCCGCGCCCCGAGGGCATCGGCAAGGCTCGGGTCCTTGTGCCGTAGGATCCAATCGATCACGTCATCGACGTACTTCGGCTTGAACCCGCGGCCATCGCCGGCTGTGTGCCCTATCGCACTCACGGCGAAGAAACGATTGTTCGGGAACGTCTGCGTGATCGAATCGACGATGTCGCCCATATCCATGTCGTAGAGGTACTGCCGGCACAGGAAGTCCATATCGTCAAACCAATCGCCATACCGTTGCGCATCGAGGCCTTTCATCGCGCTGACCGCCGGATCGCCGAACCGGTCGAGCAGATGCTGCGATTCATCCATCTTGCTCAACACGACGGCAATCGGCATGTCAAGCCGGCCATGGCGGTCGAGTTGCGCGGCCGCGCGCAGGTTGTTGTTGAGCGCCGTGAGCACATCCTCGGCACGCGCGGAACTGATCGTGCCTGAATCACCGGCATCAAGCGACGCCCCGAACCGCGACCTGGCGGCCGGCAACGACATCGGGTCGATCACAAGGACCAATGCGTCAGCATCGCGGTACTGCAATTGCTGTTCGTTCTCGGCGTTGTTGACAAACGTCTCACCAGCGATGTCGACAAGCTGGATGCGACGTTCCGGATTGAGCTTCGGCCCCGAGAGGAAGAAACTCATCGAGAACGCGCTCGCGTTGGCCGCATTCTGCTGCGTGGCGGTTTTCGCGACTGTTCCTGACGTGTAATCGGCACTCATCGTCGCATACATCGTCTGTTTGTCAACACCATCCGGGGTCGCGGTAAGACCACGCGCAGCGGACCTCGTATTGATGAGATCGGTTGTGAACGCCGTGATGAGCGCCGTTTTTCCACTCGACTCACCGCCGACGACCGGGATCACGATCGTACGATTGACGGCGTTCGTCAGTGGGGTTTCGATGCCGCTCTCCCAACAGTTCGGGCATATGGCTTCAAGTTTGGCTCGGCTCGGCCTCAATACCGTGGACGGCAGTTTCTTCCCGCATGTGCATACATGTCGGAGCGCGCCATACCGATTCGGCTTGAGCACGCAGTGTTTGGCACCGCAATCGGCGCATACGTACACCGGAAGTGTGAAACGCGCATGGCAGCTTTCGCATACATACGAGATATGCCGCACATGCGTCACGATCGAATCAAGGCCTGCGACGATTGCACCGAACAGCAGCATGACCGCTTCGAGGATGCAGAAAAGCACCATCTGCGGCAGCAGCATGAACAGGCAGAACGTGGCGCCCGCGAACAGCTGTGCGACGGCGGTCGACATCCAATAGAGGAATTCGGCCGCGACAATGAGCCATGCGAGGATCGTGCGGATCCAGCCGCCGGCATCGCATTGGTTGCGTATCCAACGTCGCGTAGTCGTGGCGGTTATCGCCAAGTCTTCACGGATGTTGTCGAGCACGGTGCGCGCCAACCGCACCATATCGGCAAAGCCGGGCCCATAGAAGTACGAGAGCTTCGCCAGCTCCTTACCCTTCGATGCCGGCGTGCCGGACGCCGCCGCGGAACCGGTGGGTGCCGGGGCGGATGCTGCTGCTGATGTCATGGTCTCCCCTGATCGTTGAATACGGTGAACGCTATCGGAATATGGATGCCGTCATTGTGTGCGCCGGCATCAATACATGACACCGGCACTGTGGGTCATCGCAATGGTGACCAATGCCACAATGCCCGCAAGCGCCAGAAGCCATACGAACGTGAGCACAACGCCGAGCGTGACGCCCACTGCTTTGCCGTAGACCGATACGAGCGCCTGGTAATACCTGCCGAGCCCCTTCACGATGCCTATGCAGAACGAGACGATCACGACGACGATGAGTCCCATGAAGAGGAATGGTGCCGCAAGCGCCGCAAATGACAATGCGAAGAATGCAGCGAGACAGAATGCGAGTATATAGCCCATGGATGCTTCTTCTTTCTGGTCGCCCTACAATGAGAGCTCGTTGAGTTTGCCGGACATCATGTTGAGGAACTGCACCATCTGTGGTGCCTGGGTCTCTTTGGCATACAGCGCCTGCCCCAGTTCGACTGATGGTCCGAACGCCGGCGAGGCCGTCGTGCCGAGCACTTGCGCCACGCGTTCGTCGGATGGTAGATGGAAGCACAACCTGAGCTGGCATTCCTGCGCCAATTCGGCGAGTTCGGCGGGCACTCCCCCGTCCGTGGTCTTCTGCTGCGCGATGAGCAATACACACGTACCGCTTGCCCCGCCGCGTTTGACGATGCGCTGGATGCATCTGCGGATGCCACGCATATCCTGCTCATCCTGCGCATCGACTTCATCCGTATAGGGGGATCCCGCCCCATTGACGATGAGAAGCTGTGGACGCAGGCCCGCATGGCCCTCATCCCGCCAGAACGATTCAGCCCCATGCGCCCGGATGGCCTTCTCCCGTGCCCGCATGCTCGTGTTCAGGCTTTCGGCCGCACTGTTCATCAATTCGAATCCGTCATCAGCCTGCAGATACATCTTGGCGGCCTGCGCGTATTTTGACAATGTCGATCGCTCCTGGCAATCCAGGATCGTCACATCGAAAGCCTTCGATTGCAACACGGATGCGACGAGCGTCGTCATGCATACCGACATGCCGTTCTTGCCCGCACCGGTCACAAAAATGCCTGAGACATCGGCGAACCCGAACGGCAATGGATTACCGTCCGCGTCCCTCATGAGTGCGAAGGACGCCTGAGGACCCATCGCCGGCAATGCATCGATGATACGGTCCGCTTGGTCCTGCGATGCATGTGCACGATGGTTTGCCTGCGTACGCTGTTGGCTGCCACTACGCCGCGCTTCCTGGTGACGCCCCGGCTTCTTCGGCTCGTGGCCCTTCATCGTCATGTCCCTTGCGTCGATGCCCGCGAACGCGTCATAGGTCGGACGTGGCCACATCGTTTCCGGGAGCGGATTGTCGATATGCGACACGGGACCCAAGTGGGCATGTTTGACGAGCGTCGAGAGCCACAGTTGCTCGCGCGTCATGCCCGGATCGACATTGAGATACGACGGATCGGCCATCGCGCGCTGCTTGAGCATCCCGACAAACGTGGCATAGGACATCGCGGGGATGCCGTTCGGCCATGTGATGTCAGCGTCGAGCGTAGGCAGACCGGATGTGCCAGGTACGAGCACGACGAATGATTCGACCGTACATCCGCTGCCGTGCGCGGCGAGATATCCCTGCACATCAGCCTGCGCAAAAGCCATGTTCGAACTATGGACGTACGGGGCGTGCGCGACGACGCGCAACTTCGGATACGCGCAAAACATCGCCTTGTTCTTGATGAGCGTGTGGTATTCGAGTCCGGCCCGGTAGTTCTTCACATCGACGAGCAGGATATGGTTGCCGAATTGCAGGATGCAGTCGATATCGGCACCTTCTCCACGCGTGCCGTCAGGCTCCGGCCTGTACACCGACCAATACGATACGCAATGATCGAGGATGCCGTCCCACGTCAGCAGTTTGGCGAACACCTCCTCGCCGCATTCGCCGCTCTTCTGCTCATTCCTGCCGAAATTGCTGTCTTCGAGGCCCGCACCAGGGATACCATAGATCCTGGCGCCGCGAACCTCATGCCTGAGTGTTTCGATATAGGCATCCTTTGTCTCTTTGGATACTTTCGGCAGATAATCGGCGCTGATGACCGGCTGGTTCGGCGCCTCGGTCGTAAGATCATATGCAGCGATGGCCTGCGCCCATGCGGCGTTGATCTCAGCCTCAGTGGGCTTTTTCACCGCCTGCCAAAACGCTTCGCTTCTTGTCTGCTCCAAGGCCTTCATCCCTCACTCGTCTGCGTCTACGCACTTAATTCTCAGCCCCGGAAACCAGACCTGCAAAATATAGCAATGTCGTTGAAATAAGCGGATTATCTGCACCAACTTTGCCCGCCTGCCATATTTTGCAGACTCCGGAAAACGATTCCTACACTATGCGGTATGGTTCAATCAAGGCGGGGAAGCACCTATTCGAAAAACGCAGTGGTCGAAATATTCGGACTGTTGTGGGAAGAGACCGATTACCAACATGGGCTTACGATTCCCCAGATTCGACAACGGCTGATCGAACGGCATGCAGAAGCCAGTGACCCTGACTATCAGGCACCGAGCGAGCGTACGATTCGGGAACAGCTCAAATGGCTTTCCAATCCGGTGAATACGGTGCTTGGCCGACCAATCCATAAAGTGGACGCCGATGAATGCGCACGCGAAGGCATCACCGATTATACCCCCGGATGGTATATGTCAGCGTATCTGACAATCGCCGAAATGCGGCTGCTCATCGACTCGCTCATGCTTTCACGCATCAATGATGATATGCTCGACGAGCTCAGCGAAAAAATCGCACATATCGCAGGAGGGCACAACCTCCTACCGCGCAAGCTCGGCCACATCGAGGCATTCGGCCACTACAACACCGACTTCCTGCACACGATCGAAGGACTTGACCGGGCGATCGAACAAGGATGGTGCGTCGATTTCGAATACTGTGATTATGACGTCGAAGGCAACCTGATACCTCGCCGCTATGATGATGGCACAGTGCGGCATTATGCACTTGACCCGTACCGGACCATATACAAAACAGGGAAATACTATGTCATAGGGCATATTCGCGGCAGCACCGGGCTCATTGCGTTCATCACCGACCGCATCCGCAATCTGCGGGTGTTGGAACATGTGGCGCAGGAAATCGAATTGGAACAGTGGCGGGAGGACGGCACACTGCGTCCTGCAAGCGACACGACGCCTGAGGCGTTACAACAGATGGACATACTCAGGCGCAGCCATAGGAACGGCGTCTCCACCGAACGTTTCGGCGTGCTCGATCCGGTCAGGTTCATGCGCGAACGACCTTATATGACCACCGGCGAAGCGGTTCCGGTCACCATGGTGATCCGCGCGAACATGCTCACCAACCTCTATGAATGGTTCGACAAACCAAGAATCCTCGATACACGTGAAGACAACTACCTCGTGCAGGTCATGAGCCCCGAACTGGCGATGCTCTGGTGGACGGCTCAGTATTCCGACAGCAGGAGCATCTACATCATCGAACCACGTTCACTGCGCAACAAACTCTATGACGTAGGCCGCTTCCTCACCGAAAGCTATGGGACGGCTACAGGCCCATCCCATCAAGAGATGTCCGATTCGGCTGCGGTGCTCACCAAAAGGCTGCCCCGTTCCAGCTGATCACCCGGGAAATGCACACATGCCTTGCACACAGATGGGGTGTGGTCTGGCGGTCCGCGATGTAGCACATCATCGGACCGCCAGACCGCACCCCATCAACCCCATCCGGCAGCCCAGATTCGTTCAGTGGCGACCGAACCTTGACCGCAACGATTTGAATAGGCTCGGCCGGTTGAGTCGAGCATCTGCTTCCTCGACTTTTTGCCGCATCTCGCCAATCTGCTGATTGACGTATTCGTTTGTCACACCCATACACGGCATAAGCGATATGCTCCGTACAGAGCCAAGACTGTCAAGGAAAGGGAAGTAGGCCTTGGCAGCATCCACCGATTCCTGCGTCGTGAATTCATACGTGCCATTACGCCATTCATTTGCAATAGTATTGGTTATATACAGATAAATAAGATATGCATACTGATTTTTCACGCATTGAGCGTTGGGATATTTACGGTACAATGCGTCAATCAGTCGCATCTCTGCCCCAAGATCCTCATCATGCTCAAGCTTGCGCTCCACAGTGCGGTCCACAACCGATATAGCATATATCGGACTGTCGGGTTCGGCATTCGCCGCCTCTGTATAGCAACGGATGCGCTCTTCCTGATTCTGATTCGAAAAGTTGCCCATCCACGCATAGATCGGCGCAATCAGCTTCATGTCTTGATTCCGTTGCGCATATTGCAGCGCTTGCGCCATGCACGCATACGCCTGCGGCCACTCCTTGAATGACAGCTCGCCATAGCATCGCCCCATCAGGAACGGTATTTCCGGGCTACGCCCACCATCCGCGCGTGCGGCCGCCTCCAAATAGGCCAGCGCGCGCCGGTACTCCCCACGGTCGAACAAAGCAACAGCGCGTTCATAGTCGCCCCGGACACCCTGATCCGGTTGCCACTTAAGGCCCGAACGCCGATTCAGCTTCTCCCGCCTCGCTCGCCATATCTCGTCATAGCTCCTACGGGAAACTGGAACCGTAAGCTTGCTCCGAATCTCACGCAAATCACGCAACGCCTCGAATCGGGCATCGGAAGCATCCATACTGTTGAAATGGTCGGTTTTTTCCTTACATGCTTGTTCGATTTGCTCATCGGTTGCGTTGACTCCAACACCCAAAAAGGCATAGTAGTCTATAAAATTCGCAAAACCATTCGCTTCATCTATACTGGACATGTCATACATATCATCCACCTCCATGTGTATTGTTTTAGATTAAATCAAAAAGTTATTTATAATACATTATTATTAGGCCATTGCGGAGATGACGGAACCGAAGGCGCCGCAGGAGGCGCAGGCATCGGATATGCCGTCGGAGCCGCGGGGCTCTGCTGCACCGGGATTGACGGCGCGGCAGGCATCGGCACAGGCGTGGTCTGCGCGGCAGGCATCGGCACAGGCGCAGCCGGCATCGGCACACCCGCAGTCTGCGCAGCCGGCACAGCCGCCACCTTCTCCTTCTTTTTCCGCACAAGGAGAATACCCAATGCGAGCAGCGCCACATTCAACAGGACCGACACAGCCGACCCCTCCCCCACAATCAGCATCAGAAGGTTGAAGAACGCCCAAAGAGTGCCGATAATAATAATGCAAACTCCGTTGAAACGCCAGCCTTTTTGCGCCTTGGCCTTGTCCGCCGCAACTTGCTGGGCCTTTTCCTCATCCCCCTTGACGGCGTCATCATTCAGATTTTGCAGCGCCTTGACGTTATACCGAAGCTCAGGATCAAGTTGGTCAACATTGACGCCGGCACCCTGCAGCAACGCATACCCTTCCCTGATGGCACGCCGCTGATCGTCAATACTGTTCCCCACAAGCATGCCGACATGGCCCTTGTCATCCGGAATGGGGGCCAGATAATCCGCAACCTCATCGTTCATCGCATCCGCATCCATCAATTGCATGTCTGCGAGCTTTGCCAGATCATCCATGCCCTCGGGAGACAAAGAGCCTTGATAGCAATACAATGTCTCACCATTTACCGAACACGGACCACCACCCCGCCACTCATTCGAGCATATCTTCTTGATCAACGCCGCCTGCGCGCGCTGGAACCGTATACGATCGTTATGGCGTTTCTTAACTTCAAGATCCTTATTGCTCAACCGCTGGGCAGTGAGGACACCAAGGGTCTCCCCTTTTGCGGCAGCACGCGCTTCCGCGGCTGCGCGCTTGCGCGCAGCTTTTTCGAATTCAACATCATCGTCATACAATGACGAATCCGGCACATGCACGACAACCGTCATCTTGCGTATGACCTCGGCAAGCACCAATGCGGTGAGCTGGGACTGTGCCAATTGACCATCGGCACCTCCCTGCTGACAGCGCGCATATGCCTCACGAATCTGCGGCGTATCGATGAGGGGCGTTTGCTCCTTCGGCTGCGAATCGAACAGTCCCATTTCCTCTACCTCTTTTCCTTTACGGATTCACGATTATCGATATCAATAATATATTTCAATGGAAGTGTTGTAATAATCAACTTTGAAACATCGTTATAGAATTGATCTAATTCAACATATTCTTTTGCGTGTTTTAGATATGCGTCTGCATAATAACAATCTCCTATCTGTTCGAAAAAATATATACAGAGGAATCCCCCACCGTTTGCCCTCAATCATGAATACCTTCTTCTCGTCTTCTTCTTTTAAAGCATTAATGGTCCTTTCACATAGCATTAATCTGATATGCGATTATCTTGTCACGGCGAAACGAGGAGTGCAGAATATGTCACAACAGCTTCATCCCCACCTATATGACACTCAAGCCACTCCACGTTACCGCTGTACGATAAGCCCCTTCGCCAATGCCCGGCGAATCGCAATCGCACGACCGACAACGTTGAAATAGGTCTCACGGTATGTCGGTGACATGAACATGCGCCACTGGAGCACTGAAGCGTCAGTGACAGGGAACATCACATCGGTCGTGTGCTCGTGGACAATGAAGACACCTTGGACGAGATCTTCGCCATTGCCGATGAAGGTATGATCAATGAAATCATCGAGCGGCCGCCATACATCGTTGACGCACATGACATGGCGTCGTGTATTACGCACAAGTTTGCCATTCTCATAGGCATTGCCCCAATTGATGCGCGGCAGGACACGTCCTGCGGATTCGAGTGCACGCGCATGCGATGGGTCCCATAACTCCCCGGCTGCGGCGGGGATGCGCGGCTCAATGTGGGTGCCATCCGTGTGCCAAGGCAGCAACAACGTACGCCAAGGCCAATCCTGCGCGTCGTCTTTGAGGAACAGCATCGAGGACGGACGGTCAAAGGAGCGTATGCGATGGACGGTAAAGCTGAGCCCGCACGCACCGTCCATGCGGAAGTCGTCAAGAGCTGATTGCAGCATCATGGCATCCACGATCGGCGACATCCAGAATTCGGCGTAATACTCTCCCGGCCGTACTTCGCGAACACCTTCGTAGACAGCATGCGGATGCCCCAAGCTATCAGCGCGATCCATGTGGTCCATCACTCCCCAACTCAACAATTCGCCCGTTGCTTTCGGCGGCCGAACAGTGGATGATGTCCATCCGCAGCCGTGCGGAGAGACATCATCGCCCTCACCTATCGTCCGCATACCCCATCTCAGCAGGGCTCGACGATGACGGTGCCCGGTCCGGTGTAGTCACGTCGGATGCGTTCCGCTTCTTCCTTTGATACGCCGGATGCAAGCACCTCATCCTGCTGGAACATGTGCTTGACCTTCACACGGTATCGTTCATCATCGCTGAACCAACCCATTGCTACCTCATTTCCTTGAGTTGCGGGATCTCGCATGCGGGTGCCATTGCTGGCGTTTTTCCGCAATCGTCAGATCCGGTGATTATTGACAAGCAATATTCTGGTAGTCGTTTCCAGAACATGCAGAATATTGCATATTCCATGTGAATACAGCCACACGCATCCCCTATCACTCACCATGGGGGCCACGATGACTTCCCACCGTGGGCCCTGCCCAGCCGAATCCGTCAAACGACGAGCTCACATGTGCGTGCTACGCCCGAATCCACGCGTGCGCGCGCCGACCGCACGCATACTCGCACCCCTATGACCACAGGCCCGCCGGGAGACGCGATGCACTGCGTCCCCTGGCGGGCCTGTGGATGCCAACGATCAATCAGATGGGATGGTCACTCCTCGGACGCCCCATCTGCACGCCGGACAGCCTGCGCGTCACGTTCGACGTTGGCGGCAAGACTGAAATCGATCCATGCGTCGACGAATGCGGCAAGCTTGTCCTCCGGCAACGCAAGCAACGTGACCGCATCACTCTTCGCCGGGGCTTTCATTGCACTGCCCCTCGGCGCGCGGATCGGATCGTTCGGGAACACACCATTCGAGCTTCCGGAAAGATAGACCGTCTTCAATCCCTCACTGTCCTGCGCGAAGTGGAGTCCCTGGCCCTTGCTGTTCGTCATGCGCATCGCAACGACGCGTGGGGCGCATGCCGGATTGGCCGGGCTCGTGCGCGCATCCTTGGGTTCGGTGAGGTCCGCCGCCGCCACCCGTCACGCCGCGTCACCGCACCTCACGCGCGCCCGATGCGGCCGAATCCGCACATGTGCGCGGCGACTGCATGCGCACGTTCCACACCGCCGACCGCATGCGCGACGCCGCCACACACGGCGAGGTGGCGCAGCGTATCGTTGAGGCGGTACGCGTAATGCTCCTTGCACAGGTACGTCCTGTGGCGCGCGTCGCACTGCGGGTCCTGGCAGAACGCGACGACGTAGTACCCCGGCGTCTGCGTGCACGCCTCGTCACTCCATTCGCAGACGCGTCCGCCGCCATCGTCGTCATCGTCGATCGGTGGAAGGTCGATGTCGTCGAATGCGTGGTCGTCGACGATCTCCTCGAACGCGACGTTCGTCTCGAACGTCTCCTGTGTCGCCGTCTTGTGCGCCGTCATACCCCGCACCAATGTCGCTGTCCCCATGATTCCTCGTGTCCTTTCGTGTCCGTATCCGTCTGTATCCATAGTCGTATTCGTATCCGTATCCGTGTGCGCGGCGCTCACTTCGGTTCGACGAGCGGCGTCGTGCGCCGCGCGAGCGCGTCGAGTTCGTCATGCACGTCCTCGCCGCGCAATGCGCGCGCGAGCAGGTTCTCGTCGCGCGCGAGCTCCGCGTCGAGGCACATGTCGCGGTAGCGTGCGCGGTGCGCGGTGTCGTCGATGCCCAGGTCATGCACGTACGCGTCGCCGTTGACGAGCGCATGCTGCCACCGCTCGCGGCGCATCGCGGCACCCGATATGACGGTGAGGCGGTTGACGATGTTCCATCCGTCGTCGTCGAATTTCCATAGCACACACGAATCCTCGGTGAGCGGCACGCATACGCCGCTGTTGGATTCCTCGAGGATGTAGACGCCGATGTCGTCGCCCGCGCCGAAGTCGGGGATGAGGGTGTCGAACGCGGCCCTGTCGAACACGTCGTTGTAGCGCAACTCGTCGGCGTCGTAGACGATGCGGCCGTCGTCGCCACGTTCGCACACGGTGCTCACGTATGGCGTGAACCCCTCGTGCGCGTCGAATTGCCGCGCATCGTACGGATTCCAGAATCCGAGCGTGTCGTAGACGGTGTATTGGCGTGCCCCGGACTGGTTCGTCATCGGGATCGGCGGCTGGTAGCGCTGTTTGCGGCGTCCGTCATCGTCGTAGAGGTCGGGGATGTCGTAGTCCGGTGCGTTGATGACGCGCAACCGCATCGTCCCGCGCGAGATGCGCGCGATCTCGTCGACGATCGCGTGCACGTCGCCGTACGTCATCGTCGGCGACATCGGCACCGTCATGCTCACTCGCGTGCCGTCGGCGTTCGACGTCACGTCGACGCCCGCGTATGTCCTGTTCCCTATCGTCATGGCCATCGTTGTACCTTTCCTTCGCTGTGCACTTGGGTTCGTTCCCAGTGTCGGCCATCGTCAGCGGACAGGAAATATGTTGCGTCAGTGGTCGCGTATGTCAGTGTTCGTGTATGTCGGCGCGGCCAAGCGGATGGTGGACGATGTAGTGCGCGTGGCTTATGCAATCGATGCAGTCCTTGCGCACCGCGGCACCGTCCGCGTCCTCGATGCGGTCGGTGCGCCAATCGAGCACCGAACGCGGCGTCACCGGGAACGCGAGCCCTGTACGCAGTTCCTTGACGAAGAAGACCCCCGACGACGGACGGTCGTGGAAATATGCGACGATGCGGTCGACGGAGTCCGCATCGAACACACCATTGATATAGTCGATGTTCGATCGCGCACTTGGAGTACCGTCCTCGGTATACGTTGTGCTCGTCTCGATTGCGCTCACAAGACGGCCGTCCCCTTCGATGTCGACCGCACGCCCCGGGAACCACGGTCCCTCGTCGGCGACGAGATAGTAGCCGACGTGGAGTTCGCCATCCTCCGCATACGTCTGTTTCGGGATGAACGCACCTGGATCGTCACGGAAATGGTAGTGGTCGTCGAGCAGGTCGTCGACGGTGAATTGCGGACATTCGACCGCTTCGTACGTGAACACGGTCGGGGCCGCCGCACTGAACATGTCGAGCGCGTGCTGCAATTGCGCGAGCGTCGTGTCCGCATCGACCCAGAACAGGCCTTCGACGCCGCCGTCGGCATCGGTACATACACCATTGCGCAGGCCTGCGGCGACACGGTACGCTTCCTCTTCGGCGACAGCCTCATCACTCGCGTACTCCTGTGCCATGTTTCCTCCCGGCGAACCGACCAATACACCACGGCGCGGCATATCGTTCCCCATGATAGACGACGGACGCGCGCGACGTGGCATGTGCCTGCACACAACGCACGCGACACACATGATACTTACTCAAAACTTGTGTATGCAATATTTTTCATCATTGATGATAGCGGCGGTAGCGTGGAATGGACGGCACGGATACACGAACGGACCGCGACCGCACAACGGATGGATCGCGATATGGAAGGACGGATCGATATGACGGCGTACAAGAAATCGAACGACGGACACAACTATGGGGCATTCGACCTGTGGCTCGTGCTGCTCAAGCACACGGACGCGCACCACGGATTGACGGTCAGGCAGATGCGCGACGAAATCGTGCGCACATTCGAAGACAATCCGGACCATCCGACATTCAAGGAACCCGGAATCCGCACAATCTACAACTACCTTGATTATCTCAAGACACACCGCATCCTCGGCACACAGCCGCGCAGAATAGACGTCAAGGAACTCAAGGCACAGGGCGTCACCGACTACCGTCCCGGCACATACATCACCCCGATCGTCGACAGCGGCGTCGCGACACTCCTCGCGACAATGTTGCGTTCGTCGCGCCTCAACTCGTGCCTCGTCGGCGAAGTCCTCGACATGCTGTGCAACCTCACCGACGACGACGACGCGCTGCCGACGCTCACGAAACGCGAATCCGACGACGTCGCACAGGCGAACGTCTCGATGATGGCGGTCGTGCGCGACCTGACGGAGGCGATCACCGCCGGCCGCGCGGTCACATTCACGTACGAAACGGTCGACATCTTCGGTGAGTTCAGCGACATCGACGAACTCAACGCGCACGCGATGACGGCGGCGACGCGGTTCGTCGACCCGTACGCGGTCGTCGTCAAGAACGACCGGTTCCATCTCATCGGCCATCTGCACAACACCGGCATGCCGATGGGCGCCGCAGGCAACGATCCGCTGATGGGATTGCACTGCTACGAACTCGACCATGTGCGCGACGTGCGCATCAAGGACGACGCGATCCGCATCCCGATGGACGCTTGGGACATCAACGGCGCATCGCGCGACGACACGGGACTCGCGCCCTTCGATCCGATCACGTTCATCAACGAACGCACCCATATGGTCATGGGAGCGGCGCATACGCTGCGGTTGCGCGTCGACGACGCGATGCTCGGGCGGCTGCGCGACGACTACGGACATGTGATCAAGCGCGTCAAACCGGCGACCGACTCGTCCGATTCACGCACATGGCATATCGTGACGCTGAGCGCTGCCGAGGAGGACATGCGCATGTGGCTCCTCGAACACGCGGCGTCCTACGGCGCGTTCGCGATCTGGCCGGAGCCGTTCGTCAGGGAGATGGCCGAGGTGACGCGCGCACATGCGAGGACATACACGGAACTGACGCGCTACTACGATACGCGCACGGCGTGCGTGGCACGCTGAACGCGTTTCCCCTCCGATGACGATGTGGCCGGTTCCATCAGCTGATGGAACCGGCCACATCGTCATCGTTGATCAGGATCGATCAGCGCGGCACAACGTCCAGTGCGGGAATCACTTCTGACCCTGCGCGGCGACGGCGGCGGCACCGGCGGCGGCGGCCTCGGGATCGAGGTATTCGCCACCCTTCTTGACCGGCTTGAAATCGTCGTCGAGCTCATAGACGAGCGGAATCGCGGTCGGGATGTTGACCTTCGCGATCTCCTCTTCGGTCAGACCGTCGAGCATCTTGACGATCGCGCGCAGCGAATTGCCGTGGGCGGCGATGAGCACGGTCTTGCCGCTCTTGAGCTCCGGGATGATCTCGGCTTCCCAATACGGCTCGACGCGGGCGACGACGTCCGCGAGGCACTCGGCTTCCGGAACCGGATCGCCGGCGTAGCGCGGGTCGTTGTTCTGCGCGTACTGGTCGTTCGGGTCGATCTCGGGCGGCGGGGTGCCATAGGAGCGGCGCCACAGCATGAACTTCTCGTCGCCGTACTCCTCGCGGATCTCGGTCTTGTTCTTGCCCTGGAGCGCACCGTAGTGACGCTCGTTGAGGCGCCAGTCGCGCTTGACCGGGATCCACAGGCGGTCGGCCTCATCGAGCGCGATGTTCGCCGTGTTGATCGCGCGGCGCAGCAGCGACGTGAAGACGATGTCCGGGAGGACGCCCTTCTCCTTCATGAGCTTGCCGCCGTTCTTGGCTTCCTCGCGGCCCTTGTCGGTCAGCGGGACGTCAACCCAGCCGGTGAACTGATTTGTCTTGTTCCATTCGCTCTGACCATGTCGGAGCAGTACCAATTTATATGTCATACGTTTCAGTCTAGCGGTGCGTGCTGCCAAAATCCCGTGCGCAGGCGGCGTAGGTGTCGCGTCGGTGCGCGCGCCCACATCGTCAGGACGACGGTCGCACCACGGAACTGTATGTTTCACACAGTGTTCCACGATATCGTCGATTGTATCGTCGATATCGTCGATACACTCACCACATCAATGCGAATCCGTTGAACGTGAGCGCGGCCGCGAGCGCGAGCAGCCCAAGCGAACGCATCGCGCGCATATAGTGGCGTTTGATGATGTCAAGGGACGCGAACCATCCGGTGAGCGCGACGCACACCGCGCCGAGGATGCCGAAGAACACGTAGAGGACCGACAAATGCGGCAGCCGCTCGCCGGTGATGCTCGTCACGGCCCATGCGGCGAGCGCGGCGATGGCGACGGCCGCGATGAGCGCGACCGTGCACACGGTGCACCAAGTACGCCCGAGACGTACGGCCCATGTGCGTTTGCCGGCGGCGCGGTCCTCGTCGATGTCCCGCAGGTTGTTCGTGCTCAATACGCTCACGGCGACGAAGCCGATCGCGATGGCGCCGACCCATGCGGCCGCGTCCACGGCGCCCGCGACCGCGAACGTCGTGCCGAGTGTCGCGACAAGCCCGAAGAACACGAAGACGGCGAGTTCCCCGAATCCACGGTATCCGTAAGGATGGCGGCCGCCCACATACGACCATCCGGCCACGAGGCACGCGAGGCCTACGAGGGCGAACCACCAGTAGCCGGTCACGATGATGACGCCGACGCCGCATGCACATGCGAGTGCCGCATTGACGACAGCCGCCGCGAGCACATGCTTCGGCGGCACGCCTGATGCGACGAGGCGCGCTGGGGGCACTTCGATCCGGTCGATCGGTGTCTCGAGGTCGTCGAGGTGCGCGTTGATCACGCGCGCGTCGCGGTGCGCGTCGGTGCCGCGCATGCCATCGGAGTAATCGTTGATGAAGTTCGCGGCGATCTGCAGCAGCACCGCGACGAGCAGACACAATACGATGACGGTCGCCGTGCGCGCGGTATCCGGCACACACGACGTACCACCGTGGAACATCGTGCACGACGGCGCCGCGGATGCGGCGGCGCGGTCGCGCACGATGCCGACGCCCGCCGCCGCGCCGATCCATACGGGTGCGACGCCAAGCGGAAGCGTACGCAGACGCATACCGGAAATGTATTGTTCGATCGTCACGGGTTGCCTTGTCCTGTCCGCTCGATGTGCTCAATCAATGCACATATGATAGCGAAGGCATCGACTATATCGTCGGTCGTGCGAACATACGCACCTATGCGAAGGCCTCCGCGCGCGACGGAGGCCTTCGTGGAGGTACCGGCATCGGTGACGACGACGCGTCACCGGGACGGATCAGATGAGCGGATTGCCCGGCGTCGGCGGCTCGTTCGGCGCGGCGTGCTGGCCGCGCGGGGCCGCATACGGCGGGAGTGGGCTCTCTGCGGCGTTCGGGGCGGCAGGAGCCGCCGGAGCCGCCGGCGCGGCGGACGGCGCGACCGGGAACTGTCCGGTCGGCGCGGGCTGAGCCGGTGCAGGGGTCGCCTGCTGCGGCCGGTTCGGCACACCGAACTGCCAATTGCTCGTGTCGGTCGTGCCGACGGGCTGCTGCGGCGGGACGCCGGACTGCCAACCGTTGTTGACATAGGCGTTCGCCGGCGCAGGATAGGCGGTCGGCGCCGGCTGCGCCGGGCGCGCGGTGCCGTTGAGGAGCTTCGTCTGCTGCGATTCGAGCCACATCGCGATGATTGTGCCTGCGAGCATGAAGATAGCGGCGAAGAGCATCAGATAGAAGCCGATATGGTAATGCAATCCCCCGTATGTTTTTAAGCCGCCCCATGCGAGATTGTCGATGAAGAGCACCGTATAGACGATTGCGAGCGTGAGCGGCACCGCCTTGTTGTTGATGAACGCGAGGCCTGCGATCGCAACGGTGAGCACGAGGAACTGCCAACCGAAGAAGACACCGCCGGAATCTGACGCGATGAGCGCCACAGTTTTTCTCGAGTACGAGAAGAACGGCACGAACACGGCGATGACGCCAAGGAGCGCACCGAAGAACGTGATGAAATCGGCATAGATGATATGCAGTTTGCCAAGCTGGATACGCGTCGCGAGCGTCTTCATGAAGTCGCCGCCGTTCGCCGCGCCCTGAGGCGGCATATACGGGACAACTGGCACCTGCTGCGGCTGTGCGGCCTGCGGAGGACGCTGCGGCTGCGGCGGTGTGAACGGTCCCCGTGCTGACGGCTGCGCCATCGGGGCGCCCTGAGGCGGCATCGGCGCGCCCGGCTGCTGATTCGGATCCATGAGTCCTCTTCTTCCTATCCGTAGATTGGTTATGGTGTTCACTTTACATGAGGTGTCCAATTATGCCGCCATTCCACCCCACCGCGAAACAACCTCGGTCAGTTGGCGCGCCAATGACGAGCGCCCGGCCCCGCATGATGCGGTGCCGGGCGTGGTTGGCAAGCCTTGGATGGCGGTCACTGACCTCCGTTTGGCTGCTGCGGCTGCTGCATCGCGTTGCCGGCATCGTACGATTCCGGAACCGTGAACGTCTCCTGCTGATTGACAACGACGTCGTCGACGCCTGCCGGAGCCGACGGATCGGGAACCTCGTAGACGTCGGTCTGCGAGACCTCTGCGACCGGCTGCACGGCCGGAGCCGCCGATGTGGCATACGGCGGAAGTGATGCATCCGCGGCCGGCGCGCTAGGCGCGACCGGAGCCGGTGCGGCATACGACGGGGCGGCCGCTGGAGCGGCAGGGGCACCCATCGGATACTGTCCCGCCGGAGCGAGCGGCACGGAGCCCGGAACCTGCGCGGCCTGCTCCTTCTTGAGCTGGTGCAGGTTGTAGAATTCGACCGCCGTGGCCGCTAGCATGACGAACATGCCGATTGTCCACAACCAGAAGCCGATGCCAAGGCTCACATCCACATAGGATCCCATATCCGACATCTTGCTGTTGAGGTCAATCAACTCGATGAGCCACACCACAGCATCCAGGCCAGCGATGATGAGCGCTGCGAGCGCCTTGCGGAGGATGGCAAGCACCGAGACGGCGACGATGAGCGCGAGGACAATCCAACCGTCGCCTCCTTGGATAAGGCTCCTCGAAAGCGAAAGGCCCCATGTCGAAGCGCTCACCGCCGGCAGGAACACCGCGATGAACACGATGACGGCGGCGACGACCGTCGTGACGACCGCATACGAGACATTGAGGTTGCCGACCGTGATCTTCTTGTCGCTCAATTCACGCACCTTGGCCTGCAGATCGGCCGCGGACGCGTTGTTCGGCGCCTGCTGCGGTGCCGGCGGCACCGGCGCTTGAGGTGCAGGCGGCACCGGCGCCTGCGGTGCCGGCGGCACGTTCGGCTGTTCGTTGAAATCCATCGTTCTTCCCTTTCTCAACAAACCATCGTGCCCCCCCTGACTCTCATGGTCGGTGACACATCATACGACGGCGGAATTGCCGACCGTTCCCGCCCACGGTATCAGAAAAGGCGCGCATCGTACAACACAGCGGAGCACCATTATGGACATATTCCGCCAATATCCGCGTCACGAACACCAAAAAACGCGGTCGCGCGGCGGGTGGAACACCTCGTCGCGCGACCGCGTCGGACGATCGGACAACCGTCACCGACAACGGCCGGCGGAATGACGGTCAGCTGTTGAGTGGTTTGACGAGCGGGAACGTGATCGTCTCGCGGATCGTCGCGCCGGTGAGCGCGATGAGCAGACGGTCGATGCCCATGCCCATGCCACCCGCGGGCGGCATGCCGACGCCGAGCGCCTCAAGGAAGTCCTCGTCGATGTCGCACGCCTCCTCGTCGCCCGCCAACGCGTCCTTCGCTTGCGCGACGAAGCGTTCGCGCTGCACGATCGGGTCGTTGAGTTCGGAGTAGCCGGTCGCGAGTTCGAAGCCGCGCACGTAGAGGTCCCATTTCTCGACGACGCCCGGCTTCGAGCGGTGCGCCTTGACGAGCGGCGACGTTTCGACGGGGAAATCACGGACGAACGTCGGCTCGTAGAGTTTGTCCTCGTAGAAGTGCTCCCAGAGGTGTTCGACGAGTTTGCCGTGGTTCTCGACGTCGTCGCGTTCGACGCCGAGTTTGTCGGCTATGCTGCCGAGTTCTTCGACGGACGTGTCCGGGGTGATCTCCTTGCCGAGCGCTTCGGAGAGCGAATCGTACATGCTCATCTGCTTCCATTCGCCGCCGAAGTCGTATTCGGTGCCGTCGAGGAGCGTGACCTTCGTCGAACCGAAGACGTCGATCGCGGTCTTCTGGACGAGTTCCTTGACGAGTGCCGCGATCGTGTCGTAGTTGCCGTACGCCTCGTAGGCTTCGACCATCGTGAACTCGGGCGCGTGCGTCGCGTCGACGCCTTCGTTGCGGAAGTCGCGGTTGATTTCGAACACGCGGTCGATGCCGCCGACGAGGCAGCGCTTGAGGAAGAGTTCCGGCGCGATGCGCAGATAGAGGTCGAGGTCGAACGCGTTCATATGCGTTGTGAACGGGCGTGCGGCAGCGCCGCCGTGAATCGTCTGGAGCATCGGCGTCTCGACTTCGAGGAAGTCGTGTTCCTCGAACGTGTGGCGCAGCGACGAGACGGCCTTCGAGCGGTTGCGCACCATGTTGCGGATCTTCTCGTCGGCGATCATGCCGATGTACGGCTTGCGCGTGCGCGTGTCCTCGTTGAGCTCCTTGTGCAATGTCGGCAGCGGCTGGAGCGCCTTCGACGCGATCGCCCATTCGTCGGCGAACACGGACAGTTCGCCGGTCTTCGACGCGATCACACGGCCTTTGACGAACAGGTGGTCGCCAAGGTCGACGAGCTGCTTGAAGAGCTTGAGCGAATCGGCGCCGATCTGCTTCTTCGAAAGCATCGCCTGGATCGTCGTGCCGTCGCCCGCCGCGAGCTGCACGAAGCACAGGCCGCCGGCGTTGCGGATGAACAGGACACGGCCCGCGATGCCGACCGTGTCGTCCGTCTCCGCGCCCGGCTCAAGCTTGCCGTCCCATTTCGCGCGCACCGCCTCGATCGTGTCCGTCACATCAAGCGAGACCGGATACGGGTTGAGGCCGTCCTTGAGCATCATCGCGCGTTTCGCGACGCGCATCTGCACCTGCTCCGGGTGCGCGAGCGGCCCGAACTCTTTGTTCGACGGATCGACGGCCTCGTCAAGCGTCGCACCCTCGTCGATGCGGCGTGCGATCGTCTCATCCTGCTTGAGCAGCAGTTCGGCACGTTCGACGGTGCTCATCGACGGCGCGGCGACCTCCTCGTCCTCGACGACGACGGTCTCGTCGACAGGCGCATCGGTGGTCGGTTCGTTCTCGGTGTTCACGTTGTGTTCGCTCATGTCCTCGTTCTCGTTCTTCGTGTGCTTCGCGGCGTTGGTGCGCATGTGCGCGGCATGCGCTGGATGTCGGGGGTTCGAGTACCCCATCGCCCAATCGTGCGTATGCGTGCGGGCGCCGCGGCGTGGACTTGGTATAGCGCACCAGTGTAGCCACCCGCCACTACCTATAGATAGATACTGTTACTGGATACTACCCAAGATACCTGTTCACGATACATGTGCGATTCCTTGTGCCGTCTCATGGCGTCCCCTGTATCCACCGCCGCACGTCGTCGTACATCATCGCACCACTGCACCGCACACTTACGTACGTACGGCGTCGGCACCGCTGCACAACATCTGCGACACGCCGAAGTTGCAATTCCTTCACAGATGCGTAAACTGTCATCTGTTGCCGAAATGCAACATCGGGCTGTGGCGCAGCTTGGTAGCGCGCTTCGTTCGGGACGAAGAGGCCGCGAGTTCAAATCTCGCCAGCCCGACCACGAAACCTCACCTCCGGGTGAGGTTTTTTGTTTCCGCACCCCGGTACGCTTACGCAGCCGTCAGCGTACCGCGCCGCGGAATAGCACGCAGACCGGTACACAACTCCACCGTTCCGTCCCACTTGGCAGCCGCCATCCGCCAACACACCCGCAAACGCGGCCGTTTCCGTCCCGTTCCGCAGTTTCGGCCTACCAACCCACCCGCACACGCCACTACCGCGCCGACATACGCCGGTCGTCGGCGGCCGCGCGCTTGAGTTCGTCCGCGCTTTCGTCGGGATGGACGTCCTTGCGCAACCGGATGAGATCCTTGAGGCTCAGTTGTTTCGCCGGTTCCGGCACGAAATACCGGTCATACGAGACGAAACAACGTTTGTAGATGAGTGCGATGATGATTGAATCCGCGACGAGCGTAAGCGCCGCGACGGCCGCGAGGATGACGAACTGGTATTTCGCCGCGCTCACAGGGCTCTTCCCCGCGATGATCTGCCCGGACATCATGCCGGGGATCGTCACAATGCCGCTCGACGCGAGCATCGCGACCGACGGGAGCAGCCCAAGGCGTATCGACGAGATCATCGACGGTTTCGCCGCCTCCCATTTCGTCGCGCCGAGCGCAAGCAACGTGTTCACTTCCGCGTACCGCTCGCGCATCGATTCGAAGAACCTGCTCAGGCCAAGCGCGAGCGCGCTCACGGTGTTGCCGAGGAGCATGCCGGTGAGGGGCACGACGAGCTGCGGCGCATACCACGGTTTCGGACGCACGATGAGTTCCGCGACGATCGCGAGCATGAGCAACATCGTGACGACGAGCGCGAGCAGTACGATGCCGACGAGTCCTTTCGGCGCACCCGTCGCGCGTCCCATCGTGATCTGCACCGCGGCGAGCAGCATGAGCGCGATGAGTCCGATGACGAGCCACACATTGTTCTGACGGATCACGTACTGCAGGATGAAGCCCATCGCGAGCAGCTGCACGAGCGAACGCGCGGTCGCCCATACGAGCGATGTCGCGACGCCTGTTTTCATCAACGCCGAGATGCCCGCCGCGATGAGGACCATGACGACGGCCGCGACGAGTCCCCAGATATCGATATCGAAATATCCGTTCATCCGTTCACCGTTCCTTCCGAAGAGCACTGTCCGCACCGTCAGCGCCATCCACTGACACGGCAGCAGCCACGTCGTCGCCGCCGAAGTCGTCGGCGCGCGCCGCGGCCGCGACCTGCGTGGCCGTCGGCAGCGGCACGTCGCGCAATACGCCGTCCTTGAGCACGACCATGCGCGTCGCACGTCCGTCGGGCGCACGGTGCCGTATGCGCACGACGGCGGTCCCGTTGTCCGCCGCCTTCTTGAGCAGATCGGCGACTTTGTCGGCGTTCTGTTCGTCGAGTCCCGCGTCGACTTCGTCGGCGAGCAATACGCGCGGTTTCGTCAGCAATGTCCGCGCAAGGCTCACGCGCGCCGCCTGTCCCCCGGACAGGTCGCGCGGCGCGCGGTCGAGGTCGATGTCCGCGCAACCCATGTCGTCGAGCGTCGCGCGGATATGCGCGTCGGTGAGCAGATCCTTTGGTTCGTGCGCACGTTCGCTGTGCCGTACTTTGAGCGTCCATGGCAGCCGGATCGCGTCGGCGACCGTGTCCCCGATGAGCGTCGGCGTCTGCGGGAGGTAGGCGACGACGCTGCGCCACATCTGCGGTGTGAACGTGTCCGAATCCCTCCCGTCGAGCGCGAACGTGCCGCTTGTGTGCACGTTGAGTCGCGCGAATGCGGTCAGCAATGTCGATTTGCCCGATCCGGACGGTCCCGTCACGTCGACGACCTCACCGCCGTCCACATCGAATGAGAGACCGCGGAACACCGTCGTCTCGCCGCCGCCGCGCCGCGGCATGACAGCGGTCACCGTGCGCGCCGTGAACAGATGCCGTCCTGTGTCCTTCGCCGTGTCCATGACCGTTCCTTCCGTGGTGCGATTGCCGCGCCGTTCGCGTCCCCGTGCCACGTGTGCCACTGTAGCAAGCGAAACGCCGCCCCCGTCGCTTCGCTGCGCGCATGGCGCGGCGAAGCGGTGGGGACGGCGTCCGTGTGAGTCGGCCGCGGTCACGATATGGGTAACTGGAAAAGCGAGGTGCCCGCGGCGTCCTGGTTGAGTGATGTGTCCCTATCGTCTCCTTTCGTCACAACGAGGTCGGTTGAAGTCGTTCACGGTTGTGGGTGCGCCGTGTCGCGTCGGCGGTTGCGCACGTGTGCGACGACGCCCCACACAATCGCGACGACGGACAGCAGCACACCGAGTCCCATGAGGATCCAGTTGATCGTCTCCCGCCAATCGACGAACTGCAATGTGTTCGTGTTCATGCAGGCGGCGATGACGATCGTGATCACGCCGACGAGTGTGACGATGCTGCCGAAGACAATCGTCGCCGCGCTCGGTCCGCTTGGACGGATGGGTTCCTTCGGTACGATGTCCGGCTGCGGCGCGCTGTACATCGGCACATCCGCGACGGTCTGCGTGTCCGCATCCTGCGCCATGGCGCCCATCGCTTCGCCGTCGTCCTTCGCATCGTCATCGGCGACCGTGTCCATTTCGGCGACCGTTTCGGCAACGTCGTCCGCCGTGTCCGACGACCACGACCATCCGGAAAGCGGCTGCGTCGCGTCGTCACGTACCGGCAACGCCGACGTCGGCGTATCGTCGGCGACGTCGACCTGTTCGATCACGACGGTCGTGTCGTCGGCATCGTGCGTCTGCGCAGGCATCACACGCGTCTGTGCAGGCATCTCGCGCGTGTCCCCGTCGTCGGGGACGGTGTTCGTATCGTCGTCGAAGTCCGCGAACCGTTCGCTCAACGGCACATCGAGCTCTGTCGTCTGCGCGGTGTGTTCGAGCACTGTGTCTTCGACTGGTGTCGTATCGTCGATCGGTGTCGTTTCGTCGACCTGCGCGATGACTTCGGTGTCGTCATCGTGGGTGCGGTCTGTTGCGTTGTTCATGTCGGTATCCATTTCTTGTGTCCGTTCGGTGTTCGCTCAGCGCTGCGACGCGTACCGTACGCTCACGCCGCCCGAGATGAGCACGTTCGGTTCGAGGACGAGTTCGGCTTCCTTCGGCGCTTTGTCCGCGCTCACCGCGCACGGCCAGTATGTGTCGTGTTCGATGAGGTTTTTCATCTGCGCGTTCGCGTCGGAGGCGAAGTCGACTTTGCCGCCTTGGACGCTCACGCCCGTGCACAGGTCCGCCATCTTGCGCGACGCGAAGTACATGTCGTTGGTCGTGACCCACGTGTCGTCGTTCGTGTCGTCGTCGTCGATGTCCTCTTCGTCGATGTCTTCGTCGTTGATGCCGTCGTCGGTGCTGCCGACTTCGACTTCGATACCGGGGATCCGCACGTGCGAGTAGCCGACGATGTCGTCGTTGTCCCAACCGACGATGTCGATGTCGGAGAAGCGGCTGCCGCGCGACATGATCGTGTACGGACCGCCGATCGAATCGGTGTGGTAGTTCGCGCCGCCACTTTCGATCTTCCACGAGCATCCGTCGGGGATCGTCACGACGACGCGCGCGTTCGTGACCGTCATTGGGATGCGTCCCGTCGGGCAGGTGCTCGTGCCCGGATGCCCGTCGTTGAGCCACACCGTGTGCTTCTTCGTCTCGGACAGGTTGACGCTGAGCTCGTTGTAGCGGTAGCTGTTGCCGGTCACGGCGATGCCGGGTTCGAGTTTGCGCAGGTCGTCGGCGGACGACGTCAGTTCAACGTTGCCGCCCGCGAGGCTTATCGGCGTGTAGTCGTGGTCGATGCTGTGCTTGTAGACGTTCACGGCGGTCCATGCGCCGCCGACGACCATCATGCAGCACGCGACGAACATCGCGATCCACGCGAACGGATGCAGGCCGCCCGTACGGCGCCCGGAGCAGCCGAGGACGATGATGATGACGCCGATCACGGCGCAGACGACGCCCGCGTAGAGGACGCCCGGCTGGAGCGAGCTCGCGAACGACAGGCCACGCACGGCGAGCGAGCAGATCGACATCGACGCGATGATGAGTCCGAGGACGAGCAGGACGAGCACCGGCCCCGCCGGCTTGCGGCGTGCGGTCTTCAACGGATCGGGACGTGGCGCGGGCGCCGGGGCCGTGTAGGTCGGCACGGCGGCCGCAGGCGCTGGCGTGGACGGCTGCACCGACCGCTGTGGAGCGGACGGTTGCGGAGCCGCCGCGGCGTACGCCGGCGCTGTATCGACGGGTTCGCCGCCGCTCATATACATGTCGGCCGGAAAGGGATGGCCACTCTGCGGCGGTGTGGACGGTGCGGCAGCCGCGGACGCGGGGCCGTTCGCCGGCATCGCACCGCCATAGGGCATGTTCGCCGGAGGCGTCATCGGCGCGGAGCCCGGGCCCGACATCGGGCCGCCCGGTGCGCCGGCCTGTGCGACGAAACGCCTGCGGCCGTTGTCGACGAGCAGGAAGAACGCGAGCGCGGCGAAGAGGAACGCGCCGACGTTGACGCTCCACGACCCCCACCAGAAGAAGCCGAAACCGCTGAATCCACCGATGAGGATGCACAGGATGACGCCGACGAACGACCAGTCCCAGTGTCCGTCGATCGCCTCCTCAAGGAGGATCCTATGGTCGAACTCGTCGGGAAGCAGCAGCCAGCTGATGCCGTAGAGCACGGCGCCGAAACCGCCGCAGAAGAACGCGACGACCATGAGGACACGGACAAGTGTCACGTTCCAACCGAGTTCGCGTGCGATCGCCCCGCAAACACCGGCGATGACGCGGTTGTTCGTGCGTTCGACGTGGCTTTCGCGGATCCAACGGAAGAAGCTCGCCTCCGGCCTCATGCCGGTCGGTTGCGGCTGGGCATTCGGTGTCTGATATCGCTGTGCGCCGTCTTGCCCCTGCGGCGACTGCGGGTTGTACTGTGTGTTGCTCATGGCTCCATTACAGCAGGCCGGCCGCGGGAAACACCTCAGGGGACACCCTGAAAAACCCCTGATTCTTGTCGTCAGGGCTCGGTTTTCTCCCCGAAGGGCGGCACAATGGTAGGCATGCAGAACGTTTCCGAGACATGGGCCACACCGGTGCCGCGGGCACTGATGCCCGAAACCGCCGCACGGCCATTGCTGCCGGCGCAGCTGCCGCTCATGCGCCCACGCAAAGGGCGCTGGATCGCCGGCGTCGCGCGCGGCGTGAGCATGCATCTCGGCGTCCATGTGGCCTGGGTGCGGCTCGCGTTCATCGCGGCATGCGTATTATATGGTGTCGGGCTCGCCGCCTATGTGGCCCTATGGCTCCTTGTGCCCGCAGGCGACCCGGTCGCCGAGGCGCAGCGCATCGCGGCACGGCGCGATGCGGCCGACGCGCCGCTCGCGAAAGGCAATGCGGGGTCGGGCACCACGGCGCAGCCCATCGCCGGGATCGACGATTACACGGGCCTTGACGCGTCGACGCCCACGCTTTCGGGCGAAAGCGTCAAACAGTTCTTCGAGGAGGCATCGAAACCCGCATTGTTCGCGGCGCTCGGCGTATCGCTCATCGCATGCGCGATCATGTTCAACATGGCATCCTCGCGTGCAGGCGGCATCCTTCCCGCCGCGCTCGCGATCATCGGCCTCGGCATCGCATGGATGCGCTACAACGCGCCGCACGGGCAGATTGCGACGACGGCGATCGGCGTCGCGCTCGAATTCGTCGCCTACGTCGTCTTCCTCGTACAGCCATTGTTCTCGAACGGCGAGGTCACGCTCGCGCGCAGCCTCGTAAGCGGACTGCTCCTCGTGTTCGCCGTCATCGGCACCCTCACCCCATGGATCATGGCGCTCATGCGCGGCTTCACGAACGAGCGCGCGTTGAAGGAACGTGAGGAGGAACGCGCGGACATGACCGCACATCTGCACGACGGCGTGCTGCAGACGCTCGCGCTCATCCAACTGCACGCGGACGAACCACAGACCGTGTTCACACTCGCGCGTTCGCAGGAACGCGAACTGCGCAGCTGGTTGTATCAGGAACGCAAAACCTCGGACCGGTCGGTCAACGCGGGACTCACGCAGATCGCCGCGCAGATCGAGGACAGCCACGGCAAACCAATCGAGGTCGTCACGGTCGGCGACGCGCGCCCAAGCGCACAGACGGACGCGTTGCTCGACGCGGCCGCGCAGGCGATGGTCAACGCGGTCACTCATGGCGGCGAACCCGTATCGGTGTACTGTGAGGCGTCGGATGCGCTCGTCGAGGTGTTCGTGCGCGACCATGGCAATGGATTCAGCATGGAGGACGTGCCACCCGAACGGCTTGGCATACGCGAATCGATCATCGGACGCATCAGACGCCGCGGCGGCAGCGTCGAAATCGTATCGCGGCCGCAGTGGGGCACCGAAGTGCGCATGCATATGCCGATCGCGTCACAGGACGCGACGCGCGCGAACGCGCATACGGACGCACAGCAAGCAGGAAAGGAACGCGCATGAGCGGACAGGATGAGGAGCGTACGGCGCGCACGAGGATCGCCGTCGTCGACGACCATGAGATGTTCAGGGCGGGCGTCATCGCGACGCTCACGCCGTATTTCGACGTCGTCGGGCAGGCGGCCGACGTCGAATCGTCGGTCATGATGATCGCGGACACGAAACCGGACGTCGTCCTGCTCGACGTGCACGTCCCCGGCGGCAACGGCGGAGGCGGCGCCGAGATCCTCACGACATCGCAGCCGCTGTCGCCATCGTCGGCGTTCCTCGCACTCTCGGTGTCCGATTCCGCGCAGGACGTCGGCGCCGTCATCCGCGCGGGCGCACGTGGGTATGTGACGAAGACGATCACCGGCAACGAACTGATCCATTCGATCGAGCAGGTCGCCGACGGATACGCGGTCTTCTCCCCCAAACTCGCGGGATTCGTGCTCTCCGCGTTCCAAGGCGCCCCCGCAGGCGCGAACGGCGCGGACGAGGAGGTGCACGACGACGAACTCGACCGCCTGTCGACGCGCGAGCAGGAGGTCATGCGGCTCATCGCGCGCGGCTACACGTACAAGGAGGCCGCCGCCGAACTGTTCATCTCGGTCAAGACGGTCGAGACCCATGTCAGTTCGGTGCTGCGCAAACTGCAATTGTCGAACCGCAACGAGCTGACATTATGGGCGGCCGACCGCCACATTGTGTGACAGTGCCGTTTCCGTGCCCGACACGCCGTATATTCGAACATCTGTTCGCACAAGGCGATCGCGAGGACGGCGTGTGCGCGCGCGAATGCCCTACGATGGTGGTCAGTGACGCGGACGCCGCATCGGACGCCCGCGAAGGACGACGGGAGCTGCGATGGCGCATGATGACGAGGACGATCTGCTCGCGAAACTGACGATGTTCAGCGCAGGCGCGCAAGGACATGCGACCGATGCGGACGACGGTAAGGATGACGGGTTCGACGTCGACCATTTCCTCGGCGGCCTTGACGCCATCTTCGCGCGCCACGAGGCGGCGACGAAGGCGGAACCGTACCTCCTTGACGCGATGGACGCCGCCGAGAACGCCGGAGACATGCCCGGCCTGCTCACCGTGCTCAACGAGACGATGGGATTCTACCGTTCGCAATCGCGGCACCAGGACAACCAGTGGATCATCCAACGCGCGATCGAACTCGCGCTGCGCCTTGGATTCGAAGGCACCGAAGCGTGGGCGACGACGCTCATCAACGCGGCGACATCGCAACGCGCGGCCGGCAACTACGCCCAGGCCGAAGACCTCTATACGCAGGCGCTCGCATGCGCCGCACACGTCTACGGACCCGACGACCGACGGCTCGCGGCGCTCCATAACAACCTGTCGATGCTCTACAGCGAGACGGGGCGCACGGCACAGGCGGTCGACGAACTGCGCACGGCGCTCGCGATCCTCGAACACGGCAGCGTGGACACGGCAACCGACGTCGACATCGCCTCGACATGCGCGAACCTCGCGCTCGCGCTGCTCACGGCACAATCCGCGGATACGGACACGGCCGCGACGCTTGATGAAGCCGCCGCATGCGCCGGACGCGCGCTCGCAATCTACCGGAACGCGCACGCCGAAGACAGCGCCCATTACGCGTCCGCGCTCGCGGCGGCCGCACAGGTCGCGTTCGCGCAACGGCGTTTCGCGGATGCCGTGCACGATTACGAACGCGCACTTGGCATCATCCGCATCTGCTACGGCGAGGACACCGATTATTACCGCATCACCGCGGCCAATCTCGATGAGGCGCGCAACGCGCTCGGCAGGGCGGGGCATGCGGCTGCGGATGATGCGCATACGAACGGCGTGGCTGAGAGCACGAAGACGGCGAATGAGGCGGTTGATGGCACCACCACAACGGACGCCGCAGCAGCGACTGCGCGCACGAAGGAGCGCCGCAGCGGCATGCGGCTTGCGCGCGACTTCTGGCTCGCCTACGGCAAGCCGATGGTCGAGGAACGCTATCCGCGGTATGCGGGCCGTATCGCGGCGGGACTCGTCGGCCCCGGGTCGGAATGCTTCGGCTTCGACGACGAGACGTCCGAGGACCATGATTTCGGCGCGAGGTTCTGCCTGTGGCTCACCGACGACGACTATGCGGCCATCGGCGCACCACTGCAACATGACTACGAAGCGCTCCCGCGCGATTTCGACGGCGTCGCGCGTTCCGCGACATCACCGCGCGGGCAAGGCGACGGCAGACGTGACGGCGTGTTCCCGACACACGGGTTCTTCACGTCGCTCACCGGGTATCCGACCGCACCCGGCGCCGACGAGCCCCATCTGTGGATGATGCTCGACGAGGCGACGTTGGCGAACGCGACGAACGGTCGCGTCTTCGCAGATCCGCTCGGCGAGTTCTCGAAGACGCGCCGATCGTTCCGCACGCCGCCCGACGATGTGCGGCTCGCGTGGATCTCACGCAGGCTCGGCATGGTCGCGCAAGCCGGCCAATACAATGTGCCGCGCATGCTCGCGCGCGGCGACGGCGCCGCCGCATGGCTGTGCATCGACGAATATGTGATGGCCGTCTCGTCGCTCGTGTTCCTGCTCAACAACCCGGTGACGGTCGGCTACGCACCGTACTACAAATGGCGTTTCGCCGCATTGCGCGCGCTGAGCCGGCGTGCGGGCATGCGGCTGACCGACGTGTGCGGCGAACTCGAGGAGCTGCTGCGCCACGCGTCCGCCGCATGCTTCGGCGGCGCCGGATTCGGTGAAGGCGGTGCCGGCGCCGCACCGCATGTGCAGGTGGTCGAATCCCTCATCGGCACGATATGCGCGCAGATCGTCACCGAACTCCAACGGCAGGGACTCACCGATTCGGACGACGACTTCCTCGAATGGCAGCGCCCCTATATCGAATCGCACATCCATGATCCCGCACAATGCCTGCACAGCATCTGACAACCGACACCCGCACAACAGCACACGGATACGGACACGATGGAGCATCATATGAACGACCAATCAACGGACAGCCAGTCAATGGACGATGCACGACGCGGGACGATCGAGCAGATCGTGGCGGCTGAATGGGACATGTTCCAGCACACGGTGAACGAAGGCGGCCGCGCGGCATGCCAAGGCAACAAACCGATGTTCACCCTCATGCGCACAAGCCAATTCATGATCTGGCCCGACGCGCTGCTCACGTCGTATCTGCAAGACCTTGAGGCCGCGGCACATGACGGACGCAACCTCGTCGAGGAGAAATATGCGCGCATGATGGCGTCGACCGAACCGGAACGCTACGGGCGCGACATCGCGCCCTACATCCCCACGTTGGACGGGGCACGCATCAGGCAGCAGGAACGCATCATCGCGCGGCAGGTCGCCTGGGCTCGCACATTCATGGAGCACTACCCCCACATCGGCGCGAATATGCGCGTATTGACGACCGATCAGGACACGCCGGAACAGACATCGTACGAGACATATCTGCGCGGCGAACTCGGCACGTATCGGCAGCATACGCTCGACCTGTACGAACGGTTCGTCGAGGACACCGCACGACGCGGCGGCAACATCGCCGAGGAGACGGTCGCGTGCACGATGCGCCTCATCGGCGTCGATGCACTCGACGAAGCGGAACGTGACGAAGCGGAACGCGCGGCGCGGTAGTCCATGGACGGAACGAACCGTTGCGCTTTGCGCCGAAGAATCGGCAAGGCTGACGGTACAGTGAGGAATCGTGCAGCATTTCTGGAAGCAATTCGCATGGACGCTCGTCATCTCCGCGCTCACGCTCGCACTGTTCCTCGGTGTGAGCGCGTTGATGATGCCACCATGGCGCATCGAGCCACTCAGCGCGCATATCACCGTCTCGACGAGTGACACGGCGATCGCCGCGAAAGGCATCACGACACCCCAGGAAGGCACCTACAAGGTCAAGGAAACGAAGATCCGCCTCAACATAAGCGGCGGCAAGACCGTCAACGCGATCGTGCGCGAACCGGTCGGCGCACCGGAAGGGCACCCCGCGTGCTCGTTCGTACATGGCGCGGGCACCGGCAAAGCCTCGGAGGTCTACGGGGACATCGCGGGCGCGATGGCGTCAGCGGGCATCACGACGCTCGTACAGGACAAACGCCTCGACAATTACACGGCCCTGTCGCGCGACTACGCATCGAACGCCGAAGACTACCTCGCCGGCCTCAACACGTTGCGCGCATGGAACGGCGTCGACGCGTCGAAAGCCGGCATCTACGCGGAATCGGAAGGCACATGGATCGCGACGCTCATGGCGGACCGGGACAAGCACATCGCGTTCGCGGTGCTGACGTCGGCCCCCGTGTTCGCACCACGCCAGCAGATGGCGATGGCGGCGACGCAGTACCTCAACATCATCGGCGCACCAAGCGGCGTCATCGGCATCATCCCGAAGCTCATCAGCCTCGACTTCTCCCCCCTCGGCCTCGCATACGCGAACTTCGACGCCGCCGCGTACCGGCACAACCTGACGATGCCGCTCCTCGTCAACTACGGTACGAGGGATCCGGCGATGCCGTGCGAACAGGGCGCACAACAGCTCATCCACGACGCGCATGACGTCGGCAACGACAACGTGACGGTGCGCTACTATCCGACGAACCACCAGATACGCACCGGATCGTCGCTCTCTCTTCCCGGCCTTCAACTCGACAAGCATTACACGCACAATCTGGAGGATTGGATCAACGCGGTCGCCGCGGGCGCAACGGCCACGGATTGGACGACGCCGCCGATCGCGGGCACGCAGCCGTTCCAGGAGTTCGCGGTCCCGGCGAACGTGAAACCCGGCTGCGTCCATTCGCTCCTTGAGATAATCATCGTCGATGTGCTCGTCGTGCTGCTGTGGCTCGCCGTCGTCATCGGCTGCTGCATCGCGTTCTCGCGGCGCGGCAGTTGCGACGTCGAATCGCCCGGCCGCAAGGGCCGCACGCTCGTGCACCGCTACGCACCACAGACGAAGACGCTCATCATCGGCAACATCATTCTCACGCCACTCATCACATGCGGCTTCATCGCCTACTTCGTGTTCGTCGCACGCGCGGCGCTCAAGCTTGAGGACCATGCGGCCGCGCTCGACGCCGGATGGACCGCGTTGCGCGTCGCCGCGCTCATCGCGATCATCATGCTGTGCTGGCTATGGGTGCGCCTGTATTTCTTCTATGGGCCGGGCAACATCGACGCACGCAACGCCGACCCCGACGTGCCACGCAAGGAATACCGCCTGTCGCGCGGACACTCATGGATCATCGGCATGCTGTCCGTGTGTGTGCTGCTCGCCCTGACACTCGCCGACTTCTTCGGCATCATCGGTTCGTAACCCAGCTGCCAAACCGGATGCCAGCAGTTCTATTTGCGTCCCAACCTGCAGACCCCAGCTGCAGAACCGGACACCGTCGGCGGCGCATCTGACGGCGGCCATGCATGAAAAAAAGGGCTTCCGGCCGGAACCGGAAACCCTGTAGGCGGATAGGGCGAGATTCGAACTCGCGGATGGTTGCCCATCAACGGTTTTCAAGACCGTCTCCTTAGACCGCTCGGACACCTATCCAATGTGCACGCGGTGCACGAACGAACAGTATAGCATGGCGTGTGCCCTGACAGGCCACATCCACAGCGACCGCCGTGCCCGCGCGAAGCGTCGGACGCAGAAGGCGTCACGCCTCCCATGCCGTCGGTTCGATGACTTCCTTGCCGCCCATGTACGGACGCATCGCCTTCGGCACGACGATCGAACCGTCCTGCTGCTGGTGGTTCTCCATGATCGCGACGAGCCAACGCGTCGTCGCGAGCGTGCCGTTGAGCGTCGCGACCGGCTCGGTGCCGTGCTCGACGCGTTCGCGGATGTTGAGGCGGCGCGCCTGGTACTGTGTGCAGTTGGACGTCGACGTGAGCTCGCGGTAGCGCCCCTGCGTCGGCACCCACGCCTCGCAATCGAACTTGCGTGCGGCCGACGAGCCGAGGTCGCCGGCGGCCGTGTCGATGACGCGGTACGGCACCTCGACCTTGCCGAGCATCTCCTCCTCCATCGCGAGCAGATGCTTGTGCTGCTCATAGGAGTCCTCGGGCTTGCAGTACACGAACATCTCGACCTTGTCGAACTGGTGGACGCGGATGATGCCGCTCGTGTCCTTGCCCGCGGCTCCGGCCTCGCGGCGGTAGCACGAGCTCCAGCCGCAGTAGCGCAGCGGCCCGTCGCTCAGGTCGAGGATCTCGTCCTCGTGCATGCCCGCGAGCGCGACTTCGGACGTGCCGACGAGGTAGTCCTCGTCCGGTTCGCGCAGACGGTAGATCTCGTCGGCGTGCGAGTTGAGGAAGCCGGTGCCGCGCATCACTTCGGGACGCACGAGCGTCGGCGTGATCGCGAGCACGAAATCATGCTCCTGCGCCTGGTCGACGGCCATCGTGAGCATCGCGATCTGCATGCGCGCGATGTCGCCGCGCAGGAAGTAGAAGCGCGATCCGGAGACCTTGACACCGCGTTTCATGTCGATGCCGGCGACGCCTTCGCCGAGCGTGAGGTGGTCTTTCGGTTCGAATCCTTCGGCTGCGAAGTCGCGGATCGTGCCGACCTTCTTGACGACGACGTAGTCGTCCTCGCCACCTTCGGGCGCTTCGGGTTCGACGATGTTCGACAGCTGCCACATCGCCGTCGTGTACTGTTCGTTCGCCGCGTCCGCGTCCGCTTTGTATGCGGAGACCTGTTCGGCCAGTTCCTTCGTCTGCGCGATGAGCGCAGCCTTCTCGTCGGCCGGCGCCTTCGCGACCTGCTTGCCGATCTCCTTCTGTTTCGCGCGCGCTTCCTCGAACTGCTTGAGCGACGTGCGGCGCACTTCGTCGCTGCGCAGGACCTCGTCGACGAGTTCGACCGATTCGCCGCGCTTGCGTTGGGATTCCTTGACGATTTCAGGGTGTTCACGGATGAATTGAATATCGAGCATGGTCTTAAGCGTAATGCGCGAAGCCGACAGGCCGCGCACTGTTTTTCCGCATCGTTTGCAGTCCTTCCGATACCATATCGACGCCGCTCCGGCAGGACGGGCCGCATGATGCAACCGATGGCTTGCTAAGATGGGAAACCGGTAACAGGACGGGCGCCGCGGACGGCGGCTCAGCCCGTGCAATGCGAGGAACAAGCGAGGCGACCGATGAACCAACAGACCCTGATCATACTGGCGGTGATGGTCGCGCTCATCGCGGCGATCATCGCCGTCATCGCCGCGATACGCATCTCGATGCACCGCAAACGTGTGCAGAAACTTGAGCAGCGTCGCGACGACCAGGTCCATTACGCGTTCATCATCAATCCCTCGAAGCCGACAGCGGAGACGACGCGCGGCAAAATCAAGGAGTATTGCGCGCGCAAAGGCCTCACCGAGGTCATGTTCATCGACACCCAACTGGACAAGGACGGCCGCGCATGCGCGCAGGAGGCGCTCGGCAAGGGCGCGGACGTCGTCATCGCGGTCGGCGGCGACGGCACGGTGCGCACGGTCGCGTCGGCGCTCGGCGGCAGCGGGCATGCGATGGGCATCATCCCGATCGGTACCGGCAACCTGTTCGCGCGCAACATGGGCATCCCGATCGACGACATCGAGGCTGCGCTCACGATCGCGGTCTCCCATGGTTCGCACCGCGTCGACGTCGGCCGTCTGCGGATCCTCGACGTCCCTTCCGAGGACCATGCGCACGCGTTCCTCATCATCGCGGGCGTCGGCTTCGACGCCGTCATGATCGACGACACCGACCCGAAGCTCAAGAAGAACGTCAGTTGGCTCGCGTATTTCATTTCGGGCGCAAAACATCTGTTCACGCCGAAGTACCGCGCATCGATCACGATCGAGGACGCCGACGGTGACCTGCTCACGCATGAGGACACCGAATTCCGCACGTTCATGGCGGGCAATTGCGGGCAGATACCGGTGTTCTCGCTCATGCCGGACGCGTCGTTCAACGATGGACTGCTCGATTTCGAGATGATCGACACGAACGGTGGCCTCATCGGTTGGGCGAACCTCTTCGGTGACGTCGTCCATCAGACGATCACCGGCAAGGCCGCGCAGAGCCCGCTTTCGACGCATTCACACATCGACCAGATGCAGGGTGTCCAGGCCGAGGTCAAGCTCGACAAGCCGGTCCCCGCGCAGGTCGATGGCGATATGCTCCCCGAGACGCAGCACATCCTGTTCACGGTCGACCGCGAGGCGCTCATCGTGCGCGTGCCGCTTGAGGACGAGAACATCAGCGCGACGACGCAGATCCCGCCGATCAAGGTGCCGATCACGGACGCGACCGCATAAGGCGACCGCACAAAAGAGATCACGATAGATGCAGGAAGGCCGTGTACATCCTCGACGGAGGATGTACACGGCCTTCCTGCATCTATTGACGCGGCAACGTCAGCGGTCGACATCGATGACGACGTCGCCCGGCTTGACGTCGATGCCGGTGTGCACGGTGACCTTCTTGAGCGCTGACGTGTTGAGCACGGTCATGAGCGTCGTCGTGCTGTAGCCGGCCGCCTTGACCTTGTCGAAGTCGACGGTCACGAGCTTGTCGCCCGCCTGCACCCGCTGGTCCTTCCTGACGGCGACGGTGAAGCCATCACCGTTCATCTTGACGGTGTCGATGCCGACGTGCACGAGGATCTCGACGCCGTCATCGGTCTTGATGCCGAACGCGTGGCCGGTTTCGGCGACAGTGCTCAGCACACCGGAGACCGGCGCGAACACGTCGGACGCGGCGGGCTGGATGCCGACGCCTTCTCCGAGCGCGCGGCTCGCGAAGACCGGGTCGCCGGTGTCGTCGAGCGGGATGACATGGCCTGCGAGCGGCGCGAACACGTGGTCGGTCGGCGTCGGGGCCGCATCGGTCGCGACATCGGCGGCGGCCGCCGCGGACGTCTTGTCGGCCGGCAGCAGGTTGTCGTCCTCATGGTTCTCGGCGTTGACGACGGCTGCACGTGTCGCCGGCGTCTCGGTCGCCTCGGAGACGTTCGCCGCTTGGACGCGCGCAAGCACTTCGGCCTTCTCCTCGGGCGTGCGGTAGTCGAACGCGATGATCATGAACATCGCGGAGAAGAACGCGACGGCGATCGAGACGGCGTAGACCCACATCTGGTTGAACACCGGAATCGTCAGCAGCGATGTGAACGCGAACGCGGTCGTGATGACGCCGTGGACGCTCTGGCCGTCAGGGGTCACGGACGGGAAGAGCCAGCCGAGGACGGCGATTGTCACGCCGCCGGCGGCGCAGCCGACGAGCATGCGGCTGTAGAGCTTCTTGAACCGCAGATGGATGCCGTAGAGCGACGGTTCGGAGACGCCGCCGAGCAGGCCCGCGGCGAGCGCGCCCGTCGCCGTCTGGCGCATCTCGGAATCCTTGTCGCGCAGCGCGAGGATGAGCACACCGGCGGTCGCGCCGAAGCATGCGAAGTTCCATGTGCCCATCGGGCCTTGGATGAAGTCGTAGCCGAGCGTCTGGATGTTGATGAGCATGAGCGCGTTGAGCGGCCAGTGCAGGCCGAGCGGCACGAGGAACGGATACAGCATCGGGATGAGGATCGCGAAGATGAACGGCGCATGGTTGTTGAGCCATGCCAGTCCGATGCCGAGGCCATTGCCGACCCACACACCGAGCGGGCCGACGAGGAACGCGGTGAGCGCACCGACGATGATCATGCACAGGAACGGCACGAAGACGAGCTGGACGGAATCCGGGATGATCTTCTTGAGCCCCTTGTAGACGAGTGCGAGCAGGGCGGCCATCAGGAGCGGCACGAAAACGTTGCCGCTGTAATCGCTCAGCTGCATCGGCATGCCGAAGACCGTCGTCGTGCACATCTGGGTGCCGACGGCGCTTTCGCCGCAATGTGTCTCCGCCCATTTCGTGTCCATGAGGCTCATGAACGACGGCGTCATGAGCGCGGCCATGATCGCGCCGCCGAGCCACGGGTCGACGCCGAGCTTCTTCGACGCGTTGTAGGCGATCATGATCGGCAGGAAGTAGAAGACGCCCTTCCACAGCGCCTGTACGAAGACCCATGAAGGGCTCGCGCTGTCGTTCGGGATCCATCCGCACGCGATGCACACATTGACGATCGCGATGATGAGCGACGCGCCAAGCAGGACGCCGAGGATCGGGCGGAACGAATCGGAGAGGTACTCGAAGAACGAGTCGAGCCATGCGACTTTGCCCCGCGCCTTCGAACGTGCCGCGGCCTTGACGTCGGCGTTCGACATTTCGCCGCCGCCGGACTGGGCCGGCGCGGCGCCTCCCGCGGCGACGCGCTGCATCTCGGGCAGCGCCATGATCTTCTGGTACATGTCGGCGACACCGCCGCCGATGACGACCTGGTACCGGTCGCCGCTTTGCGGCACCGCGCCCAGGACGCCCTTCATATGCTGGAGTTCGTTCTGGTTCACCTTGCCGGCGTCGACCAGTTCGAAACGAAGGCGGGTGGCGCAATGCGTCAGGCTTTTGACGTTGTCCGGGCCACCGATCGCAGTGATGATCTGCGAGGCAGTTGAGTCAGCCATCGTTCATCCTTTCCTCATAACACGTGGGAGGTCTCCTCGGATTCCCACATTGTTCCTTGTCCTCGTCGATTCCCCGCACGATATGTCCGGCGGCGCGATACGGGCGTTTCCTTTCCTGTCCGCGCCTCGGGCGTCCTCACGCAACGGTGCGTGCGGACGGCGAACATAGGCGCGCGCCCGTCCGAACCGCATCGGCCGCATGCTCCCCGCATGCCGTGCGCGGCGTCCCACGCCCGTCCGTATGCCGAACATTGCCGTCCCGGCGAATCGTTCAAATTTTAACGCGCGCGACGGTTGGAATACCGCCGTTCACACTTATCCAGACGGTGTCCGCACGACGTTTTTCGCCGATTTTGTCCGGAATACCAACGATGCCACCGATGCAATCGATTTCATCTCTTCGCCACCGGCTAAACTATGACAACGTCTGCAAGGCGGTCACGCCCTGTAGGCTGGAGCAGTAACTGTTGTCCCAGCAGAATGAAGGAAGTATGGTTGCACCTAACGCGGGCATGCCCGCCACCCCAGCAGATCTCATCGACGTCGACGAAGTCATCGGCAAGTACTACGACGTCGTCCCCGACCCGTCGGTCCCCGAGGAGCGTGTCATCTTCGGCACGTCCGGACACCGCGGTTCATCGCTCAAGACCTCGTTCAACGAGGCGCACATCGTCGCGATCACGCAGGCGATCGCCGAATACCGCAAGGCCGCCGGCGTCACCGGTCCGCTCTACATCGGCCGTGACACGCACGCGCTGAGCCTTCCGGCATGGAAGACCGCAATCGAGGTGCTCGTCGCGAACGGCGTGCACGTGCGCGTCGACTCCCGTGACGACTTCACGCCGACGCCCGTCGTCTCCCAGGCGATCCTCACCCACAACCGCGCGGCCGACGGCACGCAGCGCTTCGAAGGCGAAGGCCTCGCCGACGGCATCGTCGTGACGCCTTCGCACAACCCGCCGACCGATGGCGGTTTCAAGTACGATCCGGTCACCGGCGGCCCGGCGCCGTCCGAAGTGACGAACGCGATCGCGAACCGCGCGAACGAACTGCTCGGCGACTTCAGAAACGTCAAGCGCGTCCCGTTCGAGCAGGCGATCAAGTCCGACCTCGTCGAACGCTTCGATTTCCGTGAGCATTACGTCGACGACCTCAAGAACGTCATCGACTTCGACGCCATCCGCGAATCCGGCGTGCGCCTCGGCATCGATCCGCTCGGCGGCGCGTCCGTCAACTACTGGCCGCTCATCAACGAGAAGTACGGCCTCAACATCGGCGTCATCCGTCCGGAAGTCGATCCGACATGGCGCTTCATGACGATCGACCATGACGGCAAGATCCGCATGGATCCCTCGTCGCAGTACGCGATGAAGGGTCTCGTGGACGAGCTCAACGCCGGCGCATGGGACAAGTACGACCTGGTGGGCGGCACCGACCCGGACGCCGACCGCCACGGCATCGTCTGCCCGAACTGGGGCGTGATGAACCCGAACCACTACCTGGCCGTGTGCGTCGAATACCTGTTCGGCGCACACGGCCAGGTAGTGGTTCGGGTTCATCAC
>Dunbar_p2__coassemble_805_pt1 | contig 116248 bp, 88 predicted proteins | sample Dunbar_p2__metabat2_high_PE_041 | metagenome-assembled genome bin Dunbar_p2 | reverse complement strand
ACCCCACACCCCCAAAACCCAACAAACACAACACCACCCCCAGCGTGTCGCGATTCCACGCCACGACAAACAACACACAACGCGGCAATGCCACTACGACCAGCGGCGCCACACCATCCGGCAACGCACGACACTAAGGCCTCCTCCACGACCAGCGACGCCACAACCCGCGGCATGGCACGACGCTGGAAGCCCTCCCGCGACGAGCGGTACACCACTGGGCGGCAACGCACGACACCGGCAGGTACATCCACACAAACGCGGCACAACACAACAAACGTGGTGTAGAACTGGAATCAGCGGCACACAGTGTGCACCGCGATGATCAGGAAAACAGAGACAGGAGCACGGCGCAATGACGGACACGACAGCAGCGGGCACACCGATGAAGAAAATCATGGTATTCACGGGAGCGGGCATCTCCACCTCGGCGGGGATCCCCGATTTCCGCGGCCCCGACGGCGTATGGACGAAACATCCAGACCAGATGCAGGTGTACGACATCGACGCGTTCCTCTCGGACAAGGAAGCGCGCGAATACTCGTGGCGGTGGCAGAAGGAATCGCCTGTGTGGAACGCGAAGCCCGGTGCGGCGCACTATGCGCTCGTCGATTTGGAGAAAGCGGGACTGCTCAGCCTCATCGCGACGCAGAACTTCGACGCGCTCCACGAAAAAGCCGGCAATAGCCCGGACAAAATCGTGAACCTGCACGGCACGATCGGCACATCGCATTGCCTCACATGCCACGCGCGCTACGACACGGCGGACATCATGGCGAAGCTCGACGAGGAACCCGATCCGCATTGCCACCGTAAGCTGCCGTACAGCGGCAATATGCCCTGCAATGGATTGCTGAAAACAGACGTCGTGTACTTCGGGGAAATGCTGCCGGAGGGTGCGATGGAGCGTTCGATCCGCGCGGCGCAGCAGGCGGACGAATTGTGGGTCGTCGGTTCGACGCTTGAAGTGTTCCCGGCCGCGAGCATCGTGCCGGCGGCCGCGCAAGCGGGCACGCCGATCACGATCATGAACATGGGGCGCACACAATACGATTCGCTCGCGGACCGCCTCATCCATGACGACATCGCGACTGCACTGCCCGCGCTCGTAGAGGAGACGATCGCCGCGAACAAGTGAGCGCAGCCGCGCTCAGTTGCGCCGCTGACGCAACTTGAGCTGCGCGTTCATGCGGCGCACGTCGGCGCGGAACACCACACCGCAGATCGCGGAGATGACCGCCGTGAACACAACGACGCACACGATGGTGCTCACAACCGCCCACACACCGTATTGGCGCGGAATCCAACCGATCCACCACGCGACGAGCATGTAGACGACCGTGCCCGGCGCGAGCGCGATGAGCATCTGCGCCCATTTCGCGAGGCGGTCGTTGAGCCAGACGACTGCCGGCGCACCGTAGGCGACGCCGATTGCGAGCATCGCCGCGAACTGCTTGACGAGGAGCGCACCCGTATCGCCGCCCATCACAAGACCCGCGATCGCCGAGAACGCCATCGAGATGAACGCGGCGATGCCGATGCCGACCGCCGTGTATTTCATGAGTGCTTTGCCGACGCCACTGTTCGACTCAAGTCCGTTGTTCATATCAGTCTCCTTTACGATATGTATTGACGATGTTGAATTGTTGGATATAGGACGCGCCGCGCGCATTCACATGCCGATCGCGGACTTGAATGCGCCGAGGTAGCGTCGTGAGATCCATTCGACGGCGCCGTCGTGCATACGTACGCCGTACGCGCCGCCGAAGCCGCTTTCGACGCGGTCGATCGCGTTGATGTTGACGATCGCGGACTTGCTCACACGTACGAAATCCGCCCCGAGCTGACGTTCGAGTTCGTAGAGTCGGCTGTTTGTTTTGAGCGTGCCCTTCGTCGTCACGAGCTGCACGGCGCCGTTGTCCGCGCGCGCGACGATGACGTCGGGGATCGGCACGACAATGGCGTCGCCGCCGCGTCTGCCGAGCACCGCGTTGCACAGGCCGCCTTCGCGTTCAATGATCGTCGCGTCGTCGCCGATCGAGGCGAGCAGTTCGACCGCCTTGTCGAGCGCGGCGCACGACGCGCGCGCCGCGATGCGCGCCTCCTCGTGTCCCACCGTGGGTCCGACCGACAATTCGACGCGCATGACCGCGCTCCTCTCTCTTCCGTTTCCTCGGTTCCGCCGTTGCGGACCGTACCGCAACCGTACCCGAATCGTCCATCGGAAACCCCGTCGTTGCGATGAGCGGTACATTTCACGCGACAAGCGGCGTTGTACGCGCGCGAACCACGCCGCACAACGCGCGCGACAACAAAAAGGACCGGGCATACGAAACATCGTTCCGTATGCCCGGTCCTTGGTTCGTTGTGATGTCTGTTTCACGTGCAACATGCACGCACGTGCACGTTGCACGTGAAACTCATCGATGACACGTACGCAATCACCATCGATGTACGGATCTGCGGGATCCATGACAACCGCAGATTCGCAGATCCGTACAATCCGGCATCAGTAGATGCGTTTCGGCGTGTAGCCGGCCTCGCGCATCATCTGCATGACCTGCTCGATGTGTTCGGGACCGTTCGTCTCAACGGTGACGCCGAGCGCGACTGAATTCGTATAGTGGCCGTTCGCCTTGAACTGGTCATGGTCGAGTGCGATGACGTTCGCGCGCGCCTTCGCGAGGATCGTCGCGACCTTGACGAGCTGGCCCGGCGTATCCGGCAGTTCGACTTCGAAGTTCATGATGCGGCCGCGCGCGATCATGCCCTTCTGGATGACGGCGCCGATTGTGACGGTGTCGATGTTGCCGCCCGACATAATCGGGACGACGACATGCTCCCCTTGTGCTTCCGCGAACTTGCGCGAGCGCAGGTTGAGGTGCTCGAGCGCGGCGAGCGAAACGGCGCCCGCGGCTTCGACGACCATCTTGTGCTTTTCGAGCATGAGCAGGATCATTTCGTTGATGTCGCGCTCGGAGACCTCGATGAGGTCGTCGAGGAACTCGTTGAGGAGCGCGAACGTGAGGTCGCCCGGACGGCGCACGGCGACGCCTTCCGCCGACGTGACGACTTTGTCGGCGGCGACGACACGGCCCGTGTCGAGTGATTTGCGCCATGCGGGCGACCCTTCGGGGATCGCGCCGATGACGCGCACGTCGGGGCGGAACGTCTTCACGGCGAGCGCGACGCCCGCGCCAAGGCCGCCGCCGCCGAGCGGCACAACGATGTCGGTCACGTCCGGGACATCCTCGAGGATCTCCATCGCAATCGTGCCCTGACCGCACAATACCTCGTAGTCGTCGAACGGCGGCACATAGGTCATGCCTTCGTTCTGGCTCAGTTCGATCGCGTATGCGGCGGCCTCGTCGAACACGTCGCCGTGCAGCACGACGTCCGCGCCGTACGCTTTCGTCGCGTCCACTTTGAGCGGTGGCGTGATCTCGGGCATCAGGATCGTCGCTTTCGCGCCGCGTTCGCGCGCCGCGTATGCGACGCCCTGCGCATGGTTGCCTGCGGACGCGGTGACGATGCCGCGGTCGAGTTCTTCGTCGGTGAGCGATGCGATCTTGTTGTAAGCGCCACGAATCTTGAACGATCCGGTCACCTGTAGGTTCTCAGGCTTGAGCAGGATCTTGTGGCCGGTCATTTCCGACAGGACCGGGGACGCGATGATCTGCGTATGTTTCGCGGTCCCATCGAGTCGTTCGGCGGCCAGTTTCAATTCGGCGGCATGGTCATGCCGCATCGCTTGCAACACATCTTTCTGTTCCATAACCCGTTATTGTAAGGTTCCGCACGGTTGCGGCCACTCCGACGTCCGCGTAGTGGCCGCAACCATGAGGCAGATCCGCATATCGCGCCCAGTGCATCCGCCGTCACAGCTGGACGACGACGCCTTCCCATTCGGCGAGCTCGCCCTTCGCGATTGACTTGACGCTGTGGATCGCGTCATAGGTGCTCAGCACCACGTGGTCCTCCCCCACGCCATCGCGCAGCAGCTCCTGTACCCGCGCGGGCAGCGCCGCATGCCTGCCGCTCAGGTTGATCATGACGAGCATGCGGTCGTCGCCGAGCGTTCGCGTGAATGCGTACACGGACTTGTCGTCGTCATCGACGAGCTCCCATGCGCCGGCCGCGACGACCGGGCTGTTGTGGCGCAGGTTGACGAGCTTCTTGTAGAACGCGTACACCGATTCCGGATCGTCGAACTGCGCGGCCGCGTTGATCTCCACATGGTTGGGGTTGACCGAGATCCATGGCCCGCGCGGCGCGTCCGCCGCCGTGAAACCGGCGTACTTCGAGCCGTCCCATTGCATCGGCGTACGCGCATTGTCACGGCCGAACATCGCGAGCGCGTCCATCATCGACGCCCCGCTCTGCACATGCGCTTCCTCGACGCGCTGGCGGTAGGCGTTGATCGCTTCAAGGTCGCGGTATTGGTCGAGTTTCGTGAAATGCGCGCCCGTCATGCCGAGTTCCTCGCCCTGGTAGATGTACGGCGTGCCGCGGTGCAGGTGCACGAGCATGCCGAAGGCCTTCGCGGAATGCGCGCGGCCCTCCTCGGTCGTGTCGTCGCCCCAGCGCGTCACGACGCGTGGCTGGTCGTGGTTGCAGGTGAACAGGCTCGCCCAGCCGCGGTCATGCACGGCTTCCTGCTGCGCTTTGAGCTGTTCGCGCAGATGGCGCACGTCGAACTTGACGATGTCCCATTTGGAATCGCCTTGGTCGATGCCGACGTGGTCGAAGAGGAACAGCATGTCGAGTTCCTTGTTCGCCGGATCGGTGATGTATTCGTTGCGCACGGCGTCGACGCCGGGGGCTTCGCCGACGTTCATGTAGCCGCCGCGCTTCTCGAAGACCTCGCGTCGCATCTCCTTGAGGAACTCGTCGATGCGCGGCCCGTCCGAGCAGAACGGGTACGGCGATGAATAGCCTTCCTCGCCGACCGGGTAGTCGTCGATGTCGGAGCCGGGTTCGCCGGGGAGCCGTCCGTGTGTGTCGACGACTTTTGAGATCTGGGTGATGACGTCCATGCGGAAGCCGTCGATGCCGCGGTCCATCCACCAATTCATCATGTCGTACACGGCTTGGCGTACCGCCGGGTTCTCCCAGTTGAGGTCGGGCTGTTTCTTCGAGTATTGGTGGAGGAAGTATGCGCCGCGCTGTTCGTCGTATTGCCATGCGGAGCCGCCGAAATACGATCCCCACTGGTTGGGTTCGGCGCCCGGTTCGCCGGGTGTCTTGCCTTCGCGCGCGGGACGCCACCAATACCAGTCCGCCTTGTCCGAGTTCGGGTTCCGCGATTCCTGGAACCACTCGTGTTCGTCGGACGTGTGGTTGACGACGAGGTCCATGATCACTTTGATGCCGCGGGCATGTGCCTGTTCGAGCAGTTCGTCCATGTCTTCCATCGTGCCGAAGAGTGGATCGATCGCCTGGTAGTCGGAGATGTCGTAGCCGTTGTCGTCCTGCGGCGACTGGTAGACGGGGCTCAGCCAGATCACGTCGACGCCGAGGTCGGCGATGTAGTCGAGGCGGCTCGTGATGCCTTTGAGATCGCCGATGCCGTCGCCGTTGGAGTCCTGGAAACTCCTCGGATAGATTTGGTAGACGACCGCGTTCGTCCACCATGGGTTGGGCGTCGCCCCGTTCGTGCGCACGTCGTCGGGGATTGTGGACCGGTTGAGCGTTGTCATGTGTGCAGCTCCTTCGCTTGATATTCCAACGGTTTCAAGGATGAGAACATCGTAGTCTCACCGCATTTTGTTTCCCATCCGCCGTGTGCTGTTGGCGTGTGGGAAAGTATTTCGTACGGATTGCCGATTTTTGCCTGTCTGGGCGTCGCCGTCATTGTGCATCGCGTTCGATGGCGAAGACGGCGTATGCGCCATAGGACAGCTCGATGGCAAACGGTTCGTCCGTGTCGATCCGGAAACGTTCGCCGGTTTCCAGATTGCGCACCGCGCGTACCGACCCGTCACCGTCGATATGTGCGGTCTGCCGCGCATCCGCGTTCAACCCGAGGAACATGACGACGTCTTCACCGTGGAACGTGTTGCGGATGCCGAGGGGCACCGCCGAATGTTCCGGATCCGCGAGGAGGCTTTCGACGACCGGTACGCCCACGCCATCGGGATGGGTGAACGTACCGTCCTCACCGAAGAACGGCCACAGCGTTTCCGGTTCGGTTTCACCGAGCGCGTCGGAGCAGTAGATCGGACCACCGCTGAACCAGCGCAGCCATGCGTGCACATGCGCGTCGGGGTGCTTCGTCCAGAACATGTCCCAGTCGCAGTGGTAGAGGCAGCCCATGAGCAGTGAGCAGTAGGCGTTCTCAATCGCATGTTCGGGAAGCGATTCGGGGATGCGCGGGAAGAAATCGTCGCTCGTGCGTGTGATCGGCGACGTCGGGCGGCTCCAGTAGTTCTCAGGCGCCATGCCCATGCAGTTGATGAGCGCGTTATTGAAGCATGCGGACGCCGCAAGGTCCACCGCACGATGCCGCACGAGCAGCGTACCGTACGATTGTGCGCCCCTCGTGAGCACCGACATCGTGCTCTGCGCATCCACCTTCGCAAAGTCGACGCCGGCGTGGGCGAGCGCTTCGTCCCACTGCCACCAGAACCGTCCGCAACCGAACTCGGCACGGCATGCGCCATCCACACGCACATCCGATGTCGGCTGTGCAGATGGCACGGTCATGCCATCCGGCAATGTCTCGAACATGTATCCGCGCGCATTGAACGCATCGGATTCGAGGTCGACGCCTCCCCAGTACCCGTGGAACGCCTGCCATACGCCCACATATCGCACACCGTAGTCCCGTTTGAGCACGTCGATCGTGTGCGCGAGTCCTTGGGGGAAGCGGGTGGGATCGGCTTCGAAACCGGTCAGCTTGTTGTTGTGTGTCTGCGACCAACCGTCATCGATCAGTACCCACGAAACCGGCACCTGTTTTGCCTTGAATTCGTCCATCTTGGCGAGGATGCCGTCCTCGCTCACGTCCTGCCCAAGCGAATCCCACGTGCACCAGCCAAGGCCACGCAACGCCTCCGGGAACGGACGACCATCGATCGCCGCGATGCCGTTGACGTGTGCGGCACGTCGTGCGCATCGTTCAACGAGCGCATACGGGTCATCCCCGTGCGCGTACAGCAGCGCGAGGCCCTCCACCGTCGTATGCCCCACCTGATTCGTCGAAACGTCGACTGCCACCTCACGCGCGCATCCTCCGGCACCGCGGATATCAGCGCGGCATTCCCCATTGCTCACCGCGAGCAATACATGCCAACATCCGTCCGCCGACCGCCACAGCACCATCTGCGTGCGCTCCGGCGCATCCTCGAAACCGTTCACCCAAGACGGCCGCATCCACCATTCCTTGTGCTGGTATAGGCATAGGATCGGCGTCTCCGGCATCGGCATTGCGTCTCCGGGCAGCGCGCACTCCAACGTGAGCGCGCGCGACGCGCGGAACGTCGGATGCTCGAGAATGGGATTCTCCACGGGCAGTTGCGCGTGCACGGCGACTTCGATGAAGTCGGCGCCACCGCGCACTTCCGCGGATTCGAGCGGTAGCTCCCTGATGCTGCACTCCCCCACGGGACCACGCTCCGTGTATGCCGTCACCGCCGTGACGTCCAGCAGTCGTCGTGTCATATGCAGCCTCCTTTGCATGTCAGCATTGCCGACATCGTAACCCACCTTGCCACACGTCACAATCCTCACTCGCGCCGCGCGCGACACCGCCGACGGTATGGCAATGCTCCTGCATATATACGAACACATGCGGAGATTTTCGGCACATAACCACGTTGCCCGGGCTCAAACCGTCTTGCACGCACCCCAATCCCGCGCTGCGGCACGCCACGGCCCCTCCCACCGTACCGCGGTGCGGAATTTGCCGCACCGCGGTACGGTGGGAGGGGCCGTGGCGTGCCGCAGCGCGAAAAAGCTGGGCACCATCGCCATCAGATAGCTCGCGAACGCCTGCGGGTAGTTCGTCGCGAACTGCGAACTGAACACATACTGCGCGAGCGGGATCGTCTGATCCTGCTGGTTCCGTCAGGATGATGAGCGGCAGCCTGCCAAATCGCCGGGAATGGTCCCGGATTCGGCCATCCGCTCATCCGCGAGCATCTGCTCTTCATCCATGCCGATCATGGTGAGCAGCGCTTGGTCACGCTCGCTGCATTCGCGCTCACCGTTCATATCAGATCCACCTATGCCCTATGGACCTGTAGCGCCATGACAATATTGGCGATGAATTTCTCATAGGTCATTTCAGAGGAAGGTTCGGTTACTTCGCGCGTGTCAGGATTCGCATATACGAGCCATACCGCCTGATAGAGGCTTTGGCGGCGCAATCGTTCGCACAGGATCCTGAAACGGTCAAGGTAGGACGTCTGAAAGAACGTTGCGTCAATAGGGAAATGCATGGATCGAAAAGCCCTGCTTTCCATGCGACTCTCAGCACAATCGCGGATGATCATCACATATCCCATGACAGGCGGAATACTGGCATGGCCAAACAAGTCATTGTCAAACGCCACACGCGCGTCAAAGGCCGAACCAATGGACTCCTCAGCCCTATTGTTCGCATTATTGCCAAAAGAACTGCTGATGCTTTTCAACTCGACGGCGGCCACAAGGGCGGAATCCTCAAATGCCAGAAGATCCCAATTTTTCGTGGGGCGGAACCATCCCGGCAACGTGCATAAATGTCCATGCTCGTACACGGAGGTTGGCTGGAAGCCACCAGCCACCAGATCCTGCTTGATGATTGCCGCTATCGCATCCAAATGGGTGCCCGACGTGATGCCCCGCCTGCCTCCTTGGTCGGTATGGCCACGGAGCGCCTGCGCCTGTTGGGCCTGAGCGACCCTGTCATACATGTCAAGAATGGCGTTTTTGATATCGTCCCTCATCCCATGTTCTCCTCATATGCAGCGATGGCGAAATGAGTCGCCAGCGCTCGGTCATTGTTCATGAAAGCCCGGGCGAGTCCGGCCCGGTTCTCTTCACTCACCTTCGCATACTGTGGCATATGCACGAGGCGCAGATACTGTGCTTGGAAGCGCAGGGTACCGCCCCGCATCTTGACCCCGAACGCATCGATGAAACGCCGTGTCGTATCAGCCATGAGCAACCCACCAAGCGCCCGCATATCCCATTCGTCAGACGTCAACCAGTAGCAATTATGGTGCGGATACAGTCCATGCGAGAGGACCGGGGCTGGGTATGCCGTCATATCCGGCATCAGCAAGAGGTCGCGGTCCATCAGGTCAGGGTTCACTTTGTCAATGGTGCGGTACCAGGACGCCTCGTTCTTTTTCGCCACATGACGGTTGGAGAGCCTCGCCTTGTTCCCCATGAAATACGTTTTGAGCCGCGGATACTCCTCCAAGTCAACGAGCGTGCCGTCCGCATTCCAAGGGTTGACAAGCCATCTGCGCCGTTCCGGATGCCCCTTCCGGTAATCCCTCATATAAAAAAGGGGCATCATGCGGTCCGATTCGACAAGATGCGCGTCCTGCGTGAGGAACACATCGTCGCAGCCTGTGGCGACCCCGATACCGAGATGCACGCCAGCCTGCTCCAGACTGGGCAATGCCTTGCTCGCCCGTGATACGAAATCAACGAGTTCATGATCGCCAATGGGATAGATCGACGCCCCTGTCGGCTTGTCGATTTCGAACGCTTCGACATGCGCGGTCGATAACGCCGTGCCGCTGCCGCGAAGCCAATCGAGCAGCATATCGGCATCAGCGGGACCGAAATCCGGTTTGCAATTCGCGAAACGGAGTTTGGAGGACACGTGTCCCTTACGAATCGTCGTTATCGCCGGATATGCATCCACTGCATCATCAAACGCGTTCACACCATGCATGCGAACAAGCGAGACGAGATCGCAATCATCCCCCATACGCGCACGCAGCAATGCACCATACTTGTTCTGTAGCCAACGGTCCGCGCATATGAAACACAACACCCCATCATCGCGGAGGATATCCAGACCACGATCAAAAAAACTGACATAGAGATCGCAACCTGCCGTCACCGAGCGCAATCTGCTGACATATTCGGAGCGTTTGTCCTTGTCGATTTCCGTCGCACGAACATAGGGAGGGTTACCTACGACGAAATCGCAACGCGTCACATCATCCAGTATGAAATCACCATGCACGAGCCACGTATCCACGAGGTCGCGCGCCTGTCCCTCCGGGCATCCAGCACTTACAAGCGCCGACGATGTCACCGTGCGCGCAACCTCCAATGAATCGGCGTCGATATCGTAAGCGCGTACAGCGTTGCGCAATGCATCCCAATCACCGTGCACCGAAGTCAGTTCCTTCGCCAGCCTTTCGGCTATCGCAACGAGAAAGGCCCCTTCCCCGCAGGCGGGTTCGACGATGACTTTCCCAGTGATGCCCTTGCCCGGCGCATATCCGGCGATGTCAAGAACCAGATCGACGACCCATCGTCTCGTATACACCACACCGTGATGTTCCGATGCCATAGCCTCCCCAATCAGTCAGTGACCGCGATAACCAACATGAACGATTATCTCACATGCATCTCACAACACAACGGTTGGCCGCACTCGATTCCCGAGTGCGGCCAACCGCATGAGAAAAGCTGGGCACCATCGCCGCCGCGCTACTTCACGGCGCCGCGCATCACTCCGCCGACGACCCACTTCTGGGCGAAGATGTAGACGATGAGCACAGGCGCCATCGCCATCAGATAGCTCGCGAACGCCTGCGGGTAGTTCGTCGCGAACTGCGAACTGAACACATACTGCGCGAGCGGGATCGTCTGGTCCTGCTGGTTCGTCAGGATGATGAGCGGCAGCAGGAAGTCGTTCCACGCCCACAGCGCCGTCATGATCGCGATCGTCGCGTTGATCGGCCCCATGAGCGGGAAGATGATCTTCCAGAAGATGCGCCATGTGCCCGCGCCGTCGATGCGTGCGGCCTCCTCGAGCGACACCGGGATCGAACGGATGAAACCGGTCGCGATGAACAGGTTCGTGCCAAGACCGAGGATGACGTAGAGGATGATCAGGCCGACCTGGTTGTCGAGGTGCCACGAGCCCATCTGCTTCGCGAGCGGCAGCATGACGACCGGGAACGGCACGAACATCGCGGCGATGAAGAAGTAGTAGAGGAAGCGGAAGAACCGCTTGTCCATGTTGCGCGCGATCGCATACGCGACGAACGTGTTGGTCACGAGCGTGAGCGAGACGGCGAGCACGGTGATGATCGCCGAATTGAGTGCGGCGCGCGGATAGTCGACCTTCGCGGACGCGGCCGCGAAGTTCCCCCACTGCCAACTCGTCGGCAGGCTGAACGTGCCCGCTTCCGCCGGCGTCTTCAACGCGGTGACGACCGTGAAGTACAACGGCACGAGGATCGTCAGGCTGAAGACGGCGACGACGGCGGTGAGCCACCAGTTGATGCGCCTGTCCTTGCGGAACTTCGTCGTCGTGCCTCCCGCGGACGGCGCCGCGGCGGCGGGACGGTTGGCGGTTGGTTGGATGTTGGTCGTTGCGGTGGTCATGTCTCACACCTTCTCTTTGCTGCCGAAGAACTTGAGCTGAATGAACGCGATGATCGCGAGGACGATGAAGAACAGCACGGCGTTCGACGTCTGGTACGCGTATTCGCCGCCCGTCAGGCCGCCCTTCCAGATGAGGTATGTGACCGTTTCCGTCTTCGAGTTCGGTCCGCCGTCGGTGAGCGCGACGACCTGGTCGAATGTGCCGAGCGCGTTCTTCATCGTGAGCACGAGGTTGATTGTGAAGAACGGTCCGATGAGCGGGAACGTGATCTTCCAGAACTTCTGCCACGCGTTGACGCCGTCGATCGCGGCGGCCTCATAGACCTGCGTGTCCACGGTCTGCAGGCCGGCGAGGTAGATCAGCACCGAGTAGGCGACGCCCTGCCATACGGCGAGGAAGACGATCGGGATCCACGCGTAGCGCTCGCTCGTGAGGAGCGATTCGCTCAGCCAACCGATGCCGAGCGCCTTGCCGAGCGCGGGCAGCGGCTGCATGAAGATGTACTTGAACACGTAGCCGATGACGAGCACGGCGAGCGTGTACGGGATGAAGTAGATCGCGCGGAAGCCGTTCTTGCATGCGATCTTGCCGTTGAGCGCGACCGAGAGGAACAACGCGATGACGTTGATGAGCACGGTGATCGCGATCGCGATGAGGAACGTGAACAGATAGGCGTGGCCGACGCGTTCGTCATGGAAGAGCGCGATGTAGTTCTTGATCCCGATCCAATCGTAATCGCCGTAGCCCTGCGAATTCGTGAACGAATACAGGATGCCGCGGATGAACGGCACATACAGGAACACGGCGAAGATCACGGCCGCCGGCACCGCCATCCAATAGTATGCGCGGTCGACCTTGCGGTCCGAGAACGCTGACGTGCGTTTGCGCGGCGCCTTGTTCGCGGGTTTGCGCGAGTGGTGCGTGTCGATGTCGTTCGCAAGCACGTCCTCCATCGCGCGCGCCTGCTGATCGGCGTTGGTCAACGAAGTCATGGCTGAACCTTCCTTTCCTTATGATCAGTCGCGGAAGTCGCGGGCCTGCACTTTGTCCCACTCGTTCTGCATCGAATCGACGAACTGGTTGACGTTGCCGCTCATGATCGCGGACTGCAGGTAGCCGCCGATGTTGATCGACGACGGGATGTAGTGGTCGCAGAAGTCGGCGACACGGTTGTCTTCGAAGAACGGACGCACCGTTTCGAGCGCGGGGTTGCCGAAATACGTCTCCTTGAGCGGCGTGATCGCGGACTGCGCACGCGCGTAGTCCTCAAGCTGCCGTTTGCTCATCAGGAACCTGATGAACCGCATCGCCTGTTCCTTGTGCTTGCTGTTCGCTCCCATCGTCAGCATGACGTCGTCGCCCGCCGTGAGGATCTGCTCGTCGGCGTCGTTCGACGCGGGCATCTGCGCGAAACCGAGGTCGATGTCCTTGTTGATCATCGTGATCTGCGGGATCGCGTACGTACCGAGGGGGATGATCGCGGCGGAACCTTTCGCAAAGTTCTGCGTGCCCTGCTGGTACGTGACGCCCTTCTCCCCATCCGCATACGTGAACAGTTCGATTTCCTTCGTGACCGGTTCCGTCCAGATCTGCTTGAACGTCGTCTCGCCGTCCTTGAGTTCCGCGTAATCGCGTTCGGGCACGAGCGTGCCCGCAAGCGACGCGAGCGGCGCCTGCGTCGTCCACGCGTCGGCGAGCGTCGCCTGGACTGGGTCGATGCCGACGTCACGGAACGTCTTGAGCATCGCCGTGAACTCGTCCCACGTCTGCGGCGGACGCTCCGGATCGAGCCCGACCTTGCGGAAGAGGTCCTTGTTGTAGATGTAGCCGGACGCGTTGCCGGCGAACGGCAGCCCGTACAGACGCTTCTTCGCCGGATCGTTCGTCTGTACAAGGTTCTTCGCGATGTCGACCATGCCCTCGTTGAGGTCGTCGACGATCGGATCGTCGGTGAAGTCATGGAAGACGCCGCTCGCGGCGAACATGCCGAAGCTGTAGTCGCCGTTGAACGTGATGACGTCCGGCACACGGTCCTTGACGAAGCGTGTGCGCAGATCGGTCTGCGCGTTCGCGGAATTGTTGATATTGATCCTGATGTCCGGGTTCTCGTGTTCGAATTCCTCGGCGGCCTGCTTGAACCAGTCCGCGGCCTCGGCCTTGAACTGGAAGAAATCGAGCGTGACCTGCCCGTTTGCCGCGCCGGCGCCGCATGCCGCCGACCCGAGGCCGACCGCGACCGCGCATACCACCGCGCCGATTCCTGTGAGCGCGCGCCGTAGCGCCGAACGTCCGGCGTTCGTTGCGAACCTCATGATGACTCCCTCGTCCATTGTCCTGTTCCTCGTCGCCGGCCGTTGCTCCTTCACATCGGCCGACACCTTGAAGTCTATGGAGGCGCGTTTTTCATTCCCACTGTTCCGCGCGTCCGAAAACAGGGCAAGAAAAGAGGTATATTTATATACTCATGGAAACAAATTCAGACCCGCTCCCGTTCCCGCACTGGTTCAGCAAGTCGCAGGCGACGCATGACGTCGCGCGCGGCATCATGCAATACGGGCCGATCGCGCGCACGCCACTCGCACAGGTCTTCAACCTGTCGCAGGGCGCGCTTTCACGCATCACGAGCGATCTCATCTACGACGGCGTCATCGAGGAGATGCCTGCCGGCTCCGCGCAAGGCGGCACACTGCCCGAGGCGATCACGCCCCCTGATACGGGCGGCAGGCGCGGGCGTCCGCAGACGGCGCTGCGCATCCGCGAGGACGAACACACGTTCATCGGCGTCAACATCCACGACGGCGCGATCACGGCGTCCGAAGTCAACGCGATGTGCCGTCCGATCGGCGGCGATGTGACCGAGCCGATCACCAACCGTTCGCCCGAGGCGATCACCGCGCAGATCGCGCGCATCGTCAGTGCGGTCATATCCCCCGACGCACCGTGGCCGGCGGCGATCGGGCTGTCGCTCGGCGGGCATATCGACGACGACCGTTTCGTGACGTTCGCACCGTTCCTGTATTGGGACGCCATCGTCGACCTTGGTGCGCTCGTGCAGCGCGCGACCGGCATCCCGACGAAGGTCTACAACGACCTCGATTCGATCCTGCTGTACGAATGCTGGTTCGGTGACGCGATCGGCGTACCGCGCTTCGCCGTCATCACGATGGGTGCGGGCGTCGGCTATTCGATATCCGACCGTGGCAATCCGATCGACAACCCCGACAAAAGCTACGGCCTCGCGGGCCATGTGCTCATCGACCCCCAGGGGCCACGCTGCTCATCGGGCCATATCGGCTGCTCGCAATGCCTCACATCCGATTCGATCGCCGAGGAGTATTCAGGCATCGTCGGCCATGTCGCGACGTTCGAGGAGTTCGCACGCGACCTCCAGGCGAACACGCCGCAGGCGCGCCGGCTCGGCGAGCGCACATGCTTCCGCCTCGGCGTGCTCGTCGCGACCGTCGCGAACCTCGCGATGCCGACGACCGTGCTCATCAGTGGGGAAAGCTCGTTCATCGCGAAGAAGAACCGCGAATTCATCCGCAAAGGCATCGACACGTACCGGCACAGCCAGGCCGCGCCGGTATCGTTCACGATCCCCCAGTTCAGCTGGAGGCTATGGTCGGACTCGGCGGCCGCACGGGCGATCGCCGAGTTCATCAGTTGAGCCGGGCGTCCGCGCTCACACGCGCGTCACGCTGAAGAGCACCGCGTTCGCCGGATGGATCGACGGCGGGCGCACACCGAAGGTGTCGAGCGCACGGCCGGTCATGACGATGCCGTCCTGGTTCCACCATCCAAGCGCGCTCTGCCCGTTGCCGATCTGTGTGAACGGCTCGCCGCTTTCGAGGTTGCATGCGAGTGGCCGCACAAGGTAGTCGGCGTCCGGATTGAGCCCCGGAAGCCGCACGGGCGCGGCCGGATAGGTCTGCGACGTCGTCAGCTGCGTGAAGCGGTAGACGGCGCGCGCACCGTCGGCGCTCACGACGCCGTCGACGCGCACGGCCGGGTCGGCGGCGTCGCCGTGGACGACGGAGCCATGCGCGAAATCATCGCGGTGCCGCTTGTAGGCGTCTACCCAGACGCCGAGTTCGTCAAGCGCCCCCTGCGGCTCCTTGAGCAGGTTCCATTCGATGCCGAGGTGCCCGAAGAACGCCATCGCCATGCGCATCTCCTGGCTCGTCGCGCGGTGTGTCGAATGCGCCGGGCTCGCGCCGACATGCTCGCCGATCATCTCCGGCGGCACGAGGAGCGACGTATACCGCTGGATGTCGGCGCGTTCGACCGGGTCGACGCAATCTGACGCCCAGATGCGGTCTGCGCGCGACAGGATCGCGAGGTCGACGCGGCCGCCGCCCGACGAGCAGCTTTCGATCTCAAGCCCCGGATGCGCGTCCTTGAGGTCGTCGAACATGCGGTAGACGGCGAGCGTCTGGCCGTGGACGGCCGGGCGTCCGGTGCGCGGCGAAACTGCCTCCGTCACGAATTTGTTGTGGTCCCATTTGATGTAGTCGATGCCGAGTTCGGCGACGAGCGCGTCGATGCATCCGTACACATATGCATAGGCGTCCGGGTTCGTCAGGTCGACGACCTGCTGGTTGCGCCCCTGCATCGGCAGGCGGTGCGCCGTCGGACGCAGCACCCAGTCGGGATGCTCGCGGTACATGCGCGAATCCGGATTGACCATCTCGGGCTCGAACCACAGGCCGAACTCCATGCCCTTAGCATGCACATAGTCGGCGAGCGCCTTGAGCGAACGGTCACCGTCGGGCCACACGTCCTGCGAGATCCACCAATCGCCGAGCCCCGCGTCGTCACCGCGTCGGTCGCCGAACCAGCCGTCATCGACGACGAACCGTTCGACGCCGCTCGCGGCGGCCTTGTCCGCGAGTGCTTTGAGCGTATCGAAATCGTGGTCGAAATAGACGGCCTCCCATGTGTTGAGGATGACCGGGCGCGGCTTGTCGGCGACGCCGTGCGCTGCACGCCAGTGCGCGTGTGTCGCGCGCAGTTCGTCATGGAAGCGTGAGGCGACCTCGTTGAGCCCTTCACCGTACGAACCGTAGAGCCACGGCGTCGTGTACATGTGTGCGTCGTCTTCCGTGCCGTCTTCCGCGCCGCCGTCATATGCGGGGAGCGTCATCTCGCCGCCCGCGAGCGCCTCGCCGCCGCCGATGAGCCCGGACGTGTACGGCAGGCGTTCCGCGGTCGTGCATGTATTGCCGCTCCATGCGACGTGCACGGCGTAGACATCGCCGTGCGTGAAGCCGAATCCGGGACGGCCGGCGTTGAGCAAGAGCGTCGCGTCGAAATCGGGGCGTCCGACGAGGCTCGCCTTCTCGAAACGTCCGATCGTGAACGGCTGGCGTTGGGGCGAGCGTTCGCGCAGATGGTGGCCCGTCGTCGTCAACAGTTCGGTCATGTCCGCCGGGACCGGGAACGTGAGTTCGACACGGCCGATCTCAAGCGCCTGCGCGCGCCTGTTCGCGACCGTCGTGCGCTGGCGCACGAGGCCGCTTGCGCGCATCTCGCAACGCCAAACGATATGAACACCCTGTTCGCCGTCCTCGGCGTCGACACTCACACCATCGTCATCAATGTGGATGCCGGTCACGGTGAACCGGCAGTACAGTTCGACGCCTTCGGCACGCACGACGAAGCGCGGCGCGCCCGTCCACGCCTCCGCCTGCGTCGGCAGTACACTCGGCCACGCCGTCTCATCGAGCGCACCCGAGACGCGCTGCGGACGCAGCGCATCGACGGCCGAGGCGAGCGTACGCGGGTCGTCGAGCGGACGCCCCCAATGCACGATGCGCGGCAGTTCGTCGCCGACGAACGCGAGCGCGCACGCACTGCGCGCGTCGCGCTCCTCGAGGTAGACGATGCGGACCCCGTCGCCGCCGCTCGTCGTCGTGTGGAAATCGTTGATCGTCGTCATAGTGCCGCCTTCCCCTTTCGGATGCGTCATTGCAATGGTTGGTGCATGTCTCACGACCATCGTAGGCAATCGCGCATTCCTTGACAGCGTTCGGTGTGTGCGGCGAAGCGCGCAAGAAAATCGACTATGACGCGCGCCGTGTCCGGAAGAACGCGGCGAGGCGTCCGGCGCACGCGCGCTCCAGCACACCGCCGACGATCTCGGGGACGTGTCCGACGTGGGGGTCGCGTGGGATGTCCCACACCGAACCGCATGCGCCAAGCTTCGCATCCCACGCGCCGAACACAATGCGTCCGATATGCGTCTGCAGGCATGCGCCCGCGCACATCGGGCACGGTTCGAGCGTCACGACGAGCGTACAGTCGTCGAGGTTCCAATCACCGCGCGCGGCGGCCGCCTCACGCATCGCGAGGATCTCGGCGTGCGCGAGCGGATCGGCGTCGCGCTCGCGCATATTGCGGCCACGTCCGACGATGGCACCGTGCGCGTCAAGCACGATCGCGCCGACGGGCACATCCCCGCCCTGCGCGGCCTCGTCGGCGAGCGCGAGCGCGGCGCGCATCCATACGCGCGTGAGCGCGTTGTCCATCGGTGCGGTCATTTCGACTCCTTACGCGGCCATGTCCATATCATCCTCAGCCATCCCACACTCATGATACGGAACGTGACGGCATGCCGGCACCGTCGCACCATCGTAACGCGCGGCTTGCTATGCTGGAGACTCCCCCTCACAAGCGCTTTGGTGGGATTGTCGTGCGACCTATCCGCGAACTGGCAAGGAGGACCGACGTGGCCGTTTTCGAACTGATCCTAGGTGTCCTCGCCGCGGTGCTGCTCTCGTCGTTCCTCAGCAGGTTCATTCCACGCATCTCGACACCGCTCGTGCAGATCGCGCTCGGCGTGCTCATGTCACAACTCGCGTTCGTGCCGACGACCGAACTCGACCCGGAACTGTTCATGGTGCTCTTCATCGCGCCGCTGCTGTACCTCGAAGCGCACGAGATCAACAAAAGCCAACTGCTCAAATCGTTGAAGCTCTCCCTGTCGCTCGCCGTCGGGCTCGCGATTGCGATCATGATCGTCGTGGGCTTCACATTGCACGCGATATGGCCGATGTTCACGCTCGCCGCGGCGCTCGCGCTTGGCGCCGCACTCGGACCGACCGACGCCGTCGCCGTGAGTTCGCTGAGCCATGAGGCGGCGCTTTCGCAACGCCAGGTGGGCGTCCTCAAAGGCGAATCGCTTTTCAATGACGCGTCGGGCATCGTCGGGTTCCAGTTCGCGATCACGGCGGCCGTGACGGGACAGTTCCGCGTGACCGAGGCCGTCGGCGAATTCGTCGTCTCGTTCTTCGGTGGCGCGTTGTTCGGGCTCATCATCGGCCTCGTCGCGAACTGGCTGTTTGAAACATCCCGCCAACTCGGCTGGGAGACGACGACGTCGCGCATCCTGCTCGAATTGTTCCTGCCGTTCCTGCTGTACATCGGCGCCGAGATGGCGCACGTCTCCGGCATCCTCGCCGTCGTCGCCGCAGGCCTGACGATGCGCTTCGACCGCACCGGCATCGGCCCGAACGTCGCACGCACGAACATCGTCGCATCGAGCGTATGGTCGGTGTTCTCGTTCTCGCTCAACGGCGCCGTGTTCATCCTGCTCGGCCTGCTGCTGCCCGGCGCAATGCGTGCGAGCTGGGACAACCCGGCCGTGAGCAACTGGACGCTCCTCGCGGTCATCCTGTGCGTCTCGGCCGTCATCGTCGGGTTGCGTTTCGTATGGGTGTCGGCGATGCTGCGCCTCACACGCGCCGAGGATTCGCACGAACGCCGCCGCATGACGCCCGAACGCTGGCGTTCGGCGGCCGTCATGACCTTCGGCGGCGCAAAAGGCACAATCACACTGTCCTTGATGTTCACGATCCCCTATACGCTCGCGAACGGCGAATGGTTCCCGATGCGCGACGAACTCATCTTCATCGCCGGCGGCGTCATCATCGTCACGCTGCTGCTCGCGAACTTCCTGCTGCCGGTCATCGCACCGAACAAATCGGCATCGGAGACACGTGAGATCACCGAAGCGTCGATCGAGGTGCTGCGACGCACCGTCGAGGAACTCGCGGAACTGACGACCGATGAGAACCGCGCGCCCGTCATGGCGGTCATCAATTCGTATACGCAGCGCATCACACGACTCAAGAAACGGCTCGGCGACACGGCGTCCGACGAACGCGGCGAACTGCAGATCGCGGCGCTCGAATGGGAGAAGGACTACGTCAAACTCCGTCTCGCCGAAGCGCGCATCAACCCCACATTGAGCGAACACGACCGCGCGATCGAAATCGAGACATGCGAACGTCTCCTCGACCAGATCATGACGACACTGCGGCACACCTACACCGAACACGACTCGTCGCGCATCGCGTGGCGCGTGCGCGGCCGTATCCATCTGCTGCAGCGGCGTACGGCGAACGTCTCGCGGCGCGCGGCGAACAAGATACGCCGTTCGACGCCGCTGTTCAGCGAGGACGACGTCTATATCAGCATGCGCGCCCTGCAGACCGACGCGATCGACCACGTCATCGACCGCCTGTACGCGGAGATGACGAACACGACGTACAGCACCGAGGCGGTGTCCGCGTTGCTGCTCGACTACCGCCGCGCGGAGGCGTCGCTCAAATCACGTCCGAACATGCGTAATTCGGCGTCGATGTCGACGAGGATCGACGACGTCAAGCGCGAAAGCTTCGGCATCGAGCTCGGCGTCATCCAGGACATGGTCGAGAACGGCGACATCACGCGCGCGCAGGCGAAACAGCTGCGCAAGAACGTATATGTGATGAGCGTCGCCGCCGACGCGAACTTCTGACGTACCGCCTACTGCTGGACGCCGGTTGCGCCGGCATCGTTCGGGGTTGTCGCGCCTCCGTTCGCGCCGCCGTTCACACCGGTGCCTCCGTTCGCGCCGCCGTTCACACCGGTGCCTCCGTTTGCGCCGCCGTTCACACCGGTGCCGCCTGTCACACCACCGTTCACACCAGTGTCGCCGGTAGTTCCGTTCACGCCTGCGCCGTCGCCGTTCACACCGGTGCCGTCGAGTCCGTTCTGTGTGCCGTTCGCCGCGTTCTGCTGCTGCTGGAGCAGTTCCTGCTGGCGTTGTGCTTCGGCGGCCGCGTTCGCCTGCGTGAGTGCGTCCTCGGATGCGCGCACGGTGTCACTCGCCGCGGTGAGCGCTTCGCGTGCCTTGTCCGCCGCTTCCTGGGTGAGGTTCGCGTCGTTCGCCGTTTTCTTCGCGTCATTGATCGCGGCGAGGAGATCCTCGCGCGTCGCCTCGTCCTGTACGAGGCCCGCGGATTCGTCGTAGAGCGTCTGCGCGTCGTCGATCGCCGATTGCAGCGTCTTCTTGATGCCGTCCGTCTGCGTCTTCGTGGTCTTCGACGCGTTGACGGCGGCGGCTGCGTCCTTGAGCGCCTTCGTCGCGTCCTCGATCTGCACGCCCTGTTTATCGAGGCGTTTCGTGGCCTGTTCGAGCGCGCTCGGTGCGAGCGTCGCCGCGCACGCCGCGTCGATGTCCTGCACGTCCTTCTGCAACGACGTCGCCTGCTGCATCGCATCGTTGAGCGCCGTGAGCGTCGCGCCGTCGGCGACGGCGTCCTGCGGCGTCGAGGCGAGCTCGGCGTCCGCCTTCACTTCCTTGTCGAGCAATGTCGATGCCGACCGCACGACCTGCTGCGAACGTCCGCATGCCGTGAGCGCCGCGTCTTTCGCGTTCGCCGATGTGTTGCGCCGCCACAGTACGACGCCGACGGCGATGAGTGCGACGACGACGATCGCCGCGACGACCGCGATGATGATGTTCCTGCGCTTGTGGTTCCCGCCGCCGTTGCGGCTGTGGCGGCCTTCGCCGCCGTCGCCGGTGTCTGCGCCATCGTCCTCGTCGGAGACGTCCTCAAGCGGTTCGAAAGCCGCGGGTGGCTGTGCGCCGCCTGTTTCGATGACGGTGTTCGTATAGGAGGACGCCGTCCTGCCGAGGACGCGCGTGCCGTCGGATGGGTCAATCGGTGGGAGCGTCGCCGTGCGCGCCTCGTCGACGGACGTGTCGTCGGTGGGCGCGGCATATGTATGTGTGTTGATTGACGCCAGCGTCGGCGCGGGCGGGAACAGTTCCGTCTCCTCATCGTCCGCGGCGGCGGCGCTGCCTTCCGCGGCACCCCATACCGGCACGTTGAAATCATCGGATGCGGCGTCGTCCTGCGATGGCATCGCCGGCATCGCCTGCGTCGGGGCCGAGGACTGCGCGGGGGCCGCGATGCCCGAGTTCGCGAGCGTGAACGTCGGCATCGTCGTCTCATCAGATGTATGCCGCGCGCTTGTAGGCGGGGCGGGCGGTTCGCGGTGGTCGTTGGGCGCCGATGGCGTCGGCGACGATGTCGATGGTGCCGATTTCGGCACCATCGGCTTTTCGGTCGCCGGTCTCGGCGTGTCATCGAAGGATGGAAACTGGAGCGCGGCGCTGTCGACGCGTTCATCAATCGGCTGCAGATTGCCGTCGACGTCACCGGACGGCTCGGATGGGAACTGCAGATCGGAATTGGAGGAATCGGCGTTGTTCGCCATTGCTCGTTCGCCTCTCTTCATCAAACACGGTCGATCACGGATGCACGCGGCGCGCGGACCGGAACGGCCGTGGCGCCGGCCACTAATCGGTGATCTGCGCGCGGTAGAAATTCACATAGGAACGCGACGGCGTCGGGCCGCGCTGTCCTTGGTAATGGGAGCCGGTCGTCGCCGAACCGTAGGGGTGTTCGGCGGGCGAACTCAGCTGGAAGAAGCACATCTGGCCGATCTTCATGCCCGGCCACAGCTTGACGGGCAACGTCGAAACGTTCGACAGCTCAAGCGTGATATGGCCTTCGAACCCGGGGTCGATGAACCCGGCCGTCGAATGCGTCAGGATGCCGAGGCGGCCGAGCGAGCTCTTGCCTTCGAGACGCGCGGCGAGCGTCGGGTCGAGCTTGACGTACTCCCATGTCGAGCCGAGCGCGAATTCGCCCGGGTGCAGGATCCACGGTTCGTCCGGCTGCACTTCGAACTGCTCGGTGAGCTCGCCCTGGTTCTCCGCCGGATCCACATAGGTGTAGGCGTGGTTGTTGAACAGGCGGAAGAAACGGTCGAGACGCACATCGACCGATGCGGGCTGCACCATCTCGGGCGTCCACGGGTCGAGCGAGATATGGCCCTCGGCCTGCGCGGCGAGGATATCGCGGTCAGACAGCAGCATCTTACGGGCATCTCCTTCATGACGAATCACAACTCGCACCACGGCGGCGCACGCGCATGGGCATTCTCGACCCAAGTGTAATTGCGTACGGCGACGCAGCCCCGCGCTTCGGGCGCCGATGCAGCGACAGGCTGATTTCCTTCGCACATCCGGACACCGATGCGTATATTGGCGGTATGACTCATGCATCCGAGAACCACGGCGTCCCGACCGGCCGCCGGTCGAACGTCGTCCCGGGCCATTTCGGCGATCCACTCACCGTCACGACCGCGCTGAGTTCGCGCGACGACGCGACGGGCGCCGCAGGCCGTCCGCTCATGTTGTGCCTGCACGGCTGGGGGTCGAACGAGGACGACCTTGCCGGCATGATGCGCTACGTCGCCCCTTACAACGATTACGTGTCGCTGCGCGCGCCGCTTGTGCTGCAGGAGGCGTCACCGATGCAGGGCGGCGCGTACTCGTGGCTGCATGACGCGATCCCGGTCGGCGAGGACCTCGATCATGACGCGTTCGCCGCCGCGAGCGCGATCGACGACTGGGTCGCCACGCATGTCGCGCCCGAACGACCCGTCGTGCCGATCGGGTTCTCGCAAGGGGGCATGCTCTCGATCCAACTGTTGCGCGTGCATCCGGAACGCTACCGTGCGGCGATAAGCCTGTCCGGCTTCCTCGCGCCGGGCGTCGTGCCGCATACGCATCCGGCCGATGCGCGGCTCCTCGACCTCAACATCCCGACGTTCTATGGATATGGTTCCGCGGACACGGTCGTGCCGAAATACGACATCTACGAAACGCTCGCGTGGCTTGAGGAGTACACGTGGCTCACGGCGCACGAATACCGGGGCCTCGACCATGCGGTGAGCCTCGAGGAGTTCGCCGACCTGCGCGAATGGCTCCTCGGCCATGACATCACGTCCGGACTCATGTGACGTCTTTTCGCAGTGCGGTATGGTGGGAGGCACCGTAACGTACCGCATTGCGAAAAGACGGTATCCGCAACAACGTGAAGGGTCGGCGATCCAATGCGGATCGCCGACCCCTCGTGTCATGTCAGCGTGGACTGTGCGTCACTTCGCGCGCATGCGCAGGAAGATCTTGCGGACCTCCGAAGCGACGAGCACGAAGAACGCGAGGCCGATGCATTCGAGCCATGCCATCGGCGGCAGCGGTGTGGTGCCGAACGCTGTGTTGAGGAACGGCACATAGATGACGAGCAGCTGCAGCACGATCGACAGGCCGATTGCGCCCCACAGCCACTTGTTCGAGAACAAGCCGACGAACGCACTCTGCAGATGCGAACGCGACGCGATCGCGTTGAACAGCTGTGCGAACACGAGGATCGTGAAGCCCATCGTGCGCGCTTCGACCATCTGCGCGTCGTGGCCCATCGCGTCAACGGAACGGTCGGTGAACAGGCCTCCCGTCAGATGCATGTCCATGCCGATGAGCGTGACGATGGCCATGATGATGCCGATGTAGATGATGTCGCCCCACATCGCGCCGTCGATGACACGGTCGGTGAGCTTGCGTGGCTTGCGGTTCATGACGTCCTCGGTCATCGGGTCGACGCCCATCGCGAGCGCCGGTGCCGCGTCGGTCAGCAGGTTGATCCACAGCAGCTGTGTCGCGAGGAGCGGCACGGTGACGCCGACGGACGCCGGGTTCTTGATGCCGAGCCAGCCGGCGAAGACGACGCCGAAGAACACGGTGAAGACTTCGCCGACGTTCGAGCTGAGCAGGTAGCGCAGGAACTTGCGGATGTTGTCGAATATGCCGCGGCCTTCGCGCACGGCGGCGACGATCGTCGAGAAGTTGTCGTCGGCGAGGATCATCTTCGCCGACTGCTTCGTCACTTCGGTGCCGGTGATGCCCATCGCGACGCCGATATCAGCGGCCTTGACGGCCGGGGCGTCGTTGACGCCGTCACCCGTCATCGCGGCGATGTTGCCTTGGCGCTGAAGCGATTCGACGATCTTGAGCTTGTGTTCCGGGGCCACGCGTGCGTAAACGGAGACTTCGCTCGTTGCCTTGTCGAGCTGCTGCTCGTCCATCGCGTCGAGTTCGTCGCCCGTGAGCGCCTTGCCGTCCTTCGCGATGATACCCAGGTCGGAGGCGATGCGCGCCGCCGTGAGCGGATGATCGCCCGTGATCATGACGGTGCGGATGCCCGCGCGGTGCGCTTCGGCGACCGCGTCACGCACTTCGGTGCGCGGCGGGTCGATGATGCCGACGATGCCGCACCAGACGAGATGCGCTTCGATCACATCCGCCTGTTCGGAGATGTCGGAGATCTCACCGGCGGAGTTCGTGCGGATGCCCGGGATCTGGGCGAGCGAATCGGTCTCGAGCGGGCGGAACGCCTCGCCGAGCGTACGGTACGCCTCGCGAGAGAGACGCTCGACCGTGTCGAGGATGTCCTGACGGTCGCCTTCGGTGAGCTTGCGGATCGCGCCGTTGACGTAGATGCGGTCGCAATAGCTCAGCAGCACGTCGGGCGCGCCCTTCGCGAAGACGGTGAGCTTGCCGGCGTCGGTCGCGTTGCGCGCGATGACGGACATGCGCTTGCGTTCGGATGTGAACGGAATCTCGGCGACGCGGTCGAAGTGTTCGAACTTCCTATCCGCATGCGTCTTGCGGGCGGCGACGACGAGCGAGACCTCGGTCGGGTCGCCGACGACCTCCCACGAGCCGGGCTTGTCGCCCTCGCGCAGTTCGCCATCGTTCGCGAGCGTGCCCGCGCCAAGCGTCGCGAGCACTTCGTTCGCGATGTCCTCAGGCACGGCGGAGCCGTCAAGCGAAACCATGTCGCCTTCAGGCGCGTATCCGGTGCCGGTCAGTTCGACTTCACCAGACGGCACAACGACACGTTCGACGGTCATCTCGTTGCGCGTGAGCGTACCGGTCTTGTCCGAGCAGATGACGGACGCGGAGCCGAGCGTCTCGACCGAATGCAGCTTCTTGACGATCGCGTGGTGCGCGGCCATGCGCTGCACACCAAGCGCGAGCACGACGGTCAAGATTGCGGCGAGGCCTTCCGGCACCGCGGCGACGGCGAGCGAAACGGCGAGCAGAAGCGAATCGATGACGTCGTGGATGCTGTGGAAGCCCTCGAGCAATGCGAGTGCGACCAGCACGACGACCGCGATGATGCATACGGCGATGCCGAGGATCTTCGAGACGTGGTTCATCTCCTTCTGGAGTGGCGTCGCCTCGTCCTCGGTCGACTGCAGCAGGTCGGCGATCTTGCCGACCTGCGTGTTCATGCCGGTCCCCGTCACAATCGCACGGCCGGTGCCCTGCGTGACGGATGTGCCGTTGAAAACCATGTTCGTACGGTCGCCGAGCGCCTTCGCCTTTTCCAGTGTCTCCGGCTTCTTGCCGACCGGGACGGATTCGCCCGTGAGCGACGCCTCGGCGATGCGCAGACTTGCGGCGGCGAGCAGACGGCCGTCCGCGGGGACGGTGTCGCCTTCGCCGAGCACAAGAATGTCACCGGGGACGATGTCGGTCGTGTTGATGCGTTCGACGCGCCCATTGCGCAGTACATTCGACGTCGGCGCCGTCATTTCGGACAGCGCGTTGACGGCTTCCTCGGCCTTCGCCTCCTGCACGTAGCCGAGAATCGCGTTGACGATGAGGATCAGCACGATGACGATGGAGTCGAATGGCAGGGCCTCGCCTTCGGCGCCCGGAGCCGCGTTCACCTTCTCGATGATCCACGCGACGAGCGAGATGGCGGTCGCGGCGAGCAGCAGGTAGACGAGCGGGTCCTGGAACTGCTGCAGGAACTTCTTCCATTTCGGTACAGGGGGTGCGCTCGCGAGTTCGTTGGGACCGAATTTCTCAAGTCGGCGTTTGGCTTCGTCCGTGCTCAGGCCGGTGCGCGGGTCCACGTCCAAGGTCGCCGCGACCTGGCCGGCATCGACGAGCGACGGATCGACATCTCGCAGCAATGCCTCCTGCGCCTTCACCTCCCGGGTCTCCTGAGCATCCTCGGGTTCCACATGTGGTTCATTGGAAAGCGCGGATGGATCAATGATGCGATCATCCATAGGTTATTCTCCTCGGTCAGCCGCGGAGTAGTCAGTCAGGCGCGAAGTCCCGGCCCCGGTTGGGTGAACCGGAGGCTGGGCACAACAGGCCGGGCTGCGCGGTTATTTCCGGCGCCATATTGGCATGGCGCCGCATACGTCTGCCATTATTCCATAGTGGGGTTTACCTCGTAGCTGATTACGTGTGTTCCGCGCAGGACGGACGGCGGGGAACGCCACCTCATATGGTGTGCGATGCGGGTGGGCGTTTGGCGCGGGGCGCTGCCATAATTGTGCCCATGGTTACGAAGAAAGGCCCGACCAAGGGGTCGGGCGGTAAACACCGCAACGCGTTGCGCGGCAAGGGCCCGACGCCCAAAGCCGAGGATCGCGTCTATCACAAGGCATACAAGGCGAGGAAGCAGGCGGAGAAGCGCCAGCGTTCCGATCCGCGTCTCGCCGCACGCCGCCGCGCGGCCAAATTCGCGAGCGATTCCGACGACCTCGTCATCGGCCGCAACGCCGTCCTCGAGGCGCTGCGCGTCGGCGTGCCCGCGAGCACGCTCTATGTGGCCGCGCGCATCGAACCTGATGATCGCACGCGCGAGATCATCCGTCTCGCCGGCCAGCATGGCCTCAACCTGCTTGAGGCGGACCGTCTCGAAATGGACCGCATCGCGCGCTCCGACCACCATCAGGGCGTCATCATGAAGGCGCAGCCGTTCCAGTACTCGTCGCTCATCGAACTCGCCGAACGCGCCGAGCGCAAGGCGCGCGCGATGGAAGCCGCGAACTCGAAGGCCGCGCAGATCGCCGCACGTCCGCTCTTCATCGCGCTCGACGGCATAACCGATCCACAGAACCTCGGCGCCGTCATCCGCTCGGCCGCCGCGTTCGGCGCGAACGGTGTGATTCTGCCGGAGCGCCGTTCCGCGTCCGTCAACGCGACCGCGTGGAAGGTCTCGGCGGGCGCCGCCGCCCATATGCCGGTCGCACGCGTCGTCAACCTGACGAAGGCAATCGAGGCGCTCAAGGAGCGCGGCTACTACAGCGTCGGCCTTGACGGCGGCGGGAGCAAGCTCGTCGGCGAGACCGGCTTCGAAACCGATCCGCTCGTCATTGTGCTCGGTTCGGAAGGCAAGGGCCTGAGCAGGCTCACGCGTGAGGCGTGCGACTGCATTGCAGGCATCCCGATGACGAACGCCGTCGAATCGCTCAACGCGTCCGTCGCCGCCGGCATCGCGATGTACGCGGCTGACCGCGCGCGCCGCGAAGCCGCCGCGCAGTAGGCAGCCGCACACCATCACAGCAACGGCCACCAGCGTTTTCGCGCTACGCTACGTCGCCCCGTGGCGGTGAATCGGTGCAGAACGGCTGTTTCTGCACCGATTCACCGCCACGGGGCGACCATCAATGCGACCAGACCGCAGCGTCCTGGTCGAACTCCGGGTTGTAGTCGTCGTCCTCATGGCCATCGTGCGGCTGCGAGGACGCGTCGTCATATGTCGATTCATCGTCGATGACACCGGAATCTGCTTCGGCGTTGAGATCGTCGACGGTCTTCGCGTCCATCATCTGCTTCGGCAGGATGTCGTTCACATAGCTTTGCACGGCGTCGGCCATCGGCACGTCATGGCCGGCCTTCTCCGCCATGAACCAACGGTGGTCGAGCACTTCGTGGAAGAACTGCGCAGGTTCGATCTGCGAACGGTATTCGGGCGGGATCATGCGCACGGTCGGCTCGAAGACCTCACGCATCCAATCGGTCGCGACGATCTCAAGGTCCTCGCCATCGCGCCACGTCGACGCGCGGTACGCGTCGAGGTCGTTGAGCAGGCGGCGCGCCTGGTTCTCCTGCACATCAAGACCCGTGAGACGCAGCAGTTTGCGGTTCGCATAGCCGGCGTCGACGACGCGCGGACGCACAAGCACACGTTTGCCATCCTCGGTCGTCGTCACCTCGAGTTCGTCGACGTCGAAACCAAGTTCATTGAGGCGGTTGACACGTTTCTCGATCTTCCACATCTCGTTCGGATTGAACTTGTCCGTGTCCGTGAGCGCACTCCACAGCGAATGGTACCGGTCGACGAGACGGTTGCCGACCTCGATCTCGTCGACGCCGGGCGGCAGCAGTTCGCCGGAACTCAAATCCATCAATTCACCGATGATGTTCGTACGCGCAAGATCGATGTCGTATTCACGCTGCCCCTGCGTCAACTCGACCTGCAGATCGCCCGTCTCGGCATCGACGAGGAACGCGGAGAACGCGTCCGCGTCCTTGAGGAACAGGACGTTCGAAAGCGACACATCACCCCAATAGAAACCAGCAAGGTGCAGCCGAACCATGAGCACGGCGAGCGCATCGATGAGGCGTTCCGCCGTGTCCGGGCGCAATGTGCGCGCAAAAAGCGCACGGTACGGCAGCGAGAACCGCAGATGCTTCGTCACGAGGATCGCTTCGAGCGGATCACCATGCTCGTCATGGCGTCCCGTGACGACGGCGATCGGCTGCACGGTCGGCAGATTCAGTTTCTGCAGCTGCCGCAGCAGCTCGTATTCGCGTTCCGCGACGGCACTTGTGATCTCTTTCATCGCGTAGACCTCGTCGCCGACACGTACGAAGCGCACGATGTGACGGGAGATGCCGCGCGGAAGATTGACGAGGATGTCCTTCGGCCATGTCGACAACGGCTGCTCCCACGGCAACGTGAACATCTTCGGGTCCGCGCTCGCGGACGTGATCTTGAGCGATGGCGGCTCGTCGGATGGTGTGGCCGGGTCCTCGGCCTTCACGGACGTCGCCTTCAACGCGCGTGGGTCCAACTGCGGATTGTCATATAAGCTCATAGTCGCCACTCTACCTCATTGCCGTTCATCGTTCGCCGGATGCCATCCACGGATACGCCCGCGGATACAGGAAACCCCGCAGATGATGCTGCGGGGTTCCATGCACAATCGATATGTCAGGGCTTTCGCCAAGCCTGCATCAGTTGATGCGCAGCTCGGTCGACGGGGCGAAGAGGTGCATCTTCGCCGGGTTGACCTTGATCTTGACGACGTCGCCGACCTTCGGAAGCACACGCGGGTTCACACGAATCGTCGTGAGCTTGTTCTGGTCGGACATCATCGACGTGTGGTCGTCCTGCTGGGCGATCGCGTCGTCGGTGAGGATGTTGCCGTAGATGTAGCCGTCGGAGCCGAGATCCTCGACGTTGACGACCTTGAGCGAGAACGCGTTCGTGTCATCCGGGCCGGCGAGCGACGCGTCTTCCGGACGGAAGCCGACGACGATCTCGTTGTTATCCTCGGGCGTGAGCTTGTCGAGCGCTTCCTTCGGCAGGTCCATCGTGTCCTGGCCGATCTTCGCCTTGCCATTGACGACCGGGTGCGTGTTGATGTTCATCGACGGGGAGCCGATGAAGCCCGCGACGAAGACGTTCGCAGGACGGTCGTACAGCTCGGTCGGGGCGCCGACCTGCTGCAGGATGCCGAGCTTGATGACGGCGATGCGGTCGCCCATCGTCAGCGCCTCGGTCTGGTCGTGGGTGACGTAGAGCGTCGTGACGCCGAGCTGGCGCTGGAGCGCCGCGATCTGCGTACGGGTCTGCACACGGAGCTTCGCATCGAGGTTCGAGAGCGGCTCATCCATGAGGAAGACCTTCGGCTCACGGACGATTGCGCGGCCCATCGCGACACGCTGGCGCTGGCCACCGGAGAGGGCCTTCGGCTTGCGGTCGAGGAACTCGGTGAGGTCGAGGATCTCAGCGGCCTTCTCGACGCGCTTGCGGATCTCCTCCTTCGGGGTGCCTGCGATCTTGAGCGCGAAGCCCATGTTGTCCGCGACGGTCATGTGCGGGTACAGCGCGTAGTTCTGGAACACCATTGCGATGTCGCGGTCCTTCGGCTGCATCGTGGTGACGTCCTTGCCACCGATGAGGATGCGGCCCTTGTTGACCTCCTCGAGGCCCGCGAGCATGCGCAGCGTCGTCGACTTGCCGCAGCCGGAAGGGCCGACGAGCACGAGGAACTCGCCATCCTTGATATCAAGATTGAGGTCATCCACCGACGGCTTGTCATTGCCCGGGTAGATACGAGTGACATGATCGAAAATGACTTCTGCCATTATTCATCCTTTCATCGGCAGGTACGTGCCGAACGATCCGTTGTGAGGGGATTACTTGTGGCGCGTCCATCTGCAGCCGTCGACTTCGACGCGGCAACAAACTTCAACGTTGCCCGACGAGAATCGCTCCTCGCCGAGCTGTTCCACACTATACACGTTCCCCCGAACTTGGCAATGCGACACGCGCGCCGCGCATGTCTCCACGATATCCACACAGATATCCGCTCAACCATCCCCGTACGTCGCGCCCCGATATCCGCGACGCGCACGGCCGGCCGTTTTCGTCCTGCGCAACATTCGCCCCGCGGGACACCATGCCGCGGCCGCCTCCTCCGTACAATCGACGATATGACGCTTGAGAAATGGGAACGCATATCCAACATACCGCTCTTCATATTGTCGGCGGTGTTCCTGTTCGCGTACTCCTGGCAGATCCTCGTGCAGACGCATCTGCACGCGTGCTTCATCGCGATCAATATCGTCTGGATCACGTATGGACTCGATTACGTCGTCTCGTTCATCCTCGCCAAACACAAATGGACGTGGTTCCGCAAGAACCTGCCGCTCCTGCTCACGCTCGCGCTGCCGGTCTTCCAACCACTGCGCCTGCTGCGGCTCATCCCGATGCTGCACATCTTCAACCGCAGCGCGGGCGCCGCGACGCGCGGCCGCATCACCGTCTACGCGACAAGCGCGATCACACTGCTCATCTATGTCGCCGCGCTCGCCGAATACTCGGCCGAGCACCTCGCCCCAGGCGCGACGATCACGACGTTCCCGCTCTCACTGTGGTGGGCGTTCGTCACGGTGACAACGGTCGGCTACGGCGACGTCTACCCGGTCACACTCACCGGACGCTGCATCGCGGTCGCGCTCATGCTCACCGGCATCGCGTTGATCGGCATCGTGAGCGCGATGATCTCGTCGTGGATCATTGACCAAGTCAACGGCGGCGCGCGCAACATCACGAAGGACAGCGCGGCGGTCACCGGCACCCACGCACAATCGGACAATGCATACAATTCCGCGGACATCCGCCTCATGCGCGCCGAAATCCTGCGGCTCACCGACACGGTCGGACAGCTCAACAACGAACTGCAGCGCACGCACCGCCTCACAAAACGCGCGCACAGGCGCGCCGACGGCCACCATGGATTCCTGTTCCTCGACGACGACGGCCATCTGCACACGCAGAACACGGCGGACGGCGGCGCGAACACGGCGGCGCACGACGCGCACGCGCATACGGCGGGGACGGAGGATTCGAAACGCCCCGCGCACCGCAAACCACACGGCGGACCGTCGATCGACGCGCGCGACAGCGGCCGCGACGGCGGCGAACCGGCCCACGAAGGCCCCGCGCCATTCATCGACTGAGCACAGCGGACGCCATATACGAAGCGATATTGCGCACATATCGGCACAACAACCCTACGATAGGAACCATGAGTGATCTGCACGCTTTGAACCTCAAACCCGGCGACATCGTCGGCGGCTACACGCTCGACTCCCGACTCGGCGCGGGCGCGATGGGATCGGTGTGGCGTGTCACGGATGGCGGCGGCACAAGCTACGCGATGAAGATACTGAGGGACTCGCTCAACGACGATGCGGTCGACGAAGAAGGACGCCGCGCGCAGGCGACCGCGCGCGAGCGCCTGCGACGTGAGGCGATGGCGCTCAAACGCATCAAGGACCCAGGGGTGTGCAGCATCGTCGACATGGAACTCGACGATTCGCTCGCGTTCATCGTCACCGAACTCATCGAAGGCGACAACCTGCGCGAGGACGTCGTGCGCAATGGCAGATACGTCGGCGGCGACCTCGAACGGCTCGCGGGCAAGCTCATCGACGCCGTACGCGCCGTGCACGGGGCGGGCATCGTGCATAGGGACATCAAACCGACGAATGTCATGGTCTCGGTGACGGGGCCGATCCTCGTCGACTTCGGCATCGCGATGGGCGAAGGCGAAAGCCATGTGACGAGCACAGGGCTCGTCATGGGCACGCCCGGTTTCATCGCGCCCGAGATCATCGAGGGACATGAGGCGACCGAGGCGACCGACTGGTGGTCGACGGCGTCGGTGCTCGCGTTCGCGGCGACCGGGGCGCCGGTCTTCGGCACGCAGCCGATGCTCGCCGTGCTCCAGCGCGAGGCAGCCGGCAACGCGAACCTGCAGGGGCTGCCGCCGCGCACGATGCAGGCGTTCCGTGCCGCGCTCTCGCCGCAGCCCGGGGAACGGTGCACACCGGATGAGCTGCTCGACGCGATATCGGCGGACGCGTGGGAGGCGGAATCGAACCTCCCTTTTGAGGCGTCCGCCCCGGCGACCGGAGCGGCGTTCAGGAAAAACGAAAGCGTCGACAACCCCCGTTCGTTATGGCGCGCGCAATCGATGCCGACCGCGTCGATCCTGTTCCCGGCGGGCCGGCCGCGTGCGGACGGCACCTTCGGCGACGGCGCAATCGGCGACGGCCCAGTGCATGACGGCGCAGCGAACGGCAGCGCCGCGGACGCCATCCCGGCACAGGCGCAGCCCACGCGCGAACCGCTTCGCACGGTCGTGAACCAGGCGGCCGCGGCGCTCGACCCTCCCGCGCCACCGACGGCGACACGGCCGTTGGGCGCGGCGGACGAAGCCGCGACGACACCGCTCGAGCATACGACGAGCGCGTTGCCGCAGACGCGCGTCCTCGAAACGGCTGCGGATGGCACCGGCATGCCAGGCGCCGATGCGGAGGCGACGCAAGCGATGCTGCCGCCATCGCCCCGTTCGGCGCGGGGGGAGGCTCCCGTATGCGCGCCGCAGCCGCAACGCGCCGGCACCGACGAACCCCCATGGCAGGCGGTCATGCCGCAACAGACGACGCAACAGGGTCCACAGCAGATGGCACAGCCGGCACTGGTCGATCCGACGTCATGCTTCGCCGCACGTGGCCGCCTCGCATGCCTGCTGCTCACGATTCCGTTCGCCGCGCTTGCCGCGAGCCTGCCCGTCGTCGCGCTCATCGCCGCGTCATGCGTGTTGTGGATGCTCATGGCGATTGGGTACAACGCGGCCGCGCAGACGGCGCGCATGCTGCGCCATCAGGGCGAGCGCCGCGGCTCGGATAATGCGATCCGCGCGATATCCTTCCCATGGCATCTGCTCAAATCGACGATGTTCATCATCCCGAACATCCTCGCGCTGTGGCTTGTGATGGCGCTCGCGATCGCAATCACGACGGTCATGCTCGGCCTGCCGTGCCACGATGAGCCGCTCCGGCTGTTCGGCTGGGATGTCATGCTCGGTGTGCCCGACATGGCGCCGGCGTCGGCGACGGGCGCCACATGCGCCGCCGCGTTCGCCGCCGGATGGCTCCCCGTCGTGCTCGGCCCGGGTTCGGTGCCGATCCGCCTCGGCGCGGGCCATGTGCTCGGCCTGACGCGGCGTGAGCGCGAGCGCGTGCAATTGCCTCCCGCGGACGATCGCCGCCAATGGGTATGGCTCGCGATCCTCGTTGCATGCACATGTGCGGCGGCGATCAACATCGAAGTGTCCCCGGCCGTCGGATGGTGGCCGCTGCTGCCGCGGTAGAGCGTGCCATCCCACGGCCTGCGGCCCGGTCATGTGGGCAGTTCGTGATGGATGCGCGTGCACGATGGATTTTGGCTTGGTGGACGCCTACACTCAAGACAGATACAGGAAAGGAAACCGATGGCCCGTACCAACCCATCCAAGAGCGGCCGCGAAAGCCGCCGGCAAGCCGAAGCCGCAGAGCAGCAGGCGCGCGCGGCGCAAGCGGCGAAGGAACGCAGGCAGCAGACGATCATCGGCGTGATCGTCGCGGCCGTGCTCGTCGTGCTCATCGTCATCGCAGGTGTAGCCGTCTACCGCAGCACCCATCCGTCGGCGAACAACAGCTCGTCGACGTCGAGCGAGGATGCGACGAGCGCGAAGGACACGCTCGCGTCGTCCCCGGCGAAACCGTCGGTCGCCGATGACGAGGGCGGCATCCTCATATCCGCCGACGGCTATGGCAAACCAGTCAAGGACGTGCCGACGATCGGCATCTACATGGACTTCATGTGCCCGGGATGCGGCAGTCTCAACCAGAACCTCGACAAGGACCTTGCGAAGATGGCCGACGCGGGGCAGATCAACCTCGACCTGCACTTCATGTCGTTCATGGACCGGTTCTCGACCGACGAGTATTCGACGCGCACGGCGAACGCCGCGCTGTACATCGCCGACCATGACCCGGACCCGGACCATCTGCTCAAGTTCATGTCCAATCTGTACGCGGCCGACTTCCAGCCCGATGAAACGGCGTATGAGCCGATAAGCGACGAGAGGATCGCGCAGCGTGCGGTCGACGCCGGCGTCGACAAGGACGTCGCGAACAAGGCGATCACACGCCAGTACGACGACTACCTCGACGCCGTCAACACCTACACGCCGACACGTGAGGAGCTGTGGAGCACGAGTGGTTCGACGAAGGGTTCGATGTCGACGCCGACGGTGACGATCAACGGCCGGTATTGGGACCTCCATGACGCGAAGGTCACGAGCAAGGACTCGCTCACCGATGCGCTGTGCGAAGCGATCGGGCTCAAGCCCGCGGACATCGGCGTCAAAGGAGACCTGCCTTCGATCGGCGCGGACGGCAAAGCGCTCATCCCGTAGGCCGCCGGGGCGCGCACGGCAGAGCACCGTCAAACGTGAAGATACCGTGTGTAACCGGCCCAACGCGCACTGTCGTCTTGACCGTTCCATATAAACTGCTATGCTATTCAACGGTCGGTGCGTCCGACGCCCCGGCAGGCGCAACGCCTCCTTAGCTCAGATGGCCAGAGCGGCCGCCTTGTAAGCGGCAGGTCGTCGGTTCGATCCCGACAGGAGGCTCGATTTGCATTGAGCGCGATGAATCCGTATACTCATAACCGGTATGGGTGATTCAACTCATAGCAAAGCAACACTTACCCCCGAGTAAGCAAAATCCAGAGGGCTCCCCCAACCATAGCCCTCTGGTGCGGGTGAAGCATCCCCCCAACCAGCTTCACCTGCAGGGGGCGAGAACATCCCCTTCTCTCTCGCCCCCACCCCTTCCTTAACAAAGCCCCGGAGTCCGCCTCCGGGGCTTTCCCTTTACGACGGCCAAGCCGTTGGCGCGCATCCGTGGACACCACCGCGGACAGCGCGGACGCAAATGGCGGCTCGACTCAGTACAATCGTGCATGAACAGCACCGTGCAGGAAAAGGGGAACCATGACCAAGCGATGGTCACCGAAACGAACCGTGACATTGCGCCGCATCCGCGTCATGACATGCGTCGTCGCGCTTGTGCTCGCGTCATGCCTCACGTTCGCGCTCACCGTGCGCAAATCGGTCGCGCTTGACGTCAACGGGGACACACGGTATCTGACGACGTACGCGACGACGGTGAGCGGACTGCTGCGCGAACAGCACGTCGATGTCAAGACACACGACGTCGTCAAGAACACCGGCGGCGGCACACTCGTCGACAACGACGTCGTCACCGTCAAAAGCGCGTATCAGACGACGATCACGATCGACGGACAGCAGATGCCGTTCTGGACGGTCGCCGAAAGCGCCGACCAACTGCTCGATTTCTTCGAGCAGAACGAAGTCGCGGCGTCGCGCGTGAGTGTCGACATCACGAACGTCTACAACCAACTCACCGGCGGCATGGTCATCAACACGGACGGCCCCGTCACCGTGATCGCCGACGGCAAGACATCGGTCGCGCCGAACGGCAAGCTGCCGGCGGCGTCGATCCTCGATGCGAAAGGCATCACGCTCGGCAAGGACGACCGTGTGAGCGTGCAGAAGGAAGACGGCAAGACAATCCTGCGCGTGCAGCGCGTGACCTATGGCGACGAAACGCAGACGGTCGTCATCCCCTATACGACGCGCACCGTGCAGGACGACTCGCTTGAGCCGGGCACGTCACGCGTCTCGATGGCCGGCGAAAACGGCGAGAAGCAGATCACGTACCGCGTCACCTACGTCGATGGCGTACCGGAGACGAAGACGAAGACGGACGAGGTCGTGACGAAGGCAGCGCTCGACGAGGTCGTCGCCGTCGGCCCCGAGAAGGTCGAAGTCCCATCGGACGGCGACGGCGGCAATGGCGGCGGCGGCGACGATGGCACGAAGGACGGCGCGGACGATGGCACCGGCGCGGATGCCGACACGCCGGGCGAACAGCCAAGCGATGGGCCGTCGGACGAGCCCACGCACGAACCGACCGCGGAACCGACGCAGGCACCCGAACCGACGCAGACGCCGACGCAGGAGCCCGAACCGACGCAGACGCCGACACAAACGCCGACGCAGCAGCCCAAGCCGACCCAGCAACCGACGCAGCAGCCCAAACCAACGCAACAGCCGACCCAGCAACCCAAACCAACGCAACAACCGACGCAACAGCCGCAGCAGCCAAGCGCACCCGCCGAGAACTGTCGTCTGTGCCGTCCATCAGCGGCAGCCGCGCAGGCGTATGCCGCGGGCGCCGCCGCACAATATGGTTGGACGGGGCAGAACTGGAGCGACCTCGTCAAACTGTGGAACCGCGAATCCGGATGGCGTTGGAACGCCGAGAACCCGTATTCGGGCGCCTACGGCATCCCGCAGTCGCTTCCCGGCAACAAAATGGCCGCATTCGGCTCGAACTGGAAGCACGACGCCGCCGTGCAGATCGACTGGGGCCTGAGCTACATCTCCGGACACTACGGCTCCCCGATGAAAGCCTTGGAGCATTCGGAACGCGTCGGCTGGTACTAAAACCCACGCGCGGCACATCCGGCCCGCGCGGCATACTCGCTTCGTCCCGATGCATCCCGATGGACCGGGACCATCTTCACCAACCGAGGAAAGACGACAGATCCGCATGAGCGAACTTGACACACACACGACGCCCACCATGGGCAGCCATCTGCTCGGCGCCGCCGACATCCGGCGGATCGCCGCCGACGCCGACATAAGCCCGACGAAGAAATTCGGGCAGAACTTCGTCATCGACCCCGGCACCGTACGCCGCATCGTGCGCGAGGCCGGCGTCGGCGCCGACGACCATGTGCTCGAAGTGGGCCCTGGACTCGGTTCGCTCACACTCGCGATCCTCGAAACGGGCGCGCGGATGACGGCCGTCGAGATCGACCCTCCCGTCGCGCAGCGCCTGCCGCAGACGATAGCCGAGTTCATGCCGGACGCGGCCGCACGCCTGCGCGTCGTGCGCGCGGACGCGCTCACACTCACACCCGGGAACCTTCCCGATTTCCGCGACAACGCGACGTTCACACTCGTCGCGAACCTCCCGTACAACGTCGCGACGCCGATCCTGCTCACGCTGCTTGAGCGGTTCGACAACCTCGGTTCGTTCCTCGTCATGGTGCAGAAGGAGGTCGCCGACCGTCTCTCGGCGCAGCCGGGGTCGAAGATCTACGGCACGCCAAGCGTGAAGCTCGCATGGTACGGCACAGCGCAGCCGGCGGGCACAATCGGCAGGAACGTGTTCTGGCCCGCGCCGAACGTCGATTCGGCGCTTGTACGCTTCGACCGCCATGCGCCAGGCGAAGGTCCCGCGGCGCATGCTTCTGCGGACCGCGCGGCCGTGTTCGCGCTCATCGACGCCGCGTTCGGCCAGCGTCGCAAGACGTTGCACGCGGCGTTGAAGAAGGTCGTGCCCGAAGGCACGTTCGAAAAGGCCGGCATCGACGCGGCACGCCGTGGCGAGACGCTCACGGTCGATGAATTCGTGCGCATCGCCGACGCGGCGAAGGAGCTCGGCGCATGAGCGGCACGATCGTGAGCGTCGATTGCCCGGCGAAGACGAATCTGACGCTCCATGTGGGCGCACGACACGAGGAGTGGGGCGGCCGCCATGCGCTCGACACGATGTACTGCGCGGTCGGCGTCTATGACACGGTCACACTCGAACAGCGGCGTGCGGGCGAAGGCTGCTCACTGGAACTCTCCGGGCAGTATCTCGGCGACCTCGCCGCATCGAGCAGCGACATGCTGCGCAACCATGCGATGCTCGCATTGTTCGCGATGGCGAAGGCGTGCGGGCGCGAACCGGACGTCGCCGTGACGATCGAGAAGCGCATCCCGGTCGGCGCGGGGCTCGGCGGCGGCTCCGCGGACGCCGCGGGCACGATGCTCGCGCTCAACGAACTGTGGGACCTCCATTGGCCGCTCGAACGGCTTGCGCCGATCGCGGCGACACTCGGCGCCGACATGCCGTTCTGCCTTGTCGGCGGCTACGCGCACGGCGGCGGCTATGGCGAGGTCGTCACCCCCGTGCCCGCGGACGATCAGCGCATCGCGCGACTGCGCGCCGACGGGTACAGCGGCCGCGTGCTCGTCGGCGCGTACCGCGCGCAACTGAGCACACCGGAAGTGTATGCGGCGTTCGACGTCCTCGGCGGCGACGGCGCACCGAACGACCTGCAGGCGGCCGCCGTGTCGCTGCACCCGCGTTCGGGTGCCGCGATCGGGCTCGCGAAGGGCGCGGGCGCGACGCAGGCGTTCGTTTCCGGATCGGGGCCGTCGGTATGCGCGTTCGTCCCCGACGACGCCACCGCACGCGCCGTCGAAGAGGCGTGGACGCGCATGGACGCCGTCGACCGTCTCTTCGTCGCGCACGCGCCCGTCACACCCATCATCGATACGTCCGGACGTTGACGTGGCGCGCGGATATGCACGTGCGCGCGGGCGCCGCTGACGCGTCAGCATAATGGGATAAGGTGGGACAGCAGACACCTCGTGGACAAGGATGGGTATGGCACAGAACAACGGGGCGCGCGAGGCCCGCAAAGCATACGTACGCAAGCGTCAGTCGATCGTATTCGGCATCGTCGGCGTCGTGCTCGCCGTCGCGCTCGTCGTGTCGTTGCTCGTGTTCTTCCATGTGGGTGGCCTCGGTGAGACTGCACAGACGAAGGAATCGGCGAACTACGGCAGGACCGCGCCGTGTGTCTCTCCCGCAGCCGATGGTTCGACGCCGAAGTACGTCGACAACCGTTCGGTGACGGTGCGTGTGCTCAATGGCACCCAGTTCTCCGGTTTCGCGCAGGCCGTCGCCGAAGCGCTCGGGAACCGCGAATTCGTCGTTCAGGGCGTCGACAACTACGACAGTTCGAAAGTCGAACGCACACAGATCATCTTCGGTAGGAACGCGATCGCGCAGGCGTATACGCTCGCGAGCAATTTCAGCGACGCGCAGATGGTCATGGACGACCGTGACGACAAGCTCGTCGATGTCGTCCTCGGTGCGACGTTCAAGGATCTCGTCCCGACCGAGGATGTGCCGAAGACCGGTTCCGACATCCCGAACACCGAAGGCTGCAAGGCACCCGACAAACTGACGTCGCTGCCGAAGTCCCCCGAACATACGAAGGTCGGCTGAGCGCCGCCATACGGATCTATGCAGACGTCTGCCGCGCGTTGCGCTCGTCGTACCAACGGTGCAGTTCGGCGACGGCGGTGTCATGGTCGACCGGTCCGTGGTCGAGGCGGTAGTCGAGCATATGGCGGTACGCGACACCGACTTCGGGTCCCGGTTCGATGCCGAGTTCGGCGATGATCTCGTCGCCGTTGAGGTCCGGGCGGATCGCCTTGAGGTCCTCCTGTTCCTTGAGCGTGCGCACACGCTCCTCCATCTCGTCCATCGCCGAGCTGAACACAAGCGCCTTGCGGCGGTTCTGCGTCGTCGCGTCGGCGCGCGTGAGCCGGTTGAGGCGTTCGTAGAGCGGGCCCGCGTCCTTGACATAGCGGCGGACGGCCGCATCCGTCCACGGTTCGTCGACGTAGCCGTGGAACCGCAGATGCAGGTCGACGAGGTCGCTCACGTCGTCGACGATGTGATGGTCGAAGCGCAGCGCCTTGAGGCGCTTGCGCGTGAGTTTCGCGCCGACGGCGTCATGGTGGTGGAAGCTGACCTTGCCACCCGCCTCGAACCTGCGCGTCTTCGGCTTGCCGATGTCATGCATGAGCGCAGCGAGGCGCAGGACGAGGTCAGGTCCGGGCACAGGACCGTCAGGACCCGTTTCGAGCGCGACCGCGCGGTCGATGACGATCATCGTATGTTCGAAGACGTCCTTGTGGCGGTGGTGTTCGTCGATCTCCAGCTGGAGCGCGGGGATCTCGGGGAACACAACGTCGGCAAGGCCGGAATCGACGAACGCCTCGACGCCCGCGCGCGGACGGTCCGACAACAACAGTTTCACGAGTTCGTCGCGCACACGTTCCGCGGAGACGATGTCAAGACGGCCACCCATGTCCACGATCGCCTCGGCCGTCTCCGGTTCGATCGAAAAGCCGAGCTGCGCGACGAAACGCACGGCGCGCATCATGCGCAACGGATCGTCGTCGAATGACTGGCGTGGGTCGACAGGCGTGCGCAGCACCTTGCGCTGCAGGTCGTTCGCGCCACCAAAGGGGTCGACGAACATGAGGTCCGGCACACGCAACGCCATCGCGTTGACGGTGAAATCACGGCGCGACAAGTCACCTTCAAGCGAATCACCATAGCTGACCTCAGGCTTGCGTGACTGCGGATCGTACACGTCCGAGCGGTAGGTCGTGACCTCGACCTTGACCTCGGTGCCGTCGGAACGCCGGCGCAACGCGCCGAGCGTGCCGAATTTGCGGCCCATGTCCCAGAACCCGTCATGCCCCCAACGTTTGAGGATCGGTTCGAACTCCTCGGGACGCGCCGACGTGCAGAAATCAAGGTCATGCGACGGACGGTGCAGCAGCAGGTCGCGCACGGGACCCCCGACAAGCGCGAGCTCGTATCCCGCGTCGGCGAACATCTCTCCCAATTCAATGGCTTCCGGCCACACTTCGAAGTTCACAAGCTCCCTTTCCGGCCAATGGTCATGCTCGGCGCAGACGGCGCCTTCCATCGGAGTTTCCGCCGGCGCGTTCTGCCCTTCAAGCATACCCGTACCCCACCGGCGGCAAAACATGAGTAAGGTGGACTGTATGACGACACCCGCAGACGTTGCACGCATGCTTGCCAACGCTGCGGCGAACCATGCCCGCGGACCGCTCGCACCGGACGAGCTCATGTACACGTCGCAGTCGGAAACACTGCGCATCACGATGCGCGAACCAGGCACCTCACACGCATCAGGCACACAGGACGCACCGCGCACACCGAACGCGGCGGCCACGCCGACGCCCGCGATCATGCCGCGCCGCCGCACAAGCGACCGCCCCACGACGTTCGCGTCACTCGACGCGCAGGAACTGCCGATCGTACGCGAATACTCGGCCGGCGGCCTCGTCTTCGACACGCGCGGCCGCGTCGCGATCATCGCGCGCCATTCACGCAGCGGCCACCTCGAATGGTGCCTGCCGAAGGGGCATATCGAAAAAGGCGAGACACCCCAACAGACGGCCGTGCGCGAAGTGCACGAGGAAACCGGCATCCTCGGCGAAGTCGTCGATTCCATCGCCACGATAGACTATTGGTTTACCGGAACCAGCCAACGCGTCCACAAACTCGTCCACCATTTCGCATTACGCCAGGTCGGCGGCGAACTGACCGTGGAAGGGGACCCGGACCACGAGGCCGAAGACGCCATCTGGGTGGACTTCGCCGATCTGGACGACGTGCTCAGTTACCCCAACGAGCGTAAGATAGCTTGGCTGTATGCAAGGAAACTGAACAGGCAGGGCTAACGTGAACCGACGTCACACCAATCCGCGCGCCCACGCACGCGTTTGGTGCACGATGATGGCGCTCCTCATGATGATCATGATGGTGCTCGACGTGCACACGCACACGGCGGCCGCGGACGACGACACGGTGACGACAGACCCCACGGATGGCGTGACGCTCACCATCGACGCGATGACGCCCATCATCACCACAACCTCCGGATTCTCGGCGACGCTCACGATCGCGAACCACACCGACGCGCCGCTCGACGACGGAGACGTCGACATCCTGACGAACCCCGACTACAACTTCGTCTCACGCACCGACGTACAGGAATGGGCGGACGCGGACGCGCACATCGACACACCGCTCGCGCTCGCGCACGTCGACGTCACGTCGGTGCCCGCACAAGGCAGCGTGAGCGCGCACGTGCGCGTCGACGCGCACGACGGTGCGCTCGCGGCGCTCACGACGTGGGGGCCGCGGCCGCTGCGCATCCTCTACAACGCGCAAGGCGCGAGCGCAACACTCAACACCTACATCACACGCGCACAGGACGGCGTCGATGGCGTGCGCACACCATCGATCGGGATGAGCGTCGTCATGCCGCTCACGTCGCACGATTGGAAGGTCGATACGAAGGCGCGGAGGCGGCTCATCTCGTCCACCGCGCGCGACGATACGGCGCGTTCGATCGCGACGCTCGACGAAGCGCACACGAAAGCGCTTCACGACAAAGACCAGTTGGCGACGAACTATCCGCACCTCCAGGTCGTCGTCGACCCCGCGGTGCTCGACGCGCTCGGTACGCCGCATCTGACGGCGCTCATGCAACCCGCGCGCTTCGACATCACGACGTATGCGCGTATGCGCGACGCCGACGCCTACGCGGACGCGGGCGTCTCCGAACGCGCGTGGAGCGCGGACAGCGCGCTCACACGGCTGCGGCGTACGCTCGGGGACACGTCCGCGACGGCGCCGACGGTCGCATGGCAGGGCGCGGACAGTTGGACGATCGACGCGCTCGACGCTGCGCGCGCGCAAGGCTACGACACCGTCATCGCGACGGACGACTTCGATGTGACCGACGATGCGACCGCGGAGACGCTCGTCTACCGTACGCCGACCGGGCACGGCGACGTCACCGTGCTCGCCGCGCAACCTACGCTTACGGCGCTCGCGAACGCGCGCCCATCGAGTGCGCACGCGAACGCCGAACAGACGGATGCGGGGCGCATCGCGCGTTTCCTCGCGCAGAGCGCGTTCTATCAAATGGAACAACCGTATGAGGAGCGCACACTGCTCGTCTGTTTCGGCGACGACGTCACCCCGGGCGAAGTCAGTGCGCTCATGGACACGCTCAACGACGCGGACTGGCTCGACATGAAGACACTCGATGACCTCGCCCAGCACGAACCGCTTGTATCGAGCGACCTCATGCCGCAGCTCATCAACGCGAACGTCGGCGTCGGCGGCGCGCACATCGACGCCGTGCGCGAGACACTCGAACAACTCGGCGCGAGCCGCACCGACCTCATGAGGCTCGCGTCGTCGATTCTCGCGCGCCCCGCGGGCGCATCCGGACAACGCCCGGACGATACGGATGCGGACGACCCCGTGTCTCCATCGGTGTCGGCGTCCGCATCCGCAGCCGTGTCCACCGATGCCGACACCGCGAATGGTGCGAACGGTGCGGGCGCGGACCGCACAGACCTCGGCGAAACCGCGTACGCGCGACGCCTCCTCGACGCGCACGACACACTCGCGCTCTTCGCACTCCAAGGCGACGCCACGCTCACGACTGCGATGCGCGACGCGGCGCACGGGCTCGCCGACGCGGCGCTCGGCGAGATCACACTCATCCCGTCCGGCAATGTCAATGTCCTGTCCGAATCCGCGTCGATGCCCGTGACGGTGAGCAACAAACTGCCGTTCCCGATCGCGGTGCGCGTATCGTCACGCACCGATTCGATCGAAATCGTCACGGCGCGTGTGACCGACGTCCACGTCCCCGCCCACAGCGAGACCCAGGCGTCGATTTCGATCCGCGTTACGACGTCAGGCACGACGATGGCACGTGAACAGCTGTTCGACCGTGACAACAAGCCGTTCGGCGCCGTCCAGCAGACCTCGATCACCAGTTCGCTGCAACTGAGCGACAAGAGCGGCCTCGCGATCGTCATCATCGCCGCCGCGCTTGGCCTGCTCGGACTGTGGCGCCAATTCCACCGCAAGAAGGATCCCGACGAATGAGTTCTTCCGTAGGCCGCAATTCGCTCATCATGGCTTCCGGCACGGCGGCGTCCCGCATAACCGGCCAGATCCGCACGATCCTGCTCGCAGCGGCAATCGGCACGACCGGCCTCGCCGCGAACGCGTACCAGGCCGGTTCGATGATCCCGCAGGTCATCTATACGCTCGTCTCGGGCGGCATCTTCAACGCGGTCCTCGTACCGCACATCGTGCGCACGTTGCATAGTGACAACGCCGAGGAGCAGCTCAACAAGATCGTCACGTTCGCCGTGACGCTCCTGCTTGGCGTGACCGTGCTGATGGCGGTGCTCACCCCGTGGATCACACGGCTGTACGTGAGCGGCGGCCCCGAACTGATCAGCCTCGCATGCTCGTTCACGTTGTGGTGCACGCCGCAGATCTTCTTCTATGGCCTGTACACGGTCCTCGGTCAGATCCTCGCGGTCAAGAACAAGTTCGGCGCGTACGCGTGGAGTTCGGTCGGCGCGAACGTCATCAGCTGCATCGGCTTCACATTGTTCATCGTCCTGTTCGGCAACCATTCGCAGTCCTCGGCCGGGCAGTGGACGACACCGAAGATCGCGCTCACAGCTGGCATGTGGACGCTCGGCGTCATGTTCCAGGCGCTCATCCTCTTTGTCCCGCTGTTGCGTTCCGGCTTCCGCTTCCATCTGCGCTTCGGCGTGCGCGGCATAGGCCTGCGCACGATGGGCCCAATCGCCGCGTGGAGCCTCGGCATCGTGTGCATCGACCAGATCGCCAACATCATCTCGACGCGCGTCCTCACGGCGGCACCGTCGCTCGCCGAGCGGACGATGCATATGAGCCAGTTCGACGTCGCCGGCAACGCGACCTACCAGAACGCGTACACGATCTACCTGCTGCCGTATTCGCTCATCGCCGTCTCGGTCGCGACGGCGATCTTCCCGCAGATCTCCGCCGCGATCGCCGACGATGACCTCGAGCGCGCGCGCGGCGACCTGAGCAGTTCGTTGCGCACGGTCGGCATCATCATGTTCCTGTTCATGGCCGCGTTCCTCGTCATGCCGCTCGCGATCACACGCTCGCTGCTGCCGACCGTCTCCGTCGGCCAGGCGATCCTCATGTGTGGACCGCTCATGGGATTGAGCGTGTGCCTGCCGCTCGCGAGCGCATACCTGATCATCCAACGCACGTTCTATGCGTTCGAGGATGGCCGTTCGCCGTTCACGTTCATGGCGATCATGTACGCGCTGCAGCTTGGTTCGATCCTGTTGTGCACACGTGTGCTGCCGCCGACGCAGTGGGCGGCGGCGATCGGCGTGTGCGTGTCCGTGAGCTATCTCATTTCGTTCGTTCCGCTTGTGCATATGCTGCGCAAACGGTTCGATGGTTCGCTTGATGGGCGCCGTATCGCGCTCACGTATGGCAAGGCGTGCACGGCGACCGTCGTCGCATGTGTCATCGGTTTCGCGCTGCGGCGTCCGTTGTACCGCCTGCTGCACGTCGACGATCCGATGAGTGCCGGTGCGGTGGGGTGGCTGCGTGCGGTGGGTGCCGCCGCGGTCCTGTTCATCGTGATCGTCGCCGTGTATCTTGCGGTGCTGTGGCTGTTGCGCACCGAGGAGCTCACGCAGGTCGTCGTGGCCGTCCGCGCGCGCCTTGGGCGCGGCGGCGCGGCGGATACGGCGTCCGCGGAGGGTGCACAGGGTGTGCAGGATGGCGCGCGCACCGATTCCGTCATCGATGACGCCGTCGACGATGAGGAACGTGCGTTCGACGCCGCGCATGGCATCGCGTTCGACGATGACAGCACGCGCGTCATCCCGGAGCTGAGCCGCATCGCGCCGGCGGCGCCGATCGACGAACTCGCGCAGCTCGATCCGCCGGTCCCGGCGGCCCTTGCCGAACCGCCGATTGCGCTGTCTGCCAACGTCGCGCGGCCGTCTGCGCCGCCGACCACCGCGGACAGTAGAATGACGGTGCAGACATCCTCACGGCCTTACGAATCAGGGGACAACATGAAGCCTCATCTGGGAGATACGATTCTCAACCGATACACGCTCGTGTCACCGTTGCGTGAAGAGGCGGGGCTGCAGGTCTGGAAATCGAACGACCGTGTCCTGTCGCGCGACTGCCAGTTGTTCATCGTCAACAATCGCGCGGTGCTCGAGAACACGGACGCGATCGCGGGCACGCTCGCCGCGTCCCACGACCCACGGTTCACGCAGGTCATCCAGTTGCAGCACGACGGTGACATCGCCGTCATCCTCACGAGGCTCGACGCGGGCGTCTCGCTCACCGAATACATGCGTGATGACGGCGCGACACCGCCTGTGCTCAGCTATGAGGCGATGCGCACGATCATCGGCGAGTCGATGGATGCGGTCCGCGTCCTGCAGAAGGACCGCCTCACCCACAATTCGCTGTCGACGGACACGGTCCGTCTGACGCGCAACGGCGTGCAGCTCGCCGACACCCCGGTGAGCGCCGCGCTTGCGGACACGGCGAACACGCCCGCCGGGTACAACGACGAACGCCGCGCGATCCGCCAGCTCGCCGGTGTGCTCTATGGCATGCTCACGCGCACGCCGTCGACGATGCATCCGCGGTTCTCGCTCGACGCGCTACCGGAGGACGCGCCCGTCGAGTTCCATCTCATCGTCAAACGCGGCCTTGAGCTCAGCGATGGCGTCAAGCCGACGGTGCCGCTCGTGACGATGGCCGAGATGGACGCGCTGCTTGGCGCGCGCAAGCCGCTGCATGCGCTCACGCGCCACGATGTGCGCCTGACGGGCGTCGACGGCGAATGCTCGATTGTGCGCGCGATGATCCAACCCGCGCTTCCCGGCGACATCCTCCCGATTCCCGATTCGATGGTCTCCTCGCAGACGATGCCGTCGATGATGTTCCCCGCGCAGCAGCTCGACCCTGATTCGCTCGCCGAACTCGAAGAGGAGACCGCGGAAAAGCAGGGGCAGGCCGACGGGGATCAGGCATCCGGCCGCTCGTTCAAGGCGTTGTGGAACAAGAGCAAGGCGATCATGGGAGGCACCGACGACACGGGTGCGAAGATTCCCGAGATCTCACCGAACGACGCGACCGAGATGTTCACGGCCTTCGACCCGAATGCCGTGCCGGAGACACCTATGACGCCGTCGCGCATGACGGTGCCGATTGACGTGTCGCCTGTGCGCGACAGCACGATCAATACGTCGTCGGCGGCGACGCCGATGTCGGCGACGGCGACGGGGCATCTGCCCGCGATCGACGAGGACGGCAACGAACTGCCCGACGGCTCGCAGTCGCAGCGCGAACTGCGCAAGGAACGCGAGGACATCGATGCGACCTACGTCATGGGCGCGCCGGCGCTGCCGCCGAGCTTCGCGCCACAGGAACGCCCGAAGACGCAGGCACCGTCGAACCTCAACGACGAACAGCCGAAGAAAAAGAAGACGGGACGTGCCGCGGTCATCATCGTCGTCGCGCTCGCCGTCGCGACGGCGCTCGGATTCGCGATCCACAGCCTCGCGACGAGCGGGTCGCTCTTCGGCTTCGGCAAGCAGGACACGACGTATTGGCCGGATGCGGACCTCGACGATGTGCCGTTCGGCGAACGCAACGGCGGCGAGGTCAAGACGCCGGACGCGACGGGCAAGCAGTCCGATGCGCCGAAGCCGACGCAGACGCCGTCGAAGGCGCCGAACAACACCGCGTATCCGGTCGCCTCGCAGCAGTTCCTCGACCGCCCTGCGGGACAGCAGGGCTACGGCTACTATCTGCATCTGCAGAACAAGGAGAACGTCGACAGGATCGTCGTCAGCATCCGGTCGTCGGGCGGCAAGGGCTTTGTCTACGCGAACGCGACGGCCGACAATCCGACGGGCGGCGAGCAGGTCGCGGAGTTCACGTTCGCCGATGGCGGCACGACGGAAGTCAAGTTCACGAAACCCGTCGAAACGCAGGACCTCATCATGTGGGTGCCGCTCGACAGCCTTCCGGGCAACCAGCTGTACATCAACTCGGTCAAGGCGTTCTGAGCGTCGCGTGTGCCGAGAGCAATACCGTGGCATAAACGCCGCGGCGCGCCTATTGTGAGAGCATGAGTGAAATTCGAGACGTCATCATCATCGGTTCCGGCCCCGCGGGATACACAGCGGCCATCTATCTGGGACGTGCGGGGCTCAAGCCGCTCGTCATCGCAGGCGCGCTCACACCAGGCGGCCAGCTCGTCAATACGACGGAGGTCGAGAACTTCCCCGGCTTCCCTGATGGCGTGCTCGGCCCCGACCTCATGGAGGCGATGCAACGCCAGGCGGAACGATTCGACGCCGAACTCGTCTACGACGACGTCGAATCGGTCGACCTCGACGAGACGATCAAGACCGTGCATTGCAACGGCGGCGACGTTTACCGCGCACGCGCCGTCATCATCGCGACCGGGTCGTACTACCGACACCTCGATGTGCCCGGCGAGGAGGAATACGCGGGCAAGGGTGTCTCGTACTGCGCAACATGCGACGGGTTCTTCTTCCGCGGCAAGCCGATCGTCGTCGTCGGCGGCGGCGATTCGGCGATGGAGGAGGCCGGTTTCCTGAGCCGTTTCGGTTCCTCGGTCACGTTGCTACACCGCCGCGACGCGTTCCGCGCGTCGAAGATCATGGTCGACCGCACGTTGGAGAACCCGGCGATCGACGTGATGACGAACACCGTCGTCACGAGCATCAACGGCGACGGGAAGACAGTCTCGTCGGTCAGTGTGCGTGATGTGCGGACGGGCGAGACACGCGAGATCGACGCGAACGGCGTGTTCATCGCGGCGGGACAGGTCCCGCAGACGGCGTTCCTCGGTGGCGCGGTCGAACTTGACGGCCACGGGTACATCGTCGTCGAAGGCGCCTCGACGCGCACGAACGTGCCCGGTGTATTCGCGGCGGGCGACTGCGCCGACCCGGTCTACCAGCAGGCGGTGAGCGCAGCCGGCACCGGCTGCCGTGCCGCGATCGACGTGCAGATGTACCTCGAATCGCTCGCCGAAGAGGCGGCTGAGAAAGCCGCCGAAGCGTAAGGTGGGCGTTGCCCCTGCGTGGCCTAGTTCAGCCGATCGACATGACCCATTGCGCGATGCCGCCGATCGCGACGAGCCACAACGGCGTGAGCAGGATGCCGAGCACGATCGCCTGCCGTTTGCGCGTCATGACGACGAACGCGATGAACTCACGCAACAGTGCGTTGAGCGAGAAATACCATGTCGTCGCCGACCCGTAGCCGATGGCGTCGATATGCAGCCGTTTCGATAGCAGCAGCGCGCGCAGCACATGGTACCGTGTCGAGACGATCGCCGTCCTGCCGAGCGGATCCGGAAAGAGACGCGCCGAATATTCGAGGTTCTCCTCGGTGTTGCGCGAACGCTCCTCGGCGACCGTCCGGGCTCGATCGGCGCCGTGCTGCAAGGCCCACGCCATCATCGCGCGACCTTCGGGGACGTCTTCGCCGGGGCCCTGACCGCCGGAGAGGATGAGCACGGCGTGCGGCGCGTCGTGCTGCAGCCGGATGCCGGTGAGGATGCGGTTCTGCAGCAGCGGCGGCACGGTCGTGCCGAAGAGGCCCGAACCAAGGACGACGATCTGCTTGAGGTGCTTCGGTTTTCCGATGTGCACGAGGTTGACGACCGATGACAGGCAGTAGATCGCGAGCTGCGCGGAGAAGAACAGCACGCATGCGGAGGCGAGCGCGGAGCACCATGCGAACACCCCGTTGCGCACAAGCGACACAAGGTACGGGATGAGCGTCAGGTCGAGCAGGATGAACAGACCGGCGGCGAGCGACAGGCAATTGGCGGCCGTCACGCCCTCCCTGCGCAGCAGGCGGCAGCCTTCCGCGATCAGGAACACGCCGAGGAGCAACGGGAAGGCGATGACGACGGCGGCCGCGAGCACGCCGATCCACAGCATCGCGTCGCGTATCCACTGTGCCGGGACGACGTCCATCGTGTCGACGTACAGGCATGCGGCCGTCACACCGACCGTCATGATGCATACGAGCAACGCGAGCCCCGACCACAACGACCGTCTGTCGAAGCGCACGACGAGCGCGAGGAACACGAGCGCGCACAGTTGCGGGAACCACAGGAACACATAGGGTGACGTCAGCCATGCGGCGCGCATCGGCGTTTACTTCCTTCCGTCGTCTATCGTCCGTCGTCTATCGTCCATTGGGGTCGAGGAGCGCGATGATGCGGTCCATTTCCTCCGGTGACGAGAACACGATCTCGATGCGGCCGTGTTGTTCGGATCCCTTGATCGAGACTTTCGTGCCGTAGCGTTCCTCAAGGCTCTGCTGGATCGGGGAACCGGCCCATGGGTTGTGCTTGTTCGTCTTTGGTTTCTTCTGGTGGTCGCTCGCCTGCATCGAGACGATTTCCTCGACGCTGCGCACGCTCAGTCCTTCATCGACGATGCGTTTCGCGAGCGCTTCCATCGCGGCCGCGTCCGGCAGTCCGAGGAGCGCACGCGCATGGCCCGCCGAGATCTTGCCGGAGGCGACTGTCTTCTGCACGCTCGCGGGCAGGTTCATGAGGCGCAGTGTGTTCGCGATCTGCGGCCGCGATTTCGAGACGGAGCGTGCAAGCTGCATCTGCGTGAGGCCGAATTCGTCGATCATCTGCTGGTATGCGGCTGCTTCCTCGAGTGGGTTGAGCGCGACGCGGTGCAGGTTTTCGAGCAATGCGTCGCGCAGCATGTAGTCGTCGGCCGTCGTCTTGACGATCGCCGGGATCGCCTCGAGGCCTGCGAGTTGCGACGCGCGCCAGCGTCGTTCGCCCATGATGAGTTCGTATGCGCTGTCCATGCGGTCGGCGAAGCGGTCGCCGCTGTCGTGTTTCGGCTGCGCGTGCGCCGCGCGGATCTGTTCGACGGGGCGTTTGCGTACGACGATTGGCTGCAGCACGCCGACTTCCTTGATCGATTCCGCGAGTTCGTGCAGTTCGTCATCGTCGAACACGGTCCGCGGCTGGTGCAGGTTCGGTCCGATCTGGGTGACGTCGAGTTCGACGAGATACCCGCCTTCGACCGGCTTGAGCTGCTGTTCGTCGCTGCCGTGCGGCGCGGCGGTCGTGTTCGGCACAATCGGCGTGCCGTCGAAGAACATGTCGCTTGGATGGGCGATGTCGCCGATCGCCGGCATCGGCGCGCGTTTCGACGATGTGGGTTTCGCGTTTGGCTGTCCGTCCGTCCGTCCCTCCGTGGACGCCGTCGTCTCGCGCACGGGGCGGTGTTCCGCCGCTTCCGGCTGGAGCGTCATCGGTGCCGAGAGTTTCGAGACGGTGTCGGCATGGCGCGTCATCTCGCCCATCGACGGGATCGTCGAGCTGAGCGGCGAGACAGGCCCCTGCTGCGGCTGCTCGTCGCGCGCCGTTCGTGGCTGTCCTGCTGCCGCCGGTTTCGCCGCCTTGGGCTTGGCTTGTCGTGGTTGCCGCGGCTGTTGTGGCTGCTGCGGAGCCGCGGCCGTCTCGTCGGGCGTGGTGTGCGTCGTCGCCTGCTCGCCGGGCAGAGACGGGAACAATGCGCCGAGTCCCCGGCCCAAACGTGATTTCGATGCCATGTCACTCCTCGTTTCTTCTCGACGCGATGGTTTCGAGCACTACCGCGGACCTGTTGTTGATTTCGAGCGCGGCTTCGCGGTACGCGATTGCGCCCATGCCGCGCGGGTCATAGCTGACGACGGTCTGCGCGAAGCTCGGCGCTTCCGAGATCTTGACGGTGCGTGGGATCGTCGTGTCGAGCACGATGCTTGGGTAGTGCGTCTTGACTTCCTCGTACACCTCGCGGCTGAGCAGTGTGCGCTTGTCGTACATCGTCACGAGCATCGTCGAGACGAGCAGTTCGGGATTGAAGTTCGACTGGACGAGGCCGATTGTGTTGATGAGCTGTCCGAGTCCTTCGAGCGCATAGTATTCCGCCTGGATCGGGATGAGCATCTCGCTCACCGCGCACATCGCGTTGATGACGAGCAGTCCGAGGCTCGGCGGGCAGTCGACGAACACATAATCGTAGTGCGTGTCGCTCGCGTCGAGGAACGCGTCGAGCGCGTTGCGCATCAGGTTGTTGCGGTCGGGCATGTCGGCGAGTTCGAGGTCGGCGCCCGACAAATCGATCGATGCGGGCACGACGTGCAGCGTCTCGTATTCGGGGCATGTCTGCATGACATCGGCGACCGTCGCGCGTCCTTCGATGACGTCGTAGACGGAGGGGTCGCCGGAATTGTGCTTCGCGCCGAGCGCGGTCGACGCGTTGCCCTGCGGATCCATGTCGACGACGAGCACGTGCATGCCCGCCTGCGCGAGAGCGGCGGCCACGTTGACGGCCGTGCTCGTCTTGCCGACGCCGCCCTTCTGGTTCGCGACGGCGATGCGCCGCGTGTCCGCCGGACGTTTGAATTTGGCTGCGTTGATGCGTTCGTACCGTGACGATTCGTCCGCGATCTGCGAACCTACGCCGGAGTCGCTGCCTTTGAATATGCGCGCAAGCGTCTCCGTTGTGCTTTCCATGCCGGGGATATCCCTTTGTTCTGTCACGAGGACTGTCCTCCTAATTGAGTCGCAGTGTCTTCAAGTCTCTGTAGTCACGTGGACAGGGAACCGACATCCGTCCCATTGTGGATAACTTGTGGAACATTGTGGATAACTCACCGTCTTCCCATGTTCCCGACACGTGCGTTTCGTCTTCTTATCGTTGATATTGCAGTGTTTATTGACAACCGAAGTTATCCACAACCATCAATGTGGATAACTTCGTTCTATTCGTGCACATTGTGGATAACTCATCGTTTCGCCGTCTTCTTGTTGATGATGACGACCCTCGTGTCCTCAAGCCCCTCACCGACGGGCGCCGTCACGACACGGGGGCGCACGCCGCCGTATCTCGTGATCATCTTGCGCGCCTTGTCGATCTCGGCTTGCGCGGAACGCCCTTTGAGCGCGATGAGCTCACCACCCGGCTCGACGAGCGGCAACGTCCACCCTGCGAGCTTCGTGAACGGCGCGACCGCACGGCACGTCACGGCCGCGAATGGATGGCGGATCGCATCCCACACCTCCTCGGGGACGACGACCGACGCCTTGACATGGCGCTTACCTTCGGGCTTGCGTTCGTCGAGCGCGGCGATCGCCTCCTCGGCGCGCGCGCGGACGACCTCCACATTCTTCAACCCCATCTCGTCGACGCATTCGGCAAGCCATGCGCAGCGCCGCTCCATCGGTTCGATGAGCGTGAACGTGCGGTCGGGGAGCATCGCCGCGGCGACAAGCCCCGGGAATCCACCGCCGCTGCCGATGTCGGCGACGGTCTTGAACTGCCTGTCTTCGGTCGCTTCGACGACGAACGGCACGATCGCCGCGGAATTGAGCAGATGGCGCTCCCACAGGATGTCCACGTCGCGCGGGCCGATGAGCCCCCTCGGCTCCCCCTCTCGCGATAGTTTCCCGTGAAACACCTTGATCTGCTCAAGCGCATCACCGAATACCGCTTCGAGTACCGGGGCATCGGCGAGCTGTTCGTCGGTATGGATCTCGTCACTCATAACGCACCATCCTATACCGTTTTCACGTGCAACATCCCCGTTTCCCAATACTTTTCTTCACGTGAAACGTTTTTTTACGCCACGTGAAACATTTTGCCGACGACAACATATGCCATCGGCAGTGGCTACGAACGATTGTGCGGGGCGCACCGGAAGTCCCCGGTGCGCCCCGCACGATCACGATGTTCGGATGACGGAACCGTCAGTCCTCGACGACGTATTCGTCGTCCTCCTCGTATTCGTCACCATCGGCGTCGTTGTGCTTGAGATAGACCGTCACATAGCGCTTCGGCTCCTCACCATGCGAACGCGAACGCAGGCCCTCGTCGCGCACGACGTCGTGGATGATCTTACGTTCGAACGAGTTCATCGGTTTGAGATCGACCGGTTCGCCCGTCTCACGCACATCGTCGACCGCGTCGAGCGCCATGTCACGCAGGACCTGGCGCTTGCGCTTGAGGAAACCGTCGACGTCGACGATCAGGTGCGAACGTTCGCCCGTCTCCTGCTGCACGGCGAGGCGGCACAGCTGCTGGAGCGCGTCCACGACCTCCCCGTTGCGGCCGATGAGGTGTTTGATGCCGGTGTCATCGTCGGCGACGATCTGCACCATCGGGCGTCCGTTGCGCACACCCATCTCGATGTCGCCCTCGTAATCGGCGATGTCGAGCAGACCCTCAAGGTAGTCGGCTGCGATGTCGGCCTCGCGGTCGAGCTGTTCGAGGCTTCGTTCTTCGTCCTGCACCATACGCACTCCTTGCATATATCCGGATGTCTCGTTGTCCACAAATTCATATGGCCGGCGGCGATATGCCGACCCTATACTCATGCACTCTCTAGTGTAAGGCAGTCCCCCGCCACCGGGCGCCACGCGTGCCGCAACGCACCGCACCGCGGCGATACACGCAGGGCGGTACGCCCACAGCCACCTCAGCGTACCGGAGTGCGGTGGCTGGCGTGGGGGCACGACATATGGGAAGGTCCCACGTCCATTGGCGGGACGTGGGACCTGATGAAGGCGTACGCTACTTCTTCTTGCGGTTCTTGCGCTGCGGCTGCTGACGCTGGTGGCCTTGCGAGGCTTTGCGTTCCGCCGCCTTCTTCGCGTCGATGAGTTCCTGTTCCTCGATCGACGGACGGCCTTCACGCGCGCGTTTCCTGTTCTCGTTGTCGTGGTCGCGCTTCTCCTTGTCGAGCGCCGCGGGGGAACCGGGCGTCGGGAATTCGCGCAATTGCCAGAACGAGCGCAGCAGGTTGCAGATGTTGTTCGCGAGCCAGTACACAAGCACTGCGAACGGCATCGCGACACCGGAGAAGATGTACATGACCGGGAAGATCCACAGCATCATCTTCTGCATGCGTTCGGCCTGCTTGTTCATCGACGCGGGCGCCGTGTTGCGGCGCATCGTGTTCCACTGCATGTACCACAGGCACGCGCACATCGCGAACACGAAGATGCCGATGACGATCTTGCCGCTTGTCCCTGCCGTCGTGAACGTGTCGGAGACCCTCGTACCGAAGAACGTCGTCGCCGAGAACTCCTTCGCGGTCGCGACGTCGAACGCGCCGAGCGGCGCGCGTTTGCCGCGCGCAATGTACGGGATCGCCGAGAGCACGTAGAACATGCACATGAAGACCGGGCCCTGGATGAGCATCGGCAGGCACGACCCCGCCGGGTTGGCGTTGTTGTCCTTGTAGAGCTTCATCATCTCGCGCTGCATCGCTTCCTTGCTCGCGGGATCGTTCTTGCCCTTGTACTTGTTCTGGATCTTCATCATCTTCGGCTGGATCGCCTGCATGCTGCGCATCGACTTCATCTGCTTGTAGAAGAGCGGGAAGACGCACGCCTGCACGACGATGACGAGGAAGATGATCGACAGCACCCACGACAGGCCCACGGCCGGCATGCCGATGAGCGTGAGCAGTTTGTGGAACCAGTACATGACCTGCGTCATGAGCCACTCGACCGGGGTCAGCAGCTTGTACAGCCACCCCCAGAATCCGCTATCCAATAAGAAATTTTCCGACATATGCGCCCGTTCACTCCTTTTCGTCGTGAGGCAAAGGGGTCAGCCGCGGCTCTTCATGCGCGCGTGACCACGAGAATCTGTAGAACAATGAGAACCGCTGCGGCACATCGTCGATGCCGCCCGCACTCCATGGGCGGCAGCGCAGCAGGCGCAGCGCGGCGAGCGTGACGCCGCGGACGGCGCCATGGCGCCTGATCGCCTGGATCGCATAGTTCGAACAACTGGGGTAATAACGACATGAGGGCGGGGTGTTCGCCGAAATCCGCCGTTGGTACCAGCGGATGCAGCGAATCAACACCTGCCCTGCATTCGTCATGAACGTTCCGTCTTGTGTCTGACCGCGCGGAAAAGCGACGCCATCTGCGCGTCGAGCGACGCGAAGGACGCGTGGGCCGCGCTTGGTTTCGCGCGCAGCACGACGCTCACATGCGCGGGAAGTTCGTCCTCGTAGCGCCGTGCGAGCACGCGGAAGCGGCGTTTGACCGCATTGCGCGTGACCGCATTGCCCACCGCCTTCGAAACGGCGAGCCCGACGCGTCTCGATGCGCCGTCCGTCTCGACTTTCCCGACACCATCCGGTACGAGGTAGTGCACGACGAGGTCGTCATCGGACACCCGTCGGCGGCGGCGCAATACGGCTACGAAATCGCGGTGGCTCCTGAGCCGTTCCAAGTTCGTCTGGTCTGGTGGGACTCAGGCGGAGAGAGTCTTGCGGCCCTTGGCGCGGCGACGGTTGATGAGTGCGCGGCCGGCACGCGTGCGCATGCGGGCGCGGAAGCCGTGCTTCATGTGACGACGACGGTTGTTCGGCTGGAATGTCCTCTTCATAGTTTCATGCTCCCGTTATTAGGTCGATGGGTCATGCGTTCATACATGACTTCGCTTGAGACAATCTCTACCAATTTACCGATACCCCTATACCACCACGCGCGCACGGTGGGCGACGCCGCGTACGACACGCCCGGCGACGTTGTGGAGACGCCGTCCGCGGTACCCACCAACCTGTTCTCGCGGTTGGGGAAAGCGCCGTGAAGTTATACACAAATCACATCGATGTCATTACAAAACCAAGGTTTTCCAACACGCGAGCATGTGGATAACTTCCATCAGTCAGAGTAAAAATAACCTGTTACGCATGTGCATTCCCAACCGATGGAGACGAGACCATGAGCGAAGCCACGAACGACCCGGGGGCCAAGGCAGCCCGCATCTGGTCGGATGCGCTCGAACTGCTTCGGAAGAACTCATCGCTCACCGCCCGTGAGAAGGGGTGGTTCGAAGGAGTCCTGCCCGAGGCGCTCTTTGGCACGAACATCATCCTCGCCGTCGAGAACAGCGAGACACAGCACGTCCTGCAGACCGAGCTCAACGATGAGCTGCTCCAGGCGCTGCGCCTCGCGAACGGCGGCGTCGACCTGTTCCCCGCGTTCAAGATCATCATGCGCGCGAACGAGCCGGAGCAGCCGGTCCTCCCGGTCACGGCGCTCAGCGAGGAGGCGCCACGCGGCGACACGCGCAAACGCCAGCCGCTCCCCGAGCCGGAGCCCGCGCCCGCGCCGGTCGTCATCCGACAGACGCCGAAGACGACGCATTACGACGACGCCGTCGTGCAGACCTTCGAGGATTCGATGGGCGAGGACCTCTCCCCCGCAACCCCCGCGCCAATCTCAGGCGGCGTGGCCGGCATGCCGGCGGCGCTCGGCGCGCACGGCAAGCCGATGCTCGACCCTGAGACACACCTTAACCCGAGCGATACGTTCGATACCTTCGTCCCGGGCGACTCGAACCGCTTCGCGCGCACCGTCGCGCTCGCCGTCGCCGAAGGCACCGGCAGCGACTTCAACCCGTTGTGCATCTACGGCGGTTCGGGACTCGGCAAGACGCATCTGCTCAACGCGATCGGCAACTATTCGCTCATCAAGCAGCCCGGCACGCGCGTGCGTTATGTGACGAGCGAGGAGTTCACGAACGAGTTCATCGATTCGCTGCGCATGGATGCCGGCACGAAGTCGGGGTCGAGCCGTGTGACGGCGTTCAACCGCAAATACCGCGAAGTCGATGTGCTGCTCATCGACGACATCCAGTTCCTCGGCGGCAAGACCGAGACGCTCGAGCAGTTCTTCCACACGTTCAACAGCCTGTATCAGGCGAACAAGCGCATCGTCATCGCGTCCGATGTGCCGCCGAAGAACCTCAAGGACTTCGAGGCGCGTCTCATCTCCCGCTTCGAACAGGGCATAACCGTCGACGTCAAGCCGCCGGACCTCGAGACGCGCATCGCGATCCTGCGCATGATCGCGTCGACGTCCGGGATGCGCGTGCCCTACGACGTCCTCGACCTCATCGCCGAACGCTTCACCGAGAACATCCGTGAACTCGAGGGCGCGCTCAACCGCGTCACCGCGCTCGCGTCGCTCAACAACCAGCCGGTCACCGTCGCGCTCGCCGAGCAGACGCTCCAGGATTTCTTCTCGACCGACATCGAGGTCAAGCCGACCGACATCATCGGACGTGTCGCGAAATATTTCCATCTGACGTTCGACGACATCGTGGGGCCGCAACGCAACCGCAACATCACGCTCGCGCGGCAGATCGCGATGTACCTGACGCGCGACCTGACGAGCATGAGCCTTGTCAACATCGGCCAGGTGTTCGGCGGCCGCGACCATACGACCGTCATGCACAACATCAAGATCGTCTCCGATGGCATGAAGCAGAAACAGGAGATCTACAACTACGTCACCGAGCTGACGGTGCTGCTGCGCCAGCGCGGCAAGTGACACGGTTCATTCCCCATGTGCGGCGTCCACATCGCGGTGTGGACGCCGCATCCATGCGACACACCCATGTCGGAGAATAGACGCGGCAAGTTTTCCACATGGTTATCCACAAATGTGGGTAAACGCAGTGGATTGCGCGGGGAAAACGCGGAACCATGCTGTGGATAACCCGTGGATGGTCGGCACCGAAATGTGGATAACCAAGAGACCCTCTGCGACCTGTGGAAAAACCGGCATGTTATCCACACGAAATACAGAGGTTGTCCACATCGCATCGGCGTCGATAATCCACAGTCCTGTATGTCTTCCGGACGTTTTCCACATTTCCACCGGGATAATGATGATGATGATGAATACTCTTCTTCTTAAACTTCATCATGACCATCAAGGAACATCGGCTGCGCCTTGCGCACCGCGCAAGCGAACACGGCAAAGAGCAGTTAGAATGAACTCCAGCAACCGTTCCCGTCAACAGTCAAGGAAGCGCATGAAAGTAGAAGTCAATTCCACCTCGTTCGCCGACGCCGTGTCCTGGACCACGAGCATCCTTTCGGCAAAACAACTCAACCCGCTGCTTTCCGGCATCAAGCTCGAGGCGAAGGACGGCACGCTGCAACTTTCCACATTCACCTATGAGCTGTCGTCGCGCGACCACATCGAGGCGGGTGTCGACGAATCGGGCGCCGCGGTCGTCCCCGGCAAACTGCTCGCCGACATCAGCAAGTCGCTGCCGTTCGAGAAGGCGTACCTGCAGACCGATGGCTCGACGCTGCGCATCACATCGGGCAAATCGACGTTCACCCTCCAGCTCATGCCGGAAAGCGAATACCCCGACCTCCCGCAGCTGCCGCCGCTCCTCGGCCGGGTCGACGCACCGACGTTCACGCAGTCGATCATCCAGGCGGCCGTCGCGATCGCGCGCACCGACGACCGCCCTGTACTCACGGCCGTGCAGATGAAGTTCGCCGGTGACACGGTCACGCTGTCGTCGACCGACCGTTTCCGCCTGTCGCGCTCGACGTTCCATTGGACCCCGTCGGATGAGGAGCTCGACGCCGTCGCGCTCGTCAAGGGCACACATCTGCGCGACATCTCGCGCTCGCTCGACGAGCACCAGAACGTCAACCTGTACTTCGATGTCGAAAACCCGACGCTCCTCGGTGTGGAAAACGCCGGACGCGTATCCACAGTCCAGCTCATCGACGGCGACTTCCCCTCGGTCGACCGCCTGTACGCCGATTCCTACCCGATCCATGCGGTCCTCGACAGGCAGGACCTCCTCGACGCGATCAAGCGCGTCGCGCTCGTCGCCGAACGCAATGCACCGATCCGCATGGTCTTCTCCGGGCAGGAGGTCAACCTCACGGCGGGCGCCGCAGACGAGGCATCCGCGAACGAGATCCTCGACGTCGACCTGGACGGAGAGGACATCACCGTCGCGTTCAACCCGAACTACCTGCGCGAAGGTCTGAGCGCAATCACCGAACCATATGTGCGCATGAAGATGACGACGGCCGTCAAGCCGGTCGAGTTCAACGGCCAGCAGGAGGAGGACTCCGAGGAATCGCTCGCCTACCGCTACCTCCTCGTGCCGATGCGCTTCAACAGCTGATGACGTGGTCGGGGGCCGCCTTCGCCGCATGGACGGCGCCCCGATCCCCTTCCTCCCCTCCCCTGCCACCGAACCGCTGGAAAGCCGATGTTCATATCCCGCCTTGCCCTTGACCACTTCCGTTCATGGGAGCACTGCCTGCTTGACTTCACCCCGGGCGTCACGATTCTGCAGGGCGCGAACGGGCTCGGCAAGACGAACATCGTCGAAGCGATTGAATTCCTCGCGACCGGTTCGAGCCACCGCGCCTCATCATCGGCGCCGCTCGTCGAACGCGGTTTCGACAGGGCTACGATCCGCGCGAACGTGAACGGCGAGACGGCAGGCCACGTGACGACCTATGAGGCGACGATCCGCGCGAAAGGCGCGAACCGCGCACGCGTCAATGGCGGTCCTTCGCTGTATCTGCGCGACATCATCGGCGACATCCCGCTCGTCGCGTTCACACCTGACGACCAGCGCCTCGTCTCGGCCGACCCATCCGAACGCAGGCGGTTCCTCGACCAGACGGCGTCGCTCCTCATCCGCGGATACGCCGACACATTGCAGCGCTTCACCCATATCGCGAAACAGCGCGCCACGCTCCTCAAACAGCTCAACACCACGGACGGGTTCGACATCTCACGTGACACGGCGCTCAGCGGGCTCGAGATCTGGACCGGGCAGTACATCGACGTCGGCCTGCAGCTCACACGCGACCGCATGGCCGTCATCGAACGTCTGCAACAGCCGTTCCGCGAACTCGTGCATGACCTCGCAGGCCCTGACGAGGAAGCGTCGCTCGACTACGAACCGTCATTCGACGAGATCTTCCAAGGCGACGGCGCCGCGGCGCTCATCAGCGAACATTTCCAACGGCTCTACGCGGGTGAGGTCGCGCGCGGCCGCAACCTCATCGGCCCCCAGCGCGACGACCTGCTCATCATGCTCAACGCGTTCCCGGCGCGCGAATTCGCGTCGAATGGTGAGATGTGGACGCTCGGCCTCGCGCTCAAGATGGCCGTCTACCACCTTCTCGAGGAACGGTTCGGCACTCAGCCGATCGTCGTGCTCGACGACGTCTTCGCACAGCTCGACGATGCACGACGCGCGCAGATCATGCACTTCGCCGCCGCGCAGCACCAAGTGTTCATCACCGTCGCCGCGGCTGGCGACATCCCATCGGACAGCTCGTTCGCGCACGCGCACGTCATCGACGTCGCCGCATTGCGCGACGCGCAGGACGAGGGGACGCTCTGATGCAGGTCCCCATCGCCGTGACCCTCAACCTCGACGAGCGCAAACTCGCGGCCGAGGAATTCGCACGCGTCGCGAAGAAAGCGGGACTCATCCGCGAACGGCGCATCCGTCGCGAGGAGGCGCTCGAGAACTTCGGAAAACCAGGCCGCGACCCACACGAACTCGGTGACGTGTTCGCGACCATCATCAGGAAATCCGGATGGGGACCCCGGCTGCAGATGGCGTCGCTCGAATCGGATTGGGCGGCAATCGTCGGCGACGTCAACGCGCGCCATTCGCGCGTCGCGAGCTACGTCGACGGCGTCCTGACGATCGCGGCGGATTCGCCGTCATGGACGCAGCAGCTCACGGCGATCGCGCCAACGCTCAAGGAGCGGATCGCGGAACGGCTCAGCGGGCTGCGCATCGACGACGTGCGCGTCACAGGACCACAGGCGCACGGCCGCGGCGTGCGGATGATGAAATACGTGCAGCAGAACACGAGGAAACCCATGCGCGGCGGCGCGCGCTGAGCGTCACGATGACGTCGTGGCGCGCATCGCGGTGATTTTTGCGCCGCAGGAGAACAAAAATCGTATAACGGGCCACAGGCCCATTCCGTCCCCACACACAAGTAGAATACCCAGTAGAGTAGTTAAACGCCTGCAAGGGCGTTTTATTCGTGTTATAGGGCATGTCGCCCCGCGAAAACACCCTCGCGACGAACACAGAAAGGAATCTCTGTGGCAGATCTCACAGCTGATTCGGCGGCCGCATCACGAAACGATGACGATCAGGTCGTCGAAGCGCAACTGGATGACACCCTGTCCCCCGAACACTACGATGCGAGCGACCTGCGCGTCCTCGAAGGCCTCGAAGCGGTCCGCATCCGCCCGGGCATGTACATCGGTTCGACGGGACCACGCGGCCTGCACCACCTCGTCTACGAAATCGTCGACAATTCGGTCGATGAGGCGCTCGCGGGATACGCGTCGCACATCGAAGTGACGATCCTTCCGGACAACGGCATCCGCGTCGTCGACGACGGCCGCGGCATCCCCGTCGACGAAGTCCCCGGCGAAGGCGTCTCCGGCGTCGAGACGGTCATGACGAAGCTGCACGCGGGCGGCAAGTTCGGCGGCGGCGGCTACGCGGTCTCCGGCGGTCTGCACGGCGTCGGCATCTCGGTCGTCAACGCGCTCTCGACGCGCGTCGACATCGAAGTGCGCCGCCAGGGCTACTACTGGACGCAGACGTACATCAACCAGCATCCGACGGCGCCGCTCAAGCGCGGCCGCGCGATGGACGCGGACGAATCGACGGGCACGTCGGTCACGTTCTGGCCTGATCCGAAGATCTTCGAGACGACGGTCTACGACTTCGAAACGCTGCGCGCGCGATTCCAGCAGATGGCGTTCCTCAACAAGGGGCTCAAGATCTCGCTCACCGACATGCGCGAGACGGAGGCGACGGGCGACGAAGTGACGGGTGAGACCGACGCGAGCGACGAACTGCACCAGACGGTCACCTACCAGTACGCGAACGGCATCAAAGACTACGTCGACTACATGGTGAAGATGCGCAAGGCGCAGCCGATCGAACCGGACGTCATCGACATCGAAGCGGAGGACCTCGAGATCGGCATCTCCGCGGAAATCGCGATGCAGTGGACGACCGCGTATTCGGAATCGGTGCACACGTTCGCGAACACAATCTCGACGACGGAAGGCGGCACGCATGAGGAAGGCTTCCGCGCGGCGCTCACCGGCATGATCAACCGCTACGCGCGCGAGAAGAACATCCTCAAGGACAAAGACGACAACCTGTCCGGCGACGACGTGCGCGAAGGACTCACGGCCGTCATCTCGGTCAAGCTGACGAATCCGCAGTTCGAAGGCCAGACGAAGACGAAGCTCGGCAATTCCGAGGCGAAGACCTTCGTCCAGCGCATCATGAACGACAAGCTCGGCGACTGGTTCGACGCGCATCCGGGCGAGGCGAAGAACATCATCCAGAAGGCGATCGAGGCGTCCCGCGCGCGCATGGCCGCGAAGAAGGCGCGCGAGAACACGCGCCGCAAGTCGATCTTCGAATCGGCGGGCATGCCCGACAAGCTCAAGGACTGCCAGTCGAACGACCCGTCCGAGTGCGAGCTGTTCATCGTCGAGGGCGACTCGGCAGGCGGCTCCGCGATCCAGGGCCGCAACCCGAACACGCAGGCGATCCTGCCGTTGCGCGGCAAGATCCTCAACACCGAACGCGCGAGCCTCGACCGCATGATGAAGTCGGACACGATCGAATCGCTCATCACGGCGATCGGCGGCGGCTACGGCGAGGACTTCGACCTGAGCAAGGTCCGCTACCACAAGGTCATCATCATGGCCGACGCCGACGTCGACGGCGCGCATATCGCGACGCTCAACCTGACGTTGTTCTTCCGCTACATGCGCCCGATGATCAACGCCGGTTATGTCTACGTCGCGATGCCGCCGCTCTACCGTCTCAAGTGGACGAAGGGCCCGCACGATTTCGTCTACACCGACGCCGAACGCGACCGTGTGCTCGCGGAGGGCAAGGCCGCGGGACGCCAGCTGCCGAAGGGCGAAGGCATCCAGCGCTACAAGGGCCTCGGCGAGATGAGCTACCAGGAGCTGTGGGAGACGACGATGGACCCCGAGAACCGAGTGCTCAAGCAGGTGCACATCGAGGACGCGCTCCAGGCCGATGAGACGTTCTCGATGCTCATGGGCGACGAGGTCGAGCCGCGCCGTCTGTTCATCCAGCGCAACGCGCACAACGCCCGCTGGATCGACGCCTGACCGGTCCTTTGGCCGCCCAACGGCCGACAGGACCACCCCGCAAGCAAGACGTGACCGCCCAACCGCGGTGAAGGCAAAGGAAACATAGTGGCAGACGAACCCACGAACAACGGCTCGGACGACGAGCTCAACAACCTCTCCGGCTCGATGGAGCCGCTCAGCCCGCAGGAAGCGGACAACACCGATTACGGCCTCATGGTCGGCACGCGCGTGCAGCCGGTCGACCTGCAGGAGGAGATGCGCCAGTCGTACCTCTCGTACGCGCTCTCCGTCATCGTCGAACGTGCACTGCCGGATGTGCGCGACGGCATGAAGCCGGTGCACCGCCGCGTCGTCTACGCGATGTATGACGGCGGCTACCGCCCCGACCGTGGCTACAACAAGTGCTCGCGCGTCGTCGGCGACGTCATGGGCAAATACCATCCGCACGGCGACTCCGCGATCTACGACACACTCGTGCGCATGGCGCAGTCGTGGTCGATGCGCTACCTGCTCGTCGACGGCCAAGGCAACTTCGGCTCCCCCGGTGACGACCCCGCGGCCGCGATGCGTTACACCGAATGCCGCATGGCGCCGCTCGCGATGGAGATGGTGCGCGACATCGACAAGGACACCGTCGATTTCGTCCCGAACTACGACGGCAAGACGCAGGAGCCGACCGTGCTCCCCGCGCGCTTCCCGAACCTGCTCGTCAACGGCTCGTCGGGCATCGCCGTCGGCATGGCGACGAACATCCCGCCGCACAACATGCGCGAGGTCGCCGATGGCGTCCATTGGGCGCTCGACCATCCGGACGCGACGCGGGAGGAGCTCCTCGAGGCGCTCATCGCGCGCATCAAGGGACCGGACTTCCCGACCGGCGCGACGATTCTCGGCCACAAGGGCATCGAGCAGGCGTATCGCACCGGCCGTGGCCTCATCACGATGCGCGCCGTCGTCAACACCGAGGAGATCCACGGTCGCATGTGCCTCGTCGTGACCGAGCTGCCATACCAGGTCAACCCGGACCGCCTCGTCGTCTCGATCCGCGAAGCGGTGCGCGACGGCAAGATCCAAGGCATCGCCGACATGCGTGACGAGACCTCGGGCCGCACCGGCCAACGCCTTGTGCTCGTGCTCAAGCGCGACGCCGTGCCGAAGGTCGTCCTCAACAACCTTTACAAGCATTCGCAGCTCCAGCAGACCTTCGGCGCGAACATGCTCGCGCTCGTCGACGGCGTGCCGCGCACGTTGAGCCTCGACGCGTTCATCCGCCACTGGGTCGCCCACCAGCTCGACGTCATCGCGCGTCGCACCGCCTACCTCAAGCGTGAGGCCGAGGAACGCGACCACATCCTGCAGGGCTACCTCAAGGCGCTCGACATGATCGACGAGGTCATCCACCTCATCCGTTCGTCGGCGACCGTCGAGATCGCGCGCACCGGCCTGATGAACCTGCTTGACGTCGACGACGTGCAGGCGGACGCGATCCTCGCGATGCAGCTGCGCCGCCTCGCCGCGCTCGAACGCCAGAAAATCCTCGACGAGCACGACGAGCTCATGCGCAAGATCGCCGACTATGCGGACATCCTCGCGAAGCCGGAACGCCAGCGCAAGATCGTCGGCGACGAACTCGACGAAATCGTCGCGCGCTATGGCGACGACCGCCGCACGAAGATCCTGCCGTTCTCCGGCGAAATGAACGTCGAGGACCTCATCGCCGAGGAGAACGTCGTCGTCACCGTGACGCACGCGGGCTTCATCAAGCGCACGAAGGCCGACGAATACCGTGCGCAGCACCGCGGCGGCAAAGGCATCAAGGGCGCGAAACTGCGCGAGGACGACGTCGTCGACCACTTCTTCCTGACGAGCACGCACAACTGGCTGCTGTTCTTCACGAACAAAGGACGCGTCTACCGCTGCAAGGCGTACGAGCTGCCTGAGGGCTCGCGTGATTCGAAGGGCCAGCACGTCGCGAACCTGCTGCAGTTCGAACCAGACGAGCAGATCCAGACGGTGCTGTCGATCCCGAACTACGAGGTCGCGAAGTACCTCGTGCTCGCGACGCGTTCGGGCAAGGTCAAGAAGACGCGCCTGTCCGAATACGATTCGCCGCGCCAGGGCGGCCTCATCGCCGTGCGCCTCATGCAGGACGAGGACGGCGAGACGGTCGACGAGCTCATCGGCGCGAACCTGTGCAACGCCGAGGACGACATCATCCTCGTCTCGAAGCACGGCATGAGCCTCAAGTTCCGCGCCGACGACGAGCAGCTGCGTCCGATGGGACGCCAGACCGCCGGTGTGCAGGGCATGAAGTTCCGTGACGGCGACGAGCTGCTCGCGATGGACGTCGTCTGGGGCGACTCGGACAAGGACCTGTTCGTCGTGACGAACGAGGGCTTCGCGAAGCGCACGCAGCTCGGCGAATACCGCCTCCAGGGCCGCAACGGCTACGGTGTCAAGGCCGTGCAGCTCGTCGAGGGCCGCGGTTTCCTCATCGGTGCGCTCGTCGTGTCCGAAGAGGACCAGATCATGGCGATCATGAAGTCGGGCAAGGTCATCCGTTCGAACGTCAACGAAGTCAAGCGCACCGGGCGCACGACGCAGGGTGTCACGTTCGCGAAGCCCGACAAGGACGACGAACTCATCTCGATCGCGCGCAACGCCGAAACCGAGGACGACGCCGACGGTGACACCGTCACGACCGATTCCGCGGACGGCAGCACGGCGGTGCAGCCCGCGGAAGGCGAGCCGACATTCGAAGTCCATACGGAAGGCGACGCGGCCACTCCGGTCATCACCGAGGATTCCGCCGCGATCGAACGCACGACCGAGGAAGACGGTGACACCGACACCGACTGATACGGCGGACGCACGGCATATCGTGGCGGCCGTTCCCCCGAACGGCCGCCACCACGTCCCCTACCATCGGTAATCTCGACTGCAAAACCATGACCATTTCAAGGAGCAGAGCATGAGCGACCCTCGCGAGGTCAATCCACTGGAGAGCACGACCACATCGATGACGACCGACAAGCATGCGCCGCGCGTCGCCCGCTCAGCATCGAACACACCGCTTATCGCGGACAAGGACCGCCCCGACGAGAACAAACCGGTCCGTCCAATCAAACGCCGCAAGAAGCCGGGCGCACGCCGCATGAAGCTCTCGCTCACGCATCTTGACGCATGGTCGGTCGCGAAGGTCACGTTCATGCTGTCGATCGCGGGCGCGCTCATCCAGATCATCGCGGTCGCGCTGCTGTGGTCGCTCCTCAAAGTCGTCGGCGTCTTCGACCAGGTCACGCAGATCGTCTCGTCCGCAGGTCTCGACGCGGGTGGCATCAATCTCGCGAACGTCTTCTCGCTGCCGACGGTCCTCAGTGGTGTCACGATCTTCTCGATCGCCGAAATCGTCCTGATCACGATTCTTGTGACGATTTTCGCGCTGCTGTACAACGTCGTCAGTTCGCTCGTCGGCGGCGTCCACGTGACGCTCGGCGACGACTGATAGTTTTTTCTGCGCTCCGGTACGCTGAGGCGGCTGTGGGCGTCACACAGTACATAATTGTACTGTGTGACGCCCACAGCCGCCTCAGCGTACCGGAGCGCAATGCGTCGTGCGCGAATCATCCTCCAGTACCATGCAACGCCGTCGTGTGCGACGGTAGACTGTGAAACCGTGTTCAGATACTTGGGATCCTTCAGCCAGTCGTTCATGCTCGCGGTCATGCTGTGGCCGTTCGTGTCGTTCCTGCTGACATTGCCGATCGTCGCGGTCATCTACCACCGCAACCACCGGATGAGCTTCATGAGCGCGTTCACCGCGTACGTCGCCGTGCTCTACGCGCTCGGGCTCATCGCGCTCACGATGTACCCGATGCCCGACGACCCCGCCGCATACTGCCTGACGCACCATCTGGGACCGCAGCTCGACCTCTTCAAATTCATCGAGGATGCGCAAAGCGGCCTGTACGGCGTCCTGCAGCTCGTCATGAACATCGTGCTGTTCCTCCCACTCGGCTTCATGCTCGGCCGCTGGGCCGGATGGAGGTTCTGGCAGACCGCGGGCACGGGCCTCGCATGTTCGATCTTCATCGAGACGACGCAGCTCACCGGCATCTGGGGACTCTATCCGTGCGCATACCGCTATTTCGACGTCGACGACATGCTCACGAACACGATCGGCGCGATGCTCGGCTACGCGATCGCCGTCCTCTATACGAAACTCGTACCGAAACGCGCGAAGCAGCTCGAAGGAACGAACACCCACCCCGGATTCGTCCACCGCGCCGTCGCACTCGCGATCGACGTCGCGATCATGGACATCATCATGTACGCGATCGTGCTGCTGCTCACGTACATCTTCTACAAATGCGCGGTCGCGCTCGACAGCACCCATTATGCGATAGGCGCGCTCCTCATCACGACCGACGGTGTGCGTTGGGTGCCCCCGATCCTCGCAGCCATCATGTTCGCGATCTTCGAAGTGTGGATCCCGTGGAGGCACGACGGGCGCACACTTGGCGGCACATACACGCGTATGACGGTCGAGACGAAGACCCGCACAGGGTGGCGTCGCGCATTGTTCTACATCGCGCGCACGCTTGTGCTCGGCGCATGGTTCGTCCTGCTCAACGATGGCGCCGACCGCTGGTTCTGGTATCTGACGGCTGCGCTCGTCGTATGGTGGGTATTCGTGCGCAGGATGCCGTGGGACCTCATCCCTGGGGACATGTCGACGTCCGCATCTGTATCAACACAGACACAGACGTCAGCGCCAACGTCAGCGCATCTGCAGCACGACCATGAACAGGGCGATGACGTGGCACACGTATCCGCCGATCGTACCGAGGTGGAACAGCTCGTGGTACCCGAACCAACGGGGGACCGGGTTGGGCTTGCGCAGCGCGAAGCACACGGCACCCGCGATGTAGCACGCGCCGCCGCAGATCACGAGGATCGTCGGGGCGGGGCCGATGAACGGTGACACCCAGAAGGAATAGATGATCGTGACCGGTGCGAGACCAAGGATGATGTAGACGATCGTGAACAACCAATCAAGTCCGACCGGATACAACAGATGCACGATTGTGCCGATCGCCGCCGTGATCCACAGGATACCCATATACGTCCAACATAATGGTTTGTTGTTGAGCGCGAACAGGAACGGCGTGCACGTGCCCGCGATCACGAGGAAGATGTTCGAATAGTCGATGCGGCACAGCACATCGTCGACGCGTTTCGGGAAATGGCCATGCCCGAGGTGCAGCGCCGCGCTGTTGCCGAACAACAGCATGATCGTCGCACCATAGATGCTGATGCCGACCTTCATCCATCCCGCAGGCGCAAGGCATATCAGGATGACCGACGTCGCGATCGCGAACGGGAACGCGATGAGGTGCAGCCATCCACGCAGTTTCGGTTTCGCACGCAGTATCCTACGGCGTTCACGTTGTTCCTTGACTTGCGCGGTGCGTTGTTTGATTGCGTTGAGTCGCTTCGCCGTAATCGTCTTGCGTGGTTTGCGCGGCGTCTGCGCGTTCGATTGCGCCTGCGTGCGCACGACGTTGTACGCAGGGCGGTAGTTCCGCGCGCTCGCACGTTGTGCGTTCTTCTTCCTATTCGTATCGCGGGACATAGCTCTTAGCATACGTACGTGCGCGCGGTGGACGGTGCTGACTCCCCACATTTTTCTTACGGGGAACGTCGCGGCGGTGTACATCCCGCGGACGTAGTCGGCGGCGGTGCCGCACAGAACAGCCGCCAACTACTACAATACGGCTGCACAGGGCGGCGGTGCCGCACCGTGCAGCCGTATATTGGTGCATCGATGGTTGTGCACTGCGGCGCTGCCGCCGCGCACAACCGTTATACCGTTCTACAGTCGATCAGAAGATGCCCTGGGCGACCATCGCGTCAGCGACCTTGACGAAGCCCGCGATGTTAGCGCCGAACATGAGGTCTCCTTCGTGACCGTATTCCTTCGCCGCTTCGAGCGATTCGGAGACGATGTTCCTCATGATGTCCTTGAGTCGGTTGTCGACTTCCTCGAAGGTCCACGACAGACGATACGAATTCTGGCTCATCTCGAGACCGGAGACGGCGACGCCGCCCGCGTTCGACGCCTTCGCCGGACCGTAGAGGAGATTGTTCTTCTGGTAGACGGCGATCGCGTCCGGCGTCGACGGCATGTTCGCGCCTTCGCACACGACGGTGCAACCGTTGTCGACGAGCGTCTGTGCGGACTGTCCGTCGATTTCGTTCTGCGTCGCGCACGGCAGCGCGATGTCGCACTTGACGCTCCACACGCCGCTGCAGCCCTCGTGGTATTCGCTGCCGGCGACGCGGTCCGCGTATTCCTTGATGCGGCCGCGGTGGCCGAGTTTGATGTCCTTGACGACGTCGAGGTCGATGCCGTTCGGATCATAGATGTAGCCGTTCGAATCGGAGCAGGTGACGACCTTGGCGCCGAGTTCGGTCGCCTTCTCGATCGCGAAGATCGCGACGTTGCCGGAGCCGGAGACGACGACGGTCTTGCCTTCGAAGGAATCATCGCGCAGTACGCGCAGCGCTTCCTGCGTGTAGTAGCACAGGCCGTAGCCGGTCGCCTCGGTGCGCGTGAGCGAACCGCCGAATTCGAGGCCCTTGCCGGTGAGCACGCCGGTGAATTCGTTGCGCAGGCGCTTGTACTGGCCGAACAGATAACCGATCTCACGGCCGCCGACGTTGATGTCACCGGCCGGGACATCGGTGAACTGTCCGATGTGGCGCTGCAGCTCGGTCATGAAGGCCTGGCAGAAGCGCATGACCTCGGCGTCGGAACGGCCCTTCGGGTTGAAGTCGGAGCCGCCCTTGCCGCCGCCCATCGGCAGGCCGGTGAGCGAGTTCTTCAGGATCTGCTCGAAACCGAGGAACTTGATGACGCTCTCGGTGACGGTCGGGTGGAAGCGCAGGCCGCCCTTGTACGGGCCGATCGCCGAGTTGAACTGGACGCGGTAGCCGCGGTTGACCTGCACGTCGCCGTTGTCGTCTACCCACGCGACGCGGAACTTGACAAGGCGCTCCGGCTCGACGAAGCGCTGCAGGACGCCTGCCGCCTCATATTCCGGATGCTTCGCGAAGACCGGCTCGATGCTCTCGAACACTTCCTGCACGGCCTGCAGGAATTCCTTCTGGTCGGGGTCGCGTTCTTCGACCTGGGCGTAGACGCGCTTCACATACTCATCGGTGAGCATTGTTCCTCTTTCTGATCGTCGTATATGGACAAAACAGCATCATTCTAGAGACAGCGAAAACGGTCACACAAGTGTCTACTCATGTTTTGGATGATGTTTTTGCCAACGCTGTCATGTTCGTGTCACGTTCCCGTCATGTGCGTTGCGCGCCGTCGATCATCCGATGGAATGGAAGATAGATCGCCCACGCGAGCTGCATCGTCGCGAGCAACGCCGGATAGAACCATGTGATCGGCAGTCCCCCGTAGAGGAATCCGCCGATGAGCGGCCCGAGGAACATACCTAAGTCGATGCCCGCGTAATACGTCGTATTCGCCATGCCGCTGTGTGCTTTGCCAGCGATGACGACCGCCTTCGCCTGCGTGACCGAACTCATCAGCCCGTAGCCGAACGCCGTCGCGACCGCGGCAAGCGCGAGCATCCAGAAACTCCGCAGATAGGTGAGCGCCAGAATCATGACGATGTCCGCGCCGGTGCACAGGACGAGGAAGAACAGGAACGATTTCGTATCGAACCAGTTGCGCAGCGCGATGCGCACGGCGAGCAATACGAGCGCGTACATCGGGAAGAACGCCGATACGCCGAACGACGCGTGTGTGCGCGTCGCATAGTCGACGATGAACGATTGGTTCGCGAAATAGGGGATACCGAACATCATGAAGATGACGGCGATCGGGATGACGTTCGGTTCGAAGAGCGCGCTCAGGCGCAGATGATGTCGTGCGCCGCGCGGATGTGCGCCGCCGTCTGTGGCATATGGTCTGCCGCCGTCCTTGATGAACAGGACGCAGACGATGACGAGCACAGCCATTCCTGCTGCCGTCAGGAACGCGGCACGGTAGCCGACCGACTGGGAGATGCGGATGCCGAGGTCGGGGCCGAAGGCCTGTGCAAGCGCGTTCATCGTGCCGTACAACCCCATGCCCGCGCCCATGCGCGAGATCGGCAGCAGCATCGAAAGCCATGTGGACAGGCACACGGAGATGCACGCGAACCCGACGCCGTTGACGATGCGCGCGGCGAGCAGTGACGCCGGATTCGACGCGTACGCGTACCAGATGTTCGTCATAAGGTACAACGCGCCACCGGAGACGGCGAGGATGCGTTTGCTTGTGCGGTCGGACAGATGCCCGGCGATCGGACGGCAGAACAATGCGGACAATGACAGCGCGCCGGCGATGAATCCCATGAGCGCGCCGTTCGCCCCGAGCGTGTGCGCAAATCCCGCGATGATCGGGCCACCCATCATGCTCGCGCCCATGAAGAAGAACGTCGCCGCCATGATGAGCGCGACATCGCGCGTGATGAGCCGCTCGTGCGGATGCGGCGCGCCATCTTCCGCCGCGCCACCCTCCGGTGTGATCGCGCCACGTGTCATCGGCTGCACAATGTGCTCCTTCCTGGATGTCCGTCCGCTGCGGTGTCGGCCCGACCATTGTAGGACCGCGCATACGCGCGGAGCGGAAGGCGCACGATGCCGGAACAAGCACACGCCCGAAGTCGTCACCCCGCCGCATGGCAATCATCCGCACTGCGGTACGCTGCGGGACCGCCCGCCGTACCACAGTGCGGATTGGCCGGCATGCGCACAACCGGTGGGCCATGAAGATGGCATTGTTGCGCGCGTCGGGGACAATGCGCGCATTGCGGAAGCCCACGGGAAAAATGCGCGTTTGATCATATCGGCTGGTTCGATGCGTTTACTATGGCACTTATACGTTCGTTGACCAGACAATGCGGCGCCATGCGGCAGGAGATGGCTTGCGGACGGCAACCCCCACCCGTCAGACATCGAAAAGGAGTCGGAACATGTTGGACGGATTCAAGAAATTCATCGCGCGCGGCAATATGGTCGATATGGCGGTCGGTGTCGTCATGGGCGCCGCGGTCACCGGCATCGTCAACGCGCTCGTCGACAGCATCATCAATCCGCTCATCGCCGCGATCTTCGGCAAGCCCGACCTGAGCAAGACGTGGAACTGGACAATCACGAACTGGGCGGGCGAGAACTCCGTCATCTCGTTCGGATCGCTCCTCAACGCGCTGCTCAACTTCCTGATCATCGCGATCGCCGTCTATTTCTGCATCGTCGTACCGATCAACAAACTGCGTGACATGAGCGAGAAGGCGATGGCGAAGATCAAAAAGGGCGGTGACGAGGACGTCGCTGCCTCCCAGCCTGATCTGAGCCCCGAAGAGCAGACCGTCATCCTGCTGCAGGACATCCGCAATTCGCTCGCCGCGCAGCAGCAGAACGGCACCCCTGCGGCGGCGCCCACCGCGACGCTTACCGTTGAAAGCAAGTGAAGCCGCACAAGCGACCAGCACATGCCAACGCGAGGGGCGCCCCGGGAACAACCCGGGGCGCCCCTCGCCGTATCTGGACACCGTCAGCGGCCGCCGAACGAACCGCCACCGGAACCGCCGCTGCTGCCGCCGAAACCACTGCTCGACGACGAACCGCCACCGGACGCCGACGACATCATCGATGAGAAATTCGAACCCATCTGCGAACCGAAATCGAAGAACGACGCGCCACCGTTGCGCGCGCCGCCGTCGTTCGTGAACGCGGTCACCGAGGACGCGGACGAACACAGCGACCAATACACGACAGGCGTCATATCGAGATGCGTGTCGAACCACGCGGCATCGTGCAGCTCGGCGTACGTCGCGGCGAATTGCGCGATGACCTGCTGCGAAATGCCAAACGCCGTCGCATAGACCATGTATTGGCCCCACAACGTCATGTCGAACATCGTGCGGTTCTGGAAACGGCTGAAATCAAGCAGATAGCGCGCGAGACCCTGCAATTGCCCGACGACCTCCTCACCGCGCGGGTCGAGCGTGTATTTCGGCGCCCAGAACAACGGGAACAACGTGACCGCAAGCGCGGCGCACGCCACAATGCCCGTGAGCATGAACTCCTGCAGCCCGAAGCACAACAGGATCGCGACGAATACGATCGACACGACCGCGCCAAGGATCCAGCGGTTCATGCCACGGTTCGCGACGACGACCGCGTGCGTATTGTTCACCTCGCCCCTGCACGCCTGCGTGAACTCCTTGAACTTCCTGTCCGCATGCTTCCATTTGCGCAGCGTCTTGTTCATCTGTTTCGTATCGAAGACATTGCTGTGCAGGCGTTCGCCGACCTCGAGCAAGATCGCGAGGAGCGCACGCTCCGACGCGCACAACCGTGTCGTGTACGGATCCATATTCGTGAACGCGTCCGGCAGCAGCACGAACGTGCACTTTTTCATCTCATCGCGCCGCTGCTGCTCATCGAGCATGTTCAGGCATGCCATCGCCGCCGACGGCGTCGCCGCGCGCACATTGAGCGGTGGCACGCCGCGCTCGCCGTTGTACAGCTTGAGCGAACCGGGGAACACTGCGACGATGTGCTTGTCGATGAGCGCCATCAGTGTCGCCGCCAACGCGTTCGCGTCGGTGCCTTCACCGTTGCCGTATTCGGCGGTGATGTTGTACAGGCGCGCGGCGGCGCCCGGACTGACCGCGGGCGCCGTGCGCCAGTATTCAATCGGGCCGCGGTAGCGGATACCGCGGCAAATGCGTACGCAGCGGATGTACGCGAAGACGGTGCACATGAGCCACAACGCGGCGCCGACGGCGAGCCCGATAAGCGTCAGCCGCGCGTCGCGTGTGCGTTTGTTGTCCCAATCCGTACGCGCGTTCGCTTCGTCGGCGATCGTCGCATCCTTCGTATCCGCATCCGACGTGCGCATGACATAAGGTGTGACCTCGTTCGCCGTCATACTCAGATAATCGACGTACATTTTCGAACGCACATCGTATGCGCGGAACTCGAACCCGTCGTCGGTACGCGAAATCGACGAATCGGCACCCTCGAAATGCAGCCACGCCCACGAATCGGCGTCGTCGAGCGGTGCAGGGTAGTGTACGCGCGCCGTGAGTGTACCGATCGGCACCGCGTTGTCCTTCGAAACAGGCTCCCATTGGAACTTCGTCGCGTCCGCATACTGCGTCGCGACGTTGTCGAACGTCATCGTCACCTGGAACCGCATACTGTCCGCCGATTTCGTCTCGGGGATGTTCCAACCGACCTCGACCGTCTGCGTGGCCGGATCGGAAACGTTGTCCGTCGATTCGATCGATGTGTAGTCGCTCAACGGTGATTCATTCGATTTCGGTTTGTCGACGTTCGCGATGTACCACGTGCCCGCATGGTCGACGTCCCAATTGCGCGCCTTCCGCACATCCTTCGGTTGCACGACGTCGCCCTGAAGATAGATGTCGTCCGTATCCAGATTCTCGACGGCGATGCCGCTTATGCCGGTCAGCTGATTGGAATCAAGTGTGTACCGTTGGTAGATTTGACGCCACGGTTTGTTGTTCTTCTGTTTGTCAAGGCGGACGTCGACCGTTTCGACGATGCGCAGGCTGCCGTCATCCTGCACGGTGACGTCGTAGTCGAGCGTGCGGTAGGCCATGCGCGCGTCACGGCCGCTGTTCGCGATGCCTGCGAGGATGACGGTGCCGACGAACCCGAGGAGGAGGGCGGTGAGGATCGTCACGACGATGACGAGAACGATGTTCTGCTTACGCGATGGGATGGATGGGGTATCGGAAGTACTCATGATGATGACGATTGTGGCACATAACCCGCGGAACATGGGGGCGCGTCCACCTCATGGGCACCATTGGGCACATGAACGGCACGCTGGGACTGCATAATGGGAGAGGACGACGGGAGGGAGCGGATATGGACGCGACGCATTGCGCGAACTGCGGGATGGAAGTGCCCGCAGGCACCGAGTTCTGCCCGAACTGCGGTGCGGACATGGACAATAGGGGAACGCACGCGCCTGCGGGCGGCACCGTCGACGGGACGCGGATCGCGTCAGGCGGCGGCATACCCGCAGCGCCCGCTGTGCCGGTTCCGACAGCTGCCCCTCACGATCTGCCACCGTACCGCCATCGCCCACACCCCAACACAAGACACCACGGAAGATGATCGTCACCATCATCGCAGCCGTCGCGGCGCTCGTGGCCATAGGCGCGGGCATCGCGGTCGTCCATGCGAAGAAGAACGCGTCGGCGCTCGCGGACGCGCGCGAACGCTGCACATCCGCAGTCGAACGGCTCGAAGCACAGCGTACGGCGGCGGAAACGGACGTGCGGTCGGCGGAACAGTTGGAAACATTGTCCGCGAGCGAAGTCGCCGACGAGGACACACTCGACGACCTCCACGATGCGCTCGACCGATACCGGAAGATCTCCGGTGACAAAAGCGCGCTCTCATGTCCCACGGACGTTGGAGAAGAGGAACTCGAACGCGTCGCGCAGCAGGCGCAGTCGGATATCGACGCGAGCAAACAGGACCTTGACGCGATCGCCACGGCGGCCGAATCGGTACGTGTGTCACAACAGGCGCAGCAGAAAGCGGACGCGAAAGCGGACGAACAACAGGAGCGTGCGAAGGCACAGGAACAGCTGCGGAACCAAGCGCGGACGGAATCCGAATCGGAATCGGACTCGAAATCCGTCGATCGTGCGGGATCGTCGGCGAATGAGGACGGGGGAGAGGACATCGAAGGCGATTGGCTGTCGTATCCGAAGGACGGCATGCGGACGTACGTCAATGCACGGTTCGACTTCACGGCGCAGATCCCGGAGGACTTCGCGCTCGTGACACCCGGTCCGGCGAACGGTGATGGCCGCGAATTCACCGACGACGCGACCGGGATGCGCATCACCGCAAGCGCAAGCCTTGGAAACACGACGGCGCAGCAGATGCTCGATATGGAGAAACGGGAGCACCATGTCAGCTACAGTCTCGTGAAGGACGACGTCATGATCGCCACGTGGGAGGAAAACGGCACCGTGACCTACGAGCGGATGATCATCGGACCGAAAGCCGTCAGCACGATCCGGTTCACATATCCGAAGGAGAACCAAGCGGTGTGCGGACCGATCGTCGAACGGACAGCGCCGACACTCACCGCACCCTACACGAACGGCGGCGTGTGACGGCGTGCCACTGCGTGCAATAAGCGTGCAACACTTGTACAACGCTTGCGTGGCAGACGGTATCGGGGCGTATTGGCGACACATGGGTCGGCACGTGTGCGTGAGCGGGGCGGCCAAACCCTTGGGGCAGTAAGCGTGTCGAGGGGAATGCGTCAGCGCAATCCCAGCTCAATCGTGCGTCATTCCAGCCCCTCAGCGGGCTGTCTCAGCACAGGGGAGCCAAAACAGAAAAACCGCTGAAAACCCAATGTTTTCAACGGTTACGCGAGTGGAGCTAACCGGGTTCGAACCGGTGACCCTCTGCTTGCAAAGCAGATGCGCTACCAGCTGCGCCATAGCCCCAACGGGGGAACACGTGAGAATGCTCCCCACGTGGGCCCGGGAGGACTTGAACCTCCGACCTCATCCTTATCAGGGATGCGCTCTAACCACCTGAGCTACGGGCCCGATCCATTGCGCTGTGCGCAACAGATAAAAAGAATACACTCGGGTGTGTACTTGTGCAAATCGTGATGGAATCGGCGTGTCGTACATGTATTCATTCGAACATATGTCCGAATGAACATCGATAATGCCGCTATGTCTTTTCGTGGAATGCCGCGGGCGCGCTCGTTCGCGAAACCGCCGCAGCGCGCGTTGATATCGCGTGAAACGCTGCATGTCGATGGGCTGCAAGTGACGGTTCTGCGGAAGAACAACCGCAATATGTACCTTCGAATCAAGCCACCCTATGGCGCGATCGAAGTGACCGCCCCCACGCGCATGCCCGAGCGCACAATCGTCGATTTCGTGCGCGACCGCCGCGGGTGGATCGATGATGCGCTGCAGAAGATGGCGGCCGCGCGCTCGCGCACCTTTGCGTCGACCGATGTCGATCCGGCGGTGCCGTCGAGTTCAATCGCGGCGACCGGCGCCGAAGAGGCGTCCGCCCACGAGGAAATGTCCGGTTTCACGTGGAACGAACAGTACATCGCGCGCGCCCGGCAGTCGATCGAGCGTCAGATCCCGGGGCTGCTGGATACGTGGACACCGGTCATCGGCCGTTCGCCATCGAAGATCACCGTGCGCGCGATGACGTCGCGATGGGGGTCGTGCACACCGAAGACCGCACGCATCCGCCTGAATCTGCAACTCGGACTGATGGACCCGAAGTTCCTCGAATATGTACTCGTGCATGAGATGACGCATCTGTGGGAGCATGGGCACGGCGCCGGCTTCCAGAACAGGATGACCGACGCGTTGCCCAATTGGAAGGAGCTGCGCCGCGAACTCAACAAGTGCACGATCTTCGAAGTGCCGCAGACGCGCAGCTGAACGCTACTCCCAACGCGCGTGCTCGACGTCCACACCCTCCGTGGCGCCCTGCGCCTCGATGACCGCGCGCAACCATTCCGTGAGTCCAGGTTCGATCGCTTCGTAATGCACGCGGAACCGCGGATCCGCAGTGTACATCTGCGCAAGGCACACATGCATCGATGGCGTCACGTGGTACCACGTGAGTGATTCCCTGTGCCGCAACGCGAGTTCGTTCGCGGTGTCGCTGCCTGGTTCGACGCCGTCGCGCATCGCCTGCGCGAGTTCGCGTTCGACCGTCTGCATCGCGTCGCGGTCCGCTTGCTGCTGCGCGTCGTCCATACGGGTGCGGTATTCCGCGTACTCCATCCACTGTGCGCTGTCTCCCCAACGTTCGTGTGCTTCGTTGATATATGGGTCGTTCATATGCTCATCCTTGTTCGTGTTGTGTGCGTATGCGCTGAGTTCGTCAATGTCCTGCAACATCAGCTGCAGTTGTGCGATATGGTCGCTGATGCGCGCCCGTTGGTCGCGCATCAATGCGAGCGTTGTCGTGGTTGGACCGTCGAGTGCCGCGCGAATCTGCTCCGTCGTGAGTCCGAGGTCACGGTACAGACGGATACGGCGGATGCGTGCGATGTCGTCCTCGCTGTACAACCTGTATCCGTTGCCGTCTCGGCTCGGCCGGAGCAGTCCCGTCGATTCCCAATGCCGCAGCATCCGTACGCTCACCGCGCACAGCGCCGACGTCTCGCCGATCGTCCGTTGTTCACTCATTCGCATGATTCGTACGCTACGGCCTGACATGATGTGAAGGTCAACATGAACGGCGTGTCGAGTAATCGGATTTAAGAAAAAGTGGATGAGTATTGTGGTGTCACTATCATCACACTGTCACATCACTATCATCCCACTATCACAGTGATGGTGGCGTGACAGTGTGAATGGCATAGGTTGGTGATGGTCTCGTTCGTGGGCGGGCGGTGGCGTCACAGGACACCGTCGTTCATATATCGATAGTTCGATCGAATCGTTGATTTGTGACCTGCACGTACGGATGCTGTGCGGCGCGCGCTGTGAGAACCGCACATTTGCGCACACAGGCATCATCATTCGGCGCACATGTGCGCATACGTAATCGTTTTGCGCACATGTGCCGTGAGCGTCCGCGGCGCAGCAGTTCACAAATCGTCTGACAGCACCGATTGCCGATTTGTGAACCCGTACGCGCGCAACGACGGCACTGCGTGACGTCACGCACACCATACACGACAACATCCGCGCATGTGCACGGCTGCGCTCCGCCCATCGCGAGATGCGGATGCGTCGGTGCACGCAACCTGTTGGAACAGGTACATCACCAATCCGATTCCACGAAAGGAACGAACCATGGAACCAGCCAACGAAGCGCGCATCGCGGAACATGACGGTAGTCTGCCGACGGTATTGATGATCGTCGGTTCGCTGCGCAAACAGTCGTTCAACAAACAACTCGCGCAGTTCGCCGCGCATGCGCTCGCGGGACGTGCGAACGTGATTTTCCTCGATTGGCATGACGTGCCCGTGTTCAATCAGGATGAGGAGTTCCCGAATCCGGAGTCGGTGACCTCCGCGCGCGCCGCGGTCGCGGGTGCCGACGCGTTGTGGATCGTGACTCCCGAATACAACCACGGGATGCCCGGTCCGCTCAAGAATCTGCTCGATTGGCTGTCGCGTCCGGCTGAGGATGGTTCGCCGTCGCCGCTGTTCGGCAAGACGATGACGATGAGCGGCGCGGGCGGCGCGAATTGCGTGCGCGACAGCTTCGCGACGCTGCTGCCGGTCCTTGAGTTCATGCAGATGCGGTTCGCGCCCGCGACGTTCACCGGTGTTGCGTTGAGCCGTGAGATGTTCGTCAGCAACACCCTCGAACTTGACGACGCCGCGCGCACGTCGATCGATCATCAGGCCGATGCGTTGATCGGTATGGTCGCCGAGCAGTAGGTCGACCGTATCTCACCGATTTGGGGTCTGTGTGGTGGCCATCGGGCAGTTCCTGTGTGACAATTCATCAAGTGCTGATGAGGGAGGGTGGGAGATTTCGCGAATTGTTTGCCAAACTACCTAAAAAGTCTGCGAAAAATTGCCATTATGGAAAAGTGGGTCTAGCCTTGGGTTTGACCGCAAGGTATGTCCATATGTGACATAGGCGAACGGTGATGGAAGACCGTAGCCGTCGTAGACAGGCGGGAGGTGTGGCAGTGAGGCGCACCGGACTTGCTTGGCTATGGGGGTGGCGGACGCGGCACGGGCTTGTGCGGCGCTTCGGTCGGCCACAGGAATAGGATCAATAAAGGAGATCGCATGGGCAACAGCGAGCACAATGATCAGGCACGTAAGGCGTTTGTGAATCTGGCGGTGGAACCGCTGGGTTATGAGGAGCTGCTCAAGAACCAATTCGAGAAGGCGGGATTGAGCGAAAAGGAAGCCGAAAAGGCTCCGAAGAAGATGTGGAGAACCCAAATTCTACAAGCCGCATTCAGCTCAATTTGGAAAAAACGCAGTGAAGAACAAATGGAAAGAGCTGCGGAAGAACAAGATTACAACAGATATGGAGTGTCGAATAAGACTGCGGCAAGTTTTATTGACGGTGTTGTCAACCCTGAGAAAAAGCCGGATACTGAGGCTGGGGTGCTTGCGCGCCGTTATGTGGCGCTTCTCGCATTGCAGAACAGTCCGGAGTACCACCACCTTATGCTGGAGTGGAACGCCAGAATAGATGGCATGGTGTATCTGTGCAAATACGAATATGGCGCTGATTCGCGTGTGATATACGGTGGTCGCGATGGCTGGGAATGGGCGAAGTACACGCCTGCCGGTGCCAATGGCCAACCGAATGATGGTGACGATGGTACGGAGGTGTGGTTCGCTTCAAATACCACGAAAGAGGAAAAACGGGCACGGATTGAGGGATATAAAGAAATTTCTAAGAAAATAAGAAATTGTGCCAAAAAGATTATCGGTGATTTCGTGCAGTATCTTGAAGAAAATGTCGAGAATTGGACGATTGATTACGATAATTTCAAAGAATTGAATATAGATATTGTTTCTGAATGGGATGAGATTTTCTACGAATGGTTGAAGAGCAACCATACCGAGTATGCTGCTGTCGACAATGCGCACATACCGAATATGGTGAACTCCATCTACAACACTCTGTGCGAATCGCCGGCGGGCCTCTATGGTAATTGGGTCATTCCATCCGTTATCCTTCCTAAGGACAGGAATGCGCCACTCAGCAAGGCTGCGGATGAACTGTACTTCGATGGCAACCAAACCGACAAAGCAGGCTTCACAGCGGAGACGCTGGCCGGATGGGATATCGGCGACTGGTGCAAGTCCCATAGGCAAGCCATGACCCGATTCTATGATGTCGCTTTTGCGCCGCGTGAACAAGGTGAAGAAGTCGGTGGTTCCGATCGGCCGCTCAACACCCAGTTCATTTTCGCGTTTGGCAATTGGGGAGGAGCGTTCCATCCAGGATGGAATCCGAGCCTGATTCCGGTGTACAACGATTTTCATCCTTTGCTTGATGCCAATAGTACGTATTGGGATGTGGACAAGCGGAAGTCCGGGAATACCAAGGCGCTGCAATTCCTTATCCGCGCGGCGTTCGACACCCCCATGGAGGGTGCCTATATGACCGATTTCTACAAGGGGATTTCCACCGGCACCTCCACCACGCTTTACATAGCGAGGAAGAGCGGTGGCCAAAGCAAGAACGACTCTTCACTCACCAAGGCCATGTTCGACATGTTTGTCGAAGAGATCCGCCAACTTTCCGATGATCCAGATGGAAAACCTGTGCTCGTGCTGACGAGTGGCGACGGTTGGGATGTGATCTCCAAAGAGAAGTATCAGGATGACGACGAGAAGAAAAAGCTCTTCGAACCTTGGAAAGTGATTCGTTGGCCCCATCAATCGAACTCTAACTCAGCAACCCAAAAAGCCGATGTGCTCGCATTTGCGTACGGTCGTATTGAGCGTGCCTTGCAATACATCGATGAGAGCAGGAACGGTGGAACCCACATCTGGCGCTGGTCTTTCAACACCTCAGGCATTGAGGATGCGTTGAAGAACCTCGCTGAACGCGATGGCAAGACGTACCGCAGGCCATGGGTGTTCCCGGAAGCTTCGGGAGAGCCGCAGATGTCACTGTGGGAATGGTTCAAGTACTCGTTTGTTGGCAAAGAAGCGGTCCTCAAGCTGTCCGGAGGGAAGCTGTACCAGGGAAATGACGTTGAAACAGCATTCGTGCTCGGCTACCTCATGGAAGAAGATCTGCTGCCCCGCGATAATGGGGAGGTTCCCTCGTTCTCCGAGGAACCGCCGCTGAGCCCCTTCAACAAGAAGCGTGACCGCTTCGATGAGAATCGTGCCGAATTCGATGCAATCAAGGACGAGTACGGTCTCACCGACCATACCGAGCTCGAAGTGGACTGATAACAGGCCTGATGGCACAGGCATCCGAGACCGGGAAGTTTTGTTGTAGTTCGCGACGAAAGACGACCATAAATTCGCATCGGATGCCGATGGCGGCAATGCGGGAATGGCGCAGGAATCCGGGTTCCTCAACGCGAGGGAGCCTTCGATTCCTGCGTCATCCCGCAATCCGCGATCCTGTCGAATCCCAATTCGTCGAAAACGGAGATGAGCCATGCGGCCATGCGCTTGTTGGTTTCGAACAGTTCCGCGTATCCGCTCTGTTCCGAGAACCATGCCGTACTGGTCAGCTGTTCCGCCACGATCACATAAGGAAGCGCGATGCGTTCCTTGTCGGTGAGTCGTATCACATCGTCATAGCCGCTTATGATATTTCTGTATATGTTCAGCCATGTCGAGAGTGCGGCATCATCGTTCGGGTCGAAGCTTTCGCTGAGAATGGCGAGGGCTGCGTAACAGGGGTCGTACATACGCAGGCTGCTCTTCGACAGTTCGAAATCGATAAAACCCCATGTGTCGTGCGAGACGATGATATTCGATGGATTCGGGTCACCGTGGATGATCTGTTTGGGCAGATGATCATACAATTCCCCAAATGTATGCAAATACTTCTGACAGAATGATTCGGGAAGCGGAAGGACGCGTTTCATTGTCGGCAACGCCCAGTCTTTCACTGATTCGTACGGGTTCACATCGTTCACGGACGCCGTCACTTGACGTAAAGCGTGGTGCAGTTTTCCAATGGCCTCACCGAGGATCCGTGCTTTGGTGGCGTGATCCCCTTCGTAAAAATCCTGAGCCGACAATTGCGCACCAAAGATTCTCTGGGTCATATAGAAGAACAGTCCGCTGTCCTGTACATATGCGCGGCCATCTGTTGTCCTGATGATTGGGGACACGCATATGTCGGCACCGTGCAGTGCCTCGCAGAGCGCCACGGCATTTTTGACCTCATCGAGGTTTCCGGAACACTTCAGGACACAATCATCGCCGACGTAAAAGGCTCTGGCTTCTTCCTCTCCGCTGCCCTTGGGGTGAATGTCAGTGATTGGTTCATCCGCCAATCCCCAATGCCCAAGAACTCCCAAGGTCTCCTTGCGTGACATCATGGATTGCTCCTTTCTTCTACATACTGCGATGCGGTTGACCGTGCGAGCTGTCGCGGTTGCTACAGCAGTCCGCTCATGTACGGCGGCAGACTGACGCGATCTCCGGCATGTTCGAGTTGCTCGGGGAGCAGGGCGTATTCGGTGCCGACGCGCGTGACGTGGATGACACCAGCGGCTTCTGACTTTGTCGCGCTGCGGTACGCTATGGCACCTCCCACCGTACCGCAGCGCGGGAGTGGTATGCAAGCAACACGGTTGCACGGAATGGCGTGTACTGAATGTCGATTTCAATACGGAATGGCGGATTGTGAAGGTCGATTGTGACGCGGAATGGCGATTGTGGATTGTCGATCGATACGTCAGCGCACTCCTCGCGCCGCTCAACGAGCGCTCATCGCACCACCGACAGCGAAAAGCCGGGGCTGTGTAGTCGCAGCCCCGTCCGAACACTGTAGAGAGAAAGAAAAAGGAGATCTTCAGTTATTCCAGTCCACGTATCCGGTGAACCGATGCCCCCACTATAGACTCGCCTATCTTGGAAAAACGATGACGCATACTCAAAAAATGCTGTCAATACGCGAAAATATCGATGAATGAGCCTACGGCGGAGCGCCCGCGCACGCCTTACGCTCGGAACTACGTGAAATAGGTGAGGAGCGATCGCATGGCGAAGACAATCGATATCACAGGTGCGCGCGTGCACAACCTCAAGCGCGTGGATGTGCAGGTGCCGATCGGCAAGATGGTCGCCGTCGCGGGCGTCTCCGGATCCGGCAAATCGTCGCTCGCGCTCGGCGTCCTCTACGCGGAAGGTTCGCGCCGCTATCTGGAGGGGCTCTCCACGTACACGCGTCGTCGCATCGCGCAGAGCGGCGAAGCGAAGCTTGACGCGATCGAGCATGTGCCGCCGGCGCTCGCACTGCACCAGCGCCCGAGCGTCCCTGGGATCCGCAGCACCTTTGGCACGATGAGCGAACTGTTGAACAGTCTTCGATTGATGACGTCGCGTCTGGGCAACTACACGTGCCCGAACGGGCATATGCTCGACCCGACGCCGAACGTCGCGCTCGAACGTCCGATCATCTGCCCCGTGTGTGGCGCGGAAGTGCAGGCGCTCGGCGCGGAGGACCTCGCGTTCAATTCGGGCGGCGCGTGCCCCACCTGCTCAGGCACGGGCATCGTGCGCACCGTAGACGAGTCGACGTTGATCGCCGACCCGAACCTGACGATCGAACAGGGAGCGGTCGCGCCGTGGCGTTCACTCATGTGGTCGATCATGGTCGACGTGTGCCGTGAGATGGGCGTGCGCACCGATGTTCCGTACAAGGACCTCACCGATCATGAGAAGGAGATCGTGCTGCACGGCCCCGCCGAAAAACGGCACATTCTGTACCACTCGAAGAAACTGAACCGCGCCGGCGAACTCGACTTCACATACTTCAGCGCCGAACGCACCGTGCTCAACGCGCTCGACAAGGTGAAGGATGCGAAGGCGCTCAAGCGCGTCGAGCCGTTCATCAAAGAGGAACCATGCCCTGACTGCCACGGCACACGGCTCAACGAACGCGCGCGTACACTCCCCGTGCACGGCAAGACGTTGCCCGAACAGTGCGCGATGCAACTCGACGACCTCGCGGCGTGGGTGCGTACGGTGCCCGCGACGATGCCGGACGACATGCGCGAGATGGCGCAGACAATCGTCGACGAATTCACGCGCACTGCGCGCCGTCTCCTCGAACTCGGTCTCGGATACCTGACGCTTGATCGTGCGGGATCGACGTTGTCGACGGGCGAACGGCAGCGCATCCAGCTCGCGCGTGCCGTGCGCAGCGAACTGACCGGCGCGATGTATGTGCTCGACGAACCGTCGATCGGCCTGCATCCGGCGAACGTCGACGGTCTGATCGGCGTCATGCGCGACCTCAAGGCACAAGGGAACACGGTCATCGTCGTCGACCACGATACGCGTGTGTTGCGCGAGACCGATTGGATCATCGAAATGGGACCTGGAGCGGGCGCGCACGGCGGCACCGTGATCGCACAAGGCACGGTCGAAGATGTCGAACAGAATCCGCATTCGCTCATCGCGCCGTTCCTCGCGGACGAACATACGCGGATCGTGCGGCCGCAGGCGTCGGCGGACGACGTGTTCAGCGAAGGCGCGATCGACATCAAGACCGCGCCACTGCACACCGTGCACGCGTTGGATGCGCGTGTGCCGAAGCATCGTCTCACCGTCGTCACCGGTGTTTCGGGATCCGGGAAGACGACGCTCGTACTCGAAAGCCTCGTGCCCGCGCTCACTGCGAAGATCGCGGACGAACGGCTGCCGGGGCATGTGCGCGCGCTCGATGCGCCGGGCATTGACAGGGTCACGATGATCGACGCGACGCCGATTGGCGCGAACGTGCGCTCGACGGTCGCGACATACAGCGGCGTGCTCGACGACCTGCGGCGCCTGTACGCGCGCACGGACGCGGCGAAAAAGAGGGGGCTCAAAGCGGGCGCGTTCTCCTACAACACCGGTTCGCTGCGCTGCCCGACATGCGACGGCACCGGGCAGATCACACTCGACGTGCAGTTCCTTCCGGATGTGGACATTGACTGCCCGGATTGCCATGGCACGCGCTACAGCGATGCGGCGGGCGAGATCACCTGGTCGCCGAAGGACGGACATGAGCCGGTGTCGTTGCCGGACATGCTCGCGATGACCATCGACGAAGCGCTCGACGTGTTCGCGGGAAGTGGTCAGCGCAGCGTGCGCGCGAAACTTGAGACGCTCCACGAGCTCGGCATCGGATACATGACGCTCGGCGAAAGCACACCGGCGCTTTCCGGCGGCGAAGCGCAGCGCCTCAAGCTCGCGAGCGAAATGGGACGCGCGCAGGAAGGCACCTTGTTTGTCTTCGACGAGCCGACGATCGGTCTGCACCCGCTCGACGTGCGCACGTTGACCGGCGTGTTCCAGCAGCTCATCGACCACGGCGCGAGCGTACTCGTCATCGAACATGACCTCGACATGATCGCGAACGCCGACTGGATCATCGATATGGGACCCGGCGGTGGTGAAAACGGCGGCGGCATCGTCGCGACCGGTACACCGAAGCAGATCGCGGACAACCCCCTGAGCGTGACAGGCCGCTATCTCAAGCCCTGTGTGTGACGTGCGGGCGCCACGCGGCGCCCGCACGTCACACACAGGGCGTCTATCTCCCCATCTTTGGGTAGGTGAAACATCCAAAGATAGCGGATATCCATCCTTTACAAACGTTGTTCCGTACAATGGGAAGCGTTGGACAAGTCGCACGCAACGAAAACTCAACGAAAGAGGACCGCAATGAAACTCATGGATTGGGTCACCGACCGCACACTGCCATATCTTGCCGCCGCATCGGCGTGCACCGCCGCCGCCTCAGGCTACAGCCGCGCGGACATGAAAGGTCGTTCGCGCTTCTACTGCGCGCTCTCGGTGCTGTGGTTGGGGCTCACGGCGTACGACATCTGGTCCACGCACCAGGAGGAAGCGGCCGACGCCGTCGACGACAACGATTGGGAACACTGGGACGAATCAGACCTCGGCACCGCAATCGACCGTTTCTGAACAACCGGCGGCGTACGCCGCGTCTATCTCGTCATCTTTGGGTGTTTCACCTACCCAAAGATGACGAGATAGGCACCAAAACACCGCTGTACGAGTCCAGACAGCGGTTTGGCGCACCCAAAGATGGCGAGATACGCGCGAGATACGCGTGAGACGCGCATCTCACACCGCCGCTGCGTTCCTTATGCTGGAACCAAACGCCGCGCAACGTGCGCACGACACCCCGCGGACACGAAACGGAGCGGCATGAGCTTTCCCGAGAGACACCCATACCTGTTCTGGCAGATCATCGGCTGGAGTCTGCTCCTCGTCGACTTCATCTTCGTCGTCATCGCCGTATTCAACGATTTCGGCGAATGGTGCTATCCGATCATCGTGTTCACGTTCATCGGCGTATTGTTCGCGATCATCGGCTCCCCATTCCTCATCTATTTCACGCGCAAATCACAAGTTTCCGACACGCGCATATCCGCGGAGGAACGCGTCATCCGCAACGACATCACGACCATCGTCATGCTGCGCAACAAAGCATGCGGCACACTCACAGGTGTGGCGGCGGTCGCGCTCGTGCTTGTGCTCGCATACGTGACCTATATCCTCGGCGAACGCGGCCACATCCTGCCCGGTTTCATATCGATGGTGTTCATGGTCGTCGTCCCGTGCATCGTATGCTCCCAATATCTCGCATTCATCAGGAAACGGTTCATGGAGGTCCCCGACGCCGCGCGCCTCGTCGATGTGCGCGAGGACTACTATCTGTCCGATCTGCGCCGCTCGCGCATACCAATACTGCCGCTGCCGACCCCACCTTCCGACGCGATGCTCGATTTCCTTTACAACTGGCTGCACCGGTATCTGATGGGCGATCGTCTCGCACTCATCACACTCACGCGGTCGGATCTGCGGCGCATCGGCATCGTCCTCGTCGACGGCTCGATCGGAGATACAGAGGATGACATCGACGCCAACGCTCCGCTCATCGCGATTCCCGAACGTCAGCTCGACTTGAGCGGAGCGAACCGTGCGCAATTCGACAAGGAATGCCGAGCGATCGGGGCGTTTGTCCTGCCGCAGCGCGAGGCGGACGCGGGCGTCCATGCGGAAGGGATGGCATAAGCGCCGCGCTGTTTGTGCATATGCGCCACGTTTTCCCAATCTTCTACCGCCGGCGCAATCGTGTTGTGCGCACCGCGCGTGTGCGATGCTGAAGTCGATACGGTACGACGACGTATGTCTTTGGTTCGCATGACGCGCGCCTTGGGTATGCGAACGTCGTCATGAAAGGACGATTGGTATGACAGATACGATGCAGACGACGATGTTCGAATCCGCGCGCCATATGGCGGTCGAGGATGCGCCGATGCCGGCGATCGAGCAGCCGGACGATGCGATCATCCGCGTCGTGCGCAGCTGTGTGTGTGGATTCGATCTGTGGCCGTTCCGCGGCATCAACCAGACCGAGGACCATTCGGTGAATCCGGGGCATGAGGCGATTGGCATCGTCGAACAGGCCGGTGACGCGATCACGTCCGTCAAGCCGGGCGATTTCGTCATCGCGCCGTTCACGCACGGCTGCGGCGAGTGCCGCGCATGCCGCGCCGTTTTCGATGGTTCCTGCATGGCGCACGCCGACAACTTCACGCAGGGCGCACAGGGCCAGTGCATCCGCTTCCAGCATGCGCAGTGGGCGCTCGTGAAGATCCCGGGCAAGCCGGAGGACTACAGCGAAGGCATGATCAAGAGCCTGCTCACGTTGTCCGATGTGATGGCGACCGGGTACCATGCCGCGCGCACCGCGCAGGTCAAGCCCGGTGACACGGTGATCGTGCTCGGCGACGGCGCCGTCGGTCTGTGCGCGATCATCGCCGCGAAGATGATGGGCGCCAAGCGCATCATCTCGACGAGCCGTCACGACGACCGCCGCGTGCTTGCGCAGGAGTTCGGCGCGACCGACAACGTCGCCGAACGCGGCGACGAAGGCATCGCGAAGCTGCTTGAGCTGAGCGATGGCGGCGCTGACGCCGTCCTCGAATGCGTCGGCACCGACGCGTCGTTCCAGGAAGCCGTCTCCGTCGCGCGTCCAGGTGCGCTCATCGGCCGCGTCGGTCTGCCGCACGGTCAGCAGATCAGCGGCGAGGGTACGTTCTACCAGAACGTCGGCGTCTACGGCGGTCCCGCTTCCGTCACGACGTATGACAAGGCCGTGCTGCTCGACGCCGTGCTCAACGCGGAAATCAACCCGGGCAAGGTGTTCACGTCCGAGTTCCGTCTTGATGACATCCAAGCCGCCTACGAAGCGATGGACGAGCGCAAGACGATCAAGTCGTACCTGATCCTCGACTGATGCTTGGATGGCCGGCGCCCGGAACCGTGTGCGCCGGGCTTGTGGCGGCGTGTGCGCGCCGCCACAAGCGTCGTGCGTTGCCGCGTTGTGCGGTATCGCGCGTCGCTGATGCGGCGTTTGCGTCGTGCGTTGCCGCAAAGTGTGGGGGTGCGCGACGCTGACGGAACGTTAACGTCGTGCGATGCCGTTTTTGTGCGGCCGCACGACGCTGGTGGGACGTATGCGTCGTACGGTGCCACGATGTGTGACAACGCGCGACGCTAACGCGGCACAGGCGTCGTGCGGTACCGCAGTGTGTGTGGACGCGCGTCGGTATTGCATCGCGAGCGTCGTGCGGTGCCGGGAAGTGTGCAATCGCACGACGGAATGGAGGATGTTGGCGTCGTGCGGTGCCGCGATCTGCGCGATCGCGCGACGGGGGCTGGTGGCGGTTGTGTATGGCGTAGCGGCTGTGCGCTACATGAAGCATTCCATTGCGGCGATTGCGGTCAGTTTGTCGTCGTCGATGACGTCGCGGCCGTAGGCGTCGAGGAAACGGTTGCAGTAGGCGTCGGTGTGCAGATTGAACCAGAAGGTCCACGCTCCCCAGAACACGTCGATGTGACGGTCGGAGAGACCGGCGTGGTCGAGGTCGATGAAACTTGAAAAACGCCAGTCGTCGAGGATGATGTTTGGTAGGCAGTAGTCACCGTGGAGGAGCGCGTTCGTGTGCAGCGAACTCGCGGCTTCGGCGGCGATGCGGTGTGCGTCGTCGGCGGTGATGTTCGGGAAAAACTGCGCATCGAAACGTCCGGATCTCCATCCGTGCTCGACGTTCTCGAGATACCGTGTGCGCACGTCGGGGATGTCGAGTTCGATGATACGTTCGTGTTGCACGTGGAACAATTCGTGCAGCGCGCGCAGACGTTCCGCGAGGAGATCGCACAACCGTTCCGGTTCCGCGAGATAACGCGCGTTTGTGCAGTCGTCGCCGATGACCGCGCGCGTGACGAGCCAGTCGGTGTGCGTGTCGTCGTCCCCGGACAGATATTCGACGACTTCGGGGCCGAGACCAAGTTCGTGGAACGCGGCGTCCATATGCGCCTCATGGGCGAGCGTGCCTGCGGCTGCCGTCTTCACGAACAGGGCGTCGTTGACGGTGGCGTTCGCGTCCTCTGTGCTGAGTGCGTAGACGCGCGCTTCGGGCGAACTACTTGTGTCGGCGATCGCGTACCCGCGCGCGAGACTGCGTATGCTCGGTGGCGCGTCGGGGATAGTCGGGATTGGTGTGCGGTGCATGGTGCGGCTCCTCGTGTGCGTCGTGCGATGGTACCAGCATAGAAGAGATGTGGAGATGGATTCGGACGTCGTGCGATGCCGCAGTGTGCGCGGTCGCGCGACGCTGGGGTGGCGTGGACGTCGTGCGATGCCGCAGTAGTCGGTAACGCGCGTCGCCAAGGGCGCGTTGGTGTCGTGCGGTGCTGCGTTCTGCGATACCGCGCGTCGTTGAGGTGGCGGTTACGTCGTGCGGTGCCGCGTTCTGCGATACCGCGCGACGCTGAAGTGGCGTTAGCGTCGTGCGATGCCGGTTTTGTGCGGTCGCGCGACGTTGGTGTGATGTGAGCGTCGCGCGATGCCGCGATCTGCGCGGCCGCACGTCGCAGAAGGTCCTCACATCAGCCGTTCGGGAATCCAGCTCATGCGTTTGCCGATTCCTGGGATGAGCGGGCGTCCCATGAGTCCGGTCATCTGGTCGATGTCGTCGAGTCCGTACCGTTTCTTGAGATTGCGGACGATGAACTGCGGTTCGCTTCCCGCCGCGCAGAAGAAATCGTTCGGATCCGGACGTCCGTCCTCGGAGTTTGCCGCCGAGACGAGCTCGCACAGTGTACGGATCACGCGGGGAGGTGTGTTCCAGTCGTAATCATCGACATGGGAAAACGCATTGTTATTCGGTTTCCAATCCTTCGCGAAGAGGAACGGCAACAGACTCCCGAAATACCGACCAAAGTATTCGTCGGCGGTGAACTCGACCGTCCTGTTGCGCTGTGGGTCGCGCAGTGTGTCGATGCACCATTTCGCGTTGTACCGCAGACTTCTCAACGACTCGGGCATCACCGTGTTGTGGGGCTGGGTCAGTGTCCATTGCACATCCATCGCTTTGAGCAGCACGAGCAGATTGCATGCGGCAAGTACCCGGACCGCATTCGCGTCGAGACGAATCGGATCTGTGTGCGTGACCGCTTCCAAGGCGATTGCGAGATAGGAATGGACTGGACCAAGCATCTCGAATCTGGGATTCTCGAGGTGCTGTTTCCATCCCTGCTCAAGCAATGTGTCAAGCTCGATGTACGCTTCGACGACGTCGTTCCGCAGCCTACGCTGGTAAGGTTTCGCAGTGGAAGGAAGATCGGACCAATAATCGATTTGATTGGCTATCCAATAGTTTCTTGCGATGATATAACGTTGGGGAATATTGAATCTACAGAAGTCGTATGTGAAGCGCACCATGTGCTTGGCTGCGCGTTCGCGGATCGAATGATCGTACGGCAGTTGTTGGATGAGCGCGGCAAGTGGGACGAGACCGAACACGCATACGCCGTTCAAATCTGACGGTTCCCTGTTGATTGGTGATTCCTGGAACCGGTTTTCTAGTTCGAGCCAATCGTAGTGGCCGAGCAGATCGTATCCGACCGCAACGTCAGCGTAGGCATCGGCGAAATCGACGATGAACCTACCACCATCTCTCCTGGTGTCCGCGTACGGTTGCAGTGCGGCGTGGGCGCAGCGGAAATATTCAGGAACAATCGAGTCGTGGTGATGTTCCGACAGTTCATTCGCGGATGGTTTCACACCCCTCAGCATGCGTGAGAAATACGAACAGTTCTGTTTGAGGGTGGTGTTCCCTCGTTTGGGACGGATATCGTCGAACAAATAGATGGCTGAAGGGCCGAACGGATCGGTGCGGTATTCAGGGGGAGTCGTCTCCTGTGCGCTCTCGGAGGGTGTGGATGATTGTGCTGACGGCTCCATGATCTGCTCGGGCTGAACGGGTCCGCTGACGCCGCCGTATATCCAGCGATGGGGGCGTTCCGGCTCGATCCCCGCCTGCTCCTCGGCGCGCGCAAGAGCCTCTAATTCCGCGTCGTTCATGCTGCTATCGACGATCTGTTGACCTTGCGGATGCGCGATGAATGTTTCACGTGAGACAACGGCTGCGGATAGCTCTGCGGATTGGTCGAGGCAGCACTCGTCGACGACGGCGATGTTATCCACGCCGCCGCCGTCGAAATCCATGAGCACGATGCTGCTCGTCGCGGTGAACGGAACCAGGAGATTGTGGTCGACGAAGACGATGCCGAACACGTTGGGGACGACATCGCGGTTGGCGGGGTCGGTGACGATGCCGAACGCATCGACGACGTCCGACGTACGCAACCCGTGCCGCACAAGCGTCGGGCGCCCGGGTTCGATGCGCGTGCCATCCGCGGGGTCGAGCGCGTAGCCGAAGGACAGTTCGGCGTACGCGATATCGTTCGCTTCCACCGTGTCCCATTCGTCTTCGATCTCGGTCAGCTCGATGTGATCGCGCTCGATGCCGACGTAGTGCACACGTGGATGTTTGGCGCTGCGAATGTAGCGGTCGAGGAACGCGCACACGTGAAATCTCGTGTGGAACCCCTCCAACGTGGCCGCCGTCTCGAACATCTGCTGTACCTCGGACAGCGTCATATCCTCGCGCATCTTGATTGTCTGTGTCACGTCGTCGTTCCTTCCTCATCGTCTTCGTTGCGGCTGCAGCACTTGTGTTGCGCCGTTGGCGTCTGCTGCGTTGCGGTTCGGTGCTGTTTGTCGCTGTGCAGAGCCAGTTTGGTTCCCATGTTGCCGCTGCTGCTTGCGGTGTGCAGTATGTTGCAGTGTTGTGCGTGTGTGAGGGCGTTCGGTGGTGGCTACAACGGTGCCTCAGATGCATATCATCGTTGATATGTGCGCGCGCATGATCTTGCGGAGCGCTGACATAGTGCGTTGCCGAAGTCCGCGCCCCGGAAGTCACGACGGGCGCACGATCTGCATCGCGCGGCCGTCCTCCATCAACATGAAACCGTGGCGCTGGTAGAACGGCGCATTCTTGCTTTCCTCGGGCATCACCTCGAGGAACATGTAATCGGCATAGCGTTCCTTGACGCGTTCGACGAGGCCGCTGCCGACATGCATGCCCTGGTATTTCGGATTCACGAGCACCCAATGCATGTACGCGAGCATGTCGCCGTCATCGATGACGCGCGCGAGGCCCGCGGGCTGATCGCCGTCCCATGCGCTGATGACGGTGTCGCTGCCGAGCAGTGCGCGGTAGACGCGGTCGGGATACTGCGCGGATTGCCAACCGACCGATGCGAACAGTTCGTGAATCTGGTCCTGCGTGAAGCGTTTCTCGTCCGTGTATTCGATTGCCGTAGCTGCAGGCTATATCGCGGAGCCTATATCAGCCTATATCAGATGGGGGAATGGGGGACTTCGGTATGTTGTGTATGGATGTGTGTGTCGTGCGGTGTTGGCGTCGCGCGATGCCGCAGTGTGTGGGGATGCTGGACGCTGAGGCGGCGTTAGCGTCGCGCGTTGGTGGGCGATGCGGTATCGCTGGTCGGTTGGGTGGTGCTGGCGTCGTGCGATGCCGCAGTGTGTGGTGACGCTGGACGCTGAGGGTAATGGTTACGTCGCGCGATGCCACGAAGTGTGCGATTGCGCGTCGCTGAGGTGGCGTGAGCGTCGCGCGATGCCGCAGTGCGCGCAGTCGCGCGACGGCTGTTCGTAAGGCGTAAGCATATGGGGGCGGCGCTCGCGGCGCGTACGGAAGATACCGAAGATACCGAAGTGGTCTGCCCGTACTGCGGTTCGCGGAATATTGCGGGCATCGTCCGAGGCATGCCCGCGTTCACCGAGGAGCTGCAACGTGAGCTCGACGAAGGCACAGTGGCGCTGGGTGGTTGTGTGATTGAGATTGACCGCCCCATGCCGACTCATCACTGCAACGATTGCGGCAAAGAGTTCTGATGCGCGCGAAAGACGTTGATTGCTTGACCGTCTGCCGTTTTCCACTGTGCCCAGCCGTTGCATGAGTGGCCGGTGGCGAATGCGGCAGCTTGTGACGGCGAGCTGAAACGCACGTCCGCGCGCACGGTGCCATCGGTGCCGACATTGCTGCGGCGCAGCTCGCGTACGCCTTTGTCTATGCTCGTACTATCGTTGGCGGTCACGTGCTGCCCCGCGCGTATCGTGAGCATGTCATCATCGACGACCATCTCCACGTGCAGCGGTGGTCGTTTTCTGTCGAGATAATACGTGCCTTCGGGAATACTTTGGATGTCGGTGTGTTCCTGATGGTTTTTCGCGGCGTCGTCGAAGACTTTGCTCTTGGATTCCGTACTCGACTTCGGATAGATTTGACGACCTTCGAATGACGAGAGCAGTTCGATTGCGAGATTGATGTCAAGTGCGAACAATTCGGATCCGGGGACGCGCGCCTTCGAGAAGATATCGTCGAGCATACGTTCCTTCTCGTCGTAATCCTCGACCTCGATCGCGAACCTGCGCCGCAACCCCGTCACGTTGCGGTACCCGTTGTGCTCAAGCTCGTACATGCGACCGTCGAAACGATCCGTCGTCGTCTTACCGATCTTGATCAATCCAGACACGACCGTCGACATCACGTAGAGTACGCCTGTGGACATTGGGGTCTCCTTTGGGGTTGGAACGTTGGTTTTCAGTATACGGAAAAAGGATTTGTGGCGACTGTTCGATTCCATCGGTGTTGTTACTGCGAATCGATTCTTATGGAGGTGACTGAAAACGGTGTTTTCAGTTTTCGTGTAATCTATATGAAAAAGAATGAAAACATGGTTTTCAATCGACAGGTGGTGACCATCATCAAGGAGTTAGATATGTCCAATGGCGAGCAGTGTCGTTTAGCGCATCGCAACCTGCTAATTAACACGACGGAAATCGCTCAGATGGCGAATGTGAGTGTATCCACCGTCTCCAACTGGAAACGTCGTAGCGACACATTTCCGGAACCTGTCGGCACCAAAGACGGGAAACCGTCGTTTGATTACGATCAGGTGTCCAGGTGGCTGCGGGACAACAACAAGGAGTTCCATGACAACCGTATGCGCAGCCTTGTCTGGGAGTATGCCAACCGAGTGCGAGGGAAGATGGATGCCATTGAAGGCGGGGCGCGGTTTGTCGCCCTTCTCCATCTTCGCAAGGCGGCGAGTGAGTATGGTCTTGAAGTTCAATGGCAGACACTTGTAGACGATGGAGATAAGGAATCATGGGTGTCCTATGTGGACGCCATCGAAACCATAGAGCGTGAGACGAAACATCTTCTATCGAATTATGTTGTCGATTATGTTCGGAGTCTTATCAAGAGCGACGATATCGAAACCATTCAAGGCAATGTTTCACTCGTTGATGCCATCGATTTGCCGAACATCATGGAGGCTGCGGATATGGTGATTGACGCCATGTGGAACAACCGGCAAGTCTACCTTGGGGATAACGATTCGCCCCTCTATCATGTGATGGCCGAGATGGCGAATGCGTGGGCGAAGACTTGTTCCGAACCGAATCCAACCTTCTACGATCCCGCGTGTGGCGGTGCCTTCGTCGCGATGCGGGTGGCATTGCGTAATCCGCAGTATCGTTTTGCGCTTGCGGACATCAATTCAGTTGCCGCTGTCATCGCTCAAGCCAGGTTCTTCCTGCAATTTGGTACAGACGCCACAGAGACCGTTGTTCTCAATGACCTGATTCGAAAAGATCCGTTCCCGGATTTGAAATGCAGCCTTTCGGTGGTTACGCCGCCGATGGGACTTTCAGCCAGTTCTGCTGCCGATGTGACCGATCTTCGATGGAAATATGATGTTTCAAACGGGGGGAGCCGTCAGCGAGCATTCTCTTCTGAAGTGGCATTTCTGCAGGATTGTATCTTCCATCTCGATAAAGAGGGGAGAGCATTCATTGTGCTACGCCCCAGTTTCACTACGAGCAGGTTGCTTGCAAACCTTCGCCGACGTATGGTCGCGGACGGGGTGATTGAGGCCATCATATCGTTGCCACGTCGGCAGCTCCGTGATACGAGCATTCCTCTCGACATATGGGTACTGTCACACGGAACGAAGCAAAACCGCGTACATCTCATTGATTGTGCTTCGGCCACGGAAGAGGCGCCGCAAGAGGGATTGCCCGTCTATCTCGCTGAACCGCTCAATGGGTACGCCGATGGTAAGTACCGGTGGATGGATGTGGCGTGCGCCGACATACTTGCCGAGGACAATGTCTCTCTCGCTCCGGATAAGTGGATCAAACCGGAAGGAATGAATCCCAAGAATATCTGCCTCGAGAGTACTGAGGAGATTTCGGGAATCAGACAAGGGTTGGACCAGATAGATGATGAGTCCAACCCATTACGTGATTTGCCGGACTCGCTCGCCAGCATGAAAGAGAGCAGGGTCTTCACTTTGCGGGAACTAGTGGATAGCAATGAAGCCGAACTCATACGAGGGAACACGCAATCAGTTGGCAGGGATGCGGTGTATCAGGAAGATGTGATCACGCCAAAGGTTCTTTCCGAAGGTATGGCATCGCTGGTGAAGAGCGAGGATATTGGCAAGCGGGAGCATGTGACGGAGCCTGGCGATATCGTGTTCCGCAAACTCGGATCCACCCATTCGGCGGTAGATGTTGAAGGTGGGCACCGAATGTCCCACACGGTATTGGCGCTCCGTATGAAGGGCGACAACTGGATTCCCGATTTTGTTGCCATCTGTCTGCAAGCAGCATGGAATCAAAAAGACACTCCACGAAACATCGCCGGCCAAATCGACCCACTAGATATGGAACTACCCGTGGTGCCGCTTGAGATGCAGCGCAAACTCGTGGAGATCCAACGTGCCGCCGATGAACTGAAGCATCTGAGTGCCGCCGCGGTAGGCTATGCCGCTACTTTCTGCAACGCCATCAGGTTTGGTGCCGAAGAAGGGAAAGACAGAAAGATTGGTTGATGTGCTACTGCGAAAAAGGCTAAAAGTGGCGAATGGAGACGCAAGCGTCCGACTGTCCTTCCTCCAGAGGACAGGCCGATGAAATATCATGAGTCTCTAGACAGTAGATACAGGTGAAGTATCTGTATACGAGGAAGCGGGAGAGAGTAGTGAACCAGAACGAGATCGTTGGGTATATCTGGGGCGCCGCCGAATTGTTGCGCGGCGATTATAAGCAATCAAAATACGGTGATATTATTCTTCCCTTTACTGTATTGCGACGTCTTGACTGTGTGCTGGAGCCGACTAAGGATGCCGTGCAGCAGGAAAATGAAGACTTAACCGCATATGGGGCCAATGATGCAATCCGTGATGAGGCTCTATTTGCTATTACAGGCGTCAAGTTTTACAACACTTCCTCTTTCACGCTGGAGCGGCTACGTAACGAGCCCAATCAGATCGCGCGGAATCTACAGTCATATATTGATGGTTTTTCCAAGGATGTATCTGATATTTTCGATAAATTCAAATTTGCTGAAACTATTGCTGATTTGAACGATAAGGGGCTGTTGTTCCAGCTAGTGTCTCTGTTCGCAGGGCTTGATCTCGGTCCCGATGCTGTGGATGATTTGCAGATGGGCACGGTCTATGAGGAACTCATTCGCCGTTTTTCTGAAATGTCAAACGAGACGGCTGGTGAGCATTTTAGTCCGCGTGATGGTCTGAAACTCGCCGTGGACCTCTTGATTAGTGGTTCAGAAGACGATTTATCAAAACCTGGCTCCATCGTGTATGCATATGATCCGTGCGCTGGCACAGGTGGAGCTTTGAGTCTGTTCGAGAGTCGAGTTAAAGAGTATTACGATAGCGCAAAGGTGTACTGCTACGGGCAGGAGCTCAATCCAGAGACCTTCGCGACGTGCAAGGCGGATATGTTGCTCAGAGGTGAGAACGCCGATCATATTGCATACGGCAACACACTCACTAATGATGCCTTTGATCGTTCTTTCGCGTATCAGATTTCCAATCCCCCGTATGGTGTGGACTGGAAGAAATATGCCAAGCCGATTAAAGATGAATATGCAAATCTTGGATACAACGGACGTTTCGGTGCTGGCCTTCCTCGTGTGAGCGACGGTCAGCTGTTATTCATCGAGCACATGGTGTCCAAGATGCGTGATCCGGAAGACGGTGGAGGCCGCATAGCTGTGTTTATGAACGGTTCGCCGTTGTTTACGGGCAATGCTGGTTCCGGTGACAGTAATATTCGTCGCTGGCTGTTGGAGGAGCGCGACCTGGTGGAGGCCATTGTTGCCATGCCGACCGATTTCTTCTACAACACGGGTATTGCTACCTATATCTGGATTCTTAGTAATCACAAGCCTGTTGAACGTAAGGGGAAAGTGCAACTCATTGACGCGGGCAAGGTTTTCACTAAGATGCGTCAGTCGCTAGGCAAGAAGCGCAATATGCTCTCCGATGAGCAGATAGAAGCGATTGTGCGTGAATATCAGGCTTTCGAGAACACCGATACGAGCAAGATTTTCGATGTGCAAGAATTTGGGTATACGACGGTTACAGTGCTGCAGCCAGAGCGTGATGAGAATGACGAAATCCGTCGGGACCGGAAAGGCAATCCCAAATCCGATAAATCACTGACGGATACGGAGAATATTCCTCTAAATGAGGATGTTGACGAATATTTCGAGCGTGAAGTGAAACCTTACGCGCCTGACGCTTGGATGGATCGATCAAAGGACAAGGTGGGATATGAGATTCCATTCACCCGCTACTTCTACAAGTACATGCCGCTGAGGGCCTCTTCGGAGATTGCCGAAGATCTAAAAACGCTTGAAGCGTCAATTGCTGAACGGTTGGCGGAATTGGGGCTATGACATGGAGCGATACTCGTCGTATAAGGATTCTGGTGTGCCGTGGGTTGGTGAGATTCCGGTTGAATGGGGAATCCGTCAGTTGGGGCGGGATTATGAGGTTATCTCAGGCGCTACGCCATCAACTGGCGATACGGAGAACTGGGATGGAGACATTCCTTGGATTACTCCCGCTGATATGGGTTCAGAGAAGTATATTACAGGTGGTCGAAGGAATATTACGATAAAAGGGATGGATTCCTGTGGCACTCGTATGCTTCCAATTAATAGCGTAATTGTTTCTAATCGTGCTCCAATAGGTCTTGTTGTAATCACGGCTTCAGAACTGTGCACTAATCAAGGATGTAAGGGCTTGGTGCTAGGCAGCGCTGGTAATTCGGAATTCCTATACTACTATTTATCGAGCGTTAAAGATGCTCTTGACTCTTATGGGCAAGGAACGACCTTCAAAGAACTGTCGCGGACGTCGTTGATGACTTTTCCGTATCCTGTGCCATCCGTGAAAGAGCAGAATGCGATTGTTGACTATTTAGATTCCAAGACGGCGTCTATTGACAACATTATTCAAAGAAGTAGGAAGTCCATCAAGCGGTTGTGTGAATACCGCCAATCTCTCATCAATGAAGCCGTAACTAAAGGCCTGAACCCGAATGTGCCAATGAAGGATTCTGGTGTGCCGTGGATTGGTGAGATTCCGGCTGCTTGGAGAGTTGAGCGTCTGCGTTTTCTGGGTACTTTGTCCGGTGGTGGTGCGGATAAGAAGGTGAGGGAGGGTGAAGCCTTGTTTCATGCGGCTCATTACATGAATGTGTATAGTGCCGCTTCGAAAACTCTGAATCCCGCGACCTTTTTGAAGGTGTCGTTGCCGCAAGAGAAAGCCAAGGCGCTGAAGCTTGATGTAGGGGATGTGCTATTTACCAGTTCTTCCGAGACTCCAGAGGATATCGGTCATGCTGCTGTCGTGACGGAGCCTTTGCCTGAGGATTCGGTGTACGGGTATCATTTGGTGCGCTTCCGTCCGGCATCAGGAGTGTATGATCCTTCCTTTGAAAGGTATTTCTTTGAATCCGAAGCTGCGCGAACCTGGCTGCAATATCGCGCCAACGGTATCACTCGGTATGGGGTGATCGGTATCGATTACTCGGATTATCCGGCGCTTGTACCTCCTATCGATGAGCAGCGGTTGATTGCGAATTACCTTGACGAGAAAGCTTCGGCTATTGATGCCGCTATCCAAGGAGCGGAGGAATCTATCGTACGATTGCGTGAATACCGCCAATCCCTCATCAACGAAGCCGTGACTGGCAAAATCAAAGTGCCGGGTGTGGAGGAGTAAGCATGGCTGACCGTAACCGAAGCAGTGAGAAGGCTTTTGAAGATGCTGTTATCCGTGGTCTGGAACATCCTGATGCTGAAGGCAATGCGCAGTGGTATACATTCATTCCAGCAAAAGACGATACATCGTCTGATTGGCGCTTTGACCGCGAATACGCGATAGATACGCAAACTTTTCAGGAATTCCTTAGTGAGACTCAACCAAAAGAAGTCGCCAAGGTTGAACGGCAATATGGTGAACGGTGGTATGAAAGGGTATTAAAGCGCCTTGCTCAAGTCATTGATGACAAAGGTCTGCTTCACGTGCTGCGGCATGGATTCCGAATGGCTCCCGGCGCCAACTTTCAGTTAGTGTACTTCAAGCCTGCCAATGATTTAAATCACGAAGCAGTGGAGAACTACCACCTCAATAGATTCTGTGTGACGCGACAGCTCAGATTCGGTACGTTGCCATCCGATCGTAATGATTCCCTCGATGTGGTGGCGATGGTTAATGGTTTCCCATTGGTCACTATAGAACTCAAGAACCCTCTCACCGGGCAAACCGGCATCGATGCCATTATGCAGTATCAGCGTGACCGCGATCCGCGTGAGCTCATCTTCAAACCTGGTATGCGGTCACTTGTGCATTTTGCTGTCGATCCAGATGAAGTGTACATGACCACAATGCTGAAAGGATCCGACACATTCTTCCTGCCTTTCAATAAAGGCAACGGACATGATGGTGCAGGTAATCCGCCTGCGGAACCAGGTGGATTCAAGACCTCGTATCTATGGGATGAGGTGCTTCGTCCAGACTCATTGCTGGAAATTGTTCAGCGTTTCATTCAAATCGAATATCGTAAAGACGAAGGAAAGAAGTCTGTCCGGAAGACTCCCTCGAATATCAAGCGAATCATTTTCCCTCGATACCATCAATTGGATGCAGTTCGCAAACTTGTGAAAGCCGCTAAGGCAGACGGGCCTGGGCACAACTACCTGATTCAGCACTCAGCTGGGTCGGGCAAGTCCAATTCCATTTCATGGCTCGCTTATGAACTCTCCGGTCTCACACGGCCCGATGGCGATGCGTTGTTCGATTCGGTCATTGTATTGACAGACCGTGTCGCTCTCGATAATCAGTTGCAAAGAAACATTTTGGCCATGGAGCAGACGCCCGGTGTGGTCCAATCGGTGACGCATGGGTCAAAGGAACTACTGGATGCCATCAATTCGCGAGCTAGAGTCATTGTCTCGACAATACAGAAATTCCCCTACATCTATGATCAGACTGATGTGAAGAATCGTACTTTCGCGGTAATCATTGATGAAGCTCATTCTTCGCAAAGTGGCGAAGCACACCGCAAAACAAAGGAAGCTCTCGGTACTGCGACGGTTGGTGGTGTGGACTGGGAGGAAGATGACTTCGATGATTTGGGCGGTGAAGCTGCTGTACGTATTCAACGAGAGACGGCGTCACAAGGAACGCAACAGAATCTGTCGTTCTTTGCCTTCACTGCTACTCCGAAAGCATCAACACTTGAAGTCTTCGGTACGCGCGATGCTTCTGGCGGTAAGCCTCATCCTTTCCACCTCTATTCCATGAAGCAAGCCATTGAAGAGGGGTTCATTCTTGATGTACTCAGGAATTACACCACGTACAATCGTTACTTCGAGTTAGTGAAGACGACTGCCGAGGACCCAGCGCGGCCATCAGCAAAAGCCACGCGCGAAATCATGCGATTCATTAATCTGCATCCCACGAACATCAAGGAGAAGTCACGTATTATTGTCGATCATTTCTCTCAGCATGTTGCTGGTGCGTTGCGAGGTCATGCCAAAGGCATGGTCGTTACATCATCGCGTATGGCAGCAGCCAAGTATTATCAGCAGATCAAAGACCTGAGCAAACGTTCGGAGTATTCCAATGTTCGTCCAGTTGTTGCTTTTAGTGGTACTTTGCAGATTGATGGTGAGGAAGTCAGCGAATCTGCCCTTAATGGCTTCAGGTCGTCGGAACTGCCGAAACGGTTTGATACGGATGAATACAATCTCATCATTGTCGCTAATAAGTTCCAGACCGGGTTTGATCAGCCGAAGTTGTGCGCGATGTATGTCGATAAGAAGCTCACTGGAGTAGCTGCAGTCCAAACTCTTTCCCGTCTCAACAGGACGGAGCCGGGGAAAACAGAGGTGTTTGTGCTTGATTTCGTCAATACGTCCGATGAAATTCAGGCATCTTTTGAGCCATACTATACAGTCGCGGATATTGATCGTGAGACAGATCTCAATACTGTGTACATCATGTGGGACGACTTGGACGATTTCGCGATTGTGCATCCAGAAGATGTGCGGAAGCTTGCTGAAATCTGGTATGGGAATGACGAGAATATCCTTAGCGAAGTGAACGCTGTGCTTGAACCGGCACTGCATGAGTTTCGAAAGCGGAGTCGGGAAGAACAGGAAGAATACGCAAAGCGTGTGTCTAAATTCGTACGGTCGTATGAGTACATCACTCAAATGATCCGCCTCGATGACGAGGAGCTCCTTGAGTACCACCTGTATTTGCGGTTGTTGAGCAAGAAGCTTGCAGGAGAACTCAACGGTGGGAATGGTGGAACTTTGGATGACATCGGAAAAGAAATCAACCTGACCCGGTTCAAGGTTGAGAAGGTTGCGCAGGAGGCAATCAAGCTTGAGGGCGGTGAAAACCTGAGAAACAGCGGCGGTTCTGCGGGTGTTGGCCATGATGATGACATCGAACCACTATCGGCAATCATCGAACGTCTCAATGACTTGTTCGGTACCGATTTTGCTGAACCGGCAAAGAAAACGATAGAAGCAATTCTAGGGAACCTTGAACAGGATGATGAGCTTGTAGTGCAAGCTAAGAATAATTCTCGCGAGGATTTCGTCGACACATTTGCCACACGTGTTACCCGTGAGATGCTGAAGTCCAAGCGAGAGAATAGCGAGCTGTTCAAGCTCTATGCAACAAATCAAGAGGGAGCGCAAGAGATCGCGAAAATGCTCCTTGACCTGTTCTATCGAAAGTTGGAAGGCTGAGGAAATGACGAAAAAGAAAGAAAAAGAGATGACCGAAAAACGTGCTTTCGAGATACTGCATGCTTTTGTTGAGCGAACAACGGCAGTTCGAGATCACTCGCTTTTTTGTGACGGGAGAATTGATGATTACTCACAGCCTCAGCTTCGCATCACCTTGTTTTCCGGTCATCAAATAGAGATTCGTTCCAATGTGCCGTCGGATCAGCGGGAGGGAGAGTCCTTTGAATCGTTAGCCGCACGTGTGCGTCCTTTCACAGTTACCAGTGAATCTATCTATCTGATGAATGTATTCGATGCTATTGATTTCCGATCGTATTTCGATAATGAGAAGTACCAGAGAATAAATTTGGAAGCGTATCGACGGGATTTCAATGATCGATATGTCGATGAGAATCTTATAGACTGGGAAGCGATCGTTCCTGATAGAGAGAACGAGGATGTGCACATCTCTGATTCTCAAGTTGCGGAAGGCTGGATGTATGGTGATTTGGTGCATCGTGATCTCCATTCCAGTCGACCGCCTGTCCGTGATCTTCCATTACCATTCAGGCGTTTGGCTGCTTTTTCGTATTATTCATCCTTAGCTATAATGGTCGTAAATCTTTTATCTGAAATTGAGGCAAGTTGGGGTGAGGAGACAATTGGTCTTCTGTAATGGCAAGGGCAGATGTCTGGCATCTGGGAATAGACTGCAGTGAATACTTGGATGTGGTCTGCACAGTAAGACATCGTTGATGTCCAGTATGAAAGCATGCAAGGAATCCTCTCCTTAATAAGCGCATCGGCCTTCTATCGCCTTCGTCCCCTAGCTCTCTCTGCGAGATTCCTGATTTCCAGACTTGCTGTGTTTGTGGCCTCGTTTTGGAATCTGATGCGGATTTGCGGCAGCGCCGGCAGCAAGTAGGCTTCATGAGTTCATGAGATAGTTAGTGCAGTCCAAAAGCATCATTCCCGTTATCAGGTGCGCACCGACAAGAAGACCGGCATCACCAATGATCCGAATCTGTATTCTGACGATCCGCGTTACATCGTGGACCTTGTGCGCAAGGTCATTACGGTGAGCCTGCGCACATTGGACATTGTGGACTCCCTGCCGCCGCTGGAGGAACTCCCCAAGCCGGACAACTGGCCCATGGAATGGAACTGAGCATCTATACTGACAGGATGGAATGGAACTGAGCATCTATACTGACAGGAACGCAAGGAGAAGAAGCGATGAGCATGATCATGTGTCCTGAGTGCGGCACCCAGATTTCGAGTAGGGCGCGTTTGTGCGTGGAATGCGGATATGTGGGCGATGATCCATCGCGCCCCATCAGTGAACAGATCACGCGCGAGGTCGTGCCGACGTTCAAGATGGCAGTCGAACGTTGGGATCCGATGGCGGAGCGCAGCAACGTCGAACTGATGGATGTGACACCCGAGAATAATGCGAGTATTTGGAACATATTCGGCAATTGGAAACAGGTCGTCACGCTACTGCCTGCATTGGCGGAATGGGTGCAGCAGCAGGCTGCTCATGAACCGAATAAGCAGTGGGTCGCTGATATTCCGGAATACTATGCGCGGCTTATCGACGAAGGCAAAATCGTACTCAAGGAAGCCAAGGATGGCAGCGGGATACTTCCGACTGCATATAATCTGGATGGCAGTTTCGCGAAACAATTCAGACTCAAAGAAGTCGATCTCAGTCCGGATATGTTGCAATCCCTGCAGCACCTCCAAACGCAGGTCGCCATCGCATCAGTGCTCGAAGAAATCAAAGGGCTGAAGGAATCCATCCAGAGCTTGCAAATCGATTTGCAGAATGACCGGTTGGCGATTGCGGATAGCGCGTGGGACAAATGGGCGCAAGCGCACATGATCCCCCGCGGTCGCGCCCGCAATGACTACCTACGCCTCGCGATGGCCACGGCGACCGACGCGAAATGCACACTCATGCGTAACTACGCACAACGTAGTCTCACGCTTGGAGTGACTGCTGGAACCAAATCGGGCGCTGCGGAAAAGGCTCGAAAAGCCAAGCGCGCAATCATGGGAGAGAATGAGCGTCTCGCAACGGAGGCGATGCAGGACCTGGTGTCCATCGCCAATATGGTCCGCATCGAATGCGAAGGTCATGTGGAACTGAATCAGTATGACGCGGCTGAGCAAAGCCTCGTGCAGTTCACGGACTTCGTGCATGCGCAACGATTGGATGATCCGGATACATTACTGTCAATCAACAGTTATCTTGCCAATGAAGCTGGCGGCCAGAACGTCATCGACCAATTCCAGGAACTGGTATCCAGCACCGCTGCATGGAAACAGGAAGCGATTACCGCTGGCGTCGTGCCCCAGATAGAATCGGTAACGGTATCGGATGGATCGGATGAAGACGACGGCGTTATGAGTGAGGAAACGTATGAAAATCAGGAAGCGTGATACGCGTAAGCAGACTGAAGCCGGAGAACCCGAGGAATCCGGCAGCGCCGAAGACAAGCAGCCGCAGTGCTCCAAGTGCGGGAAGCGGCTGCCGTCCACCGGCGCGAAAGGCATCTGCAAGCATTGTGAGGCTAAGGTGGAAGGCCGCCGAGCGGCGATTCTCGGCGCTGCGGTTACGGCGGGAAGTATGGTCATCAAGAAGTACGGCCCAAAGGTTGTGCCAGCGGTGATGAAGGTGATTAAGAAGTAGGCCCCTCCTCCGGCTTTCGACCGCGCGTGGGTGTGCGCCCCTTTGCTGTTGTGGGGCGCTTGCCTGCCTTTGTTCCTAATGATGCCCTGCGCTATTTGATGCAGATCAGTTTCTTTGCGTACGTATCAAGACTGATGTCTTCATTTTGGTAGCCGTGTTTTTTGTAGTAGGCGCTCATCTCCTGTGCGTTGTCAAATTCGACGAACTGCATGTCATGCAACACAAGAATCACGTAATCGGGTAAGAATTGCGCGCCCTCCTTGATAAGCTGACGCAGCGCCATGCGGTTCAGGTTGTAGAACAGTGTTTTATTGGCAGCTGCCCCGGTCCGATATGTACCTGTAATCTCGAACAGATTGTCAAACATGGCTTTCTGGGGGAGTTTTTGGAGATTGGCCCACTGAATCCGGCTCAGCTGGAGTCCCTCTGATTTTATGGTCCTTTTGATTTTGCCTAGCATGGTTTCTTTTGTCCATTGTGATTCTGGCTTCTCGCCCCTCTGATGTGCGCGGGCAGCGCCCTTGCTCATACTGTGCCCTTTGTATCCGCGATTCTTGCGAACTCGGATGATGCCCATTTTGTCTCCTGACTCTAGATGGGTGCTTGACCGTATCTCACCATCTTTGGGTGTTCGAGGTGCCCAAAGATAACGAGATAGTTGACCTTTCGCGTCGAAAACCTTCCGGAGTCCCTTTGGGCGCACCCAAGGATGCCGAGATATGCCAATTATTGACCCGATAGGGAGGATCGGGCTGCGAAGCGTGATCGCATGGAAGCGCGGAGGGTATCGGAATGCCAGAGAAGAACATGAAGAAAAGCGCGAGCTGCATGCGAAAGTGCGTGTAATCTGAAGCGGATGAGACGTGTGGCCTGTGCGTAGCGTACTATCTCGCCATTTTTGGGTGTCTCAAGCGCCGCAACTCCCAAAACACGGCATATCTCGGTATCTTTGGGTGCCTCGAACACCCAAAGATATGAACTTGCGCCACCGGGAACCGAACGGTGGCGCTCTACCTGTCGCCAAATCTTCCTATAGCTACAGATATTCGATTATCTGTAGCTATGGCTATCCATGGCTACACTTCTTGGGCGCAAAAGGCGCTGCCCATGGTCGAATGGCCGCTTCCCGCACTGGGCCATGCGACCATCTTGGTATCTTTGGGTGTTTGAGGTACCCAAAGATGACGAGATAGGGGCCGATTTGTCCCGAATACGCGCCGAGGAGCCTCCAAACGCACCCAAAGATGCCGAGATACGCTATCCCAAGCATCGCATCGGATGATTGGCGCGGAACCCGTCCTATCCGCCGCACTCAACTGATCCGGTAGTGCCCGACCAGTTCCTGTGGAAACGTCCCGAGCACGTCCTCTTCGTACTGCTTTTGCTTCGCGCTCACGTGGTGGATGAGCAAGGGCAATCCGTCTGCGTTGCGCGTGTCGGAGGCGATGCCGATGTGGTTGCTGTAGACGACGATGTCTCCGCCCTGCCATGCACCGACGTCGGTGGTGTCTGTCGTGAGATTGATCGCATGCGCGGCGAAGTACGCGTTGAGTACGGGGACGCGACGGAAGTCGATGTTGGCGTCAGGTGTGTCGATCGCGTACCTCTCGGGGTGGGCGAGTATGTCTTCATGCACGAGCGTCATCAGATCGTAGCCTGCTCCGCGCAGGGCGGCGCCTACGACGTCGGTGCACACGCCATACCCGTCGTTCGGGTAGCCGGTCGCGTAATACCCGCTTTTGTATGCCGGTTTTGTGGCGATGTAGGCACGCGCGCTCTGCAGAATGTCGCTTTGGTCGTCGACACCGTCGCCGTCCTTGTCGATTGAGCTCGTGTATGGGGCGATGCTTGGTGTTGCCTGCCGCACCGATTTGTCTCCGGATGCGGCCCCTGCCGTGCCCCCGCAGGCCGATGCCGCCATGCAGGCGGCGATGAGCGCGCTTATCGTGATGATTCTGGATAACCGGTGTGCCATATGACCGCCCTCCTCCGCGTTGCCCTTCGCTGGCATCTGTTATAGCACGCCCATGGCCTTTGGGAAGTGGCGGTAAATCAGTGAGTCGTAGCCACCGCAAAGCTGATCTCACGCTTGTGTCGGGCTTCAGGGGCACACATACCCTGATTTGTACTGCAACACCCTCGCATGTTCTGTTTGCGCACAACGCGGTGTGATTCCATTCATGGCGAATCTGTTGTGTTCTCAGAATTCTGGGATTAATCCCAGAATTCTGAGAACACAACAGTGTGAGTGGGGTGGTATGAGTATATGGTTACTTACCGTTGGTAATACTGGCATTCGTCTTTTGGGCCAGGGGATGCGAGGCTGGTTTGCGGTACGGCGTACAGGCGTGTATTCTCAGAATTCTGGGATTAATCCCAGAATTCTGAGAATACACCAGTCAGGAAAAGCGCATGGGTGAATACGGTAGAGAGACGCTGACGCGGGAATTCAAAAGTGACAGGAAGCCATTGCCTGACAGCCAGCTGATTGAAGCAATCGTCGCATTGTCCAATACTGAGGGTGGCGCACTGTACCTAGGTGTTGAAGATGACGGTACTCCAACAGGCGTGAGCGAGGGGCATGCTGATTCCGTTGGTCTTGTGGCGATGGTGGATAATCGGACAAGGCCGTCTGTGCGGGTGAATGCAACCCTCACGGGAAATCCTCAAATTATGCGGATTGAAGTGCCCAAAGCATCTACGATTATCGCAACGCATACAGGGCGTGCTCTGCGCCGACGTCTGAAAGAGGATGGTACGCCGGAAGTTGTGCCGCTTTACCCGTACGAGTTTTCAACCAGACTTTCTGATTTAGGCAGACTTGATTTTTCTGCGCAGCCGATACCGGGATCGAGCAGAGGGGACTTCGATCCGCTTGAACGGGAACGTCTACGCGCCCTTATCGGTGATTCCCCGTCTGCTGACCAGTCATTGCTGGAACTGGACGATGAACGTTTGGAGAAAGCCCTCGAACTGACGGTTCAGGTGGAAGGTGAATCGATTCCGACTCTGACGGGATTGCTGATGCTTGGTAGGGAAGAGTCCTTGAGAAGGCTCGTTCCGACTCATGAGGCTTCTTTCCAAGCAATGGAGGGGACCTCTGTCAAGGTTAACCGTGACTACCATGGACCTCTTTTGAAAATCGTCGAGCAAATCAGTGATTTATTCAACGCGTGGAATCCCGGAACAGAACTGGCGGTAGGGTTGTTTTCGCGTGTGGTGCCTGCTTTTGATGAGCGCGCCTTCCGTGAGGCGATTGTGAACGCTTTTGGGCATCGTGATTATTCGGTGATTGGGCGTGTGCTTGTGCGTCTAGACACCGAAGGTCTGACGGTAAGCAGTCGAGGTGGTTTTGTGGAAGGCATCAATGTGCATAATTTGATGACCGCTGATCCGCATGGACGAAACCGGACGTTGATGGATGTTCTGAAACGATGTGGACTTGCAGAACGAACTGGTAGAGGCATAGACCGCATCTTCGAAGGCTCGCTCAACTATGGGCGCCCTCTTCCTGATTACAGCAGCTCGAACAGCCAGCATGTAAAGGTTTTCATCCCCAGAAGCGCTCCTGATCCGATGTTCGTGGAAATGTTGGACGAAGAGCGGGAGCGTACCGGCAAAGAGCTATCAATCAATGGACTGCTTGTGTTGAATATGCTGAAGACTGAAGGTGAATGTACATTTGCGAACATGCTGGATTCTCTGGATATCAACAGATCGCGTCTGCAGACAGTCGTGAATCAGTTGCAAGATGGCGGTTTGGTTGAATCGTCGGGCCGGGGAGATACGAAAGCGTTCATGCTTGGAGCCAAGGCGTACAAGCGGGAAGGCAAAGAGATTGAATATGTCCGCCGTTCGGGCATCGATCGGATTCGTTACCCTGAGCTCATCATGAAACTGGCGCAATCACAGGGAACTGTATCTACGGCCGATATCGAACAGCTGCTACAGATTTCCAGTGCGCGCGCATACTATCAACTTAAGAAACTGGTGGAACAGGAGCGACTGAAGAGGATAGGAAAAGGCAGGAATACCCGGTATGCCACAAAAGCATGATCGAGATCATTTTGTACGGGTGAGACAGTGCATGGTCTGAATCCAACGGATTTATTCATGTCCGGCGCTTGAATCGACATTCGATGCAGAACGCCTGCATCCAGAACTGCAGCCCCATGAACACAGTGTGTGCCGTCCAATCCTGATTTTCCGCATCATTGCCCGTCCGGCGTGGCGCCTTAGGTCATGGGCCGACGCGTCAACAAGCCGGCGAACGGAAAGTTCCACGTGGAACACGGTGAAACACTGGAGAATCGCTGCCCCGCCCGCATATCCGATGCGCGCTTCACGCTGCTATGCTGAAAACCATGATCGGGGAGCGAACGGCAAAGGAGCCAGCATGGGCAATGCGAATACGTATGACGGCAGGACCATCGCCGACTCGTTTGAACTGCTCGAGTTCGTAAGCTGGCTATGCAGGTCGACGCGCGACGCCACGTGCGTGCTGCTGTCGCAAGACACCCATGGCCGGCCCCACGTCCCACTCGACCAGGTGCGCAAGTCCGTCGGCTCGCGTGCTGTGACGGTCCTGCTTGCCAATGCAGTGCAGTAGTCCGCGCATGATCAGCTCGGCATCGTCAATCCATACCATGGCGCGGCGCGCATCTTTCCTCCCGGCGACGCGTGGCGCGATGATTCCAGCCTTGTGTACTGTGTGCTCCCTGCGCTGCCGCCGCACGAGTTCCTCGACCGCATCGACGACAATCTGACTGCGCGCGCCTCCGCGCGGCGCAACACACCCACTGCAGCCAAGCCCGCATCGACGGGGGTTGCCGCCCGCCTGCGCAGCGCGCCCGCCGCTGATCGCACCGCTCAACCCGAGCGCGCCGAGGAGCCAAGTCTCGCCGATGTCCGCGAGGGCCATCGGCTGTTCCATATTGACGCCGCCTATGCGCCGCTATGCCGGGAAGCCATCCTCTCGTCCAGCCGGGCATACCCGTGCATCCTCGTATCGCTCGCCCCCCGGGGGCGCCCAGCCATATCTGGACGTGTCCGCGCTGATCGATGAAATCGAGAACGATGCACTCGTCTTCGAAATCACGGACAGGCAGGCCGACGATTGGCTGCGCGAACATCTTCCACCTTGGGCGCGCGCATACGACGGTGCGTGCCGTTTCTTCTACCCCCGCAACGGTTCCATGCGCATGTACTCCGACTTGCACCGCATGAACGATCGGGCCGACAGTCCCCGCGTGGTCGCCGCGCTCGCCGAATCGGTGTGGAACACGGCGTATCCCAAAGGCTACAGCGTCGACGATACCGGTGATTCCATCGAGGAAGACAGCGCGGCGGTGGGCGGCGGAAACGCGGGCCGTGCGCGAACACCGCAGCGGGAACTCGTCTCCGGCGTTGTCGCAATGGTCCTCGATTCCGCAGTGTACATGCGCGCGGAAGGCGAGCGCACGCTGCGCAAAGCGACAATGAACGATCTGCCGCGCGCGCTTGCGGATCCGCAGACGCCGGAGGCGCTGCTGCGCAAAGGGCAGCATGTGCGCGGATATGTGGTGGGGGCTGACGAGTTCGCAATCGTGCCGGAGTGGCGCAGTCCGCACGATGCACTGCGCGCGTACGTGCCAGGGGCCACTGTCGCGGGCCGTGTCACGTATATGTGCGCAGACATGCTCAAGTTCATGCTGTACCCGGCGCTCGCGGATGCGCCGGCAGTCGAGGCCGTGGTGCGCGGTCCGGACCTGTTCGCTGGGACCTCAGTGAACACGGACGCCGATATGCGGCCCATGTTTTCGCGCGGCGCGACGATCGCCCTGCGTATTGAGGAGCGCGACGCCGGTGAATGGCTGTTCTCGCTGCCATCGCCGGCGGACACGGTCATCGAACCGCCGAGCGTACTGCCTGGAGGTCCTGCATGGCTGCCCACGGCGGACGCGTTGGTGTATCTGTCGCGCCTGCACATGCACAGCACGCTCGCCGATGTGCCGGTCGAATCACTGCTGGCGTCGGTGGATTCGGTGCCATCTGCGCAGACGACGATCCGCACGATGCATCGGCAGCTGGTGGAGGTGCACGCCGAAAATCGGCGGCTCGAGCAAGCCAGCGAACAGCTGCGCGCGGAAAACGCGAATCTGGCGAAGCGCAGTCGCGAGTATGAAAAGTCGATTGAGGAGACCAATCCGCTGGCGGTGTTCGTCGGACGGTTCGCCTCGGCGCGCGAGGAGCTTGACTGGCTGCTGCGCGCGCAGTCCCTTTTGCAGTTCACCGTCGAAGAGCGGGCGCGGCGGCCGCTGGCGCAGTGGTCGTACGGGGATGGATTCTTTGGTTCGCTCGCGGAGTGCGAACACGGGGATATGTCGCGATGGTCGCTCATTCGCACGATGCTGCTTGTACTCACTGGCAGAGAGACGCTCAACGGGTTGCGGCAGCATCAGCTGCGCACTGGCAGGGGAGGTGACAATCCCGGGCGCAAGGATGAGCGCGGCAACACCATCCACCGGTGCAATGTGCACGGCCAGTACCGTCTGCACTTCACGAGGGACGGGGCGGGGCTCGTGACGTTCCTCTCGGTCAATACGCACGATGATCTGCTGCTGTAGATATATGTATCTGCCCATCTTTGGGTGTTTGGGTTACCCAAAGACGACGGGATAAGGGGCTTTTCCTCCAAAGTACGCGCCGATGGTCGTTCGTGCGCACCCAAAGATACCCAGATACGGCCGCGCGCACGCTCACGCTCCGGGCCATCGGCTCAGGAACAGCAGGTCGTCACGTCCGGGCATCCGCGGGTCAATCGCATCCACGTCAAACCGGACCACGTTATCCCGCTCAATCACGTCCGAGAACACGATCGCGCCGGAAAGCACGCATCCTCTTCGGCGCTGTTGCGGCGCACTCGGGTCACGCAATCCCAACTGCGCGGTGACGGATGCGCCATCAGCAACGCGCACGGTGAGATTGTGCGGTGTCGTGCAGCGCAATGTGCCTTCGTCCGTCTCCACGAGATCGCCGACAGCCACAAGGGCGGAACAATACCGATGCACGAACACCGAAGTGAATGTGTCCACAAGCCACGGATACGCGGCACCCACGCGCCCAATCCAATCCAGTGCCTTCCACTCGACCAACGTCGGCGTGATGCCGATCGCGCCACCATAGCCGTCATCGATGCACAACGCCTGCATCCAGAACCGCAGCGCCGTGAACGTCGTGCGGACCGACAACGCGCGTCCTTCCGCGTCGTCGCGCCGTCTGCGTGGAACGCCGAGGTCGCGCGCCATGACATCAACGAGCCGCTGAACCATGATCGATCCTGTTGATCAACGTGTGGAGCCTGCCCGCGATGGCGGCGTTGGACGGATGCCCGCACAGCGCGGTCGCCGCCTCTACCCCTTGGTACGCGTACATTTCGAGGCACAGATGCGGCATGACCCATGCGCGCAAGTCATCCGTATCAAGCCCGAATGTCATGATCGTGGCCGGCGTGACCATCGCGCTCACGTTCAGTTTCACGGTCTTTGACAGCGCGGCAAGCTGCGCGCGCACGTCGTTCGGTTCCGCGTGTTTGGGTGCGAACTTCGCGCGCGATCGATACAATGTCGGATTCGCCGATGACGGAATCTCGACGAGGCCTGCAGTCGGCACATAGAACACCTTCTGCCACACTTCCGGCGTCACCAACCGCAGGTTCGCAAAACTGCCAATCGGGAGAACCACAATCATGTCGTCCATGTGGCAACGATTCAATGCAAACAACAGACTTTCGTTGACGGTGTCGAAAATGTTGTCCAATACGACGACCGGCGACTCGCTGCCCTTCAGGAACGTGTCGAGCGCTGCAAAATCGCTGAAATCCACGGGGATTCCCATATGCTGTGCCGGAACGCCGCGGCGAGCGACAGCGAGCGCGTTCGCAACCGCGGGCACGTGCGCGGTGTCGACCGCGAGCAGCCGCGTGGCGTGCAGCGTCCTGCACAGCTGCGCCGCGAAGTTTGCGAGCGCCCCGCTGTCCTTGCCTCCTGTGTCGATGGATGTGCAGCCGAGCGCTTGTAGGCTCTGCGCCAGCGCATGTCGTACATCGTCGCACTGCCGTATCGTCGTCGGTGCCATCATCGGGGCGCTGCGCAACCGTTGTGTGTCGTCTCGTGGCGCCGCGTCGCGCGCTGTCGTGTGCTGTGTGGCCAGTTCTTCGATCATCGCGCGGTTCTGCTGTGCGATTTGTTGAAGACCGATTTTCAGTGCGACGTTTGCTTCGAGGTCCTGCAGTGCCTTGCGCTGCTCCTCCTCTTGCTGTTCGAGTGCCGCTTGCGCATCGCGCAGTTCGCGGTGTTTCTGTTGCAACTGTTCGT